>JAEEGH010006453.1_pt1 | contig 28756 bp, 27 predicted proteins | sample 9134181 | NCBI WGS metagenome assembly JAEEGH01 (sample SAMN16246544, study PRJNA631951) | gut metagenome | biome: gut microbiome; feature: rumen; material: DP-attached | host: Bos | place: Iran: Karaj | collected 2018-10 | reverse complement strand
AAAACTATTCCTATGCGTATCAACAATTTCTTCATGGCTAAAACTGGAAATAGATGAACGGGAAATTCTTGACACTCGAACAGGCGATGACCATAAAGACAAGCACGGCATAAATCAACCACCTGACTACCATTGGCTTGCCCTCGCACCACGCGTCGAAACGGGTGTTGCGAAGCACGATGTCGGAAAGGATGAACAGGCCGAGATAGATCCACATACCTGGTTTGACAGACATCTGCTCACCACCGTCAAAGTTGGTGAAAGCCGTCACGAAGATGGCCTTCAGATGCTCCAAGTCCGTGGCACGAAACACAACCCAAAACAGGGTAACCAGAACAAAAGTCTTGAGTACACAAAGTGCGTCAACACTGATTTTCACCCATTTTGATTGACTTTCCTGGCTTGGAAAACGATTACGCAAAGCCTTCTCGACGATGTGGAGCAAGCCATGCGCGAAGCCCCACAGCAAGAAAGTCCAAGCCGCACCATGCCAGATGCCGCTGAGCACGAATACGACCAAGATATTGAAGGCCCATCGACCGAACTTGACGCGGCTACCGCCCAAAGGAATATAGACATAATCGCGGAACCAAGTCGACAGCGAGATGTGCCAACGATGCCAAAACTCGGCGATATTCTTGGAGAGATACGGTGAGCGGAAATTGTCCATCAGGTCGAAGCCCATGAGCTTCGCACTACCGAGGGCGATAGTGGAATAGCCGAAGAAGTCACAGTAAATCTGAAAGCTGTAGAAAAACATACAACCCAGTACACTCCACGAATTATACTCGTCAAGATGACCATACACCTCGTCGACATATTCACCCAAGTGGTCGGCCACCACCATCTTGACGAAGAAGCCGAACAGGATAAGGCGCATGCCCTTGGAGATATTCTCGTAGCGAAACTCCTTCTCCTCGTGGAGTTGGTGCAGCAGGTTGCCTGGGCGTTCGATAGGGCCCGTGACCAACTGGGGAAAGAACATCACATAGAGTGCATAATACCCGAAATGCCTTTCAGCCTTTTGGTGGCCACGAAACACCTCGATGACATAACTCATGCTCTGGAAGGTGTGAAACGACAGGCCGATGGGCAGGATGATATGCGTCAAGAGATGGGTCTCCATACCCAACGAGGCACAGAGTTGGTCGAGATTAGCGGTAAGGAAGTTCAGATACTTGAAAACCAACAGCACCGTGAGCGTACTCACGATGCTGATGATGAAAAATGTTTTCTTCAGTTTGTGTCGGTCGGCATAGCGTTCCATAAGCACCCCTGCCCCGTAGTCGATGACGATGGTGACCAGCAAGATGAGAATGTACTTGGGCACAAACCACATGTAGAACACGCAGCTGGCCGCCAGCAGCATCAGCCATCTCCACTTGTGGGGCAGCAAGTAGAGCAGCAGCACCACAATGGGCAGGAAGATGAGGAATGCTATGGAATTGAATACCATAAGACCCTCAACTACAGTTTATTTGATCTTCTTTACCGCAGTCTGCATAATCTTGTCGCCAAGTGAGACGTAGACCATTAGGTAACACTCGTCGGCATTGTAGTCAGCATTGATTTCGGTGCTATAGCTAAAATGGAATGTGTCGTTGGCATTCACATGTAAGCTTTCAAACTCCTCACCATTTGCACCATTGAGCGTACCACGGAACACATTACGGAAGTCGTATTCCTTGTCAACGCCACCAGGGATGGTCTGCCAACCGATGATATGGTCCTCGACCAGACAAACCGTGATGGAGAACTGACCATCAAGATCGTTCAAAGCAACGGTTTGAACCCCCACTCGCAATTGGCGAGTGGCCGCATCAAATTGGGGAGTAACAACGATCTCAAATGCCTGTTCCTCTTCCAAAGCGGCAGCGACAGGAGCATCAATCTGCTCCACTTTGAGTGTGTTGCCATCAGTCAAAGCCACGTGGTCGACAGAGAACAAGGGGTTGGAGTCGTGGTTGTTATACCAAGCGGTGCCCTCGTCGGTAAGGAAATCGGGGAACTGACCCAAAGGCTGGGCCAGATAGCCAGCATGGACGCTCATAATGAAGATGTGGTCCTCGCCCAGTTGGTGTTGTAGGTTATGGGCATATTCGGCGGCAGCAGGGCAGTTGACGCAACGGGCGCCAGTGAAGTCCTTAATAAGCACCGTCTTACCCGTAGGCTCCACATTGCCGCCTTCCACGACGACCGTCACGGTATAGACTGCAGTCGTGCCATTTTGAGCGGTCACGGTATAGGTCACGGGGTTGGTGAAGTCTTGGGCCACACCCGAGGCGGGCTCCACCGTGGCGCCTTCCGACACTTCAATAGTAGGAACCAGTTGGGTGACATCGGTCTCGGCAGGAAGCACGAAATCGATCTTACGGGCAACTTCATCAATAATACCGTCTTTATCCAGTGCATCGAAGCGGAACGACAAAATGCTTTTTTCGTTCTCGGCATCGTGAACCACTGCCTCCACCATATACTGTGCCGTGGTGCCGTTCATGGCAGTGACGGTATAATAGACGGGATTGGTGAAGTCTTGGGCCACACCCGATTCAGGTTCAATGGTGGCATAGTTTGAAATGGTGATGGTCGGCACCAGATGGGTCACATCCGTTCCGGCAGAGAAATCTAGTCTCACTATCTTGGTGTCTTCGTCAATTGTGCCATAAACACTATCCACTCTAAACGTCAAAATAAACTTCTCGTCTTCAACACCTTGGATATAAGGCTCCTTTTCGACATCACAGGCATTCATGAACAACATGGCGGTCAGCAATGCCATACCTATTCTTAGTATTCTTTTCATTGTTCTAATCATTAGGTTTAAACATCAATTAAAAACTCGTTGAAACGGTAAGCGACACGCCACTTGAGGCGGGCACGGTACGGCAAACACCGCCCACGCAAACCACGCCTTCGCTTTGGCGGCCAGCACTCAGCATGACACGGGTAGCATCCTTGATATAGGTGACCGTACCAGTGAAGTAATGGTCGCGGTATTCCTCAACGGGGTTGCCATAGTTCCATTTGTCGGCGATGGAGAACGACCAATGCGGATTGATGGAATACTCCAGCAGTGCAAAGGCCCAGTCGCCACGCTTCTGGTAGTCCTTCTTTTCGCTCTCTTCCACCTCATAGCCCTTATGAACTTCGTTTTCCCACAAGCCTTGCAGCTCGAGGCGCAGGCTCTGCTTCTTGTTGATTTTATACGTCACGTCCATGAAACCGATGTTGGCTTTCACCACAGGCGAACCAGCATGACCTTCGATGGTCTCGATGTCGTAATACAAATTGATGTATTGTGCAGTGAGGTGCCAGTCCTTGCTGATCTTCTTGTCGACCTCGAAGTTGATGTCGCGGAAGAAACGGTGGTCGCTGACGGCGAAGAACTTGGAGGTGTAACCCAAGGTACCAGGTTGGTTCAGAGCCATCGCGTTGCCAAAGCTGACCGAATCGCGCACGATGTCGTTCACCTGACTCATGTTGAAGGCGAGCTTGGTGCCATATTTACCACCAAGAGCCGTGCCTTTCGGGATGGTGTAGTTGACCTGCAACTGTGCAGCCATCTCGCCATTGGGCTGGGTCGAATAGGTGTACATCGAAGGCAGGCTATGTGTGTGCGTATAGTTGATGGGCGGGATGAAGTTGATGTCGAGGTCGTTTTGTTTGCCCGTGTACATCGACTTGAAGCTCATATTGTCGGTACGCTTCACCTGGAGAACGGCGCCAAAGCCTTTCTGCGAATAGCTCAACGACGACAACAGGGCACGGCCTTCCTTGTAGATGAAGTTGTTGATGGCCGAGGGGTCGTTGATCTTGTAGGCATATTCCGTACCGAAAGCCCAGTTACCGTAGCCGAGGTTGATGCGAGCAGCAGCCGCACTCACGTTTTCAGGGATGTTGTAGAAGGAGCTCTGGTCGGCTTGTTTCTTACTGACGAAGCTGCCGCCGAGTCTCATGGTGAACTTCGACTCGTTGAGGGCTGCGATGCTCTGGTTAAGGTCCCACTCAGCATCAGCACCACGCACGATGCCACGATAGTCGTCGGCATTGAAGTCGCGTTCCAAATATGGCGCCCAAAAATAACGCTGACGTCCATAAACGGCCTTCAAGGTGATGCCTTGAGCAGGGCGCAACACCACACGAGCGCCGCGCAGGGCATTATCCATACCAAGCGACCATTCCTCATAAGTGCGGAATGTCAATCCACTACCAAACTGGTCATAGATGTCGCCGACGGTCATGCCAATGAAGCCATTGTCGTAGGTGGCGAAGAAATTGGCCAGGCCCACACCATTCAGCTCGCTACGGAAGCCGTTCAGCTCAGGCATGAAGGCCTCGAAACGCATACCGGCAGAGAAGTTGCCATTGGTGTAGTTTACCTTACCAAAGCCATTGATACCCAATTTCTTGCCATTGAGGTCGGTGATGCCGATACCCTTGTCAAGCATATAATATTGCGCATCGGTTTGGAAACTGCCGCTGACTTGGGCATTCTCAATGAAATCTTGGGCTTGTGCCACAAGGCCGCCCAAGATGCTAAAGGACAAAAACAATAGTAACCTTTTCTTCATATCGTATCATATTAATCCCACAAGGGGCTTCCCCCGGATGGTTACGGGAAAAGCCCTATGCAAGAAGATTTGTCACTTACTTTTTCTTTTTGGAGATTTTCAGGATTTGCTCATAGAGTTCGTCCTCGGCACCCTCAAAATAGCCAGTGTGCTGATACACAATCTTACCCTTGCCGTCGATCAGGAAAGTGTGGGGCGGGTTGCTGACGTTCATGGCGCGTTTAAGGTCGCTGTTGACATCAAGCAGGATCTCAAAATCCCAGCCCTTGCCTTCCACAACGGGCTTTACCTTGGCCGTCGAACGGGAGTCGTCGATAGAAACGGAATAGATTTTCACGCCCGTCTCATCCTGCCAATCCTCATAAACATCATTCAAGGCATTGTGCTCCTTAATGCAGGGACCGCACCAAGTAGCCCAGAATGTAATGACGATAGGATTGCCATTGTTGGAGAGTTTTGCGATGTTCACATTCTTACCATTCAGGTCCTTTAATGTGACATTGGGAAGATCCGATTTCGTTTGCGCATGAAGGCCCGTCACCACGAGAGCCATCAGCAAAAGTGTCATAAGTTTTTTCATTGATTTAAAATTTGATATTCAACTATTTAATATTCGTTTTCTTCTAATTGGCAATAAACTTCAAGCATTTTGCAATACTTCTCTGCCCTGATGACAACCTTTTTGATAAGGTTAGGTATCAAGACACATTCTCCAGCTGTTACAAATATCGCGCCATTTTCCCAACTCAGCGTAAAAAATCCTTCAAGAGGTATCAAAACCACGAAAGAGTCGAGGTTGGCATAGTCTTTTTCCATCTCACCCTGCAGCTGAAGGAGGTTGGTCACAAAATACTGGCAATCCACGACGGGGACGGTGCGGTTCATCACATTGGCCACCTCGGTTTTGTATTGCTCCGGCAATCTGCCGTCGACGGCCTCCACCGACTGCGCGACATGCAGCTCACGGCGCATGCCCGCCACGTCGATACGATCCCAGTCGTAAATGCGATAGGTGGTGTCACTTGTCTGTTGGATTTCGGCCACCATGATGCCGGGGCCAAGGGCATGGACACGGCCTGCGGGGATGAAGAAGACATCGTCCTTCTTCACTTGTTCGTGGTTTAAGACACTTTGCAATGCATTGTCCTTCAAAACATTGGCATAATCCATCCGCGTCATCTCGCGGTTGAAACCCATGACAAGTTCGGCATCCTTGTCGGCCTGCATCACATACCACATCTCGGTTTTGCCGTTGCCTAAGCCTCGCTTCTCGGCCAACTCATCATCGGGATGCACCTGCACCGAGAGCCAATCGTTGGCATCGATGATCTTCAGCAGCAATGGAAATTGCTCGCCATATTTGTCGAAGACAGTCTCGCCCACCAAGTCACCCATGAAGGTCTCCACCAAGTCGTTGATCTCGTCGCCCTCAAAGTCGCCATTGGCGATTTCGCTCTGCTCGTCCCATAGGCCAGAGAGCAGCCACACCTCGCCGCAGTTGGGCAGCGGACCATAGTCAAGGCAAAGTTGTTCCTTGATCTTGCGTCCACCCCAAATCTTGTCCTTGAAGATGGGCTTAAACTTAAGGGGATAGAGTACGGTTTGCATTGTGCTTCTGAAATTTGGTGGCAAAGATAAGACTAAATCCGAAACACATTGCATTTTTCCGTAGTTTTGTGCCAAATTTTAAACCATGCAAGACCTCATCGAACTGCGACATATCCTTCACGCCCATCCCGAACTTTCGGGACAAGAAGTGCTGACCAACAGGATCTTGAACGAATGGGTGAAGCAGACCCACCCCGACCAAATCATCGAGAAAATCGGCGGCTACGGATTGGCTGCTATTTATAAAGGTGCAAAGCCCGGCAAACGCATCCTCATCCGTGGCGACATTGATGCATTGCATATTCCCGAGCCGAACGATCTCCCCTATCGCTCACAAAACCAAGGCGTTTCGCACAAATGCGGACACGACGGTCACGCCACCATCCTCTGCGGATTGGCACAATGGCTCGGCGAGCAGCGTCCCGACCAAGGCGAGGTGGTGCTGCTCTTCCAACCTGCCGAAGAGACTGGACAAGGCGCACAGGCCATCCTCAGCGACCCGCAATTTGAACAAATCAAACCCGACGTGGCTTTTGGACTACACAATTTGCCTAGCTTCGAGAAAGGTAAAATCATGGTCAAAGATGGTTGTTTTGCGGCGGCATCATTTGGCTTGAAGCTCGTTTTTGACGGTCGCACCGCACATGCCTCGCAACCTGAGACGGGGCATAGCCCTTCGGAGTTGTTGGCCCAACTCATCCACCATTTGGAGAAAAAACGCGAGCAGCTGAAGGCCGTGAAGCCTTTGACTACCTTTGTCATCACCCATGCCATCTTGGGGGAAGAGACCTTCGGCGTAGCCCCGGGCCATGCCGAGATTTGGCTCACCCTGCGCAGCTTCAACGACCGCAACCTGGAACTGATGTCGACGGAAATCATCGAGTTCTGCCGTGCCAAGGCCAAGGGCTACCTCTTCGATTTCAACTTCTCGATGCACGAGGCCTTTGCCGCCACCAACAGCGATGACAACTGCGTGAAAACCATAGAGCAAGCCGCAAAAAATCTCGAGTTAAGCCTTGGCCATTTGGAAGAGCCTTTCCGCTGGTCGGAGGACTTCGGAAGGTTTGGGAGCGTCTGTCCTATCGGTTTCTTCGGTTTAGGTTCGGGCTTGGAACAGCCTGCTCTTCACGACCCGATGTTTGATTTCCCCGATGACATCTTGGAAATCGGGATGGGGATGTTTTGGGAAATCATCAGACTAACCTTAGAATCTCACTGATAATTACCCGCGAATACGCATTCGCCACCTCGACAATAAACTTGTTGAAGTCAACACGGGCGTTGTGATCAGCGGTGTCGCTGATGGTACGAATGACCGTGAATGGTGTGTCAAACTCAAGGCAGACCTGCGCCACTGCAGCGCCTTCCATCTCGACGCAAAGCACATCGGGCAGCAGACCGAGGATTTCGTTACGTTTCTCGTCACTGTTGACGAACTGGTCGCCGCTGGCAATGTCGCCGAAATACAAGCTTGGGGCCAGATTAAACTCCCTCACGGCCTCCTCACCCACCATATTCTCCACGCCTTTGTTCAACAGATTCGTCACGGCTTTGCCTGCAAGCTCGGTCAGCTCGGGGTTGCTATCAACATAAACACGGTTAAGCAAAGGCAGTTCGAAACGCGAAATCATGGGACGGGCGTCGAGGTCGTGCTGTACGAGCCGTTTTGAAATCACAATGTCACCCACTTTGAGGCCGTCGGCCAAGGCTCCTGCCGTACCGATAAAGATCAGATCCGTCACGGCAAACTCCTGGATTAATAAAGTAGCGGTGATGGTGGCGGCCACCTTGCCCCATTTGGAGAAAGCCACCACACAGCGCACGTTGCCGATTTTGCCTACCACAAACTCGCGGTTGGCGATTTTTACGATGGTCTTTTCCGTCAACAGGGCTTTCACTTCGTCGATTTCCTGCGCCATGGCGCCGAGTATGCCTATATTTCTCATCATACTTATTATTTTGAGTTGCAAAAATAAAAAATCTTACCTTTGCAAAAATTTATCGAATGAAGAAGATTTGCATCTTTTGCGGCAGCAGTATGGGATTCGACCCTATCTACAAGGAAAAAGCCGCTGAATTGGGCCGCGTTTTGGCCGACCACGGCTGCGAGTTGCTCTATGGCGGCGGCAGCGTAGGTCTGATGAAGATCGTCGCCGACGTGATGATGGAACGTCACTGCAAGGTGACCGGCACCATCACCCAACACCTCTTGGATATGCGCGTTGGGCATCCCGAAATTGATGAGCTGATCGTGGTGGAGACCATGGCCGAACGCAAGAAAATCCTTGAGGACATGGCTGACGGCTTCATCGCCCTTCCAGGCGGCATCGGCACCATGGATGAGTTCTTCGAGGCCTACGTGCTCAGCCAACTCCGCGTCTTCGACAAGCCCGTCGCCCTCTATAATGTGAACGGCTATTACGACGGCCTCGTAGATTTCATCGGCCACATGGCCAAAGAAGGCTTTATGCGCAAGGAACATGCTGAGAACCTCATCGTAAGTAATGATGCGAAAGACCTTTTGGCAAAGATGGAACAATTCCAGCCTGCGGATGTCACCAAATGGGTGGTGGAGATTAAAGAACAAGTGAAATAGTTTAGAGTTTAAAGTTTAGAGTTTAGAGAATATGATCATTATTGGTATCACAGGGACGCTGGGCGCTGGCAAAGGCACCATCGTCGACTACCTCGTCAAGGAGAAGGGCTTCGTGCATTACTCGGTGCGGGCCTACATCACGGAAGAATGTCAACGCCGCGGGCTTGAGGTGAACCGCGACACCCTCACCATGGTGGGCAACGACCTGCGTGCCGCGCATTGTCCGAGCTACATCACCGACCAGCTCTTCGAGCGCGCCAAGGCCGAAGGCAAGAACGCCGTCATCGAGAGCGTACGCACGCCTGGCGAGATCCACTCGTTGCGCGAGAAAGGCGAGTTCTACCTCTTCGCCGTCGACGCAGACCGTAAGATCCGCTACGACCGCATCTACCTACGCGGCTCGGAGACCGACCACATCGACTTCGAGACCTTCGTGGCCAACGAGGAACGCGAGATGACCGCCACTGATCCCAACAAGCAGAACCTCGGTGCCTGCATCAAGGAGGCCGACTTCGTCTTCATGAACGACGGCACCATCCCAGAGCTACACCAACAGGTGGAAAAGGTGTTGACACAGCTCCATGTGCGTCCTTCCTGGGATGACTATTTCCTCAACCTGGCCGACACCGTCAGCGAGCGTGCCACATGCAACCGTGGTCGCAGCGGCTGCGTCATCGTGAAGGACAAACAAATCCTGGTGACAGGCTATGTGGGTTCGCCCAAGGGCTTACCTCATTGTGACGACGTGGGGCACCTATTCCGCAAGGTCATCCATGAAGACGGAAGCGTCACCCAACACTGCGTGCGTACCGTGCATGCCGAGCAGAATGCTATCTGCCAAGCTGCCCGTAGAGGCATCGCATTGGATGGCAGCACCCTCTATTGCCGCATGACCCCTTGCCGCACCTGTGCCATGCTCATCATCAACTGCGGCATCGTCCGCGTGGTGTGCGAACGTCGCTACCACGACGGCGCCGAGACCGAGGAGATGTTCAAGCAAGTGGGTATTCAATTGGAGTATAAGTACGACGAAGTACAGCAGTACGAGGGACAACGATGCAATTAGACCTTCTTCCCCACAAAACGCACCACCAGCCACAAAACGGCAAAGCCCGCCAGAAATGCCACCCATGATGGCAATCCCAAAGACGTGGGCAAAACGCCCAACAACACTGCCACGCCACCCACGGTGAGGGCATAAGGCATTTGCGTCCTGACATGCTGAAGGTGGTTGCAACTCGATGCCAAGGAACTCATAATCGTCGTATCGGAAATAGGGCTGCAGTGGTCGCCCATGACGGAACCTGCCAACACCGAGGCTACAACATTGTAGAACAAAGGCATCGTAGCGTCAACACTCATCCCTTGCTCTTGGCAAAGCAGCCACGAAGCTGGCAAAATCAAGGGATAAAGAATCGCCATCGTACCCCATGAAGTACCCGTGGAGAAACCGATCAAAGCGGCCAAGAGGAAGGTTAACACAGGAACCACCACGGGCGACAATGACCACTGCACCAGCAAGTGAGACACAAACTCAGCCGTATGCATATCCTTTGTCACCAAGGCGATGGACCAAGCCATGGTCAGAATCAGCACCGCGTTGAACATACTCTTGAAGCCTTCCATCATCTCCTCCATGATTTTTCCAAACTTCATATCGCCTCGCAGCAAGGTCATCACGATAGCGGTGAGCAACGACAAGACCGAGGCCCAAAGTAAGGCCTTATAGGAATTGGCTGCGCCTATCGTTTCGGAGAGCTTGGAGAAAAAGCCCGTCCCAGATTGCCACACCGAGGTGTCGTAACCCGTGACTATCAGTCCTATGATAGTGCCAAAAATCAGTACAGCCAATGGTATAAAGGCGTCGATGATATGGGCAGGTTTCGCCACGCTGTTCGACATATCCGTTTCCATGGAAGAGGCTATGCGTGCCCTGCGTTCTGCCTTCAACATAAGCCCGTAGTCGCGACCGCTTAAGATAAGCATCAGCACAAAGCCAAGGGTCAGGAAAGGATAAAAGCTATAAGCCAAGGAATGGAAAAACACTGAATAAGCCGAAGCATCCAATCCAATGGCGTTAATACCATCTTGGATGTAGCTCAGCTCCGCGCCAATCCAGGTGGTCACGAAAGCCACAGCCACAACGGGTGCCGAGGTGGAGTCGACGATATAGGCCAGTTTCTCGCGCGACACCTTGAGTTTGTCGGCAATAGGCCGCATCGTGTTGCCCACCACAAGGGTGTTGGAGTAGTCGTCGAAGAAGATACAGAGGTCCATAAGGAAGGTCATCAGCTGTCCTGAGCGAGGTCCTTTAGCCCGTCGCGAGAGCCAGTTGACAACACCCTGCATGCCACCATTAGCCGTGATGATACGCACCATGCCGCCGATAAGCAGTGTGAAGACAATGATCGTCACATGGTCAGCGTCGAACAACGAGCCGACAACGTAGGTATCGACCACACGCAATAACCCGCCACCCAATGCCGAAGCCGGACTTGCCCCGCCATACAAGGCCATGAGGAAAGTGCCCATCAGGATGCCTACAAAGAGCGAGGAAATCACCTCTTTTATTAATAAGGCCATCGCGATAGCTACCAACGGCGGCAGGATCGACATCCACAAAGGCATCGGGCCCTCAACGGGACCAAACGCATAAAGCAGCACGATACCCAATGCCAATAAGGCAAGCGCCACAACCCATCCTATCCATTTCTTCTTCATAGGCATAAAACGAGGCTCAAAAATACGATTTTTTGAAGAAAAAACGTTTAATGAAAGCAATTTGGCCTTATTTTTGCAACAATATTTCATTTGGTTAACAAGAAAACAAACTTATAAAACCTTACACAACATGAAAAAACACCTTATCATTGCATTATGTTGCCTTGCGGCGCTGTTCACCGCCTGCAACAAAGAGAAACCCAATGAAAAATTCATCGGCGACTGGTATGGCAACGGCGTTGCCAACGTCACTTTGACCATGACCGGGCCCACCGGTGATTCCTACAGCCATGAATTCAACAACATCACTGTGCCCATGAGCATCAACCTGGCGGCAGGCGAGACAAAGGACCAAGTCATCTTCACATACACCAATGAAGAGGTTCACGAAACCTATACCACCAAGGGCGTCGTCAAAAACAATGATGTGGACTTCGACCCCATCAGTGTCAACATGACTGTCGAAGGCACCACCGTCGCGGCCGCCCTTGACTTGAAAGGCATCCTTTCCACAAGCGGAGATGAACTCGCCCTCAATGGCAGTGTGAGCGGACAAGGCAACTATGCCGAAGGCGGACTCTCCATCCCCTATAATGCCACTGGTACCATGACCGCTAACCTCCTTAGAGGCACGGCGCCTGCGCCCGACCCCACTCCTGATCCTATCGATCCCACCCTTACCCTGAAGACGGATGAAGGATATCTCACCGAAGGTGCCGAAATCGAAGTAGGCAAGCCTATCATTGTAGGACTCATCTGCAATGCAGAGAAACTCAAGTCTTTATACATTGTCTTTGCTTCAGACGAGGTTGTTCTTATAGAGGAACTAGTAGAGCTTTCCGATCTTGAGTCATATGTATTCCTAAACAGATACACCCTCACCCAAGAAGGCGACATCACCATGACCGCCACGCTGACCGACACCCAAGGTAAGACCGCCACAGTCACGGTCAACTTCAAGAGCATCGCCGCCCCTGAGCCGGAATTCGAAGCACACTATGCAGGCAGCGTGACCCTCGACGCCACTGCCTCAGCCTTGGTGTTTTCCTATCCCATCAACATCGACTATGACATGGACATCATGTTCTCCGAGGCTTCAGAAGAAGGTCGTGTGAACGCCACCGTCACCTTTGCCGGAAACACCTACAACACTTCAGGCACCAAAGACGGCAACGCCATCGACCTGGAACCTTTCGACATCGTCCTCGACTTTGAGGGATCGACCGTCAATGCCACCATCGACATGAGCGGCACCGTCAATGAGACCGTGTTTAGTGTGCAGGGCACCCTCAACGGAAGCGGTAATCTCTCGTACCAAGGAATGACGATTCCCGCCACCATCGAAGGCACCGTGGCTGGTGACTTGACAAAGGTGGAATAACAAAAACCTATAGAAAAACAAAAAACGGATGGCCGTATGGTCATCCGTTTTTTTTGGTAGCGGGGGGAGGATTACTCCTTCCGGTCGTGATCCATAGAGGTAGAACTTTACCAAAACCAAAACGAGCGCACCACACTGCACTTTTTTCATGCGGCCCTACAACTGAAAGCAAGTTTTCATCGCAAGGCCGCATAAAAAAAGCAGGACTACCGTCCTGCTCGTTTTGGTTTTGGTAGCGGGGGGAGGATTCGAACCTCCGACCTCCGGGTTATGAGCCCGACGAGCTGCCTCTGCTCTACCCCGCATCGTGCGAAAAATCTCGGAAAACAAAAAATTTCGTTCCCGAAATCGGCTGCAAAGATAATAATTTTGTTTCTTTGCAAGGTGATATTTAGAAAAAATTTTTTGCTATGACTCATAAAGCAGGCTATGTCAACATTATAGGACGCCCGAATGTGGGTAAGTCCACCCTCATGAATCAGCTTGTCGGAGAGAAAATCTCCATTATTACCTCGAAAGCGCAGACCACCCGCCACCGTATTTTGGGCATTGTCAACGGCGACGACTTCCAGATCGTCTTCTCCGACACGCCCGGCATCATCAAGGACCCGGCCTACAAGATGCACGAGGTGATGAACCAGTTCGTCAACGTCGCCCTCATCGACGCCGACCTCATCCTCTTCGTTGTCGACATCACCGACAAGAAAGTGGAGGAAAAGACCGTGGAGCGGCTGAAGACAACCGACATCCCCGTGTTCGTGCTCATCAACAAAATCGACCTCTCCACACAGGAAGCTGTGGAAAAAGCCGTGGAGCAATGGCGTGAGATGCTGCCCAACGCCACCGTGTTCCCGCTCTCGGCGCAATACAACGCCAACGTGGAGTTTATCTTCAAACAGATATTGGAGAAGATGCCCGAGTGCCCGCCTTATTTCCCCAAGGACGAACTCACTGACCGCTCAATGCGTTTCTTTATCACCGAAATCATCCGCGAGAAGATATTGCTCAACTACCAACAAGAGATTCCGTATTCCGTGCAAGTCGAGGTGGAGAGTTACGAAGAGACCGAGAAACGCATCCATATCCGCGCCATCATCTATGTAGCCCGCGACTCCCAGAAGGCCATTATCATCGGCAAAGGTGGCAGCGCCATCAAGAAGCTTGGCATGCAGGCTCGCACTGATATTGAGGAGTTTACGGGAAAGAACATCTTCTTGGAGCTCTTCGTCAAAGTGGACAAGGACTGGCGTGACAACGAAGCGGAGCTGAAGCGGTTTGGCTACGAAGCCTAATTTTTCGTATTTTTGCAGCCCAAAACTAAACCATCAAAGAAATGTCAAACATTGTAGCAATTGTGGGGAGACCCAATGTGGGAAAATCGACGCTGTTCAACCGTCTGCTGAAGCAGCGCATGGCCATCGTGGAAGAGACTAGTGGTGTGACGCGCGACAGACATTACGGCAAGAGCGATTGGAATGGAAAGGAATTCACCGTCATCGACACTGGCGGTTATGTGGTAGGGTCGGACGACATCTTTGAAGAAGAGATCCGCAAACAGGTGGACCTGGCCATCGATGAGGCCGACGTCATCGTCTTCATCGTCGACGGTCGCGAAGGCCTGCATGTCCTCGATGAGGATGTAGCGGTCATCCTTAGACAACAGAAGAAGCCAGTAGTATTGGCTGTCAACAAGATAGACGAGCCCAGCAAAGAAGTGCTGGCAGGCGAGTTCTACGCCTTGGGCTTGGGCGAGCCCTACCCCATGTCGGCCATGACCGGCACGGGCACGGGTGAGCTTCTCGACAAAGTATGCGAGATGCTGCCCAACGACACCACCGACTTCAACACTGACCTGCCCAAGTTCACCGTGGTGGGCCGTCCCAATGTAGGCAAGTCATCGTTGATCAACGCCTTCTTAGGTACCGACCGCCATATCGTGACCAATATCGCAGGCACCACGCGCGATGCCAACTACACGCGTTATAACGCCTTCGGCATGGAATTCATGCTCGTCGACACTGCCGGTCTGCGTAAGAAGAGCAAGGTGGAGGAAGACATCGAATTCTATTCGGTGTTGCGTTCGATCCGCGCCATCGAGGACAGCGACGTGGCCATCCTCATGCTCGACGCGACACAAGGCTTTGAGGCCCAGGACATGAACATTCTGCGCCTCATCGAAAAGAACAAGAAAGGCCTGGTGATGGTCGTCAACAAATGGGACCTCGTGGAGAAAGACTCCAACACACATAAGGCCTACGAAGAGCTGATCCGTTCCAGAACGGCACCCTTCACCGACTACCCCATCATCTTCACCTCGGCCATCAACAAGCAGCGTATCTATAAGGTGTTAGAGACCGCACATAAGGTCTACGAGAACCGTGAGCGCCGCATCCCCGTGCGCGAGCTGAACGACAAGATGCTGGAAATCATCAACTCGGTGCCGCTGCCTACGGCTTCACGTGGTCGTTTCCTACGCATCAAGTACATCACCCAGCTGAAGAGCATCTCTCCGCAGTTCATCTTCTTCTGCAACCTGCCTAAGGACGTGAAGGACAACTACAAACGCTTCTTGGAGAACAAGATCCGTGAGAACTGGGACTTCAACGGCGTGCCGATCCAATTGATTTTCAAGGAGAAATAATGGCCGAAGAAGACAACATCGTCAGGATGGACAAATGGCTGTGGGCGGCGCGTCTCTTCAAGACGCGTTCGTTGGCAGCCGATGCCATCAAAGGCGGCAAGGTGAAGGTGGACGGCAACGCCGTCAAGCCTTCGCGCGAGGTCAAAGAAGGCGATGTCATCCAAGTACAGGTAGGCCAGCTCCATAAAGTAGTGGAAGTGAAGACCGTCATCAAGAACCGCGTCTCCGCCAAACAGGTGCCTGAGGTCTACAACGACCTCACTCCCAAGGAGGAATACGAACGCATCGAGTTCATGAATGCCTATAAGGCCGAGTGGCGCGACCGCGGTGCAGGCCGTCCCACCAAGAAAGAACGCCGTCTGATCGAGAAAATGAAAGACGATATGTAAGCCATGAAGAGAGGGCTACTCATAGTTTTACTGTTGGGCGCAGCTATGCTCTTGTCAGCTCAAGGGCGCTATGTTGAACCCGCCTTCCGCTATGCCTATCACATCCCCTTCCCTATTTACGCCGACTATCCCATGTACGGCACCGATCTCCGCATTGGTCGGCAGACCGACGGATCGCACGCTTGGGAGTCGTTCTTCAACTATCCCAACATTGGCGTCGACTTCCGCTTCGAGCACCATACGATGAAAGACTACTTCGACGAAGAGAGCCAAAAAATCATCGACTTGGGCAACAGCTACGCCGTGTTTGGCTACTGCAACGGGCATATCATCAACCGACCGAGGTTCCAATTTGACTACACCTGGGGCATCGGCATGGCCTACTGGCCCAAGGGTCACAACCGACTCGTCAGTTCTCCGCTCACCGTTCACCTCAACCTTGACTTCGGTCCCGTCTTCAAATTGAACGACAACTTTGACCTCGTAGCGCGTGTGGTCTTCTCCCATGCCTCCAATGGTGCCATCCGCGTGCCCAACAAAGGCATCAACGTGCTCGGCGGACAAGTCGGATTGCGTTATTTTCCAAAAGGACGTGCTGTGGAGCAACACGACAAAAGCTATCCTTTCGAGAAATACAACCTGCTTTATGTCCTCGACGGCATCGGCTTCCGTGAGTCGAACACCGTGCTTGGCCATTATTGCCTTGGCAACACCTTTGAGATTGGCTATTCGAGGGCCTTCCATCCCTGCTTCCGCTATGGCGGTGGCATCGACCTGCTTTACACGGGCGAGAACAAGGTGATGTACGAATACCACCATGCTGAAGACCAATACAAGCCTGTCGACGCTTTCAGCATTGCGCCTTACATCGCAGGCGAGCTGTGCTATGGCAACTTCATCGGCCACCTCTCGTTCGCCTATTACGTGTGGCAACCTGCCGAATACCTTCCCAGACACTACCAGAAATACTACGAACGGCTCTCGTTCCGCTACCACTTTGGCAAGAGCAAGGCCATGTTTGCCGGCGTGGGCATGCGGGTGCACGCCACCAAGATCGATTACATCGAATGGACCATAGGCGCCAACCTATGGAAATGGTAAAAAAAGTAGAGACGCGGCACGCCACGTCTCTACAAGGATTTCCGATTGTTTTCCAACGTTTACACCATCAGTGCGCCGACAAGGCCCAAGATAGCATAGAACTCGGGAAGAGCAGCATAGATCAGCGTGTTGGTGAACACGTCGTGACCTTGGCTCACGCCGACGATACCGTTGGCGCAAACTTGACCTTGACGGATGGCAGAGATCATGCAGACCAAACCCACACAGAGGCCCACACCAAAGATGATGAGACCTTGCGTCGGGTCAGCCTTCAGCTTGCTCAGCAGCATGAAGAAAGCCACGAAACCATAGATACCCTGGGTAGCCGGCAGTGCCGACAGCACCATGAAATTGCCCGATGCCTCAGGGCGTTTCTTAAGGCCGCCCTCGGCAGCGTTGCCCGCCGTCGAAGTGCCGATTGAACTTCCGATACCTGCCAAGGCCAGAACGAGGCCTAAACCGAGATAACCTAAAATTGTTGCTAACATAGTTTTGATATTTTAATTGTTGATTTGTTTAATTTTCATTGTTTTGCGTAAGAGGTTTATACCGTCTTCCTGAGCCTTCGTAACCAGAGTTCTTGAAGAACTCGAGGAAGTTGAGTCGCAAGGGATGCACGAAGGCACCCAAGACGCACATCGCGACATTCAGCGTGTGGCCAACCAACACGATGAGGATGAAGGCAATCCAACGGGCACCACCGTCGCCAAGAGCCTGCAAGCCGATGGCATTGAAGGCCTCACCGAGCTTGGCGCCTGCCAGACCCAAGGCATACAGACGCAGGTAACTCAGCACGTCGCCGAGCAAGCCCGTAGCCGTGTTGTAGGTCTCCCACAAGCCCGAGCCCACGTTGAGCAAGGGATTGCGGTGCAAGTCGTTGAGGAAGAAGATGCCCAAGGCCGACAAGCAGCCAATGACAATGACAATCCATTTCGTCAGCGCCTTGTCGATGACACCCATCAGGGCAAGACCACCTACGATGACACCGCCCACGATGAGCAGGGTCCAGCCCCAAGTGGCCAAAGAGTTGGCAAAGCCTTTCACTTTGGTACTTTGGTAGGTCTTCACAATCATGGCGAGACAGATGTGCACGATACCGACAAGGATGGCCAACACCATTGTGCCGTCGAAACCAAAAATCTGCTTGGGGACCATGCATTTCTTCACGCCTTCAGGGATCCAGCTCCACTCAAGCATATCCATCGAGAAGAAGGTATGGAACAGCAAGCCGATCACTGTGGTGGCGATGCCCAATACTATGCCCAAAGACGCAATACTCGGCATTTTCTTCTTCAGCAAGATGCCGGCGAGGATCAAAACCAAGCCGTAACCGGCATCGCCCATGCAGAAGGCGAAGAAAAGCATGAAGAAGATGGAGATAAACACCGTCGGGTCAAACTCGTCGTACTTTGGCCGACCATACATATCGGTCAGTAGTTCAAACTTCGATACGAACCTATTGTTTTTCAGTTTGATAGGAGGATTGTCGTCCACCTTGGCCTTATCGACTAGATAAAGGATGTTCTCCTTTTCCAGCATATCGTGAAGAGCAGGCTCGTTCTCGGCGGGAGCGAAGCCTTCGAAGACAGTGATGTAGTCCTCGGCAGCCTTCTCGCCCGACACATGTGCCAGATGCAGGTCGAGTTTCGACAAAGTCTTGTCCATCTCAGCTTGCAACACTGGCTCATGCCACTTCAGCTGGGCCAGGCGATGCTCTTTCTGCTTCACCTGTGCCTCCAAGTCGGCAATCTGTTTCTGGATGGCGGCAAAGTCACGATCGGGAGCAGGCAGTTCCTTCAGCGGGAAGTCGTAGTCGTCGGAATCGGACACAACTACGAAATAACTGTATCCGCCGAGGTTCGAGATCTCGCTTATTGCATACTGTTCCTTCCACTCAGGATCGATAACCTTGGCCTTATAGAAGTGGAGTTTCAAACCATTATCCTTGAGGCGGTCGAAACTCTTGGCATCGAACTGTCCCCAAGGCACCAACTCATCAGCGTCCTTTCGGAGTTGCGGCAGTTGGGCTTCGATGGCATCCTTGTCGCGCACGGTCTCCATCACCTCTACGGCGAAATCGGTAGGCTTCTGACCTGGGTCATCGGCCTTTTCGATCGCTTTCAAGGCCGAAATAGCCTTGCGGTAAATCTCGGCACGTGCCGACAGCTTCTCCGATTTCTCGTCGATGGGCTTCATGGAACGTGTGATGTCAACCACGCCCACTGATTGCAGCTTCTCCAAGAAGGCATCAGCATCGCCGCTCAGCAGGATGAAATCATATTTCGTCATTTCAGTTACCATGGGCTGCCTCCTCTTCTTCTGCTATGTGTTTGTTTTTCACGATTTTCTGTGAAGCCTTGGAGAGGTTCTCCTCGTCTTCCATATATCGCTTGATCTTACGTATGGCTTCGTTGTAGCCAGGAATTTGCACCTTCTCGTAAAGGTTGACTTTCTGTGTGGTCTTCTTCCGTTGGTAATCCAAGATGCGGCTCACCTCGGTATAGACCTCCGACTCGATGCCCAACTGGGCCAGATTCTTCAAGATTTGAACGCCGTCGGCATACCACATGGGCTTGGTAAAGAGGTTGATGTCCTTCACGTCGAACAGTACCTCTTCCAAGGCCGGCACTGGCACACCCGCAATCTTGACAGTCTTCAACTTGACATCGGTCACCGAAATCAGTCCTGGCTCAAATTCATTCCAAAGCCGGGCCATGTACTCATACGACTTGAGTTCGGCCTCTAACTGCTCTACAAGCCCCTCCGAACGCTGTTTGGCTTTCTTCACCTCAAGGCGCAGCGCACTCTCCTTGCTCTTCAGCGTGGGCAGGGCACGGGTTCGCGTCTTGAGCTGCTTGTTCAGCTCGTTCAGCGAGGTCTTGTTATATTGGAATTTGATAGCCATGGTTTATGCTTTTTCTTTCCAGTATTTCTCAATGAGTTTCTCCTTCAGACCCGTCTCTGCCTTGGTGAAATACTTGCCAAACAACTCCCAACCCGTGTCAAGCATCTCTTCAATGGAGATGTTGACATCGATGGCCAGCAGACGCGTGGCGTATTCCTTGGCATAGTCGAGGCAGCGCAGGTCGTAGTCGCTCAGGTCGAAGCCGTTCTCCAACTTGGTCTTGGCGTTGGCGGCGTCGGCATACAAACGAACTGACGTATTCATAACGGCGCTGTGGTCCTCACGGGTCTTCTTGTTCTGCACCAACTGTTTCAAACGCGACAGCGAACGGAACGGGTCGACGATGACCTTGCCCGAGTCGGGGTCGGCACGGAGGAACAACTGGCCCTCGGTGATGTAACCAGTGTTGTCCGGGATGGCGTGCGTGATGTCGCCGTCGTTCAAGGTCGTCACAGCGATGATGGTGATGGAACCGCCATCAGGCAACTGCACAGCCTTTTCGTAGATTTTGGCCAAGTCGGAATACAACGAGCCAGGCATGGAGTCCTTGGACGGGATCTGGTCCATACGGTTACTCACGATACTCAAGGCGTCAGCGTACAAGGTCATGTCGGTAAGCAGCACCAGCACCTTCTCGTTCTTATCTACTGCAAAATACTCAGCGGCAGTCAAGGCCATGTCGGGAATCAACAGACGCTCGACAGGCGGCTGGTCGGTGGTGTTCACGAAGCTGATGATCTTGTGCAAGGCACCTGCACTCTCAAACTGGTTCTTGAAGAAGAGGTAGTCGTCGTTCGATAGGCCCATGCCGCCGAGGATGATCTTGTCCACATCGGCACGGAGGGCCACCATGCTCATCACCTGGTTATAAGGTTGGTCGGGGTCGGCGAAGAACGGAATCTTCTGGCCCGAGACCAAGGTATTGTTCAAGTCGATGCCGGCGATACCCGTCGGAATGAGTTGCGAAGGCTGGCGACGCTTAAAGGGGTTCACTGAAGGACCGCCAATCTGGCGTTTCTCGCCTTCCACAGCCGGGCCGCCGTCGATGGGCTCGCCGTAGGCGTTGAAGAAACGACCAGCGAGTTCGTCGCTCACATTCAGCGAAGGCGGCTCACCAAAGAAGGTCACTTCGGCATTGGTCGGGATGTCTTCCGTGCCGCCAAACACCTGTAGGGTGACGGCATTGTCTTTAATCTTCACCACCTGCGCCAGACGGCCAGCCACGAGGGCGAGTTCGTCGTTGGCCACACCTTGCGCCTCAAGGGTCACGGTGGCCTTGGTGATGGCGGTCAGCTTGGTATAGATGCGTTGAAAGGCTTTCTCACTCATGTTTCAGTTCCTCCTTTAACTGTCCAAGATATTTTTCAAATTGTTCCGACTTGTATTCCGAGTAGTTCATCTGGCGGCAGATATTGATTAAGCCTTTGAAGTAGGTCGTGCACTCCTCGAAGTTGTCGAACTTGAAGCTGCGGTCGCAGATTTCAAGCACAAGGTCGAGCATGAACTTCTGACGTTCGAGCGGCGTGGAGCCGTCGATGTCATCAAAAGCGTCTTGTTGCAGGATGACGAAGTCGACCAATTCCGACTTCCAATATTGCTCGTGGTACGACATCGGCACGCCGTCGTCGCCCAAGATGTTGATCTGCTCGTAAGCGTCCTTGCCTCGGCGGATGATATATTTTGTCTTCGTTACCTTGTCGACCCAACCCTTCTCAATCTTGCTGTCAAGATACTCAATGATTTCGGGATATTCGAGGTATTTTGAATAGGAATCGACAGGGTCAACGGCGGGATAACGCTTCTTATCGGCGCGGTTCTGCGAAAGGCCGTAGAAGCAACGGGCGGCCTTCTTGGTGGATTCGGTGACAGGTTCCTTCAGGTTACCGCCAGCAGGCGACACCGTACCGATGAAGGTGATGGAACCCGACTGGCCGTTGTTGAGTTTCACATAACCTGCACGAGCGTAGAAGTTGGAGATGATGGCCGAGAGGTCGACGGGGAAGCCGTCCTGACCGGGCAACTCCTCCAAACGGTTACTCATCTCACGCAAGGCCTGTGCCCAACGCGAGGTGGAGTCGGCGAGCAGCAGCACCTTCATACCCATGGCGCGGTAGTACTCGCCGAGGGTCATGGCCGTGTAGACCGAAGCCTCACGGGCGGCAACCGGCATGTTAGAGGTGTTGCAGATGATGATGGTACGCTCCATCAGCGAGCGACCCGTGTGCTTGTCCTTCAGCTCGGGGAACTCGGTGAAGATCTCCACGACCTCGTTGGCACGCTCACCGCAGGCCGCCATGATGATGATGTCGGCGTCGGCTTGCTCGGCGAGGGCGTGTTGCAGCACGGTCTTGCCGCAGCCGAAAGGTCCGGGGATGAAGCCCGTGCCACCTTCGGCGATGGGATTGAGCGTGTCGATGCAACGCACACCCGTCTCCATCACCTTGAAGGGACGTGGTTTCTCCACATAGCCACCTACGGCCACCTTGACGGGCCATTTCTGCATCATCGTCACCTTCACTTCCTCGCCTTCCGCGTTGGTCAGTGTAGCGACGGTGTCGGTGATCTTGTATTGTCCGGCGGCGGCCACGTTCTTCACGGTGTAAGTGCCCTTGAAGTTGAACGGCACCATGATTTTGTGGGGCAGCCAGCCTTCCTTGACTTCGCCCAGCCAATCGGCGGCAACCACTTGGTCGCCAGGTTTGGCGAGAGGCGTGAAGTCCCAAAGTTTCTCTTCGTCGAGGGCCTTGGTGTATTCACCGCGTTTCAGAAACACGCCTTCCATGGTGGCGAGGTTGTTCTGCAGGCCGTCGAAGTTGCTCGAAAGCAAACCAGGTCCCAAGGTCACCTCAAGCATGTAGCCTTGGAATTCCACCTTGTCGCCGATCTGCAGACCGCGGGTGCTCTCAAACACCTGCACGGAGGCCTTGTTCCCATTCACCTTGATGACCTCTGCCATCAGCTCGACACCGTCGAGGTCGATGAAGCAGATCTCATTCTGTGCCACAGGGCCGTCCACCTCCACAGTGACGAGGTTTGCAATGATTCCTGTAACTTTTCCTGTTGTTTTCATATTTTATTGTTTCTAATTTCTATCAAGTTTTGTTTGGCTGCTGGCTACTGGCTCTTGGCTCTTGGCCGCTTCCAATATGATTCGAAAGCCTTCCTTCTGTTAAAGCTGCCAGAAGCCAGTGGCCAGAAGCCAGAAGCCTATTCTGTGTTTCTCGCTCCAACGCTCAAATCCAAATTGGCACTCGTTCCCCTTATCTCCTGCACGAGTTTCTGAAACATCTCCTGTCCCTTGGAGGCGTCGAGCTCGGCCCAGCGCTGCACGGTCTTGGCCTTGACCAAAAAGGCGAGGATGGCGTTCATGTTGAAGTAGTCCATGCGGGCGATGTCGGAGGCTTTCTCCCACTTCAGCTCGTCCATCTTCTGCTCACGCTCCACGAAATCGGCATCGGCAAGGATTTCCTCGATCTGCTTACCTTCCTCGAAGTCGGCCTCGGGCAGCTCCAAAGTATAGTCTTCGGCTTTCTTGCCGAGGCGCTTGGCCAAGTAGTTCACCTTCATGTTGCGCAGGCGACCGTCGAAGTCAAAATACTCGCGAATGAAACGGTTCTTGCTCTTGGCGGCCTTGTCGTAAAACTCCGCGCCAAGGCTGTCCTCATTGAAGCCTTCCTCCATGAGTTCGACCAGCTTTTGGTCCTTCTCGGAGAGCAACTCCATAATAGACTCCTTCACGGCAGCATAGTCGAAGCCCGTGTTCTCGAAGCCTGAGGTCAGTTCCGGCAAGCCGGCCACGATATAGACGTAGTTATCCATCAGCCGAAGAGGATTTTCTTGGTGGCGGGACGCAGGTAGTTGGCGATGAGTTGGGTGAACTCGTCGTCAGTGAACTGGAGCACGTAGCCGCCATCCTTGGGTGCGACCTTAAATCCGCCGTTCATCTTCTTGGAGTAGTCCACCTTCACCTCGCCCTTGAACTGGTTGGCGATTTCGTTCTTCACGAAAGGCTCCACCTCGGCTTTGAGTGCCTCAGGCAGAATGAGGTTCAAGTCGACGGGCGACGCATTCTGCGGGTTGAAAGCCTTCACTACGCTGGTAATCAATTCCTTCACAAAGGCAGCATTGCCCATGTTGGCCTTCACACCTTCGGTGGCGGTGTGAGTCACCACCATCTTCTCAATCTCCTGTTTCGTCACGGCGATGCTTTGGGTGGCCGCCATCTTGATGTCGGCATTCACCTTGGTCTTCATCTCCTCAGCCTCTTTGTTGACCTGGGCGATGATGCGGTCGGCCTCAGCCTTGGCGTAGGCCACGATGCGGTCGGCCTCTGCTTGTGCCTTCTGCACGAGTTCTTCACCGTCGTGTTTTCCTTTCGACAAGCCCTCGTTGTAAAGCCTGTCGGTCAATTCTTGCAGTTTGTCTTGCATATATTTTCGTTTTGTTGTTTCTATGATTTAAGGGGGCAAAATTAAGCAATCCTAACAAGAAAACGAAGAGAAAAAGGAAAAAAATCTTGCATAAAAGCGTTGTCATACCTTTTCAGGTTTTTTTTCTTCTTTTTTGCCAAAATCTGTCGAACGGACAACATTATTTGATACATTTGCGGCTTTGTAATCTCATTTTCTGAAATAGAAACAACAACATACAACATGTCAAAAGGAACAATCACACAGATTATCGGCCCCGTGGTTGACGTCTACTTCGAGAACGGAGAAGCCAACCTCCCGAAGATCCACGACGCCCTTGAGGTGATCCGCCCCAACGGCAGGCGTGTGGTGCTCGAGTGCCAGCAGCACATCGGCGAGGACTCAGTGCGCACCATCGCCATGGACTCCACCGACGGCCTCATGCGCGGCATGGAGGTCAACCTGCTGGGCAAACCTATCTCCATCCCCATCGGCAACCAGATCAAGGGCCGCCTGCTCAACGTGACGGGCGACGCCATCGACGGCATCGGCAACCTTGACCGCAGTGCGGAATATCCCATCCACCGCGAGGCGCCCAAGTTTGAAGACTTGGCTACCTCCAAGGAGGTGCTCTTCACCGGCATCAAGGTCATCGACCTGCTGGAGCCTTACCTGAAAGGCGGTAAGATCGGCCTCTTCGGCGGCGCCGGTGTGGGCAAGACGGTGCTCATCATGGAGCTCATCAACAATATCGCAAAAGGATACAACGGCTACTCGGTGTTCACCGGCGTGGGCGAACGTACCCGTGAGGGTAACGACCTGCTCCGTGAAATGATCGAGTCAGGCATCATCAAATATGGCGACGAATTCGTCAAGGCCATGGAAGAAGGCGACTGGGATCTCTCGAAGATCGACAAGAAAGCCCTCGCCTCCTCGCAGGCCACCCTGGTGTTCGGCCAGATGAACGAGCCGCCTGGAGCACGTGTGAGCGTGGCCCTGTCGGGTCTGACCGTGGCCGAGTCGTTCCGCGACGAGTTGGACGACGGCGTGAGCGACATTCTGCTCTTCATCGACAACATCTTCCGTTTCACGCAGGCAGGTTCCGAGGTATCGGCCCTGCTCGGTCGTATGCCTTCGGCTGTGGGTTACCAACCCACCCTGGCCACGGAGATGGGTCAGATGCAGGAGCGCATCACCTCCACCAAGAACGGATCCATCACCTCGGTGCAGGCCATCTACGTGCCTGCCGACGACTTGACCGACCCCGCTCCTGCCACCACCTTCTCGCACTTGGATGCCACCACAGTGTTGAGCCGTAAGATCGCCGAGCTGGGTATCTACCCTGCCGTCGACCCGCTCGACTCCACTTCGCGCATCCTCGACCCGAACATCATCGGCGAGAAGCACTACAATACCGCCCAGCGCGTCATCCAGCTGCTGCAACGCAACAAGGAGCTGCAGGACATCATCGCCATCCTCGGCATGGAGGAACTCTCGGAGGAGGACAAGATCGTCGTCCACCGCGCCCGCCGTGTGCAGCGCTTCCTGTCGCAGCCCTTCCACGTGGCCGAGCAGTTCACCGGCTTGAAGGGTGTGATGGTGCCGATTGAAGAGACCATCCGTGGCTTCAACATGATCATGGACGGCGAAGTCGACCAATATCCCGAGGCCGCCTTCAACCTGGTGGGCACCATCGACGATGCCATCGCCAAGGGCGAGGAACTCCTCAAAAACGCCAATAATTAATAAGGTGAGATGAAAGTAGAGATCATATCACCGAGCGATACCTTGTTTGAGGGCGAAGCCAGCTCCGTCACGGTGCCGAGCATCATGGGGCCATTTACCCTGCTCGAGCATCATGCCGCCATCGTCGCCATCCTTGAGGCCGGCAAAGTCAGCCTCACCGACGCCAAGGGCGAGCGCCACGAGTTTGCCATCAAAGGCGGCTTCACCGAGAACCACGACAACCAACTGACCATCTGCGTAGAACTATGAAAAAGAACGCACTGACCATATATCTTGCTGTCTTCTTGCTCGTCTGCATCGTCTTGGACGGCGTCCTGCTCTGTTTCTTCGCCGACAAGCCGTGGTGGAACAACTGGATGGTCACCGCTCCCAACCTCTTCATGGTCCTGGGTGCCTTCTATTGCCACCTGATGAAGAAGAACGTGGACGAGCACCCCGACAAACTCACCTGGCTCTATATCTACAAGGGCATCAAGATACTGCTGACGGTGGCGATGGTCGTGCTCTACATCTTCCTGGTCAAGGTGGGGAGCAAGGCTTTCATCATCATCACGGCATCGGCCTACTTGATTGGCTTGGTCGTCGAGACCTTCGTCTACATCCATTACACCAAACACAAGAACAAAGAGAGTAAAGCATGAACCATGTTTTCCGACATATCGCCCTTCTCCTCGTTGCTGCTACTATGCTGTTGATACCCCTTCGGGGCTTAGCTCAGGACAGCATCCCTGTGGCCGAAACCGAGGAGAGTCAAGCCCCAGCCGAGGAGAAGGCTGAGAAGCTCGACGTCAAGTCGTTCATCTTCGGGCATACGGGCGACTCCTATTGTTTCCACATCACGGAGATCAAAGGCGAGCCTGTGTGCGTGTGGCTGCCCGTCATCGTCAAGTGCAAGGATGGCGGCAGCTGGCACTGCTTCTCGTCGAAGCATATCTGCGAGCTGAAGGAAGGCGAGACCTTCAACCACAAGGGCGCCAACTTCTACATCGCACCCATCAGCGCCAAGAAATACCCAGGCAAGTTGGTGGAGGTGAAAGCCGACGGCAGCATCTCACGCCCCTTCGACATCTCGTTCACCAAGAATGCCTTCGGCATCTTCATTGTCTGCATCTTCTTGGTGGCCTTCTTCCTGCCTGCCGCCCGCAAGTACAAGAAAGACCCCATGGCCAAGCCCACCAAATACCAAGGTCTGGTGGAATGGCTCACCTACATGGTCTTGGATGGCATCGTCAGGCCTAACATCCGCAAGGAGAAAGTGAACAAGTTCGCACCTTATCTATTAACGGTGTTCTTCTTCATCTTCTTCGCCAACCTGTTCGGCCTCATTCCCTTCTTCCCCTTCGGCGCCAACGTGACAGGCAATTTGAGCATCACCATCGTGCTTGCGCTGATGACTTATTTCTTCGTGAACCTCTTCGGCAACCGTCACTACTGGAAGGACATCCTCTGGCCCGACGTCCCCGTCTTCCTGAAGGCCTTCCCGCTGATGCCTATCATCGAGCTCATCTCCACCATCACCAAGCCCTTCGCCCTGATGGTGCGTCTGTTTGCCAACATCCTCGCCGGCCACATCGTCATCATGGTGCTCATGGCGCTGATCTTCATCATCGGCGGCATGTATGGCGCGGGCATGGGTGGCGTGATGAGCGTCGTCTCCATCTTCATGACCATCTTCATGACGGCCTTGGAGTTGCTGGTGGCCTACATCCAGGCCTACGTTTTCACCATGCTGTCGTCGATATTCATCGGCATGGCACAAGAAGAACCTAAACATGAATAAAAATCAACAATAAACAACCAACAATTCAACAATTCTAAATTTAAACACCATGTTATTATCAATCATCCTTGACGCCGTTTCGTACGTGCCTGGTCTGGCCGCTATCGCAGCCGCTATTGCAGTGATTGGTGCCGCTCTCGGCATCGGCAAAATCGGCCAATCGGCCATGGAGGCCATGGCTCGTCAGCCAGAAGCCGCCGATGGCATCCGCTCGGGCATGATCATCGCCGGCGCTCTCGTCGAAGGTGCAACGCTGTTCGCCATCGTCGTCTGCCTGCTGGCTTCGCTCGGCTAATCAGAGACTCGAGACTACGGGACTCGAGACTGCGAGACTATGACTTGTGACAATGACAATGGCTGTTTCAACAAAAGTGAAAACAGTCATAGTCATAGTCAATGGTCATAGTCGAAAAGTCCCGAAGTCCCGAGGTCACGCGTCAAAAAGAACGAAATTCATTTACAACCATAAACAACACAAAACATGGATCTATTTCTTCCCGAAAGTGGATTAGTGATATGGATGCTCATCGCCTTCGTCATCGTGCTCCTCATCCTGGCGAAAGCGGGCTGGCCGATGATTATGGGCGCCGTCGAGAAACGCAATGCCCACATCTCTGATTCGCTCCTGGCCGCAGAAGAAGCCAACAACGCCCTCGCCGGCATCGAGCAGAAACGGCAGGAGACCATGGCGGCGGCACAAGCCGAGCAGATCAAGATCATGAAGGAGAGCCAGGACCTGAAGAACCAACTCATCGAAGAGGCGAAGACACAGGCCCGTCAGGAAGCGGAGAAGATTGTGGCCGATGCCCGCCTGAAGATCGAAAAGGAACAGGCTGAGGCCATGGCCAACATCAAGAATGAGGTCATCGCCCTCAGCGTCGACATCGCCGAGAAGGTGCTGCAACGCG
>JAEEGH010006451.1_pt1 | contig 28766 bp, 18 predicted proteins | sample 9134181 | NCBI WGS metagenome assembly JAEEGH01 (sample SAMN16246544, study PRJNA631951) | gut metagenome | biome: gut microbiome; feature: rumen; material: DP-attached | host: Bos | place: Iran: Karaj | collected 2018-10 | reverse complement strand
CGGAACAATTGTCTGTATCTTTGCAGCCGGTTTCGGGTGCCGTCCGGTATTTTTTTTGTAGGTAATTTTTTTTTTGTATATTTGTAATGTGCATTTTGGAGGGAGTGTTTTGTCAATAATTTGATAATTAATGTATTAATCAACTATAATAATATGAAGACAAGTGCTGTTTCTGTAACAAGGGGTTTGCTGGTGTTTCTTGTCCTTGCGGCAGCGGTTGATGCCCGGGGCCAGGTCGGGCAGATATACGAATTGACCAATTACCCGAAATGCGACACTTCAATAATCAGGGAATGGAAGGAAGGGCTTTCGTTGATTTATTCCCGACAGCCGGGTTCCGGCAACTGGTTCCATCTGGCAAACAGCCTTGGGATGACGGTTGCCTCGGTGAAGGTGGGTACCGACGTCAAGGACATGGAGATAGTTGACGACACGGTGTATTATTGCTGCATGGAGCCGGGCAGTATGTATATCGGCTATTTCACCATCCCTGACCTGTTGTCCCCCGTGATGCACGAGACCCTGGTCAGGATTGACCCCGCCCCATTTGCTTTTCCAACAAAAGAGATGCGGCCGAGGAGGCTGGAGGCGTTCCATGTCGCCGACGGGCTGCATGTGATAATGCTGTATGACAATAAATTCATATCCGACTCGGTGAAGCGTGTGCTGGTTGACGTGTACAGGCAGTATTCTGTACCAGTTTGGTATGCAATGCATGGGGCGTATAACTGGGACGACAGCGGCAATATTTTCTATGGCGACGACATAGCGGTGACCGACAACTATGTGGTGCTTGTCGGCCACAAGCACTATTCGTCGGGAATACATGCACGTAGTTTCTATAAACCGACCAATGCCATTTTCAATATATTCAGTAGTGGGTCTACACTATATGATTTTCTTGCTTACAGCGGTTTTGCTGTTCTTGGCGACACCTATGGGGATTACCCTGTGTGGTGCACGCACACGGGGGATCTCCGCACAAGAGGCAATGTTGTGGCCATAGCCTGCATGGCACCAAGGAGTGTGGGTGGGTCAATCGAGTTTGGGTATACGATAAAAAAATACAACGCCGCATCCCCCCTGTCCTTCTCGACACAACTTTTTTATCCAATATCAACAACGTTTAACCCGTTGTGGAAGGTGCGGGATATCCGCTACGACGCCCTGTCCAACAATCTGCTGGTGTTGCATGACGCAGATGCACCCGACGGGAGTTTAAGAAGTATGGTGTCGGTTGTTGACAATTCCACATATTCTACTGTGGAGAGTTACCCCAATGACAAGATTCAACTACACTCGATGGACAAATTCAATGCATGGGGGGATGGCGTGACAGCTATCGGCCTCAACATGGTGAACGGAATGTTCGACTGGTGCATAGCAAAGCCTGTTGCTTCACCGTGTTTTGATGTGTTTTCACCGACGAGGGCGCTAATGGGCATTGGTTCAGGCCTTGACAATACTCCAGTGATTTCTCGATCTGCGCCAACCTTGGTATTGGAGAATGACTATAGTGTCCAGACCACACCGGTCAATCCGTTGTGCAAGGAATAGCAAAGATATCAACTGAGTGAATGTTATAAATGAAAAAAATATGAAAGATATGAAAAGAATGTTGTTAGTGTTGCTGCTGACGGTAAGCGGCATGGCGATGGCGCAGGCCCCCACGCCTCCGAGGGATACGATATATGGCCGTAACCCTACCTATCTCTATCCGGAGGGATGGTCGGATTATTATGACACTGATTTTTGTGATAAAGGAATTATCCAAACATCTGCCGTACCTTATATACAAATTTATAATCAGGCTTATACATTATCTCTGATTTGCCATTGTTACGAGACAGACACTCCATTGACCATCATAGGCATGGCCACCGCCGGATTAATCAAACTTGTAGAACGTATGGATGAACGGGTAAACGACTCCAATCTGGCCCATTGGCAAGAGTATATGAGGGTATACCAACACGTGGGTGATTCCATGGTGTTGTTGGCTGAGAAACCGTACAATATACTGGATACCACGAGATGGATGAGGCCACCGGCTGGAGAACGGGGTTGGATATGGGATCAAAATCTCCCTTATCACGAGTTGGATACTCATTATGTTAATATTCCGGTATACGAGGTTTATTTTGACAACCCGGTAACGGTGACGGATTCGTTCTATGCAGCCGTAACATGGGAAAACCCCTGTCCGGAGGAAAACGGTATTCCAAGGTCGTATGGATTTACTTTTATGGCTGAGTATTTGCCAACTTGTTCTCATAATGAAGAGGATTTTCAGTTAGTGAAAGTTGCAGGACAAGAATGTTTTTATTTTGATAATGAAAGAAATTACAAATGGGGTTTTTGGCAATATAAAAGTCATTATCTTCTTGCCCTTTTCCCCATTATCGACACGACAGGGATGGGGTTGAACCCGAACACGGTGCCGTGCGGGGTGGTGGAGGACCTGCAAGTGGTGTCGATGTGGGGTAACAACGTGAAGATGGAGTGGGCCGAAGGTGATAACACGATAGACTGGCAGATAGCCTATGGGCATGCCGATGCCGACCCGGAAGGGTATGCCGTGGCCACGGTGACGACGGCCAGTTATACGATGCGCAACTTGGACAGGGGGGTGATGTATGCCGCGCGGGTGCGTGCCAGGTGCCATGGCAACGAGAACTACAGCGAGTGGAGCGACACGGTGCAGTTTGTCCTTGCCGGCGGCGGCGCGCCGGAGGTGATAGACAGTGTGGCGGACAAGTACACATACTTGGTGCCCAACCCTGCGGGGGAGAGCGTGACGGTGGCGTCGTCGTTTGAGCTGCGGAGTGTGGAGGTGTACGACATGAACGGGCGCCAGGTGTGGGGCAAAGAGTGCACGGGGCTGTCCGTGACGGTGGATGTGTCGGACTGGGCTGAGGGCACCTATATAGTGGTTGTCCGCAACCTGCATGGCACCGCCACAAAGAAACTGGTGGTTGAGAATTGAGAATTACCATTAAGTGCCATGAATTTATGGTCATTACAATGTTATTAATCTGTAAATGAGTATGCCTTATGAAAAAGATTGTTTTATTGTCAGTAATGGTCATTCTGATGTGCTGTGCGGGGATGGTGAAAGCGCAGCGGCCTGTGGGGGACACGCTTAGAATCCCCCCAGAGGACTATTTCTGTGACCAGTACAACAATCTACAACCTGTCAGTTCTGGCGATACATTATGGTCGGTGCCTTCTTATACAGTTTTGGTACTGGATAGATTGTATCAGCATGGCCTCTATCCGGTCGACAGCATTGACAGTGTTCGGGTTAGTGAATTTCACGGCAACTACATATTAGGCAAGCAGATGTTGACAAACAGGCCACTCAAGATTGTGGGCATCGCTGCCTGTGCTTTTAGGCAGAATCCTGCGGATACTACGGTTTCTCGGAGGCTTGCGCATCTTCCCCCGTATCCTAATCCAGAAATACGTGCTGCCTGTTGCTTTCTGAATACAAGAGACACAGATGTCACCCATCGTGTCACGGATTCGCTTATCCTCTTCAAACCAGAAGGGAAAAATATGAGGAGGCTTGCATCCAGTCCATGGCGCATAGAACAGCCGCACAGGAACATGGTTCTTCCTCCGATATATCCTTACTATAAATCTTTATTTTTCCCTCATTATGACACACCTATACATGTATATGAGTTGCACCCATGGAGTCTCTATGACACTGCTCCAGTGGCAGCATTGTATGAGGTGATTTTCGACCATCCTGTGGTGGTGGAAGACTCTTTTGTTGTAGCCGGGACAGCACTGAACAACGACGGCAGCTATGGTTGGGAATGTCCCCCCGAAGATAGGCAAACTTCCAATGAAGAACTTGTCGGGGAGATAATGTGGTTGTGGGATTATTGTCCAACGAGGTATTGGTCTTTCTTTGCAAAACAGCCAGATACGTATAATCCAGATAGCTGTGATATCTGTTGGATAAAGTATAGGTATGACGATTGGTATCGTTATGCATCAAGGCCTCGCTATACCCCGGTCATATTCCCTGTTTTCGACCTAAATTTCGACACGGTACTTTGTCACGAGGTGAGCAACCTGCGGGTGGCTGAGCGGGGAGCCGGGAGCGCCACGCTGATGTGGGACGCCGGCGACGGCGGTCCGTGGATTGTGGCCTACGGCAAGGTTGACGATGCCTGGGAGGATTTCACCTTCGACACCGTCACTGCGCCTATGATAACGCTGACGGGACTTGAGGTGGGGACACAGTACTTTGCCCTGGTGCGCGGCTACTGCAGTGTGACGGAGGAGTATGGTGAATGGACCAGACCCTTGGAGGTGGAGATATTCCAACCGGGTCATGAAGAGCCAGAGGGGATAGAGCATCCCGGCGACTTGGGAAGGTTCACCCGCCTGGTGCCCAACCCCGCGCGGGGAGAGGTGAATGTGGTGTCGTCGTTCAGGCTGAGCCGCATAGAGGTGTATTCCCTCGACGGGCGCAAGGTGCTGGAGCAGGAGGCCGACGGCATCTCCACGATGGTGGATGTGAGCAGCCTGCCAAGGGGCACATACATAGCAGCCCTGTATCTGCCCCACGGTGTGGCCACCAAGAAGCTGGTGGTTGAGAATTAGCATGAATTGAAAATTGAAAATTGAAAGGTGAAAGGTGGGCGGAATTACTCAAGGAAACCTCTACCCCCTAAAAGGGGCATTCATGATACTCATTATTGAATATGATTAGTGTCCGATAGACGTGCTGAAAGCATGTAATCATATTAACCCCACACGAAGCGAAGTGCCGTGTGGGGTGGGGACAGACATCCTTGTTCTGCGTGCCGGAGGCACGCTACCTTGTTGATTGATATGATGTGGCGGGTGTTTGTATTTGTTGCTGTTTCTGTGTGATATACAATGTGCTGTTCCTGCATTCCCTCTTCTGAGGGGGGAGATAATCCAAGGTATGCCTTTGAGGTAAATGTCGATATTTATACGAAAGTTACGGTAAGTCAAGGTGGCTTGACATCTGGGCCAGAATAATTGTGTGTACTTTTGCAGCGGAATGGAAAAGTTGGGTTATGCACAATAAAGGATGTTTTTTTCCGTTATTTAATAAAAATATTGTTTAGGCCATGAAGATATTAGTTCTCAATTGCGGAAGTTCGTCGCTTAAGTATCAGTTAATTGATGTGGACACTCAGTCGGTTCTGACCAAAGGCCTGTTGGAACGGATAGGATTGGAGCAAGGTGTTTTTTCCTATACCTGCAAAGGAGAGAAGCACACGGTGGAATGTCCTATTCACAATCATACCGACGGTCTTCGTATGGTGATGGAGGCTCTTGTCAGCCATGAGACAGGTGTGATTGAGTCGTTGCAGGAGGTGACGGCTGTGGGGCATCGGTTTGCCCACGGGGGTGAGTTTTTCAAGGAGAGTGTGCTCATCACTCCCGAGGTGCTGGAGAAGGCCCGCGCACTTACGAGCCTTGCCCCGCTGCACATCCCCGGCAACATCATGGGTGTGGAGGCAATGGCCGAGGTGCTGCCCGGCATAAAGCAGGTGGCGGTGTTTGACACGGCTTTCAATCTTACGATAGAGCCGAAGAACTACCTCTACGGCATACCGTATGAGTACTACGAGCAGTACGGCATCAGGCGCTATGGTTTCCATGGCACGAGTCACCGTTTTGTGGCCAAGAAAGGAGCCAAGATGGTGGGCAAGTACTGGAAAGACTTGAAGATTATCACCTGCCATTTGGGCAGTGGTGCCAGTATCTGCGCCATTGACCACGGCAAGAGTGTGAACAACAGCATGGGCATGACCTCGCTGGAGGGGTTGACGATGGGGTCGCGGTGCGGCGACATCGACGTGGGCGCGCTGCTGTATCTGATGGAGAGGGCCGGTATGAGCGTGAAGGAGGCCAACGACATGCTGTACAAGAAGAGCGGCCTGGTGGGTCTTTCGGGCGGTGCACAGGATATGCGCGACATCTGGGCCGGACGCAACGAGGGTGACCAGCGGTGCATCTATGCCTTCGATGTGTTTGCCCAGCGCTGCAAGAAGTACATTGGGGCGTTCATGGCGCAGATGAACGGCTGCGACCTGCTGATATTCACTGGCGGCATAGGCGAGAATGCCTGGTTTATGCGCCATGCCATCCTGCAGGACATGGAATGGCTGGGAGTGGATGTGGACATGGACCTGAACGACTGCACGGCGGGAATGGACTGCGTCATTTCCCGGCCCCGGTCGCGCGTCACCACGATGGTGGTCACCACCGACGAGGAGCTGGCCATTGCCATAGACACATACAAGATAGTAAGCGCGTAGTAGGGAGGTGTGACGATGTACCGTTTCCGAGCCCCTTTGATTCAGAACGACGGGATGGATGCGGCATACGTGGTTGTGCCGGTTGACATCCGGCGTGAGTTTGGCAAGGGCAGGCTGAAGGTGAATGCCCGTTTCGACGGGGTGCCATACAGCGGAAGCATTGTCAATATGGGAGTGAAGGATGCCGAAGGAAATGTATGCTATATAATAGGGGTGACAAAGCGTATAAGAAACATGGCTGGAAAGACGTTTGGCGACGAGGTGGAGGTGGAGTTCGAGCCCGTGGGTTAACTGTTTTGGCAGGAGGGAGTGACGGGTGTGCAAATGCCGTTGGCACAGGATGTAATGCGTGGCATATGCAGCCTTGTCCGGTCGGCATCCGGGATGCAGTACAACGACGATTGATTATTTATTTCTATTATGTGATTTTTTTTTTGTATTTTTGCACCATGAAAATAAATTCGATTTTTAAAGTTCGCAAAGTGGCGGGAGAGAATATCATCCTGCTGCAGGGAAAGACCAGCGGGGACATGACCCGTGTTGTTGCATTCAATGAATCCGCTCTTTTGATGTGGGATTCGCTGCAGGGCAAAGATTTCACAGTGGACGATGCCGTTGCAGTATTGGTAGAAAACTATGACGTGGACGAGGCCACAGCGCGCACCGATGCCGGGAAATGGGTTGAGATGATACGCGAGAGCGGCCTCTTGCTGCCTGAATAAGCGAGGAGGAGTATGCCTGACAGTATATCGTTTCTGATAGCGGGCCATTGTCTGCGGATTGTGGGTGACCGGGAGTCGGCCTTGTTGAGGAAGATTCCGGGTTTTCCCGTGTTTGTCACAGAGAATGCCGAGCCGGAATGGCAGGTGGTGTTTGGCAAGGAGATTGCCAAGCCCGAGCAGTGGAATGAGATTTACCACTTTGTGTTTGAGGCAGACACGATGTCGTGCTCGTTGGCCAACAACAACGGCGTCTATTATTTCTCCATGGAGCCTTTCGACGAGAGCATCCCGCCACTGCTGATGCGTTACAGCGGCGGTGACACGGTGGAGGCCACAGTGGGCGCAGATGCCGACATGCTGCGCTTTGCCTTGTGGATTGCCCTGGGTCTGCTTTCGCTGCCGAGCAAGATGGTGCTGATCCATTCCTCGACGATAGTCCATCAGGGTCGTGCGGTTCTCTTTCTGGGTGAATCGGGCACGGGCAAGAGCACGCATACGCGCCTTTGGCTGAAGAGTATCCCCGACGCCCACCTGCTCAACGACGACAGCCCTGTGCTGGCCTTTGAGAACGGCGAGGCCGTGGTCTACGGTTCGCCGTGGAGCGGCAAGACCCACTGCTATCACCAGCTGCGTTTCCCGCTGGCGGGAGTGGTGAGGCTGTCGCAAGCACCGTACAACAGCATACGGCGTCTGGGCATTGTCGAGGCCCTCTCGGCGATGCACCCGTCGTGCCCCCCTGCCTTGGAGCAGGACGAGCGGTATCAGGATTGTATTATGGACCTGCTATCGGATGTGCTGGGCACGGTGCCGGTGTTCCATCTGGAGTGCCTTCCTGACGAGGACGCGGCATGGACGAGCCACGACGCCATCTTCAAGCAGTAAGCCGGGCGTTGATTTGCAGAAAAGGAGCGGTGTTGTGAAAACCATACATATATCATTGCCCAATAGCCCTGACAATTTCTTGTTGGTGGAGATGTGCGAGCGGTTGAAAGCCGGTCACACGGTGACGATGCTTTTCGGCGGCTCCAGCATGCTGCCGTTGATTAGCGGCACCGGCGACAAGATTAAGCTGCGCCCGTTGGATGCGGACGAGAAATGCAAGGTGGGGAAGGTGTATCTTTTCTTTCACGGAGGGCATTATGTCATCCACCGCCTGCTGCATGTATGCCATGGAGATTATGACTTCAGGGGCGACAACTGCTATAAGCACGAGCATGTGACACGGGAAAATGTGCTGGCCCAGCTGACGACCATAATCCGTCCTGACGGGACGGAGGTGGACTGCGAGGGAGAGTGGTGGAGGAAACGGTCGCGGCAGGTGGCATGGCGCAGGACTATGCGCAATGTCGTTGCCCGCGTGGCCAACCGGAACGCCCGCCGCAAATGGTCGGTGGCATATTTTATCCTGTTGGCCGTGCTGATGTGGGCACCGCTGAACGGGTTGGGCATCCCGTTGGACAACTATGTGTTCGGGTTCCGTCTGGACCATGTGCTCCATGCGCTGGTGTATGTGGCGTGCCCGTTCTTTTTGATGGACTTGCTGCGACGCCGTAAGGTGCAGGTGCTGGGCGTGGCCATACTGATAGGCCTCTTTACTGAGTTTGTGCAGTATCTGTTGCCCTTTCGGGGTTATGATGTCAATGATTTAATCGCCAATTGCGGGGGCAACCTGGTGGGGTGGCTGGCCATCCTGCCATTCATGATACGGCGGCCCTACAGAGAATAAATGTCAAATGATGTAATATCTTAAGAACTATGTCTGATACACTTGTAATTACACCGACCTATAACGAGAAGGAGAATATAGAGAATATCATCCGCAAGGTGTTTTCGTTAGAAAAAGAGTTTGATATGCTCATTATCGAGGACAACTCGCCCGACGGTACGGCCGATATAGTGAAACGGCTGATGGAGGAGTTTCCGAACCGTCTCTTTATCAAGGAGCGCAAGGGCAAGCTGGGACTCGGCACCGCCTATCTCGACGGTTTCCGTTGGGGACTGGAGCACGGGTATGAGTATATGATAGAGATGGATGCCGACTTTTCGCACAATCCCGACGACCTGCCGAGGCTGTACGAGGCCTGTTCCACGGGCAAGGGCGACGTGGTGGTCGGCTCCCGTTATGTGGATGGCAAAATCAGTGTGGTAAACTGGCCTATGGGACGCCTGATGATGTCGTATTATGCTTCGGTGTATGTGCGCACGATAACAGGCATGAAGGTGATGGACGCCACGGCGGGCTATGTGTGCTACAGCCGCAGGGTGTTGGAGAAGATGAAGTTCGACAAGGTGAAGTTTGTGGGCTACGCTTTCCAGATAGAGATGAAGTACACCGCCACGCGGTTGGGCTTCCGCATATATGAAGTGCCCATAATCTTCACCGACCGGGTGCTTGGAACATCGAAGATGAGCATGAAGATATTCAAGGAGGCATTCTTCGGGGTGTTCAACCTCCGCCTCCGCAACTGGAAGAACTATTAATCCGGCCAACAGGTTCTTGTCGGCCGACAGTTATCAAGACTAAAAATCAAATATTTATACGCTAATGAAGAAGGTGATGATTGTGGTTGCACTGATGCTTGCAGCAAGTGTCTTTGAACAGAACAATATGCTTAGTTCCAAGCAACTGTTGACCGGTCGACTGTATCCCCAGGCCACCATGAGAAATCTGCAGTTTGTAGGGAATACCAACCAGGTGGCATACGTGCAGGACACGGTGCTCTATATGGGAAATCCGGGCAAGGCCAAAGCGCGCCTAACCCTCGGCGATTTGAACAAGGTGCTTGCCGCGGCAGGAGAGGAGTCGCTGAAATGGTTCCCGTCCTGCAGGGTGATCAGTGACAAGGAAGTCCAGTTCAGTGCCCAGGGCAAGGTGTTGCAGTATAATCTGGCCAAGCGAACCCTCGTGGTGTTGGCGAAATACCCAGAGGGAGAGGTCAGCAACGTGGATATGGAAGAAAACCATTACCAGTCGGCCTATACGCAGAACAACAACCTCTATATCCAGAACGGGAAGAAGATTTTTTCCATCGAGTCGCCCGACCAGGACATTGTCTATGGCCAGTCGGTGCACCGCAATGAGTTTGGCATAGAGAAAGGCACGTTCTGGTCGCCCAAGGGCAATTATCTGGCTTTCTATCGGATGGACCAGTCGATGGTGACTGACTACCCGCTGGTGAACACCACCGCCCGCATTGCCCGCGAGCAGCCGTTCAAATACCCCATGGCAGGCATGAAGAGCCATGAGGTGACCGTGGGCATATACGATGCCGCCCAGGGTACGGTGCTTTATCTCGACACCCGCCGTGACGAGAGTGTCGCCGAGCGCGAGAACTACCTCACCAATATCAGCTGGGACCCCTCGGAGGAGTTTATCTATATTGCCAAAATCAACCGCGAGCAGAACCACATGTGGCTGGAACGCTATTATGTGTCCGACGGCGAGTTTGACACGGTGCTCTTTGAGGAGACCAACCCGCGCTATGTGGAACCCTGCGACCCCATGGTGTTTCTGCCCAACCACGCTGACCAGTTCCTGTGGTACAGTATGCGCGACGGCTACAAGCACCTCTATCTCTACAATACCGACGGTCAGCTGTTGCGCCAGGTGACCAAGGGCAACTATGAAGTGGAAGGTATTATAGGCTTCGACGCCAAGGGCGAGAACCTCTTTATCTATGCCAACAAAGACGAGGCCACAGGCCGCGCCGCCTACAGAGTGAACCTGGCCAGCGGTGAGATGACTCTGCTGACACCTGCCAAGGGTACCCATCGTGTGGTTGTCAACAGCAAGGGCACGATGGTTATAGACCAGTATAACAGTGTGGAGAACCCCGGCTGCGGTCAGGTGCTGGACACCAAAGGCAAGGTGCTGTCCACCCTCTATCAACTTGACAACCCCTTGGCAGAGTATGCCATGCCCGCTATCCAGATGGGATCCCTCAAGGCTGCCGACGGTGTCACCGACCTCTACTATCGCCTGATTACCCCGCCGAACATGAAGGCGGGTGAGAAATATCCGACCCTTGTCTATGTTTATGGCGGTCCCCACAGCCAGTTGGTCACCGACTCGTGGCTGGGAGGCGGCAACCTCTATTTCCTCTTCCTCGCCCAGCAGGGCTATGTGGTCTTTACGCTCGACAACCGTGGCACCGACAACCGCGGCTTTGAGTTTGAGAGCTGCACCCACCGCCAGCTCGGCACCATCGAGATGGCAGACCAGATGGAGGGTGTCAAGTTCCTTCAGTCGCTCCCCTATGTGGACCAGAAACGCATGGGTGTCGAGGGCTGGAGTTTCGGCGGTTTTATGACCATCACCATGAAACTGGCCCACCCCGAAATCTTCAAGGTGGGATGCGCCGGCGGCCCCGTTATCGATTGGAAGTGGTATGAAGTGATGTACGGCGAGCGCTATATGGATATGCCGCAGGAGAACCCCGACGGCTATGCCAACGCCTCGCTGCTTGGCAAAGCCAGAGACCTGCAAGGCCGTCTGCTGGTCATCCATGGTGCCGAGGACAACACAGTGGTGTGGCAGAACAGCATCGAGTTTATCGATGCCTGTATCAAGGCCGGCAAACAGGTGGACTACTTTATCTATCCCCACCATGAACACAACGTCCGCGGCTACGACCGCCTGCATCTCTATGAGAAGATGTTCGACTACTACGAGACCTTCCTGAAATAAGCGACTCGACTCCGAGCAAAATAGCAGAGGCAACGCATCGCATTGCCTCTGTTTTGTTTGTACAAGGAAATGATTGTATGGCAAAGGCTCAAGCAGAGCAGATATCCATGTGTGCGACTAAACAGGCATGAGTCCTAATGACCGATTTGGGTTAAACACGAATCGGTCATTAGGGTTTATGCCAGGTATGGCGAATGGACCAGCCCCTTGGAGGTGGAGATATTCCAACCGGGTCATGAAGAGCCAGAGGGAATAGAGCATCCCGGCGACTTGGGGCGTTTCACCCGTCTGGTGCCCAACCCTGCGCGGGGAGAGTTGAATGTGGTGTCGTCGTTCAGACTGAGCCGCATAGAGCTGTATTCCCTCGACGGGCGCAAGGTGCTGGAGCAGGAGGCCGACGGCATCTCCACGATGGTGGACGTGAGCAGTCTGCCAAGCGGCACCTACATAGCAGCCCTGTACCTGCCCCACGGCGTGGCCACCAAGAAACTGGTGGTGGAGAATTGAGAATTGAGAATTGAGAGTTGAGGATTACCATTATGTGCCATTAATTCATAATTATTGTAAGACAGTTCATGTTACGATTAACCCTGAGTGACTGATTTGGGCTAAAAAACCTGTTCATTGACAGAATTTGTGTATCTTTGCAATGGAATTGTAGCATGTGGATATGCTGAAATACATTGCAGATAAGGAACATTACACGGAGGTGTTGTCGCGGTGCGGGAGTGTGAAACACGACTTGTGGATTGCGACGGCCGACCTCAAAGACCTCTATGTTGGCATGGGGAACGGAAGGGATGCCGAGCCGTTTCTTGCGGTTTTGGACCGTCTGCTGCGTCGCGGCGTGGAGGTGAGGCTGCTGCATGCCAAAGAGCCCGGAGAGAACTTCAGGCAGGATTTTGACCGCTATCCCGGCCTATGGTCGAAGCTTGACAGGCGGCTTTGCCTCAGGGTGCATTTCAAGATTATGATTTTTGACTGCTCGACGGCTTATATCGGCTCTGCCAACCTGACGGGTGCGGGCATGGGCATGAAGAGCTCTGACGGCCGCAATTTCGAGGCTGGGATATTGACCGACGATCCCGCGCTGGTGGATGCTGCCGCCGACCATCTTGACACAGTGTGGCAGGGATGCCACTGTGGCCGCTGCCGGCACAAGCATGAGTGTGGAGACCGGATAGATAAAGAACAGAAAGAATGACACTATGCAGGATTTTGCGGCAATAGACTTTGAGACAGCCAACGGCGAGCGCAGCAGTGTGTGCAGCGTGGGCGTAGTGGTGGTGCATGGCGGAGAGGTGACCGATACGTTCTACAGCCTTATCCAGCCCGAGCCCAATTATTACAGCTGGTTTTGCCAGCGTGTGCACGGGTTAGGTCGTTCAGACACTGATGACGCCGAGGTATTCCCCTTGGTATGGGAACGGGTGGCGCCGATGATTGAGGGCTTGCCATTGGTGGCACACAATGCGCCGTTTGACGAGGGGTGTCTGCGTGCCGTGATGCGGGTGTATCAGATGGACTGGCCCGACTACAGATTCTATTGCACCTGCCGTGCCGCCCGCAGGAAACTGAAGTATTTGCCCAACCACCAGTTGCATACAGTGGCCGAGGCGTGCGGTTTCTGTTTGGAGAACCACCACCATGCCCTGGCAGATGCAGAGGCCTGTGCAGCAATAGCCATTAAGTTATTGTGAATTGACCTTCAGGGTACGGGGTCGTAGCCTGAGCCGCCGAAGGGGTGGCAACGCATGATGCGTCGGAAAGCCAGCCAGCCGCCTTTGAATGGCCCGTGTTTCTTGATGGCCTCGACTGCGTATTGCGAGCAGGTGGGGGTGTAGCGGCAGGTGGGTGGCTTGAGGGGGGAGATGCAGTTGCGATAGAACCAGATGAGAGCCAGCATCACTTTGGTGAGCAATGTGGTTATAAAGCGATATAGGGCATTGGCGCCTTTGCATAGGGTGTCCCAGGTGATGGCGAGGATACTCATGTGTCGGATTGTCCGTTGTGGGCGGTTTGTTTTGCGATGCTCTCTATCAGGTTGTCGGTAAGACGCTCGAATTTGTTGTTGAGCGTGTGGTAGTCAAAGATTTCGTTGTGGATGTAGTTGATGGATAGTGCGATGTTGAGCCCTTGGCCATTAAGGTATTCGTAAAGCTTCGGTTTGTGGATGCGGTAGCATTCGCGCGTGAGTCGTTTGACTCGGTTGCGGTCGACAGCGTGGTGGAATTTCTTCTTTGAGGTGGCAATGAGTACTTGTGCAGGGACTCCGTCAGGGAGTGTGCCCGTTGGACAGAGCATCCAATGTACACTATAGGGGAACAGCATGAGCCGGTGCCCCGAAAGGAAAAGTGCGTCAATTGTTTTTTTGCTGCACAGGCGTTCCTGTTTGCCAAAGGTGTACATGACTGTTGTCAGGCTTGCGTCTTTGCGTCGGCTTGGGCTTTTGTCTGCGCCTCTTTGGCGGCAAGTCGTTCAGCCCTTCGTGCAGCTGCCTGCGCTTTGCGCTCTTCTTGCAGCTGCTTGTATTTTGCCTTGTTGGCAAAAACGGATTTGCTCTTTTTCGCCCCGCCGATTACCGAACTGGAGCCTTTCCCGCCATGGGAGAGGTCTTTTTTAAGGGACGAAGGACGCGAGATGACTGTGTCGTCCAGGCCTCTGCCGTTGATATAGTTCTCGATGGCCATTGCCATGGAAGGAGAGGTCTTGGTGGGGGCTGCGACGGTGAGTTTGATGCCGGCGGCTTTCAGTGCAGCGTGTGTGGAAGTGCCGAAAGCGGCGATGGATGCATTTTGCTCGGCAATGTTTGGGAAACTTTGGAGCAGAGAGCGGACACCGATGGGCGAGAAGAGGCAGATGAGGTCGAAGTCTTTGGGGTTGAATTGTGTCAGGTCGCGCGGCACGGAGGTGTACATAGTGGCCTTGGTGTATTTGAACTTGGCTTTGTCGAGCATTTTGGTGTACTCGGTCTGCTTCTCATCGGAGCAGGGGAAGAGGAATTTCTCTTCGCGGTGCTTGGAAAGGATTTCGATGAGGTCGGAGAAATACTGGTTGCCGAAGAATATCTTGCGCTTACGGTATTGGATGTAGTTCTGCAGGTAGTGGGCGATGGCTTCTGTGGAGCAGAAATACTTCATGGAGTCGGGGATTACTTCACGGAGCTCTTTTGCAAGACGGAAGAAGTGGTCGACGGAATTCTTGCTGTTGAAGATGATGGCGGTGTATTCGTTGAGGTGAATCCGTGATTTGCGGAATTCGGAAACGGAAAGGCCTACGACTTCAAAAAATTTGAAGAAAGTGATATCTACGCCGTATTTTGTTACTAAATTCTTGTAAGGGGATTTCTCCAAATCGGCAGGTTCGGGCTGCGAAACGAGGATTTTCTTTACTTTCATGTAATGTGTTCTATTTGCTCAACGCTCAATCTATGAATTAATTACAACCTTAGATACAATGATTAAAGGTACAATTTCAAGGATGCAAAGATAGTAAAATAAATAGAATTTTTGTGTTTTTGCATTTGTTAAAATTAGTTGCATGCCCCGTAAGAGTCTTGCTGTGAAGAGCAGAGCGATAACGGCGAGAAGGATATAGAGGAAGGTCTGTCCCACGCGGTCGGTGTAGAAGATAAAGAATGCTATGGCGGTGGCTGCTATGCCGTAGAGGAGGTGGTATATGTAGTTGCTGGAAAGGTATATGTGTACGGCTTCGCTGTTCTCGAAAGCATTGCCTATGAAACGGATGATTCCGTTGCGGGTATAGTAGACTGCAATGCACACGGCAAAGAGCAGGATATATTGCAGTATGTTTGTCCAGATGTTGCTTACCTGCGGGAAGAAGGCATAGTAGCCCACCAGTGATATCGGCATAAGCATGAGGGGGGCTATGATGGCTTGGTCGATGGTGTGGGTCAGGTTGGTGTCGCGGAGCATGCGGTCCATGGCCCGGTGGTCGATAGCGGATTGGAGCAGGTCGACGAGTCGAATCTGCTTGTTGCGGAGAAATATGCAGATGAGGGTGATGGACAGGATGATGACCACGAAGAGCCATCCAGGTGAGCCTTGGTGCTGAATGGTTGTCTCGTGGCTGTTTTGGACTGGTAGATGGTGATGGGTGAAGAGGCTGCGGTGCAGAACGGGTTCGGTGGGTCCCATGGGGGTGAAGAGGGTGTCGTAGGCGCATACAACGGTAAGGCTGTCGGCGGTGGTGTCTACAGGTGCGATGTAGGGTGGTAGGGTGTCTATTTGAAACATGTGTTATCGAATGACTGTCATTTTTTGTGTATAGGTGCCCGTGCCGGTGTGCAGTACGAGAGTATAGGTGCCTAAACGTAGATGTGTGGTAGAATATTGTGTTGAGGTGGCGTTAGAAGGTATTTTTATTTTGTCTGTCATGCGGCCATAGATGTCGTAGATTAGGATTGTGTGGGCATTAGTGCCTGGTGGAAAGCTAATTGAGATTGTCCCCTTTGTCGGGTTGGGGTAGATGGAAAAAGTGTATGGGAGGGGGTGTGTATCGGGTTGGAATGAGGCCAGGGTGCTGTCGGCTTGGGGCGTGCCGCTTGGCTGAGTCCAAAGGGCAAGGGGTAGGCGCAGGTCGTCGATTCGGGCGCAGTCATCTCGCTGGCTTCCGGAAGCGTCTTTCTGATATATCCACTGCAGCCGGTGTCTCCCTGCAGAGACGGGACGGGAGTAACGTTGCCAGCCGCTGTTCCCGCTCCAGAACCCTGCACGGCGGTTGTCAATGAAGAAGTAGAGCCAGTCGCTTGCCTCGCTCGAGACGTAGTAGTGAAACGATATCGTGTCGTCGGACATGACATGGATGTCGAGAGAGAGCACAGATTTCTGGGTGTTGTCTATCTTGGCCGAGCGGGCGCAGTAGTGCCCGTTGTAGGGCGCGGTGCTGTCAATCTGCCAAGGATTGGTGTCGGTGTGAAGCCAGGGCAGATTGGTGAAATCGCCGGTCTCGAAGAGCTCAGTGGCATGGTGTGCGGTAAGCCAATAGGAATAGGTTTTGTGCCAATTGTCCATACAGGATGTGACGGAGAGGGGCAGGTACTGCAGGTCGGGGGAGGCGTGGAAGTTTGTAGTGTAGGTTGTGGAGCCCTGAGCGGTGGCAGTCAATGGTATATTGGCTAATAGAAGAGTCACAGAGTCGGCTGGGTGGTCAAGAGTGGTGAGGATGATATAGTCGTGGTCGGGCAGTAGCTGGTGAGCCGGGAGACTGTCGTTTTCGAGCAGGAGCAGTCGGGACAGTCGTGGGTAGCGGTCGGGCAGTGCAACGTGGAGATGTAGGGTGCTGTAGGGGTCTCCAAGGCTGTCGGCCAGTGTCAGTGTGGAATGCAGGGAAGGCTCCTCCCCATAGATGAGACGGCCGAGGGGAATCGTAAGTGTGGTGTCGGCTTGTGGAGCCAGTTGCTGTATGGCGCAGGAGAATGGGCGGCTCATGACGGCAGCGGTGGCCTGGTCAGCGCTGTCCTGTGCAAGATGTATTTGATGCTGATGTGCAGTGAGACTGCCCACGTTTTTCAGTTGGACGGCGAGCAGTGTGTCGTTGAGCTGAAAGCCTGTGGTGGCAAGGAATGGTTGCACAGGCTGTCGGATGGGGAGTGTAACCATGTCGCATACAGCTTCAGGACGGGTGGCGGTGACGGTGATGCTGTCGCCGTGCAGGGCGGTGGGGAGTGACAGTGTTGCGGTGCCGTCGGCAGCGGTTAGTGTGGTGGCAAGCAGGGTGGTGTCTTGCGTAATGCTGATGCGGCAGGGGGTGTTGCAGTGCAGGGTGAGGGTGGTGAAGCCAGCCATCAGGCTGTCCGGCGGAGTCAGGGAGAGGGTGTCGGCATGTGTCCAAAAGGGAATCAGGGAGGGGTCGCCCAGCAGGTTGTATATCTCCCAGTAGAAGGCATCGAATGGCGACCCAGACTCAGAGACAGCTTTGCATCCGGCAAAGAGCATGGCTCCCAAGGTGTAGTTTTCTCCTGGGCGGGTGATTAGGGTGTCGAAAGCGCCGGGGTGCAGCGTGTCGTGAGAAGGGGAGAGGGTGGGCGGCCGTTTTGCACCTACAGCCCAGAAGTAGTCCTCGTCCCATAGGGTCTCGTTGGTGGCGCCGATGACGGCTACGGCACCGCCTTGCGGCCGTCTGAGGAGCTCTTCGCCAAAGCAGGTACCGTTGAATGCATTAGAAAGGCAACAGTTGTTTACGAATACGGCTGGGATGGGGTTGTGCAGGGTGTCGAAGGCGCGTGAGGTTATGGAGGGGCTGCTCCAGCCGTTGCTGAGACAGTGGGCGGTGTAGTTGACAAGGAGGTTCCCCTGCTCAAGTGCGGCAAGGATGCTGTCGGTGCTGTTGCCGGAGCCGGGATTGTAGAAACAAGCGGTGTCGGTGCCGGGTCGGTGGAGGGCGGTGAGTTGCGACAGATAGTGTGTCTGTCCGTTAGTGGTGACGGGTGCGGTGGAGCGGCTTTCGTTGCCTGCCACCAGAAGCAATTGACTGTAGTTGGCAGCCCAGTGCCCCTGCTCGTATGCAATGATTTTGGCCACCATCTGTGACAGTTGGGTGCTGTCGGTTGCGGATAGCCGGCCTACAAATGCCTCGGGCACGTAGTCTCCGGTGTATTCGCCATAATAGAGGTCAGTGACATGGTTGCCGATGCCTCCGGGCTGGTATTTGCCCCAGAAGGAGGGAATGCGGTCTACGTCACCGACCAGCAGGACGTAATGGGGAATGTGTGCCGGTCGGTAGTGCTGTGCAAGCAGGGCGCGAATGCTGTCGCGCTGAAGGGTGGCGGGGCATAGGATTTCTACATGGAAACCTTGTCGTTTTTTCCACTGAATGAACTGCCGGAGGGAAGGCTTCAAGTCGGGTGTGGTGACGATGATATAGGTGCCTGCTGAGGCTTCAGTCGGGGTGGAAAGTTTGGCAGCCGGGGTGAAAATGACGGCTTCTCTTTCGGCGGGAATAACAGGTGTACCCGACTTGGTGACATATTCCTGTCCCCTGGCCGATAAGACAATCAGTGCCGTAAATATTAATGCGGACACCCTTTTCAGATGGATTAGTTTCTCCATTTCGAGGATGCAAAATTAGAAAAAAAAAGCAACATGATAAAAAAAAGTTGTATATTTGCATCGCCAATTCGTATGCACAGGCTGTCGCCAAAGAGTAAAAAAAGTCGAGTACGGAAAACAAGTATAGGACGTTACCCCTTCCGCAACAGTGTCGTGCCAACGGTTGAAACAAAGTAGAAAACAAAATATCGTAGATATATGAAACGGCTAAAAACTTTATTGGTTCTGATGGCAGTCATGTTGCCATTCGTCGCAAACACCCAGGTGTATATAGGCGACTACACATTTCTATCTTATACGAGTACATACTCGTCCATAGCCTCGACAGGTACGGAACTGACAGGACTTGTCGCCGATGACGCAACACAGCAAGTTGTGCTGCCCTTCGTCTTACAGTTTGGTCAGGACACCACCTCTTCGATTATGGTGACAACCAACGGTCAGATAGGTATTGGCAATGTCGATCCTGCCACCAATGGTTATATGGATCACACCAATGACATGAGTATTATTGTCCCGTTTGGGCAGGATCTCAGCTTGGACACCAGCTCGGGTGGCGGACATGTGTACTATCAAGCCATGGGCTCGTCGCCTAACCAGGTGATGGTGATAGAGTATGACCATGTACAGCCGTATCACAGTTCCGGTTCCTCCACCAACACCTATAGTTTTCAGGTTTGGCTGTATGAATCGGGCGACATAGAGTTTGTGTACGACACATGCAACATCTCCAGCAGCGCTACAGGTTATGTCTTTATACGTGAGCATGCAGTCAATTCGGCATGCTTTGTCACGGGCAACTGGTCAAACCTCTCGGTCGGTCGTGCAGCTGGCACTATTGCCATGCAGAACAACAATAAGCCTGTGCCGGGATTGACACTCAGTTTTACCAGGCCGTTCAACACTTGCCCGCGTCCCCTTAATTTCGTCTGCCAGTCTTTCTCGCGCCCCGACAGTGTGGTCTTTGCCTGGAACACCGACCCCTCCACAGCGGCATGGGAATTGAGGTATGACACCGTGGGAACACCGGTCGACAGCATGATGAATGTGATTACGTCGATTTCCGATTCCTTCTACGTTTGCACCACAATGGTGGCCGGCGGCGTTTATGAAGCCTATCTCCGCACCGACTGTGGCGGCGAGCAAAGCTTCTGGGAAGGTCCCGTACTCGTCACTCCGGGAAGCTATAACATGCCCGCCACGGGATATAACACCATCTACGCCTGCGGTGGCACCATCTACGACGATGGGGGCTCAACAGGCAACTATTCCAACGACTGCAACTCAATCCTGGTGATTAACCCCTCACACCCCGACAGCCTTGTGGTTATCAGTGGTACCCTCTCCACCGAGAGCTGCTGCGACCATCTATACATCCATGATGGTGTTGGCACAAGCGGTCCGCTGCTCTACCAAGGCCAAGGCCTTAACCAGACAGTGCCTTCAATCCGCTCCAACTCTGGTCCGCTCACCATTCAGTTCACCTCCGACATCAGTGTAGTGAATAGCGGTTTCGCCCTCAATGTCAGCTGTGTCAGGGCTCCCCTGTGCCGCACGGTTGCCGATGTGGAAGTTACGAACATTGCCGGTTCATCCGCTCTCCTGAGCTGGTCACTGATTGGCAATACCACCATGCCGTCAGGATTTGTGGTGACACTGGTCAACAATTCCGACCCCACGGCTGTTCCCGTCACCGACCTCACTACCGATCCGTACTACTTCTTCTCCGGCCTGGCAGAAATGACATCCTACACGGCCAATGTCAGAAGCATCTGTGGCACCGACACCGTCGAAGGCGACACCGTGCAGTTCTCAACCCGCTGCCTTGTGGGAGGAACCACAAATCCCTCTGGCACGGGAACCTTGCAGACATCGGGCATACCGGTCTATTCCGGATGGGGCAACACCTTCTGCCAAAGCATCTACACGGCTGCTGAACTCGCTGCCATGGGCCTCACTGCCGGACCTATCAACGGTGTCACCTACACATGGAGTACCGCGGGCTCTTATGATAAGGAAATTGTCATATTCATGGGACAGACAAGCAATAGTACCTTCAGTAGCTATGCCCCCCTCACTGGCAGCATGACGCAAGTCTATTCCGGACCCCGCACCACTGCCGATGTAGGCACAATAGAATACTATTTCACCACACCGTTTGTATGGGACGGTGTGAGCAATATTGTGCTTTCTTCCTTTATCAACCAGCCTGCCGGTGCCAGCCACGTCTCGTCGGGTTTCTACGGCTACAGCACCAGCTGCGGCTACACACGCTCCATCTATTCCTACAAGGACGGCACAGCTTTCACTATGTCCAACCTCAATACCTACAGCAATTCCAGCACCAGCACCAGCCGTCCCAACGTGCAGTTCATCAAACCCTGCGACACCACAGCCACTTGCGTTGCTCCCAATGTGGTGGTCACCGAAGTCCTCGACGACAGAATCTCAATCATGTGGGCTCCTGGCTATGGCGAAACATCGTGGAACCTCTATTACAAAGCCGCGGATGATACGGCTTGGACATCCGAGGCCACCGGTATCACCACGACGAGCTACATCTTTACAAGTCTTATTCCCATGACGGAGTACATCCTTCGCGTTGACCCGGCTTGCTCCGATGGCTCTGTCCACGCCCACGTGACCGTCACCACTCCCTGTGTCCCCCTCACCACTCTCCCGTTCACCGAGAACTTTGAGAATTTCACAGCCTCCAGCACGGCGGGCTCGCCCATAACCAGTTGCTGGAACAGAGGTACCAATTCCACCGCCGCCTACCCCTACCGCTCTACATCCTATGCCAACAGCGGAAGCGCTTCGATGTACTTCTATGCCAGCGGTACCACTTATTATTCCTATCTGGCTCTCCCGGCCATAGATGTCGAGATGGATACCCTTCAGGTGAGTTTTGCCGCATTGCATACTTCGGCCAGCTACAACGTACAGGTTGGCGTGATGACCGATCCCGAAGACTATACCACATTCACACAGGTGGCCACAATCACTCCGTCTGCTCTCACCACGTGGGAGATGTTCGAGGTGCCTCTGAGAAACTACACTGGCAATGGTAAATACATCGCCTTCTTCTGCGGTGGAGCCACAAGCTTTATTTATCTAGACGACATTGAAGTGGACTACATCCCCACCTGCCAGCGCCCGTATGATGTAGCGGCGACCAGAACCACCACTACAACCGCCACCCTGCATTGGAGCGACCCCGGTGTCAATTTCTTCGAAATAGAATATGGCCCTGCAGGTTTCACCCGTGGCACAGGCACTGTTGTCACCAGCTCTGCCGACAGCGTCACTCTCTACGGCCTCAACCACTCCTCGCGCTATGAAGTGTATGTCCGTGCCATCTGCTCCCTGACCGACACATCCAATTGGTCATTCCCCACATACTTCTATACCGACTGCGACAAAATCAACAACCTGCCCTACACAGCCACCTTTGGCGGCTGGGGCGTAGGTACAGGCGCACGCCCTGTCTGCTGGGCATGTGGTGGATACAGCAACTATCCCTACATTGTGAATGTTACAGATGCACTCAACAACATCATAGGCCAGACCTTCTACTTCTATTCCTATGGCTCCAACACGGTTTATGCTTCCCTGCCCGAGCTCGACAGCATCTCTTATCCCGTCGAAACCACTCAGGCAGTCTTCAAGGCTTGGACCAATAACACTACCAGTACCCTCTATTCCCACAAGTTCATTGTGGGTGTCTGCTCCAGCCAAGGCGACATGTCCACCTTCACTCCAATCGATACGGTGGAACTCACTCCTACACCTGCCTTATATGAAGTGGCCTTCAACAATGCTGTCGGTGCCGGCAAATACATCACCTTTGTGTCCACAGCCCTCGATGGTGCTTCATACAACTATGCCTACCTCGACAGTGTGTCCGTTGAGCTGATACCCGATTGCCAAAGTCCCAACCACCTTCTTGCCACTGCCGTCACGTCAAATAGCGCTACAGTCACTTGGAACGAGCGCAACATATCCCTCAGTTGGCAGGTGGAATACGGCCCCCACGGCTTTGTCCCCGGTACAGGTGCACGCATCGTCACCTCCAACAATCCCCACACCATCACGGGACTCAATCCCTCAACATCCTATGACTTCTATGTGCGCAGCATCTGCGGACCGGCCGACACCTCCTTGTGGTCGCATGTCCCGGGCATGTTCAATACCCTGCAGAACCCTGCCACAATACCATACTTCTACGATTTCGAAACCTCTGCCGAGTGGGATAACTGGCAAACCAACAGCAACACCACTATCAACTGGTATCGCGACACTGCAGCAGGCAATGGCACTCCCGGCCTGAATGTTACCGGTTATTATTCCATGTATATCTCTGTCGACACCGGCCGCACATTCAGCACCGACTACAACAGAGTGGTCAATGCCACTGCCTACCGCGACATCGACTTCGGCCCCGTAGATTCAAGCTATCTGCTCACCTTCCGTGCTGCCGCCGGTGGCACACCGTCCATCGGCTATGACGGCCTGATGGTCTTCTTGGTAGACCCCGCCGTACCGGTTGTGGCCTCCAACAGCAACATCACCACTCCCTGGGGCATGGTCAACGACCTCTCTCCGCTGGCTGTCATCCGTACAAGCAACAACTGGAACACCTATAGTATTGTAATCGACACCATCTATGGTGTACACCGTCTGGCGTTCTTCTGGTTCAACCAGTCTACCGCCTCCACCTACCACTTCGAGATGCCGGCTTGTGTCGACGACATCAGAATCGACTATGTCGATTGCCCGCGTCCTGCCGGTGTGCGTGCCACTCATGTCACCATGGCCTCTGCCGATGTGACATGGCACGGCCCTGCTGTGGCTGACTACCGTGTCATCTGCCGCAATGCAACGGGTGGCATTGTCTCGTCCGAATTGGTACATTCCAACCAGATACACTATTCAGGCCTCACTCCGGGCAGCCGCTACAATGTCTTTGTGCGCCGTTTGTGCAGCAGCACCGACAGCTCTGGACTCTCCGCGTCGGGCACTTTCTATACCAAGTTCTGCAACGATGGCATTATCGACACCATTGCCTCTTCCTCCTATACCACTTCTTACCAGATGCCCCTCAGCAACTACTATAACTACAGCTACACACAGCAGATAATCGGCTCAAGCGAGCTGGGCGGCTCTGGCGAAATCAATGCCATCAGTTTCTACTATTCTGGAACCTCGGCTATGACCGCCAAGACGGCCTGTACCATCTATATGGCACACACCACTCTCAGCAGCTTTGCTTCCAGCGACAACTTCGTTGACCCCGCCGACATGCAGATCGTCTATACCGGCAACCTGAACTGCTCGCCGGGCTGGAACCGCATATTGCTTTCCTATCCCTTCACCTACAACGGCACCAGCAACCTTGTCATTGCTGTCGACGACAATAGCGGCTCTTACCAGGGCACAGGCTATACCTTCAATGTCGACCAGACCTCGGGCCTCTCGTCCATCCTTCTCTACAGCGACAGCGAAAACCCCAACCCCACGTCTCTTGCCACACTTAATGCCTTCAGCGGCACCAGGACTGCACTCGCCTATCGCAACCAGTTCATTATCGAGAAATGCCCGCCCAACAGCTGCCCGCCGCCTATCCTGCGCAACCCCATCATCCGCACCACGGGTGTGACGCTCCGTTGGCGCAACACGGGTGTTTCCTATCAGATTGGATACCGTCTGGCCACAAGCAGCAGCTGGATTACCGACAACTACACCGTCAACGACACCTTCTACACCATCCATAATCTCTATCCGATGACCGACTATGTATTCCATGTGCGCCAATACTGCGACAGCACGGGCGTGTCCAACTGGTCTACCGGCTCTTTCAACAGCTCCGATGTGCCCTGCCTGGCACCCATGAACCTCCATGTAACCACTGTCACCAACAAGAAAGCAACGCTCTACTGGTCGCCCGAGGAAAACAACCTCAGCTATCGTCTGCATGTCTTCAACACCGCTTTCGACAAGGTTGTCAACTGCTATGTGGCCCACGGCACTGTCACCGGCCTCGAAGCCAATATAGTCTACTATGCCGCCGTCCAAGCCGTATGCCAGGGATTTGACGACCCGAGCGAATGGAGCGACACCATCGTGTTCACCTCCGATGTATGCCCCGATGTCACCAACCTCACGACCTCCGACCTTCAGGGCAACAGTGTAGTCCTCGACTGGACTGAAGGCGGCCGTGCCGAGCGATGGGAAATCCAGTATGGCTACATTGGATTCCCGCAGGGAAGTGGATTCTCCGTCATTGCCGACACCCATCCCTACAGGCTTACCGGTCTCATCGGCGAAACAGACTACGATATCTATGTGCGCGCCATCTGCGAAGATGACTTTGTCAGCGAGCACTGGTCGAACAAGGTTACCATCACCACACCCTACAGCAGCATCGCAAGTGTTTCCGACGATGCCCGTATCCAGATTACTCCCAACCCCACCAGCGCGGATGTCAAACTCACCATCCCGCCGTGCGGCAGTGCCGTCAAAGTCGAGGTCATTGACCTGACCGGCCGTGTCCGTATCAGCCAGATGCTGACACCCGGCACCGAGACCACCATGTTGCCGACCTCGCAGCTGACCCAGGGAGCCTACTTTGTCAGGGTGACAGGTGACGACATCAACATGGCACGCAAACTGATAGTCAGATAGATTCTTTAGAAACTAAAGGAACTATAGGAATTCCCAAGGGGGGGGCGGCGCGCAGCGCCGCCCCCCTTTTCGTTCAAAAAAGAATGGCAACTATGCCGGATTGGCCATGTCGCTGTCTCGCCGTAGATTTGTCTTCACTTCGCCATTCCTTTCTTCGCACTTCCGTCAGCGAAATCACTGAAAACCGCTGCAAAAGTACACATTTTCTTTTTGACAGGTTCGTGTATTTACCTTAACTCTGCCTCGTCTTTCGTAAAAATACCAATAAGGGTTGTTAAAACGTTTTTACAGGCTATTTGTTCTCGGTTTTTCCCATGCCCTCTCAGCATTTCTTCCAAATATTGTATAATGTCGTTAATGCACTGTTGTGCCGTTCTTTATGCACTTCGTGTTATATTCTTTTCCCATCGTCTTCCCTTTCCGAAAGGGAAAACGAAGGGAAAACGATCGAATAACGATCGAATAAATGACGACGCTACGACGTTTGCACAGCGGGTGGCGGAGGGTGCGCGGTAGTGTTGTCCGGGTTGGGTTGTCTTAGTATGATGCGGTGTTTACAGTTTTCACACTCACTGTGTCCTGCGGCTCAGTGGGTGTAATGGCATGTCTCGTATCAGGAGGATGCATGCCGAGGTACACGTCATCATTTGCAAAGTCTAATTCAGTGACCGATTCGGGATATAAGTCGGTCTAATGTACAGCGGAGAGCGAGTGGGGAAAGTATGGAGTATCAATGTTTTTTGCGTGTTAAATCATGGATGGTGATTCGATTCTTATTTGGTTGGAAATGGATAACAAATGGGGGTAAGAACGTCTTAACATCGAGGCTGAATGGAAAAAAAATGTATATGTCAATTTTTTTTCTTATATTTGATTTGATGTTTTTGTGGGGTGATTTTATGTGAAAGTACTGAAAGTGAATTTGATAATGTTGTTTTGTATGTGGTAGTATAGATATAATATTAACGAAAGTCACAATCAATTCTGTTTGATTGCGTGGTGTTTATTGTTAAAAACTTAACTGTCAAGCAGGTTTTGGTTAACAATTAAGTGTTTGGATTAACAAAAACATTGTTTAGGTATTTGTGTAAAGAAAATAAATTATTGATTATAAATTTAATAAACATATTCTAATTATCAACTAAAACGTAATTGTCATGCAAAAACACTTACAAAAGTTGTTACTCTTGGCAGCGATGATGCTCGTTCCTTGGGTGACACAGGGGCAGGGGTTCAACTACACCTGCAACTTCGACAGCGACTCCGACACAGCCGGCTGGGTGTTTGTGAATGGTAGCCAAGCAAACCAATGGTACATTGGCACTGCCACCCACAACAGCGGCACGAAGAGTCTCTACATCTCAAATGACAACGGCACGTCGAATAGCTACACGAACAGTAGCATTACATTCGTCTATGCCTATCAGGAATTCACGCTGGATACCGGCGGCTATGCCATTTCCTACGACTGGAAAGCCAACGGCGAGGGCAACTACGACTACATCCGTGTTTTTCTGGCTCCATCGTCACTTACACTGACGGCTGGCCAGGATCCATCGGGTGGTACCACTGCCTATAACTGGCGCAACGCAGCTTTTCCGACAGGCTGTATCGGCCTGTGTGGCGCTGACAAATTGAACCAGCAGACGTCTTGGCAAAACTTCACTTCCGAGTTTACCGTCCCAACCGCCGGCACATACCGCTTAGTGTTTGCCTGGGCCAATGACGGAAGCGGTGGCTCGACACCTCCGGGCGCCATCGACAATATCGTGTTCCTTCAGCCTACATGCCCCCGTCCGGTCAATATGCAGTTTGCGAACATCACCCCCAACTCCTTTAACATCTCATGGTCTGAGACGGGTACCGCCTCCACATGGATAGTTAAAATCGACTCGGCCGGTACGAATTTGGTAACCGACGAAGTTTATGACACCAATTATTCCGCCAATGGCCTTACGGCCAACACCTCCTACACGGTGCGCGTAGCTTCGCTGTGCGATGGAATAGACACCAGCATGTGGCTTGTCTCACCATTCCACACGCCCTGTCCTTTCATCAACAACTTGCCATATCAGAACGGCTTCGAAGACGACCCGTACTATAGCGCCGTTACTTACGCCCAGGCATTCCCCACCTGCTGGACACGTATCAATGATGCCACAGGCACATACAACTACTATCCTTATATTACCACTACTGCCAACTATGTGCACAGCGGCAGCAAGGGCATGTATTGGTATTTTACAACCACTTCGGGTTATGCCGAAAACGAGTATGCCGTGCTGCCGGGTATCGACACCACGGTCTATAACATCTCCGACCTTACACTGGCATTCTATGCCAAGACCACCTCTGCGAGCTACCATCCCGCCCCCATTGTGGGTGTGATGACCAATCCCAATGATGCCAGCACTTTCACGCCGGTCTATACCTTCTCCAACACGGCTATCACTACTGACTGGATAATGTATGAGGTGTCGTTAGCCAACTACACGGGCTACGGCAACTTCATTGCCATCAAATGCCCGCGTCCGTCGTCCACCGCCTATATGGCCCTCGACGACATTTTCCTGACTAACGAATGGTGCAACATCCCGCTTAATGTGACTGCCACTCCGGGCATCGACCAAGTGACCCTCAGTTGGAACCCCAATGGCGGCACCAGTTTCACCGTCATCCTGGGCACTGACACTATCAGCAACCTCACGGATAGCAGCTACACTTTTACTGGGCTCACAACCAACACACCGTATCACTATGCAGTAGCTGCCGAGTGCACCAGTACCACCAGTGCATTTATCGAAGGGGATATCCGCACGGCCTGTACCTTCCTTGACACACTGCCTTACTCCTACGGCTTTGAAGACCTCGCCACCGGTTCCAACACCGTGCGGCCGGAGATTCCCTGCTGGAACCATATCAACAACGGCACGACCTATTTTGGCTACCCCTATGTGAGTAGCACTTCGCCCCACTCTGGCACCCGCAACCTCTACTGGTATGGCAGCACCACCGCAGGCACCTATAGCGACTACCAGGCTGTCGTCCTTCCGGGTCTTGACACCAATGTCTATGCCATCAACAGAGTGCAGCTGAACTTCTGGGCACGTCCCTCCAGCACCAGCTACTCGCCCGTGCTTCAAGTGGGTGTGATGACCAACCCCAATGACATCAACACCTTCCATCTGGTGCAGACTGTCAATGTGCAGAACGTCACCACTTGGCAGGAGTTCAACGTCATGTTCGGTGCCTACACCGGCTATGGTAACTATATAGCTGTACGTCTTAA
>JAEEGH010006450.1_pt1 | contig 28766 bp, 22 predicted proteins | sample 9134181 | NCBI WGS metagenome assembly JAEEGH01 (sample SAMN16246544, study PRJNA631951) | gut metagenome | biome: gut microbiome; feature: rumen; material: DP-attached | host: Bos | place: Iran: Karaj | collected 2018-10 | reverse complement strand
TCCGTGGGTGGCCCGAAGTGGGAACACCTCCCCCCGAACCTGCAACCGGAACGCGGTGCCCTCCTCCCGCTCCGTAAGCACTTCAAACTTTTCTGCAACCTCCGCCCGGCCCGCGTCTATAAGGAACTCGCTGGCGCATGCCCGCTCCGCGCTGACATCGTTGGCGACGGCTTCAACATCCTCACTGTCCGCGAACTGACGGGTGACGTTTACTTTGGCCAGCCGAAGGGCCGCGAAGGCGTTCCGGGCTCCAAGGAAGAAATCGGTTTTGACACCATGAAGTACAGCCGCTACGAAGTCGAACGCATCGCCCGCTTCGCTTTCGACGCCGCCATGCTCCGCAACAAGAAGGTTGCCTCCATCGACAAGGCCAACGTGCTCACCACGAGCGTGCTCTGGCGCGAAGTCGTGAACGAAGTCATCAAGGACTATCCGGAACTGACTCTCGAACACCTCTACGTGGACAACGCTGCCATGCAGCTCCTGAAGCGCCCGCGTGAATTCGACGTGCTCCTCTGCCCGAACCTCTTCGGCGACATCCTCACCGACGAATGCGCCATGCTCACCGGTTCCATGGGCCTCCTCCCGTCCGCTTCTATCGCCGAAGGTTCTTTCGGTCTGTACGAACCGGCCGGTGGTTCCGCTCCGGACATCGCAGGCAAGGGTATCGCTAACCCGCTCGCCCAGATCCTCTCCGTGGCCCTCATGCTCCGCTACACCTTCAAGGAAGAAGAAGCTGCAAAGGCTATCGAAGCTGCTTGCGAAAAGGTCATCGCTCAGGGCTTCCGCACTGGCGACATCTACCAGGAAGGCTGCACCAAGGTCGGCACCACTGGTATGGGTGATGCGATTATCGCTGCGCTCGGCTAATAAGACCTCAACTTTTCTCACAAGAGTTCCCCCGCCTTGCGGGGGTCTTTTTGTGAACGAAGTGTGGTTATCAACTCCGAACTCTGAATTCCGAACTCCGAATTATCTATGCTCAACACAACTCTCTGCTACATTGAACAAGACGGCAAGTACTTGCTGCTCCACCGCGTCAAGAAAAAGAATGACATCAACAAGGACAAGTGGATCGGCATTGGCGGCAAGTTCGAGGAATGGGAATCTCCCGAGGACTGCATCAAACGCGAGGCTCTCGAAGAAACAGGTCTCACGCTGATTCGCCCGAAGTACAGAGGGATTGTCACCTTCATTAGTGACGGCATGGACCAGACCGAGTTTATGCACCTGTTCACGGCGACCGAATTTGAGGGATCGCTCAAGGACTGCGACGAAGGCACGCTCGAATGGGTTCCCAAGGAAAACGTGGCAAAGCTCCCCCACTGGGACGGCGACCTGATTTTCCTTGCGTTACTTGAACGCAGCGCACCCTTCTTCTCGCTCAAGCTTACATACAAAGGAAATACACTTACCGAAGCATTGCTGAACGAGGAACCGGTTACACTTGAAAGTGTTTTAAGGAAAGCCTTTTAAGTGATTTAAATCACACCCCTTAAACCCGCGTGTAAAAATAATTTCGTTGATTTGCGTTTTCAATTAAATTTGAAGAAAACACTAAAACACACGTGTAAACCTTATTCCAAAATTTTACAAAATAACCTGTATCACGCAGGTTATTTTTTCTATTTTAGAGAGTACTCCAAACCAACCCCTAGCAGAGTACACGTTTACCGTGTGCTCTGCGTTTTTATTTACCATTTAGCGAGGGCAGCGGTGACTATTATCGACACTGCGAAGCAGTTACCATTTAGCGAGGGCAGCCCTGACTATTATCGACACTGCGTAAGCAGTTACCATTTAGCGAGGGCGGCCCTGACTATTATCGGCACTGCGAAGCAGTTACCATTTAGCAAGGGCGTTCGTAATAATCAAATCCTGCATCTTTTCGATGGCACGAGCCTGGCCGTGACGGTCTTCAGTCTCGTTCGCCTGCACATCGTAGGTACCTTCGGCACTCAATGACTTGGATTCGTAAATAACACGTTCCTTTACGTTGTCGTAAAACTTGACACTCACGCGAATCGTCACGCGGTAGGTTTCCACATCACTGGAACTGTTATAGTTTTCCGGCTTATTCGTATAGCTCAAGAGAGTCATTTCAAAATCGGCATTGGCATTCTCGTTGACGACTCGCACACCACCCGCATTCTTGCGGAACATTTCGAGCACCCCGGCACGGATGTTGTTCGCCAACACCGGATCAAGCGTCTTGTCTTCGACTTCGTGAATTTTGACCGTCTTGATATGGCTCGGCAACGTAGAGGCCGTAAAGCTATAGCAACCCGACAAAAGGGAAGCTACCAAAACCATCAGGACAAGAACCAACCGAGACATATTCCTTGAAAACATACTGCCAATGTAGAAAAATTTAAAGCCCTCGGAGTAAACCGAGGGCGTATGAAAGATTCTTAGGACACGATTACTTTACAGAGAATACCTTTTTAAACGAACCATCCTTGACCACATACAGTCCCTTGTCCAGGTTCATCTTATTCAAACCGGTCTGGATATCCCCCACACGAGACGCTTTCAACTTGCCCACAAAGGCTCCCTTCACATTATACACGCTGAAGGATTTCTCAGTAGAAAGCTGCAGTTCCCTGTTCACAAAGCCGGTCAGGCCATCCGATTTGGCGAATACCACATTGTCGATAAACACACTGCCCGTAGCAAGCCCCGCATTGAATGAAATGCGAGCATCTTCATCGGTCGGTTCCTGCATGGTAAATTCGATTTCGTAGGTCTTTTTTTCGGTACCGAGCTCAAAAGTCTTGGCCTCGCCCAGATAGCTTGTCCACGGATCGGTATCCTTTTCAAGGTTCACTTCAAGGGTTCTTGCCGAAGAAGCATATGCTTCAAACGTCAGCTTGTACTTTTCACCCTTTTCATAGTGCATCCCCTTCTGGATCATCTGGACATCGTAAGCGTTGGTGCCCACCTTGGTCACGTTAATTTCGGCCTTGCCTTCGGTCAGCTTGAGCGAACCTTCGCCGCTATGCTGCTGCAAAGTCCAGCCGGCCAGCTTGAGCGAATCCGAGAAGGTTCCGTTGAACACGGTATCCCTGTTGGTCGGGACAACAATCGGAGGCTTAATGTTTGCACCATCTAGGGAATATTCCTTTACAAAATTCCAGATATCCGAGACCTCGTTTTTCGAAGGCATGTGACCGCGTCCTTCAAGCTTCATATGCTTGATATAGACGCCATCGTCGCAGGGGCCCCAGGAGTAAAGCGTCGCCTTTTCTCCCTGATGAGGGTAGTTATCCTGAACATCCGCCTGGGCCGGGCAGTTGAACTGGTCGCGGTAATTCTTGATAAAACCTTCTACCTGGTTATAACCCAAGACATCATCGGTCGTTCCATGAGGATGGAAGATAGGAACAGGGCGCATGGCCCTTGATGCTCCCATCACATTCGTGCCGGATGTGGGCGCAAAGGCCGCAATCTTGTCGGCAATCTTGCTCATGGCATGATAAGTCAGCATACCGCCCATCGAGAAACCCGACATGTACACGCGCTTTGTATCGATGTCATATTCCTCAACCATTTTATTAATAATTTCAACAATCCACTTGGTATCCTTATCGCCGCTGATATCCCAAGTTTCCATTCCCGTACCCCCTCTAGGGTAGACGACAACAAAACCTGCCGTATCAGCCACGGATTCCCAATGGGTGTTTTCCTGCTGATAACCCGGATCCTGGTTCATTCCATGAAATGACATCAGGAGCGGACTCTTCGGTGCAAGATTTGACGGTGCATAGACATGAATGTCTCGGCCCGAAACAGACACCTTTTTGTAGTCATTGATGGTTTTTCCGCCGCCGTTGCCACCCCAGTTCCCCCACTGGGCAAAAGACAACGACACTGCTGCCAATACTGGTAACAAGTATTTCATTTTTAACTCCCTAGATATTATATCTTGAAATACAATATATATCCAAAAAAATAGGATTAACTCAATCCACGACACAATAATGTTGTTGCAAAAGACAACACCGAAATTTAATACGCACTCTATTTTTTCCGCTTTTTTAATTCTGAAATCCGAACTCCGAATTCCGAATTAACTATCTTTAATCCGTAAAATTTTTATCATCCGAGGCATAAAATGCTTGACATCAAGAAAATCCGTGAAAATCCGGAATACTACATTGCTGAAACCGAAAAGAAATATACGACCGTAAGCCTTCGTGACGTGCTGGCAGTCGATAACGAACGCCGCCCGCTCCTCACCGAAGTCGAACGCCTCAAGAGCGAACGCAACGCCCAGTCCAAGAAGATTGGCGAACTCAAGAAGAAGGGCGAAAACGCCGACGAAGCTCAGGCCGCTACACGCGAACTCGGCAACAAGATCGACGAACTCGACAAGAAGCTCAAGGAACTCGACTACAAGCAGACCGAAATGCTCATGCACGTGCCGAACATCGCTCCGCGTTCTCCGGAAGGCAAGGACAGCTCGGATAACGTTGTTGAAAAAGACGGTCCGATTCCGGCCGACTACTACACCAAGAACGACGACTTCGCCCGCGTTGACCACAAGACTTTGGGCGAACGCCTCGGCATATTTGACTTCGAACGCGGCGCCAAGATTTCCGGTTCCGGCTTCCCGGTCTACCGCGGTCTCGGCTCTCGTCTCGAACGCGCCCTCATCCAGTTCTTCCTCGACGAACACCAGAAGGCTGGCTTCGAAGAATTCACTCCTCCGTACCTGGTGACCCGCAACACCATGCGCGGCACGGGCCAGCTCCCGAAGTTCGAAGAAGACATGTACCGCTGCGACAAGGACGACGACCTGTTCCTCATCCCGACTGCAGAAGTGCCGCTGACCAACCTCTACTCCGGCGAAGTGATTCCGGAATCTGAACTTCCGAAGCGCATCTGCGCCTACTCCGCCTGCTTCCGCCGCGAAGCCGGTAGCTACGGCAAGGACACCCGCGGTCTTCTCCGCTTGCACCAGTTCAACAAGGTCGAAATGGTCTACTTCGCCCATCCGGAAAAGAGCTACGAAGATCACGAAGAACTCACCCGTTTCGGTGAAAAGCTCCTCGAAAAGCTCGGCCTCCCGTACCACCGCCTTGCCCTCTGCAAGGGCGACCTCGGTTTCGGTGCAGCCAAGTGCTACGACCTCGAAGTTTACGCTCCGGTCGAAAAGAAGTGGCTCGAAGTGAGCTCCTGCTCGAACTTCGAAGACTACCAGGCACGCCGCGCCAACATCAAGACGAAGATTAACGGCAAGAACGTCTACGTCCACACGCTGAACGGTTCTGGCCTTGCCACTCCGCGCGTGATGGTCGGCATCTGCGACAACTACCAGCAGAAGGACGGCTCGCTGTTGATTCCTGAAGTGTTGAGGCCGTATATGAATGGGCTAGAGAAGATCGAACCTAAAAAGTAATGAGACTAGGGAGGGCACGCCCTCCCTAAGACCCTCCCGGGCTTCGGCAAATTGAGTTTGTCTTGCGCATACGCATTGCGTATGCGCTTTATTTATTTTTTTCTTAAAATCTTTGCTTTTATTTCCCATCAAACTTGTTACTTTTTTTATATTTTAGTCCAAATTAAACACCTCTCTCATGGAGAATCCATAATGAACATTAAGTTGCTTACCCTCGCTACCGCTGTCGCTGTTTCTGCTGCTGTCGCACAGGACTACGACGAGTACGAAGAATCCACCTCTTCCGAAGCTTCCACTGAAGCCGTTCAAGAAGAATCTGAACCGGAACCGGCTCCCGTTGCTGCCGCTCCTCAAGTCGCTCCGCAGCCGATGCCCGTTTTCCAGGAACCGGCTCCTGTTGAACAGCCCGCTGCTGCTCCGGCACAGGGCCTGAACGTTCTCCATGGCAATGCCTACAACATGGTTGGCAACGAAGCTGCCGCCTCCACCATCGGTGGCGACATGAACGCCATTTACAAGATGAACGGCCGCAAGTTGATTTACGTCGAACCGTCTGACCAGTATGGCGCATTGGCCCTCGGCAGTGGTTCCATGACTTACCTGCTCGCCTTTGACAACAGCAACGGCCTCGGAATGCTCACCGCAGGTCTCGCCATGAAGAGCTTCGGCGTGGCTGTTGACGTGGCCCTCGACAAGAGATGGGAATCCCGCGAACAGGAAACTGCAAATACCAAGAGCACCAGAGATGCTTCTACCACGAACGCTGGTGACATCGTCGCCCTTCGTATTGGTGCGCTCCTCGGCAGTTTGGACCTCACGGCTCGCCTCTACTGGCTCACCTACCAGACTGAAACCGATACCGAAACCGACGCCAACGGCGCAAAGGTTGACCACGACGAAGACTACTGGACTCTCGGTGCAGACCTCGCCCTTTCTAACGGTCCTTCCGCTAAGGGTCTCGCATGGTCCGTCGGCGTGAACTTCTTCCGCCACACCGACTGGCAGAAGGATTCTCAGGGTAACCAGAGCCGCGAAGTCACCGGCGAAGACGCCTACATCCAGTTCCAGCCGTTCTTCAACCTGGGTACTCCGGTCTTCCAGACGGCTTCTGCTAACGTGTTCCTTGGCTTGAACACCTTCGCCCCTATCCGTCTCTATGACGAAATCGAAAATGGCGCAGGCGAAAACACCGAGACCAACAATCGTAATTCCATCAGCCTCTACACCAGCCCGAACATCTTGGGCGAAATGGCCATCAACGAAAACTGGATTGTTTTTGCCGGTGCAACCTACCTCTGGAACGTGTTTAGCCGCAGCGCTACCACCATTGAACAGGGCAAGACCACCGATGAAACTTCCATTATCACTATGCGTACTAACAGCACCATGGCAAACGGCGGTATCCGTTTCCAGTACAACAACCTGATCGTCGAAGCTTCCATTGCAGACGACCTGGGTAGCCAGTCCTGGAGCGGCCTTGTCGGCAACCTCGGCGTGTTCCTCACGTTCTAATCTCCCAGAGGTGATTTATGTACAAAGTAACAAAGTACGCACTCGCAGCAGGTATGCTGGCCTTGGTCGCTTGCTCCGGCAAGGGATCGACCGATGCTGTACTTACGGGTGACGAAACCAGTCCAGATGCAAACACGACATCTTACTGCTTGGCCTCCTATAATGAAGAGCCAGTCATTTGCGGTAGTGTGCCTAAAAACCTGTGCAAGAACAACGGCGAAGCTAAAGACAAGTTTACGTACACAATCGTTTCCGCTTGTCCATCGGGCGCAGAAAAGAAATGTTCCTCGTCTATTTACGGAGAAATTTCCGTTTACGACGACGAAATTTCTTGTAGCGATATCGCAGACGACGATGATGACGAAAACATCAGCGACGACGACTACGATAGCGATTACGATTATGACAGCGACTCAGACTGGGACTCCGACGACTGGAGCTCCGACGATGACAACGACTGGGATATAGCCCCTATATCCAATTCGGGTTCCATCGAAAGCGTCTGTGACACATACGTTGAAGCTTGTTCGGGCATCTATGCTTGCTACGATGACGAATTGGTCTATTCCTGCACATCTAGCAGCTGTACCCAAATCAGCGAGAGTGATGCAATGTCCGCTTGCGGATTCGAGTACTAAAAATCGCAACATCTAAATAAACAAGAGCGGACCGTTGGTTAATCCAACAGGTCCGCTTTTTATTGGAGCACATCGCTTTCCATATTGTTTCATTATTGCTATTTTTATGCTATGGTCTTAAATATCATTTGGCTCGTTTTTTTCTTTGGCGCTTTTGTCGCCTGCATGATTCAATGGATCGCCTTCGGTGATTCTGGCATTTTCAACAAGGCAATCCTTGGCGCCTTCGATATGTCCAAGACGGCTTTCGAAATTGCGATTGGTCTTACCGGCATCCTTTCGCTTTGGCTCGGCATTATGAAAATCGGCGAAAAGGCTGGCGCAGTCCAGATTCTCGCTAAAATCGTCTCGCCGCTGTTTAGCCGCCTGTTCCCTGAAATACCGAAGAACCACCCGGTCATCGGAACCATGCTCATGAACATCAGCGCCAACATGCTCGGTCTCGACAACGCCGCCACCCCGATGGGCCTCCAGGCAATGAAGCAGCTACAGGAAATCAATCCGAACGAAGACAAGACCGTCGCGAGCAATTCGCAAATTATGTTCCTGGTGCTGAACGCCAGTGGCCTCACGCTCATTCCCGTCAGCATCATGACCTACCGCGCGCAGATGGGCGCCTCCAATCCAAGCGACGTCTTCCTTCCGCTCTTGCTTTCTACATTCTTCAGCACTATCGCCGGCATTGTCGCACTCAGCTTTTTCCAGAAGGTCAAGCTCAAGGACCCAGTAACGGTCGCCTGGCTCGGCGGACTTTCGGCTTGCGTTATTTCTATCATGGTCTACTTCAGCCACCTGACGGCAGAAGCCATCGGCACGACCAGTCTCTTGATTAGCGGCATCGCCCTGTTCGGCATCATCGTAGCCTTCCTCGGACTCGCCGTATACAAGAAGGTGCAGGCCTACGAAGCCTTTGTCGAAGGAGCGAAAGACGGTTTCCATACCGCCGTGATGATCATTCCGAACCTAGTCGCCATCCTCGTGGGTGTCGCCGTATTCCGCGCAAGCGGTGCCATGGACTTGTTGCTGAATGGTGTTTCTTGGATTCTTGGGCTCTGCGGCGTGGGTAACGATATCGTTCCCGCCCTCCCCACCGCCATTATGAAACCCTTGAGCGGTAGCGGTGCCCGCGGCATGATGATCGACGCCATGAAGACTCTAGGCCCTGACAGTTTCGCAGGCCGTCTGAGCTGCATGTTCCAGGGAGCCGCCGATACGACTTTCTACATTATCGCGGTGTACTTCGGTTCCGTAGGTGTAAAGAAGACTCGCCACGCCGTTACATGCGCCTTGATCGCAGATGCTGCTGGCGTGATTGCAGCAATCGCAATCGCCTACCTGTTCTTCCCGCCCATGTAATTCGGATTTCAGAATTCGGATTTCGGAAACGTATATCGGAAAGCTCGATTTTTTTTGATTTAGCCCTTCGCTTGCACGATAAGCAGGGCGAGATAGCCGACATAAACTGCTAAAAGAATGGCGCCGGCGATACGATTCAGGCGGCCATCGCCTTTACGCCTAAAGCCAAGCACAATCAAGGCAACGGTCAAAGCAATCATCAAGGGCATGTCGCGATAAGCGACAGCCTTTTCTATTTCGTCCATCGGCGAAATCATCGCAGCAAGGCCAACCACGGCAAGCGTATTGAACAAGTTCGAACCGATGATGTTGCCCAGAGCAAGATCGTTTTCGCCTTTACGGGCAGCGGCAATAGAGCTAGCCAATTCCGGAAGAGATGTTCCAATAGCGACAATCGTCAAGCCAATCAGAAGGTCGCTCACGCCAAGCGTACGGGCTATTTCAACAGCACCCCAGACAAGGGCTCGAGAACTCACGACAAGCAACACAAGACCAAGAAGTAACCAAAAGACTGATTTACCGAGAGAAGCCTTTTTCGGTTCGGCAATATCTACATTACCAGACTGGCTTTCGGATTTTTCCAACTTGGCTTTTCTCAGTTCGCGACGAATGCTATAAGCCATTGCGGCCGCAAAAACAGCAAGCAACAGAATTCCGTTCCAACGAGCGACGCTTCCATCCCATACGAGGATAATCGAAAGAACTGAAACCGCGAGCAGAATCGGCAGATCTCCGCGAAGCACGGAACGCTGCATCAAGATTGGAGAAATCAGGGCGGTCGCCCCCAAAATCAACGCGATATTCGCAATGTTGCTGCCGTATGCATTTCCCAGAGCGAGCTCCGGATTGCCTTGTGACGCCGAAATAGCAGACACAGTAAGTTCCGGAGCCGAAGTTCCAAAACCGACTACAACCATACCAATAAGGAGCGTGGACATGCCGCAGAATTCAGCAACACCTACGGCACCATCCACAAATTTGTCCGCACTCCAGACGAGAACGGCCAAGCCAACAATTACAGCAACAATAGCCAGGAGCATAGACTAGAACGGATAGAGCGTGATACCTACGTTGAAGGAGGAGGCATCCAAATTCAAGTTCGTGTACTTAAAGTGACCATCGTAAAGATCGGACATACCGAGATTAGCGGCAATATCAAGCGAGATATACTGATTGGCCATAATCGAGAAACCGAAAACGAACGCCCAATCCATCGCATTACGGTAGTCATCCATCAGGTCAACGCGACTAGAAACACGGTTGTCGTTGCGATCCGTATAGGAAACCTTCAGCTTGTCATAAAGAGGTATGCTCATTTCGATACCGAGATCGAAGTAAAGACTGGATGACGGAGCCTTGAAGGTGAACAGAACCGGAATATCGATCATCTTCTGTCTAAACTCAAAATTTGTCGGTACCTGGTTAATGTAGTAGGACTCGCTTGCCTTGGCCTGCTCATACATAGCGCCGATCTTGAGGCCCATCGTATATTCACTCAGGGGAATCAAGGCCATGAGACCCGCTTTCCAGTTCATACCGGTATAGCGGTCGCTATCCCAATCATTGCCGGATATCTGGTAGGCACCGACAGAGGCGTGCGCACCGATCTTGAACTTCATCGGCTTGAGACCCATCAGGTTATCCATGGTCACGGTATCCTTGCCTTCACGTTCGGCAACGTAAACCGTACGGACGGGCACGCCATCTTCACGAGTATAGACCGTTTCGTAATACACCACATTTTTGGCATCGCGGAAACGTTCAACCGCCTGAGGATCCTTGTCGGCACCGCGAACAGCCTTCGGGGCCACGACAACAGCAGGTTCCTGCACCGGTTCCGCAGGAACGGGTGCAGCGACATCGGAACTTGAGCTGGCGGGAGTAGCTTCAGCGGCATCGGCGCCACGGACAGCCACGGGAGCCGCTTCTTCGGGAGCAGCTTCAACAGCGGCAGGAGCTGCTGGGGCAGCCTGTTCTGCGACAGTTTCTGCCGCGGGAGCAGCAGGTTCAGCAACAGGTGCCGTAGCGGAATCAACCGGAGCCTGCGCAAAGGACATCGCCGTCATGGCGACTACAGCGAGAAAACCTTTAATTGTACGATTCATAGAATCCTCCACTTATACATCAGTATTATAGCATTTTTTACCTTAAAAAAGCAAATTAGAGCCTCAAAAAATGACCAGAAGTCCCAAAAAGCGGACAGAAAACCCAAAAGACTTTTTCTACTTTGACTTTTATGAACTATTGCCCCCATTGTCATTCCCCACTCAAGGAAAACGCCACCTTTTGCCCGCACTGCGGAAGCGACAAGGAAACCGGCTGGAGCGAAGGTTCGGAATTTACCGATCTCGAGACACCGGACTACGAAGAAATAGTCGATAATGAATTCGGTTCCAAGAAAAAAGCGAACCCGCTTGCCATCGTAGCGGCAATCATCGTCACCCTGGCATTTATCGCGGCAATGGTGCTACACTAACCGAGAGTCTTTTCCAGGGAATCCAGGATTTCGGCGGCCTCGCTGAAATCGTAATCTTCAAGCAGTTCCTTCAGCTTGCGCAGAAGAACTTCTTGACTCTTTTCAAAGGCAATTCCGTCTATACCGTCCAAGATTCGTTTGCACTGGGTCGAAGAACAGGTATCCACCGCATCCTTCAAGGCGACAACCGCTTCACGCAACTTCTTTTCTGCTTCGGGATCATCCACTTTCTGGACAGGTTCGTTCTGTTCCGTCACGATATCCGTCAGAACGATATTCAGTTCGTCGACAAGTTCACGCAGGTTTTCTTCGAAAACATTGTAATCGCTAAAATTGCACTGTTTCTGTTCCAAGTCCGCTTCGAGCGCTGCCGCAAGGTTCTGGACATGGCCTGCGCCGATAGTTCCACAAAGTCCCTTAATCGTATGCACGATACGGGTCGCCTCTTCGTAATGGAACTGTTCTATCAGGGAACGCAGATTGAACGAATTTCCACCGTAATCGCGGACGAAGCCCTGCAAAATCTTGAGGAACATGTTGCGGTTGTTATTGACATGGTAAAGCCCCGACTCCGCATCAAAATTCTTGACCTTCTGGAAATGCGAAATAAAGTCCTTGTCATCCTGCGAGATATCGACTTGATCGTCCTTCGCGGCGCCCTGCGTTTCCGCGGCAACCGGCAGGAACTTCGCCAGTTCCTCGTAAAGAATCGTCGGGTCAATCGGCTTTACGATATGCGCATTCATACCCGCTTCAAGGCATTCCTCAGTATCCTTCTTGAAAGCTCGGGCACTCATGGCGAGGATCGGTACCTGCTTGAAGTATTCGTCTTCGCGGGCACGGATTTCGCGGGTCGCCGTAAGGCCGTCCATAATGGGCATCTGGATATCCATCAGCACCAGGTTGAACGCATCCTTCTTGAGCATTTCCAAGGCTTCTTTACCGTTGTTCGCGATCATCGTGGTAAGGCCGACGCTGTTCAACAGGGACACAGCCAATTCCTGATTCATCTGGTTATCTTCGACCAGAAGAATCTTGGCTTCCTTGAAGTAGATTTTACCCTTTTCTTTCTTGGCCGCCTTCTGGTACGTGAGCGGATAACCGAAAGCTTCCTGCATGGCGCTCAACATGGAACTCAACTGCAGCGGCTTAGAGACAAACGCATTGAACCCGAGTCCTTCGGCCGTCGAAAGTTCACTTTCGTCAAAATGGATCGGATGCATCAAAATCTTGGGAATCGACTTCATCGAATCGCTCAGGCCATGCACAAAGTCAAAACCGTTCAAGAGAGGCATACTGTAATCCACCAGGAACAGATCGTACGGATCCTCGTTGGCCTCTTCATGAGCCTGGATCAGCTCCAGAGCCTCGTCAACGGAACAGGCTTCCTCGACAACGCATTGCAGACGCGTCAGGTAATGGCGAAGAACCGTCCTCAAGTTCGCACAGTCATCGATCAGCAAGATATTCTTGTTGCGTAACCGATCTTCACTTTTCCATTTCGGTTCGCCGGCCTGCGATGCCACGGGCAGAGAAATCGTAAAGAAGAATTGAGAACCTTCTCCCGAAACACTCGACACCTGCAGCTGACCGCCCATCAGTTCCACCAGCGACTTCGAAATCACAAGCCCAAGTCCCGTGCCGCCATACTTGCGCGTTGTAGAACCGTCCGCCTGCGTAAAGGCGTTGAACAGGCGCCCCAGCTGCTCGGGAGTCATGCCAATTCCTGTATCTTTGACGCAGAAATACAGCTTGACCGTATTGTTCACCTGCTGCAAGAGCTTTACACTCAAAGTAATGTCGCCCTTTTCGGTAAACTTGGTCGCATTGTTGATCAGGTTCGTGAAAATCTGCGAAAGACGGAGCGGGTCACCCATCAAGATTTCTGGAATATCCGGATCTACATCCACAATCAGTTCAATCGGGCGACCTGCAATACGAACTTCCGCAAGCGCCGCCACCTCGCCGATGACATCCTGTAACACAAGTTGCGTAATTTCCAGATCCTGCTTTTTCGCCTCAATCTTCGAGAAGTCAAGAATATTGTTGATGATGCCGAGCAAGGATTTTGCCGCATGACTAATGCGATCCACAAAACCGCGCTGGTGATTGTCCAGGTCCGTCTCCGAAATCAAATGTGCCATGCCGATAATGGCATTCATCGGCGTACGAATTTCATGACTCATATTCGCAAGGAACTCGCTCTTCGCCTGGGTCGCCTGCTCGGCAATTTCACGGGCCGCCACCACCTCCGAAATATCAATCATCGAAAGCATGTAGCCGACAACGGTTTCCTGCGTCTTCAAGGTGCAGCCTTCGCCACGGAACCACGTTTCCAAGGAACCGTCCTCGGGCTTCAGCATAAAGGAATCTTTCCAGACTTCGTCCTTCTTGAACGAATCAATCATCGAAGCTATAATCGATTCAGGCAGTCCCATTTCGGGGAGATCCATAATCGAAAGACCGATAAACGAACGCCATTCCTTGTTCAAGAATTCAGCTAGTTGCCTCGACATGTACTTGACATGCATATTCTTGTCAAAGATGATCAGGATCGAATGGTCGCCCGAAAGCATGATCGTATCCAAGATGGTATCTTTCTGGATTCCGCTCGTTTCGTCGGTCACCATGATCAGGAATCTTGTCGCACCGTTATCTTCGACAAGCACCTGGAACGACATGCCCCACCATGCCACTTCCCCGTCAGAATTCTGGACGCGCTCAATCGTCTTGCGTTCACTGGCAAGCATCTGGCCGCCCATGGCAACTCTGCGCGCAAACTTTTCAAAGGTTTCCGACTTGAAGAACTTGAACAAGCTTTCGTCCTTCATGTCCTCGCCGCCGTTCAGGAAATCAACCACATAAGCACTCGCATGAAGAATGTCAAAATTCTCGTTCGTAAGGATAATCGTAAAATTGTCGCCTTTCCACAAAAGTGTATCGAACAAGGTACTGGAATTCACGCTGTCATTCAAATCGCGCTGGATATAGCGACGGAAAAGAATATGGGAAAGAAGGGCAGCAAGTCCCATCATCAGGAATACGGCGATGGCAACCACGCCGAATACCGTCGTCGTGTGGTTGTCGATACTCGCGGCAATCCTGTTGTGCTGACTCACGTGGACAATATAGAACGGCAACTGGCTCAAAGGAGTCACCATGAAAATGAGCTGCTGGCGATGTTCATTCGTCTTTTCGAAGCGCAAAATGCGCCCATCCATCAGCGTATCGGAATTGAACTTGTCCGAAACCAGCTGAAGCAAATTTTCGACGCTATCCTGCAGGACCTTTCCACGATTGGTCTCGTACGGGAAATAGGTCAGGAGGTTGTCGTTTTCGCTCCCCACCAGCATCGTGACGCCGCCTTCTTCCTTGGCAAGCCCGCCCATCGAAAGACGCACCTTGTGAAGATTGATATCTTCGGCGACGGCACCCTTGAACTTGTGATTCTTATCCCAAATCGGATACGAAAGCGAAAGCACCTGCTTGTTCACATCTTTGCGGAGAATCGGTCCCGTATAGGCAAGTCCGCGTTTACGCGATGCTTCCAGGTACCAGCCCGTCGTACGGAATTCCGTCTTCCCGCTCTCAAGTTTCAGTCCACGACCCGAAATGAAATCGCCGTCCTTGCTTCCGTAATAGACATCGACAATCCCTTCGCCCCCCTGCTGCGTCTGCTTGTAAAGCATGGGCCGAAGCGCATTGTCCTTCGTGATCTGCTGAAAGCGCTTTGAAAACGAGAGGAACTTATCTTCGCGATTCTTGAGAAAAGCCTCGACTTCGGTCTGAACGCGTTCGTGGAGCGCCGTCTCGGTATTGGCGACCGCAGAATCCACCAGCATCGAACGAACCGCATAAGAAAATATAAAGACCAACACAATCGCCGCTATAAAAGTCGGCAACACATAAACCATCGAAATACGGTTTCGAAGGCGACGACGCTGCGCATTGATGGGATTGTGGGTCAAATCAAAACCTCACTAGGATTCTTCTTTGAACCGGTCGTAAATGGCAGGAAGTTGCGATTCCAGTTCCATAAAGGCATCGACTACATCCGGATCAAACTGGGTTCCCCTTCCTTCCTGGATTTCCTTGACGGCAACTTCGTGCGGGAAAGCATCCTTGTAGGGCCTCTTGGAAACAAGGGCATCGTAGACATCAGCAACCGACATCAGGCGCGCACCGACAGGGATAGCGTCACCCTTGAGACCGTTCGGGTATCCGTCACCGTCAAAACGCTCATGGTGATTCAAGATGATTTCTGCAGAAATTCGCACCAGCGGGTGGTCCTTGAGTTCATGCGTCGCATTGACAAGCACATCGTAGCCCATCTGCGCATGCGTACTCATCACGGCCCATTCCTCTTCGTTCAGGCGGGCTGGCTTGCGCAGAATTTCGTCGGGAATGCCCACCTTGCCAATGTCGTGCAAGGGGGCCGCCGTTGCATAGTAGTCTATATATTCGTTATTGGGGATGGCATCCTTAAAACGCGGGTGATTGCGCAGTTTTTCGGCAAGCATCTGCACCAGCACCTGGGTACGCTTAATGTGCGCCCCGGTTTCGGGATCGCGGTATTCGGCAAGTGCACCGAGACTCGTGAGCATCACCTTGAGCGTCTTGCGCAGGTCCACCGTCTTTTCTTCAACAAGTTCCTGCAGATGGTCACGCTGGTGCTTGAATTCAAGCTGGTTCTTGATACGGAGCTGTACCAGGTTCGGATGGAACGGCTTGGTAATATAGTCGACCGCCCCAAGGTCCAACCCCTGCTGTTCACTCTTGGAATCCGCCTTGGCGGTCAGGAACAGGACCGGAGTATTGTCGACGAGCCCCTTCTCCTTCATCTGGTGAAGAGTCTCGTAGCCGTCCATTTCGGGCATCATCACATCGAGCAATATAAGATCAGGCTTGACCTTTTCGGCAAGCAACAGCCCTTTTTTACCATCCAGGGCAACAAAAACATCGTAATCGTTGGATAAAATGCCTTCGAGCACTTCGATGTTTGTTTTCGTATCATCAATAACTAAAATTTTCGCGCGGGATCGATCCATACACTCCTAATATATCATTAAAATTTGAAATAAGTCCAATTTATATTATTCCAACTTGGAATAATATGCCTTTTTTTTACTATAAAAGGCAATTTGCAACTTTATTATATGTTTTTTTCGAAATACATGTGACATAAAATACACCTGGACCGTGGAAAAATTATCAACAATCGTATTTTTCAGAGCAAATCGGAACGAAACGGAGTAGTTATATTTGATGTAGGCAGCGATTAGTGATGAGGACTTGAGTCGAAATTACTGAGGTTATAGGAGAATGAAAACATGAAACGTTCATTTGCACTTGCGATTATAGGGGCGGGAATCGCCTTTTCCCAAGACATCGTCGAAATTTCGCCGTTCTGGGCCGCGTACGACAGCGTCAAACTGGGCAATGCGATAAATGACCTCTACGAAGACCTCGTCCTCCCCGACTCCACCCCCCGTACCGACCGCAAATACCCTATCACCTGGGAAAGTTCGGACACCCTCTTCCTCGGACATGACGGGCGCATCAACGGACGCTTCGTGGGCGAAAACAAGGAAGTTTCCCTGACCGCAAGCATCAAGAATGTCGGCACCTCGCAGCGAATCGAGAAAAAGGTATTCAAGGTTTCCATCCACGGATACGAGCCCTACTCCAACTACCTTTTCGCCTATTTTCGGGACAACAAGGACGAAAACATCTACTATGCCCTGAGTAACGACGGCTACAACTTTACCGCAATGAACGGCGGAAACCGCGTCGTGGCCGCAGATACGGTAAGTATCAAAAAGGGCCTCCGCGACCCGCACGTGCTGCGCGCTCCCGACGGCTGGTTCTACATGGTAAACACCGACATGAAGAGCGCCGAGGGCTGGGCGAGCAACCGCGGCATGGTGCTCATGCGCTCCCGCGACCTCATCAACTGGGAACACAGCACGGTGCACTTCCCCGATAAATACAAGGGCAAGAACTTCGCGAACGTGACCCGCGTTTGGGCCCCGGAAACGTTCTGGGACGACAACTACGACAACGGCGACGGCAGCAAGGGCCGTCCGCTCGTGTACTTTTCGCTATTGACCAACGACGGCACCATCCCCTACGACAAGGTTTTCTACGCCTACTCGAACAAGGACTTCACCGATTTGGAAGGCGAACCGCAGCATTTCTTTGACCGCGGCAAATCGACCATCGACATGGACATCGTCTACAACCCGGTCGACAAGTTCTATCACGCCTTCTACAAGAACGAGGGCGATGGCGGCATTTGCAAGGTGACCGCAAGTTCGCTCATGCCCAAGAGTGGAGCAGCTTCCGGTTCGCAGTGGAGCAAGCCGAGCAAGGCCCTGCAACAGACGACCGAAGCCGTAGAAGGTGCAGGCGTATTCAAGCTCATCAACCAGAATTCCTGGGTGCTGATGTACGACTGCTACATGAACGATCATTACCAGTTTACAAGCAGTACGGACCTCGAAACGTTCAAGTTTATCCAGAATACAGCAATGAAGGGCGCATTCACGCCCCGCCACGGCACCATTCTTCCGATTACCGCCGAAGAGACCGCAAAACTGATGAAGGCATTTTCCACCCCGGATTTCGAACCGCGGGTGATTGACATTCCAGACTCCATCGGCGTGTGCGACGGCAAGAAGGTCGTTGGCCCCTGCAGCGGCACGAAAATTATCCCCTACGTGAAGGTCGATGAAGGAGGCTGGAACGAGACGCTCGACCTGAAGGTCGCGAAGGGCGCTACGGTGCAGTTCGGCCCGCATCCGTGGGACGGCAAGATCTGGAGCTGGGAAGGCCCGAACGGATTCAAGTCCACCGACCGCGAAAACACGCTCAAGAACGTAGACGGCGACTTCAGCGGTTACTACACCGTGGTTTACACGAACGAGACCGGTTGCAAGAGCACGGCGCGCATCAAGATGGTCGTCGACGATCCGGACAAGCCCTACAAGGAGCCGGACACGACCGTCAGCATTGCCAAGAAATACCGCGATTTCAGTAAACCCGCTCGCCTAAACCGTAACCCGGTTTACTTTGACTTGCTCGGTAACAGGCTCAAGGCCAAGCCGAGAAACGCTGTTTATATCCAACGATAATGCAATGTGAGGTGTGAAGTGTGAAATGAGTAATTAATAATTACACATCACACGTTACACATTCCATTTACGGCCCTATTTAATTTAATGAACGCATTCACCGGGTCGGCATAATTCCAGATTCCGCCCAAAACAGAGACGCCCTGAACAGGGATTTTTTTTATTTCATCGAGAGTTTCATGGTCAACGCCACCAAAGGCGATAACCTGCGGAACCCTGGGTGCAGATACACCTTGCTCCGAATTGGACGAATCGCGATTTGAATCACGTGCGATTAATTTATCCGCAACCATTCCGACACCAAGAACTTGAACCGGTTCATAGACGGACTGCGGCTGGAACACGGGTCCCACCAAAGCACCAGCCACCCATTCGGGAAGCATTTCGAGCTGTTCAAGCTTGCGGCAAAAAGCGATACAATTCACACGCTTCCAGCTTTCGGGAACATCTCCCAAAAGCGAAGTCGCCTCGGCGACGCACCCGCGAACATCCAGGCGTTCTGCCAAGTCGGGAGTCCCACGCACCCAGATGCGGTCACGGCATTCCATCGGGAGAGCCATAAGCCAGCGTTCATATTCGCTTTCGGTCGCATAAGGGGCACCGGTACGGCTCCGCTTCTGCAAAATAAGACGCGAAAGCCCACGAGAAAACAACTGCTCGATATCGTCAAATTCGGCAGAAAAATCGTCGGGAGCGGTCGTAATCCAGAGACGCATAAAAAAAGCCCCGCAAGGGAATGCCCTGCGGGAAATCGACTAAAGCTTCACAGAATCCTGAGAAACGAACTTCTTGATCTTCTTGTCACCCATCCAGAGTTTCTTGTGGCTCTGCAGATCGGTAAGTTCCAGGTCCACCTGGTAGAAAATAACGGACTGACCGCCTTCCTGATCCACGATGGTGTTGATGGTACCGGTCAGCATCCAGTCGGCACCCGTTTCCTGATGGAGTTCCTTGGCAGTTTCTTCGGTTGCATTCCCCTGCTGGTCGGCCACCTCGTTACGAAGTTCGGCGCGTTCGGCGGAATTTGCCACGAAATCAACCGCTTCGGAATTCAGGAGGGTACGTTCCATATCCTTGACGAAGGTTTCAACACTGATGTGTTCGTGGCTCTTGTTGCGGATTTTGCCAATGACGATTGTCGGAGTACGGCCCATTTCGCCAATCACGCGTTCGATCTTGGCGCTGTGCAAGCAGCTCGTAATCATTTCTTCTGCAACCAGGCGAGAGTCGGTGTCGTTCCACTTGCCCGACAAATCCGTCGTAGATTTTTCATCGATACGGGTCACGGTCTTGCCACCACCACCGCAGGCAACCATACCGAGAGCACAACCGAGAGCGAGAATCGTGAACAACTTACGCATTAGAAATCTCCTTGTAAATTTTTTAATAAATATATAAAAAATACCGCCGATCAAAAGACCAGCGGCATTTTAAATTGTCAAAGAAAAATCGAATTACTTCTCAGCGAATTTCTTAGAGGCGGCCTTGACCTTCGGGTCGTTCTGGGCTTCCTTGATCTTCTGCTTGATACCGTCTTCAATCTGCTTCTTGAGCTTGGCGGCGAGGGCGGGGAAACGTTCTTCCAGGGAATCGCTAAAGACAGCCGGTTTCTTGGGAGCGGGAGCACCCTTACGCTTGGCGTTCAGGGGGCGCTTCTTCTTGGCCGGGGCCTTCTTTTCTTGGGATTTTGTTTCCTGAGGCTTGACTTCTTCTGTGGATTTGACTTCAGTTTCTTCTGACATAATAGACCTCTTGGAAATATTGTTAATTTGACGGCGCAAAAATAGTAAAATTTTCGCCTGTTCCTAGGTTTTGCAACTAAAAATTATGCTTTTTTAAGCTAAAAACGCCTATTTTCGAGCCAATGGGCAAGTACCGTAATGTCGGCCGGGCGGACGCCGGGGATACGGCTAGCCTGGCCAAGCGTCAAGGGCTTATGGGCGTTTAGGCGCTGGCGGCTTTCGATACTCACGGCGGTCACCTGCATGTAGTCGAAATCTTCGGGCAGGCGCACGGATTCCATCTTCTTCTGGTCGTCGATTTCGCGGGCCTGCCGGTCGAAGAATCCTGCGTAGATTTCTTCGGCGTACATGAACCACTGGTCGCGGCGGGTAAGATTCAGGTCGGGCAGCGCGGTCCGGAACAACTGTTCAGGGTCGATTCCTGGACGGCGCAGCACGTTAATCCAGCGGGTGCGCTCCGTCGCCGGAGATTGACCGCCGGCAGCCAGAATTTCGTTGGCCTGGTCGGGCGTCGCCGATTCCTCGGTCATGCGGGTGCGGGCGGTCGCCATTAATTCCTGACGGCGTTTCCAGTCAGCGTAGTCGCTGTCCGAAATCATGCCGATTTTGTGGGCACGTTCCTTAAGGCGAGTTTCTGCGTTATCGCTACGGAGGAACAGCCTGTATTCGGCGCGACTCGTGAACATGCGGTAAGGTTCGTCGAGCAGAATGTTCACCAGGTCGTCCGCCATCACGCCCAGATAACTATCTGAACGACCAAGAATCAAAGGTTCTTCGCCCTTGATCTTGAGGGCGGCGTTAATGCCAGCCAAGAGTCCTTGACCGGCGGCTTCTTCGTAACCGCTCGTGCCACAGACCTGGCCTGCAAAATAGAGCCCAGGCACCTTCTTGCATTCAAATGTCGGGTAAAGCTGCGTGGCATCGACGGAATCGTATTCCACCGCATAGCCAATCTGCAACACGCGGGCGCGGGTAAGTCCCGGAATCGTGTGGATGGCTGCCAACTGAATGTCTGCCGGCAAGCTCGAACTGAAACCGTTAATGTACACGCGACCGATGTCCGCCTGTTCCGGTTCAAGGAACAATTGGTGACCGTCGCGGTCTCCAAAGCGGTTAATCTTGTCTTCGATACTCGGGCAGTAACGTGGACCCTTGCCGTGAATGCGTCCGCTGAACATGGGGCTGTCCTTAAAACCGCTACGCAGGATGTCGTGGGTTTTCAGGTTCGTGCGCGTAATCCAGCATACGCAGTCATTGCGGACGAATTTATTCGCAACATCGCCCCAGAAATAATTTTCATCGCGGCCTGGAACAGTGTTTGCCACATGACGATCGCTCATGGGCCACGGAATATCGTCTCCGCGCTGCACATCACATTCGTTAAAGTCGATGGAATCGGGATCCAAACGGCTCGGCGTACCCGTCTTTAAACGACGGAGCGCAATTCCTTCGCGGGCAAGGCATTCCGACAGTTTGTCGGCGCTGGGTTCGCCCACTCGCCCACCGATGCTCGTTTCAAGACCGGTAAACATCTTGGAGGCAAGGAAGGTTCCGCTCGTAATCACGAGCGAACGGGTAATATAGCGTTCGCCGTTCAAGAGAGTGAGTTCCAAGCGACCATCGGCCATGCGAGTAAAAGCAGCGAGTTCACCCTGAATCACAGAAAGCCCCGGAAGGCTTGTGATGACATCGCGGGCAACTTCGCTGTAGTACTTCATGTCGCACTGGGCACGCGGGCCCCATACGGCCGGCCCCTTGCTCATGTTGAGCATGCGGAACTGGATGCCCGCCTTGTCGGTCAAAAGCCCCATCAGGCCACCGAGCGCATCAATGTCGCGGACTATCTGCCCCTTCGCCACCCCGCCTACGGCCGGGTTGCAGCTCATACGACCGATGGCGTTAATATCCATCGTGAGCATGGCGGTCTTTACACCGAGTTTCCAAGCGGCGTGGGTCGCCTCAATACCTGCGTGCCCACCACCGACAACGACTACGTCAAATTGCGAAATTATTGGCATCCTGACACAAGAGTCATCCTCGACCTACGGGAGGGAATCCACAAAGCAATGGATCCCGTCGCATCCTTAACGGATGCTCCAGGATGACAATCAAAAAACTACTTCTTTTCTTCAGTCTTCGGAGCTTCGGGATTCCATTCGATTTTCTGGCCAGAAACGAGCGCTTCGAGATCCTTCTTCATTTCTTCCTTCTGGCTCTCGAATGCACCGTACATCTTGTAAGTTCCGTCCGGATTTACAACGTAGACCTTAGGAACATAGCCGTCGCTGTAGAGTTCACCGAACTGGCGGGATTCATCCCAAACTACGTTGATGGTTTCGTCCCACTTGGCGTTATCCATAAACTTGCGGATGCCCACCTTCTGGTTGCCACCGCTTGCCACAGCGAGCGTAATCAAGCCCTTCGGGGCAAATTCCTTAGCCATGGCAAGAACTTCGGGGGCTGCGTGAGCACAGTGACCGCAAGTAGCAGAGAAATACATAACCAGGAGCGGCTTGTTTGCAAACGGTTCGAGGTTTTCGAGATCCTTTGCAATAGTCTTATCTACGGAAATCTTGGTGGCCTTCACCTTCAGGTTGAACTTCTGCGGCATACCGTTAGCAAGGGTGTCGCCACGGAGCGGAGCGATTTCTTCTTTCAGCTTGGCTTCTTCTTCCTGCTGCTTCTTGATGGCAGCCTGGCGCAGGTCTTGCATCTTCTGCTGGTAGCGCTGGCCAATTGCGTTCAAAGAGTCCTGCGGAAGCTGCAGATTAAAGGTGGTATCTACAATCTTTGCAACAGATTCCTTGATGCCCAAAATAAAGTAGTCTTCATCAAATTCTGTCTGGAACTGGTTTCCAATGGAAATAAACTGGTTCGCAAACTGGAGGCCGAGCAAGTAAGAGAACTTGGTGTTGTCCGGGGAATCGGCGGCAATCGTCACATTGGCACCCGTAGAGGCCGGAGCCTTGGTAAACGGCAAGGCATTTGCTACAGAATCAACGTAAGCCTTAATTTTTTCGTTGTCGCCTTCGGCCAACAACGTGCTATCCGGACGAGTAGCTTCGTAACGCTTACGAGCAATCGTTGTATAACGAGAACTAATTGCCTGCAAAGAATCCGTAATCATCTGGACCTTAAAGGAGGTGTCCTTGTTCGCCTTTATGTTATCATGGATAGCCTGAATCAAAGCGTCTTCATAAATTTCTTCGCCCATCTGGCGCGGAATGATCGTAAAGTTCTGGCCACCGAACTGGGCTCCTAACATGTAGGCGAACTTCTGGTCGTCGGTGGAATTTGCGGTAATTGCGGCCGGTGCCTTTTCAATAGCCTTTTCGCCATTGCAAGCCATAAGACCAAAAGCAGCCAAAGCAGCTGTACCAAGAGCAATTTTCTTCATGTCCATATTGAATCTCCTTAGAGAAATTTTTTTCGGGGAAAAATATAGCAAAATCCCCTGTAGTGGGCTATAACCCATGTACATATCTACCCTCGAGAACAAAACTCACACTCGTTTTAATACCATCTGGATTATCCTTATCTCGATCATACCCATCTCGATCATACATTAATGTCATAGTGTAATCATTGATTAAATCACCGATTTTTTTGACAAAATCGCAACCCACCCAGAGCGGACTTTTGTCAAAATGCATTCTACACCCCAAATATTTCCAACCATCAGCTGTTAAAGCCTGTTTAATATTTTCAAACTCTTCATCAGTGATTGGTATTTTTTCTGGTTGCATATAACAATAATCACCATGTACAATCCATAAAGAATCTTTTTCTAGGAGGTTAAATACATGTGCTGCATTTCGGCATTCTCGCTTTAAGGCATAATTTAACTGATTAGGTTTTTCTTTGACTAGATAAAAAGTAATTCTTATATCTGTCATTAAATCAAATATCGTTGAATCCCTATTGTAAGCGTGGTGATATATGCTTAATTCATTTAGATAGTTCAAAACCGTTAAAGAGTCCGTTGCGTCGGGAAAAACAATTGCACATTTTACAACGCCGGTATCCAAGACTGTTAGATTATAATTGGGGGATGGTGGTTGAATCGGAATTCGTTGAAAAATATTTTCACAATCATATGTTTTTAAAAGAGCAGAAGTATCCCCAGGCAAAGGATCTTCAGAAGTACTGGAACTAGACGAATCATCCGAAATGCTAGAACTAGATACTTCAGACAACACTTCAATAGAAGTGCTAGCACTGTTATCATCACTACATGCATTAATGATCAAGCAAAATATGACAGTCGATAGAAGTAACACCTTTTTCATTTAATCCTCCATTAAGTTGTATAAAAAATACAAAAAAGAATTAAAAAAAAACACCCCTGCCGGAGCAAGGGTGATTATAAGCATAATGACGTAATATTATTCAGCGAAGTAAGCCTTGGCCTTGGCGACAACGTCTTCCACCTTGACCATGGTGAATTCCTTTTCGTTGCGGAACTTCCATTCGACTTCGCCGTTGGCGAGGCCCTTCTTGCCGATGGCGATACGCACCGGAGAACCCCACAGGTCGGCGTCCTTGAACTTCACGCCCGGACGTTCGTCGCGGTCGTCCACGAGCACGTCGATACCGGCGGCTTCGAGTTCCTTTTCGAACTTTTCAGCGAGTTCCATGAGTTCGGCTTCCTTGCCGATCGGGACGATTTCCACCTGGAACGGAGCGATGGACTTGGGCCAAATCGGTCCGAAGTCATCGTGGCTGTTTTCGACGACGGAGGCCATCAAGCGGCCCACGCCGATGCCGTAGCAACCCATGATGGCGGGAGCGGAGGTCTTTTCGGCGGTGAGGAACTTGGCGCCCATGGATTCGGAGAACTTGGTGCCGAGCTTGAAGATGTTACCCATTTCAATGCCGCGGGTCTCGGTGAGGAGTTCGCCGCAGCAGGGGCACTTGCAGACTTCGGATGCTTCGGCGATGTCGGCCACTTCGAACTTCGGGAAGTCGCGCTTCGGGTTGCAATGCTTGAAGTGGTAGCCTTCTTCGTTTGCGCCGGTCACGAGGTCGAAGGAATCGGCGATGGCTTCATCGACGATGATGCGGGTGTCGTGAGAACCGATGGGAGAAGCAAAGCCCGGAACCATGCCGCAAGCCTTGATGAGGCTGTCTTCGGCCGGATAGAGTTCCTTGGCCTTGAGCAAGTTGTGGAGCTTGATTTCGGAAACGTCGAGGTTGCCCGGAACCACGACCGTGATGAGCTTGCCTTCGAAGTCGAAGAACACGCACTTGGCGGTCGATTCAGCCGGAACGTTCAGGAACTTGGTGAGTTCGTCGATGCTTTCGCTGTTCGGCGTAGCGACCTTTTCGAGGGCAGCGTTTTCGTCGCCCTTGAATGGCACGCGCTGGAACTTGGCGATTTCGCGGTTGGCTTGGTAGCCGCACTTCTTACAAAGAATCAAGTAGTCTTCGCCGTTCGGAGTGTCGAGCATGAATTCGTGAGCAACCTTACCGCCCATGATACCCGTATCGCTCTGCACTACCACCGGTTCAATGCCCACGCGACGGTAGATGCGGAGGTAGGCGTCGTATTCTTCCTGGTAGTGACGGTCCAGGTCTTCCTGGCTGGTGTGGAAGCTGTAAGCATCCTTCATCAGGAATTCGCGGACGCGGATAAGGCCGCCGCGGGCACGGGCTTCGTCACGGTACTTGGTCTTGAACTGGTAGAGCATCACCGGCAGCTGCTTGTAGCTGTTGAGCACGTAGCGCACGAGGTCGGTCATGGCTTCTTCGTGCGTCATGGCGAGCACCATGTTGTGGTTGTTGCGGTCCTTGAAGCGCAGGAGTTCTTCACCGATAGCCTGGTAACGGCCCGATTCGCTCCAGAGTTCAGCGGTCTGCACCACCGGCAGGTCCACTTCGATACCGCCAATCTTGTTCATTTCTTCGCGGATGATGTTCACGATCTTCTGGATCACGCGGAAACCCATCGGCATCATGGAGTAGATACCGGTAGAAACGGGCTTGATGTAGCCGCCGCGCATCAAAAAGATGTGGGAGGGCATGGTGGCATCGCTCGGCGTTTCGCGGAGCGTCACGTAAAAGTACTTGGAGAGTTTCATTTTTTTGCCTTTTTAAATTTTACGGCGTAAATCTAGAAAAAACGGAACCCCGCGCACTTGCGCTTTTCTAAATTGTATCGCATGAACAAGATCAAGACCGCCACGCTGCAAGGCAAGTGGACCGGCGATGCCGAGTCCAACAACAAATGGTACGTAGAGCAGGCGCTCGCGCTCAAGGGGCAGGACATCGACCTGGTCGTGCTGCCCGAGATGTTCCACACACCGTATTTCCCGTTCGAGGAGAATGCCGACTTTTTCGACATGGCCATCGAGAAGGATAGCCCGCTCGTAAAGCAGTGGCAGGGCATCGCCAAGGAAATCGGGGCGGTCATCGTGTTCCCATTCTTCGAGAAGCGCGCCCGCGGCATATACCACAACAGCGCCTTCGTGTTCGAACGTGACGGCAGCATCGCAGGGCTGTACCGCAAGAGCCACATCCCCGACGATCCCGCCTTTTACGAGAAGTACTACTTTATCCCCGGCGACACGGGCTTCGAGCCCATCAAGACCTCGGCCGGGACGCTCGGCGTGCTCATCTGCTGGGACCAGTGGTTCCCCGAAGCCGCCCGCATCATGAGCCTCAAGGGCGCCGACATCCTCATCTACCCCACCGCCATCGGCTGGATGAAGTCCGAACCCAAGGAAATCTACCCGCGCCAGCAGGACAGCTGGGTGACCGTCATGCGCGGGCACGCCATCGCGAACCGCACGTTCGTGCTTTCGGCCAACCGCATCGGTACCGAGGGCGAACTCACGTTCTGGGGCACCTCGTTCGTGGCCGCTCCTGACGGATTCCTGATGCACAAATGCGACGTCGACTTCCTGGGAGCAAGCATTGTCGAGGTCAACTTGGCCGAAACCGAGGAAAACCGCCGCTGGTGGCCGCATTTCCGCGACCGCCGCGTAGACCTTTACCAGGACATCTTGAAAATCTGGGGAAACGACTAGGGCCTGAATAATTTATATTCAGGTCATGGATTTCACGGATTCACGCTTTACCGTCGTACACCACAGGAACGTGTGGGGCGAATGGGTATTCACGTTCGAAGGGGCCAAGCTTTGCGGCCTCCGTTTCAACGCGACGCCCGACGAAGACGGCAACAGCGCTGCCGTGCGCCCGAGCAGCGTGCAAGCATGCGCCTACGCGGGCCCCGAAAGCGAGGCAAAGGTCCGTGGCCGCACCGCGCAGGTGTACTCCAAGGCCGTCCGGGAACTCAACAGCTTCCTCGCCGGAAAACTCAAGGAATTCAGCGTCCCCATCAAGATGTACGGTACGGATTTCCAGACGCTCGTATGGGAGAAGGTCCGCGAGATTCCCTACGGCGAGACGCGCACGTACAAGCAGGTCGCCGATTCCATCGGACACCCGGGCGCCGAACGCGCCGTGGGCAACGCACTTCACCAGAACCCGATGCTTATAATAATCCCCTGCCATCGAGTCATCAACAGCAGGGGAAAACTTAGCGGCTACGCGCTCGGCACCGACATCAAGCGCCGGCTGCTCTGCATGGAAGGCGCTATCCAGAACGAACTCGCCCTGGAATAGCGCTTAATTAATCAACTAAATTAGCCGACAAAGATACGTCCGTTGCGGAACAGCTGCATCCACGGGCCGTCTTCGCCCCATTCCGCCGGGTGCCAGGAGTACTGGCAGGTACGGAACACGCGTTCGGGGTGCGGCATCATCACGAGGGCGCGACCGTCTTCGGAGCAGAGGCCGTTGATGCCGAACGGAGAGCCGTTCGGGTTCAGCGGGTAGCGTTCGGTGTATTCGTGCTTGCCGTCCACGTAACGCAGCGCCACGAGACCGGTCTTGAGGCAGGCTTCGGCGGCTTCGCGGCTAGCGAATTCCGCGCGGCCTTCGCCGTGTGCGACCGCAATCGGGAGCACGGAGCCTGCCATGCCCTTGAGGAGTACGGCCGGAGTGTCTTCGACCTTGAGCGTGCAGAAGCGGGCTTCGAAGCGTTCGGAGAGGTTCTGCACAAAGCGCGGCCAGTGCTTGGCGCCCGGAATCAAATCCTTGAGGTTAGAAACCATCTGGCAGCCGTTGCAAACGCCCAGCGTGAAGGTATCCTTGCGGTTGAAGTAGGCCTCGAATTCAGCGCGGGCCTTCGGGTTGAAGAGGATGCTCTTGGCCCAGCCTTCACCGGCACCGAGGACGTCACCGTAGCTGAAGCCACCGCAAGCAACGAGACCGTTGAAGTCCTTGAGGCTTACGCGGCCTTCGAGAATATCGGTCATGTGGACGTCGATGGATTCGAAGCCGGCCTTCTGGAAAGCGGCAGCCATTTCGAGTTCGCCATTCACGCCCTGTTCACGCAGGATAGCCATCTTCGGGCGGCTGGCGTAGTCCTTCACGACCTTTGCACCCGCCGCCACGTCGAAGGTAACCTTCGGCGTGATACCCGGATTGTCCTGTTCCAGCTTG
>JAEEGH010006449.1_pt1 | contig 28767 bp, 19 predicted proteins | sample 9134181 | NCBI WGS metagenome assembly JAEEGH01 (sample SAMN16246544, study PRJNA631951) | gut metagenome | biome: gut microbiome; feature: rumen; material: DP-attached | host: Bos | place: Iran: Karaj | collected 2018-10 | reverse complement strand
ACTCATATGCCCCTTTCATCTGCGGGCAAAAGCCTGATGGTATCATATCCTCTTGTGATTCTTCTGTGCTACTTTCAGCACCTCTTATCGCCTTCTTAAAGTCGCCGTAAGACTCAACAGGGATCTTACCTCCTCCAAGTTCATAAGCCTTCTTTTCAAGGCGTCTCTGGAATTCCACCCCTGCAAGTACATCATCAGAACCGAAATCTTTGGGATCGACTGTGATGATAATGGCGGAATTGGCATTCTGTCCATCTCTCCCTGAATAGCTCATTCCGTTTACTGCCAGCATTCTCTCTTCTGATGAGGCATTGACCACATATCCACCCGGGCACATACAGAAGGAATAAACACCTCTTCCTTCAGCAGTTGTGGCAGTCAGCTTGTACGGAGCAGCCGGAAGTCCCTTAGGAAATTCGCTCCCATACTGAGACTTATTGATAAGGCTCTGGGGATGCTCTACTCTGAATCCTACAGCAAAGGCCTTGGGCTGCATATCAACAGCCTTTTCCCTCAGCATCTTAAACGTGTCTCTTGCACTGTGTCCGATTGCAAGAACAGCTCTGTCGCATTCAATGATTCCCCCGGTGGTATCGACACCTCTTACATGCCCCTTCTCATCCAGAAGTATCTCTTTTGCCCTGCACTCAAATATCACTTCGCCGCCATTTTCTATTATCCTGTTCCTCATATTCCGCACCACATCGCGCAGGATATCAGTTCCTATATGCGGTTTGGCCTCGTATTTGATCTTCTCAGGAGCGCCATGTTCAACAAAGACTTCCAGAGCCTCGGACAGTCTTCCGTCTTTGTCTCTGACCACAGTATTTAACTTACCATCCGAAAAAGTTCCGGCTCCGCCCTCCCCAAATTGAACATTTGTCTGAGTATCAAGCTCTCCTGTCTTCCAGAATCTCTCAACAGTCTCCTGCCGCTTGTCAACATCAGCACCGCGCTCAATCACTGTAACTCTAAATCCATTCGCAGCCAACTCATAAGCACAGAAAAGACCTGCCGGCCCCATTCCTATAACAACGGTTCTTAAATCTCTTTTCGCTCCGGCTTCAGCTGATCTATTACTGGCTTCATCACTTCTTTTTACATTTCTCCAAAAATCATATTGCACATCTTTTGCAATGGAAACATTCTTATCCCTCGCCCTTTTTACTACATCCTCATCTCTTCTCCCGGCTACCGCCACATCAACAACATAAATATGAAATATCTGCGGCTTCTTCCTGGCATCAATAGAATGCTTTATAATCCTTATCTCTCTGATCTCATTTTCCCTAACACGCAAAAGCCCCGCAGCCTTTTTCACTAAAACTCTGCGAAGCTCATTATCACTTAATTCTTTATTCTGATGTTGTATCTTTATCTGATTGATCCTAATCATCTATCATCCTTAATCATTAATTGTCTCTCATCTATTAACACATGTTTTGCTGTTTATATCTGACCATACAGATCAGAATCTATAAGGCTAATCATTTTATATCTAAATATTTCCTAATCATTAATTGCTCCAGCTTGCAAATACTGTCCTTTTATTGTCACGCTGACAATGCAATTGTAACATAGCTGACAGCAAGTTCCTATCTCGTTTTTTTATAACCAAATTCAGCAGCCAGCTCATACTCATTGAAATCTGCAATTCGTTTTTCATCTTGGTATCTGCCTGAATGTTCTTAAGATTGTAGTAATCAAGCACTCCAAGTTTTCTCATCTCAATCCCTTTGTTGTTTAAATCTACCGAAATTCTGCTACTATTAGAATTTTATGAATTTTGGCAGTGGAATTATGGACTAGGATTCTGCCCAGATTAAGAATTTTAGAATAGTGGCAGTCGATATGCAGGTAACCTTTCTGCCGTTATTTTTAATTATGTTATATTGGCAGATTAGCAAAAGATAAAACGGCTAAACTACTCTGCCACTATCATGAAATGTACAATTTAGGCAGAAATCACGTCGTAAAACACACTGCCACAATTAAGCAATTTACAGTATAGGCAGAGCAGAGCCTCTAAAATGCACTGCCTATTTTTCAAAAATAAGAATAGTAGCATAAAATGCAAAGGAAAACATCCCTCAATAACGTAGCTAATCCACCCACTACAATGATGCTGCTGTCCCGGCGATGCTGCCGCTGGTCCAGGCCCATTGCAGGTTGTAGCCTCCGCACCGTCCGTCTACATCCAGAAGCTCCCCGATGCAGTAAATCCCATTGTTCCTGCGATACGCCATATCGCTTCCAACATCCCCCAGACTCACACCTCCGCTGGTAACCTGGGAAGCACCATATCCGTAACTATCCTCCAGCTTTATCCTTACACTCCTGTAGCTGTCCAGTATACACTCTGCCATGCTTACAGAAATATTCTTCATCTTCATTGTCTTTGAGAGCTTCATCCTGCGCATTATCATCTCATTGACGTGACAGTTAAAAAATCCAAGCAGAAACTCCTCCAGAGTCCTGTCATCCTTAAGCCGCAGCATATCAGCCTTCAGCGCCTTAAAGTCGCTCTCATCATAGTCAGGGAAAAAATCCACCGATGCAAATATGGGCTTTCCTTCTTCCACAAATCCTGTGATACTCCCCGAAGCCTGCATCACCGGTATCCCTGAAATCCCATCCCCGGTGAGCTGGATCTCCCCATATTCTCTGGCCAGCACTTCATTTCCCAGCACAAAAGAGACCTCAGCCGTGCACCTTACCCCTGCCTTTGGCATGATCTCATCAGGGCTGCACTTAAAGCCCACAAGAGCCGGATGAGTCTTTTTAAGATTCATGCCGAGCTTTTGGCATATGTAATAACCATCTCCGGTGGACATGGTGCTTTTTGCTCCGGACAGACCTCCAATTGCAAGTATCACGGCATCGGCGGAGTACCTGTTCTTATTGGTGACAAGTTCATAGTGATTGCCGTCATCTGACACATCCACGCCCTTGACCTGCTCCTCAAAGATGACTTCAATTCCAAGCCTCTTTATCTCATTTTCAAGGGCCTTCACAACGGTAGATGCCTGACCTGAGAGGGGATAAATATACCCGTCCTCACTCTTCACCACAACACCCAGTGACTTAAAAAAACTGATCACATCCTCCACACCATATATGGAGAGCCACTCCTTCATCCGTCCTCTGGCGGCAGGATTGTAATATTCCTCCCTCATGTCCAGGTTGGTCATATTACATCTGCCGTTGCCTGTCATGGAGAGCTTCTTTCCCAGGGTGTTATTCTTTTCAATAATTGTGACTCTGGCACCGTTCCTGGCTGCGTAGATTGCTGCACACATCCCGGATGCACCGCCTCCGGCCACATAAATTTTTTTCTCCAAAAGTTATCCCTCTTCGCGATTTCCATTCCCCAAAACAAGAGCAAATCCCCCAAACAACTTTCCGAGAGGTATCCTGGACAGCTCATGATATCTGATGGCTCTTGAGGCGATCATGAACAGCATAAAGAGTATCCAGAAAACTATAGCGCAAAGAATGAACGTAAGTATCTCTCCTATCAGGTTCACCAGCAGCTTGTTCAAAAGAAATGCCACAAGCCCTGCAATAACTGAGCCGATCAGAGAATACATAACTGTCATTCTCACGTTCATTCTGAAGTACAGTATCTTAGAGATCATCAAAAAAGATAGAAGATCATAGATAGCTATTGAGAGCATCGTGGCAAAAACAAGTCCCATCACTCCCATCTTGAGCAGTACAACAAATATAATGATTCCAAGTATATGCACTCCCCAGGCCACTGCTGTATTGACAATAATGACCATGGATTTGCCCATATGGCCTATAAGCCAGGAATACATTATGGCAATCGCCAGAAAGAAGATGCATGGCGCCGCAGCCATCATCAGCCTGTCTCCAAGGTTTGAGTTTTTTCCAAAGATCACCCCCTGAATAGTCCCTGACATCGCAAAGCAGAAAGCTGTCACCGGCAGGAGCAGCATATGAAAATAGCGGAGCATCTTCTTAAATCTCTCCCTGGCTCCCTCCAGCTCATCCCTCTCAAATCTGGCCATTATTCCGTTCCATTTTCTCACATAAAAGATACAGCACAGAACCGAGATCAGCACAACAGTTGTCATTATCCGTCCCGCATAAATGCCAAAATCGATCATATATCCGGCTGAATCACTGCCCTTTTTTGAAAGCAGAACATAAACGATCTGATCCAGCAGAGCCATCAGCGGAAGTGATACGTAAAGCAGCAGATGCGGTCTGATACCCGCAACAACATCATTTTTATTATCCAGATATTTAGGAGAGCCCGTCTTAACAAAAGCGGCAATTTCAGCCTTTCTGATACTATAGCTGACAGTGGTCTGAATAAATCCCGCAAGAGCACCGGCCAGGATTCCGATCATCATTCCGCAGGAACCATATACAGCGCTGAATTCATCCACATGGAACAGATCGTTTACCCTGACGCCATACCTGTATAAGAGCCCTGTAGCTATCGCGCCCGTTGCAAAAGAGACTGCGGCCATCAGCACATCGGAGATAAATATCGGTTTGGTATATCCGATTCCCTGCAAATACCCCCTGACGACTCCCTGACCTCCCAGAAAGATAATGGCAGCTCCCACAAGAAACAGTTGGAAAAAACCTCTCTGTGTCCCCAGCAGTTTGTTGGCAAAGCTGTAACTTATGGCCATCAGAAGTCCTCCCAGTACCACCGCCCCCAGTGACAGTATCCTGATGGACTTTCTCATGTTGTCCTCAGCATTTAGATATTGTGATCTTCTTGCCCGCAGTCTGACCATTACATACACGGCTTTCTGCGCTGCCAGCACTACTCCCATATAGCAGAAGGCATAGATAAAATACGGCGCCGCACTAAAATATGCGCCCTTGTCCCCGTAAATCCTCTGACACACTATCCCAAAGGCCATCATTATGATAACCGACAGATACACTGCAGATGTCAGGATATCCGGCCTTATTCTGTTTTCTTCTGTATGCGATCTCATCGTTATAGGTTACTCCCTGACAATACCAAGATTTGAAAGAGCCCTCTCCTGCTTCTCTTACATTACTTTTGCATCCTCCTGCTCCATGTGGTCATACCCGCACAGATGGAGCATACTGTGTGCCACCAGAAAGGCGAACTCTCTCTTTTGGCTGTGCCCGAATTCCTCCGCCTGTGAACGCACTCTCTTCTCATTTATAACAATATCGCCAAGCATTATCCGCCCCGTATCCGGGTTTATCAGATCTATCTTCTGATCAGACTCTATCATCGAGAAATCCCCCGGTTCGTCATAAGATATACCGGGAAAAGAGAGAACATCCGTGGGAGAATCTATTCCTCTGAAATCCCTGTTCATCTCTTTTATACCATCATCATCCGTGATGATAAGGCTCACCTCAGCGTCATAGGTAAAGTTCTCTTCCTTAAGTACCTCGCCTGCCACTAAGAGCGCCAGCTCCTCTATATCAAAACCGAATTGGGCATCAACCTCATTGTCAACGTAAAAAGTCATAGTAAAGTTTCTCTTTCTTTAGAAAAGTTTATTCCCGCTGCTCTCGTCTTCCATTGTTTCTGCTTCTCTCAAGTCTTCGAACATTCTTTATGGTCTTGCTGTTGGCGGCCTTCTTTTCATAATCCTCATAGGCCTTAACTATCTTCTGAACCAGAGGATGACGCACGACGTCAGCACTGGTCAGGTTACAAAACGCAATATCATCAATATTCTTAAGAACTGTAGCAGCAACATCCAGTCCCGACTTCACATCAGGAGCCAGATCCTTCTGGGTCGCATCTCCTGTGATGATGGCCCTTGAGCCGAACCCTATCCTTGTAAGGAACATCTTCATCTGCTGAGGCGTTGTGTTCTGAGCCTCATCAAGGATTATAAAAGCATTGTCCAGAGTCCTGCCTCGCATATAGGCAAGTGGTGCGACTTCAATAAGGCCTTTCTCCATGTTCTTAAGGAAATTCTCAGCCCCCATGATCTGGTACAGGGCATCGTAAAGAGGCCGCAGGTAAGGGTCCACCTTGCTCTGAAGATCTCCGGGCAAAAATCCAAGTTTCTCGCCTGCTTCGATGGCAGGTCTTGTCAGAATGATCCTGGATACTTCATCTCTCTGGAATGCGGTAATAGCCATTGCCATGGCCAGATACGTCTTACCTGTTCCTGCAGGTCCGATACCGAATACGATCATCTTATTTCTGATAGCATCTATGTATCTCTTTTGCCCAAGTGTCTTTGGCCTGATGGGCTTACCTGATATGGTGTGACAGATGATGTCCCTGTCTATATCCGCCAGGACATTATCGCTCTTTACCGCTTCAGGTTCCATTTCTGGTTCCTTCTTCAGGGAGATGGCATACTCGACGCTCTGCTCCTCAATGGCGGTTCCTCGCCTTGATAGCTGCACCAGTTCCCTTATTATCTGGGAAGCCCTGGCTGCGTCATCCTTCTGCCCTATTATGTGGAGCTGTCCGTTTCTGTCGATGATCTCAACCTTTAAGCTGTTTTCTATTTTCCTTATGTAGCTGTCGCCTTCGCCAAAGATATTTCTCTCGTCATCAGCTGTCAGCGACAGGGCAAGTTCTGTTATTTCGCTCATTAATCCCCTTCTCTTCTTTACTTGTGGTAAGGTTCACCGTTTATTATCCTGTAGCCTCTGTAGATCTGCTCCAACAGGATCACACGCATCATCTGATGGGGAAACGTCATGTCGGAAAAGCTTATCGCCATATCAGACCTCTTTAAAACACTCTCGTGAAGCCCCAGCGAGCCCCCTATCACAAACTGGATGTGACTGTCTCCCTGCACCTGCCTGTCCTTTATAAAATCCGCAAAGCCCTCGGAAGTAAAGCGTTTACCCTTTATCTCAAGAGTGCAGACAAATGCATTGTCATCCAGAGCCTTCAATATCCTGTCGGCCTCTTTTTTCTTGATCTGATCGCAGAGGGCCTCTCCGGCTCCGTCAGGTGTTTTTTCGTCTGCCACCTCTATTACCTGCAGCCTGGTGTACCTGGACAGCCTCTTTGTGTACTCAGCGATGGCGTCGTTCCAGTATTTTTCTTTTATCCTGCCCACGCAAATAATACTGATCATTTTCTGAGTGTACCGCCTGTTATCATGTTCTTTACACCGTTGCCATTGTTCTTCTTATCTGATATGTAAAGATGATTCTCGCTGTTCTCTCTCTCATTCATAACCGGAAGAAGTCCGTAGGAATCTATTGCAGCGTAGGGAATCTGCTCAAAGGCTCCCTTATCACATCTGCCTGTCCACTCTGTGGTGTCTTCATCACTGTCTAGGGTTATTAAATACATATCTCCGTTGTAAAGCCCCTTTGAAAAGCCTCCGATGGCATTCTGAAGATATATCTCATTCTCAGCCATTCTGTCAGTATTATAGTCCAGATGCTCCTGTCCCTGCCCGTCAGGAAGATCCCCGGACCATCCGCCGGTATAAAGGTGCTCAGTCACAACGTTGTCTGAGTATTTAGGATAAAAACATATCCAGGTTCCCTCGCCGCTTCTTACTCCGTTTGTCCATGAGCCAAAGTAATACTGGCTGTCAGCATAAACTGCCAGACCTTTACCGTTTGGCTTACCACTGCTGTCTTTATCTCCGTAATAATAATAATCCCTGGTGCCTTTAAGTGTGTATGACATTGCCTCAAATCTCCCAAGATGAGCCAGGTCTCTTACCGCATCAGTGTTTCCGTCGCTCCAGTAGGTGTACATCTCCTTAAGCTGTGCATTTGCATTATACTTAACGGATTTGTATTTGTCCTTAAGTTCTGCCCCTGTTATGGGATAGTAGATATCTCCGGTTACTGTTTTTTTGACAGTGTTTCCGTTCTTCGATGAGGAAGCATCCTTCGTCGTATTCTTTGCGGAGTCCTTTGTTGTATCCTTTTTGTCCTCATTTGTAGCCGAAGCTGTCGAAGCCTGGCCATTTATTGTCGAAGATTCTGATGCGGCATTCCGAGCCGATTCAGTGGCCGCAGAACCGTCATCTGCGCTGCCTTCACTGTCAGCAGCAGTGTTGTCTGCAGAACTGTCCTTTTCTTTAAGCAAAAGAGCTGCATCCGTTTCAGAGTTTCCTCCATCGCTGTCTGCATACCCTATAATATTCTGTTCCATTTTGGTATCATCCTCATTCTTTGTACCTGAGCCAAAAGCCAGGATGAGTACCAGGATAAGAAGGATCACCACTGCAATTCCTGCAGTGATCGCAATCTTGATTTTTTCTTCTCTCTCCATCTAAAGCGTTTCTCCGAATTAATTAAGTTCAGACTGCCGCAGTAAACTGCGGCAGTCCATCATTTCAATGATTATTTGTTTGAAAGGTATTCATCAATACCTGCTGCAGCAGCTCTTCCTGCACCCATGGCAAGGATAACAGTAGCTGCACCTGTAACTGCATCTCCGCCGGCAAATACTCCGGGCTTTGATGTCTGTCCGTTTGCTTCATCTGCAACGATGCACTTTCTCCTGTTTACATCAAGTCCCTCAGTTGTTGAAGAAATAAGAGGGTTGGGTGATGTTCCAAGAGACATTATTACTGCATCACAGTCGATGTCAAACTCAGAACCGGGAATCTCAACAGGTCTTCTTCTGCCTGACTCATCGGGTTCACCAAGCTCCATCCTGATGCAGGTGATGCTCTTTACCCATCCGTTCTCGTCCTCGTGGATCTCAACGGGGTTAGTGAGAAGATCAAAGATGATGCCTTCTTCCTTGGCATGTCCAACCTCTTCCTTACGTGCAGGAAGCTCTTCTTCACTACGTCTGTATACCACATGAACCTCTGCTCCGAGACGAAGGGCTGTTCTTGCTGCGTCCATGGCAACATTACCGCCGCCCACTACAACGCACTTTTTAGGCTTCATGATAGGTGTTGTCGAGTTCTCATCAAAGGCCTTCATCAGGTTGCTTCTTGTCAGGAACTCATTTGCTGAGAATACGCCAAGAGCCTGCTCTCCGGGGATGTTCATGAACTTGGGAAGTCCGGCGCCTGATCCGATAAATACGGCCTCAAAGCCCTCTTTCTCCATAAGCTCATCTATTGTCACGCTCTTGCCTATTACAACGTCTGTCTCAAGCTTAACTCCCAGGGACTTAACGTTCTCGATTTCCTTCTTAACAACAGCATCTTTAGGGAGACGGAACTCAGGTATTCCATAAACAAGAACACCGCCTGCCTCATGAAGAGCTTCAAATATTGTTACGTCATAGCCCATCTTGGCCAGATCTCCGGCGCAGGTAAGTCCGGAAGGACCTGAACCGATAACGGCAACCTTCTTTCCCTTCTTTTCAGTGGCTCCCTCAGGTTTGATGCCAAGTTCTCTTGCTGTATCCGCAACATATCTCTCAAGCTTGCCGATAGAAACAGGATCGCCCTTGATACCTCTTACGCACTTTCCCTCACACTGACTCTCCTGAGGACATACACGTCCGCAAACTGCCGGAAGTGCACTGGATTTGCTGATGGTCTGGTATGCAGCCTCAACATTTCCCTCCTTGACATGCTGGATGAATCCGGGGATATCGATAGCTACAGGACAGCCCTCAACACATTTGGGGTTCTTGCAGTTAAGACATCTTGTTGCTTCATTTTCAGCTTCTTCTTTATTGTATCCAAGGCAAACTTCCTTGAAATTCTTAGCTCTCTCTTTTGCATCCTGCTCACGAACAGGAACTCTTACAAATCCGTCCATTCTTTTCTCCTTTTTTAATCATGTCTGCTGGGTCTGTAAGTTCATACATTCTCCTGTGCAGTCACGGCAATGTATGACCTTGCATCCCTATATCATTCACAATTGCCACAGCCGCCGTGGTGTGTATCGCCCTCCTGAGCCTTGAGAAGAAGCCTTCCCTCCTCAGTCTTATAGAGCTTCATGCGGTTCATCGCCTGATCGAAGTCAACCTGGTGTCCGTCAAACTCAGGGCCGTCAACACAGGCAAACTTAACCTCGCCTCCGACTGTAAGTCTGCAGGCGCCGCACATACCGGTTCCGTCAACCATTATAGGATTCATACTTACGATGGTAGGTATTCCGAGTTCCTTGGTAAGCTTACATACAAATTTCATCATGATCATAGGTCCGATGGCTACACAGTGATCATACTTGTTGCCTTCGTTCCAGAGATCCTGCAGTGCAACAGTTACCATGCCGCTTCTGCCATAGGATCCGTCATCTGTTGTGATATGAAGGTTGCAGACCTCTTTGAATCTGTCCTCTAAGATCACAAGATCCTTATTCTTTGCTCCGATGATAACATCGCAGTCAACGCCGTGCTCCTTGAGCCACTTGGCCTGAGGATAAACAGGGGCTGTGCCGACTCCGCCTGCTATGAACACGATCTTCTTTTTCTTCAGTTCCTCAATATCCTCTTCCACCAGATCTGATGGTTTGCCAAGAGGTCCCACTACATCTGCCAGCTCGTCCCCTGCCTTAAGCTTTGACAGCTTCATGGTCTCAGCGCCGATGGCCTGAACAACGATCTCTACAGTTCCCTTCTCTCTGTCATAGTCGCAGATCGTAAGAGGTATTCTCTCTCCGTCCTCATGAACGCGAATGATGAGAAACTGTCCAGGCAGACATGAGCCTGCTACCCTTGGAGCCTCAACTATCATCTGGAAAATGTTAGTTGTAAGCTCGTTAGCCTCCAAAATCTTAAACATACTAAACCTCCTCCATTTTTTGCTTTGTTTAACATGATAAACGAACAGTACTGCATTTGCAATTATATCTGTCCACTATCCCTCATCAGAAAGTCCCCGTCACCTGTTGGAAATGGTGATCAGAGTATACTTACCGCTGGAATCGTATCCCAGCCTGTTTACCGATCCGTCATGTGTGTTGACTGCGTAGACCAGGCCGGTGGGAGTCGTCACCCCGTCGTAGGATACGTGGTTCTCCACAACCATATAGTATTCGCCTGCTCCCTCCACCTCGATGACGGAAGTATAGATATATTCGTTGTGACCATCAAGGCCCCTGACCTTACCGGTGTTATCCAGCAGGATATCCAGCCTTACCAGTGTACTTACCAGAGAATTGACTGCCTGCTCCGCGGAAACCAGCCTCGAGAATACCAGATGATAATCCCTGTCAACGATCTCGCTGAAGTTGCCTTCGTTGTCGTAGGCTATGAATCTGAAGTGGCTGGTGCCCACCGGCATGATTATAGGCGATATGTACTGCTTGGATTCCATGGTGGGTTCGCTTCCGTCGGTGGTGTAGAAAATCGTACATCCCGCCTCGCAGACGGCAACTATCATGGTATTCTGGTTGTACTCACCGCTGGCCTCCATGATCTCAGGAGCCGATGGCGCGCCCTTTTCAATTATGTAATCATTCTCCGCTATGACACTGGAGATTCCGAATTCATTAATGGCAACCGCCTTGACATTGTACTCACCCTCGTCGTAGAGAACGATCTCGCTCTCATAGAGTATGCTGTCCGTATCGGGGGTTCCGTCATTTACAGTATAATAAATGCTGCAGTCGGAGCCATCAGGCATCTTAAGAGAAATATCCACATTCTCATAAGTGCCCCCCGCCGGGTTCATGACAGGCATGTTGGGCACATAATCTGCACGAAGATCACTAAGGTAATCATCCTCGGTCTTAAGAAGTTCAGAAAGCTTATCGGTATTGCCGCTCTGCCTGTAGATCGAAATAATTCCATCATAGGCAGACTGCACTTTATCCTCAGGGAAAAGAGATTCATCCGTTATCAGCTGCAGCGTCTCTACAGCCTTTTCCTCATCCCCGCTCTCAAGATAGTAATCAGAAAGCCGGAAAAGAATATCTGCACTGCCGGGGTTCTCTTCATGTCCCTCGATAAGATACTCAATGGCTTTATCGGTGTTGCCCTTGGCCTTTTCGTTCTCGGCAATTCCCATATAATAAAGGGAAGTCTTGTTGTTGTACATGAAGAAGGCTGATATGCCCACTGCAACAACTATTACCGCAAAAGCGGCGCCGACGATGAGCTTCCAGTTCCCAAGAAGACTTCTTAATATCCTCTTTCTGCGCCTTATCTTTTCCCTTCTTATCTTCTCGTCCTTATTAAGTTCGTCAGCCACTCCTGAAAGTGTGGCGTTTATCTCATTCTCAACTTCAGGATCAAAATCCGGGACAATGTTTATCTCTGTGCCGCAATTGTCACAGTACATGTGTCCTTCAGGGATCTCAAAACCGCAATTAGGACATTTCATTTATTCACCAATTCTGTTCATTGCTGCTTCATAACAGTTGTTCATGAGCATTGCGATCGTCATTGGGCCCACACCTCCGGGTACAGGGGTTATGGCCAGGGCTTTATCTTTGATCTCGTCAAAGAGACAATCGCCGCAGAGCTTGCCTTCGCTGTTTCTGTTGATGCCTACATCTATCACGACTGCGCCTTCTTTTACATGATCGGCAGTGATGACTCCGGCTCTTCCTACGGCTGCAATAATGATATCAGCTCTTTTACATACTTCTGCAAGGTTTTTGGTCCTTGAATGTGCCACCGTCACCGTGGCGTTCTCCCTCAGCATTAAAAGAGACATTGGTTTTCCGACAATATTGGAACGCCCAATGATAACGCATTCTTTTCCTGTGATATCATATCCCGGAACGCCTCTCTTAATAAGCTGAATGACGCCGGCAGGAGTACATGATACAAATCCGTCCTCGCCGATCACCAGTGATCCGACGTTTACAGGGTGGAATCCGTCTACATCTTTCTCAGGAAGGATTGCATTTATTACTTTCTTGTCATCTATATGAGCCGGAAGCGGCATCTGGACCAGGATTCCGTCTACATCGCGTCTGTTATTGAGCTCATCGATAAGATCCAGGAGTTCATCCTCGCCGGTCTCTTCGGGAAGCTCGTAGGAAAGAGATTTTATGCCTACATACTCACAGGCCTTTTTCTTATTTCTGACGTAGACCTGAGATGCAGGATTGTCTCCCACCAGAACCACTGCAAGGGTTGCTTCTTTGCCCTCTTCCTTAAGGGCAGCTACCTTCACCTTAAGTTCATCCTTTATATCCTGTGCAATCTTCTTGCCATCAATTATTGTTGCGCCCATATCACAGCTCCTTAAAACAGTCCGACAATCTTGCCTTCTTCGTTGACATCAATATCAAAAGCCGCAGGTCTCTTGGGAAGTCCCGGCATTGTTACGATGGCACCCGTAAGAGCAACCACAAATCCGGCTCCCGCAGAGACATATGCCTCTCTTACTGTAATGTTGTAGTTCCTTGGCCTTCCCAGCATTGAAGGGTCATCAGACAGTGAGTACTGTGTCTTGGCCATGCATACCGGAAGCTTGCCAAAGCCCATATCCTCGATCTTGGCCAGCTGCTTAAGAGCTGCAGGTGAGAACGTTACTCCGTCTGCACCGTAAATCTTAGTCGAAACTGTTGTTATCTTGTCCTTCAGTGACATGTCGTCATCGTAAATAGGAGCATAATTTGAAGGCTTTGTATTTATTGTATCTATAACCTCTTTTGCAAGGGCCTCTCCGCCTTCTCCGCCTTTTGCCCAAACCTCGGAAAGGGCAAATTTACAGTTTCTCTCCTCGCAGAAGCTCTTTACAAAGTCAGTCTCAGCCTGTGTGTCTGTAAGGAAAGAGTTAAGTGTTACAACTACCGGAACACCATACTGCTGGATATTCTCGATGTGCTTCTCCAGGTTTACGATTCCCTTCTTCAGGGCCTCAAGGTTCTCTTCGCCCAGATTCTTTTTATCTACACCGCCATTGTACTTGAGAGCTCTGATCGTGGCAACAAGCACTACAGCGTCAGGCTTAAGTCCTGCTATCCTGCACTTGATATCAAGGAACTTCTCGGCTCCAAGGTCTGCGCCGAATCCCGCCTCAGTAACAGTGTAATCTGCTATGCCGAGGGCTGTTTTGGTGGCTCTTACCGAGTTGCAGCCGTGGGCGATATTGGCGAAAGGTCCGCCATGTACGATAACAGGTGTGTGCTCCAGTGTCTGGACCAGATTGGGCTTGATGGCATCCTTCAAAAGAGCCGCCATTGATCCGACTGCATTGAGGTCCCTGGCCGTAACAGGCTCTCCCTTGAAATTGTAAGCAACAATTATCCTTGAAAGTCTGTCCTTGAGATCCTCCATGTCACTGGCAAGGCAAAGGATTGCCATGATCTCTGAAGCTACGGTTATTACAAAGTGATCCTCTCTGGGAACGCCGTCTGCCTTGGCACCAAGACCTACAACGATATTGCGCAGAGCTCTGTCATTCATGTCCTCCGCTCTTTTCCAGATGATCTGTCTCGTGTCGATTCCCAGCTCGTTGCCCTGCTGGATATGATTGTCCAAAAGAGCTGCCAGGAGGTTGTTGGCAGAAGTGATAGCGTGGAAGTCTCCGGTAAAATGGAGATTTAAGTCTTCCATGGGAACTACCTGGGCATATCCGCCGCCCGCTGCTCCGCCCTTGATTCCAAAACAGGGACCAAGTGATGGCTCTCTGAGGGCGATGACAGTCTTGTATCCAAGTCTGCTCAGGGCATCTCCCAGACCAACGCTTGTGGTGGTCTTACCCTCACCTGCAGGTGTGGGGTTGATGGCAGTCACAAGTATCAGTTTGCCTTTTTTGTTATCGGAAGCCTTCTTTAAGTACTCCTCAGTCAGCTTGGCCTTGTACCTTCCGTAATACTCAAGGTCGTCCTCGGTAATGCCAAGCTTGTCAGCTACGTCTCTGATGTGAAGCATCTTAGCTTCCTGTGCGATTTCAATATCACTCTTTACAGCCATTTACAATCTCCTTCTACACTTTGTTTCTTTTGTTATACTGCATCATTGTTGACATAGGCCTCAAATTCAGCCTTTGTCATAAGAACCCTCCTGGGTTTGGTACCTTCTTCATCGCCGACTACTCCTGCCTCGCAGAGCTGATCCATGATCCTGGCCGCCCTGTTGAAGCCAATCTTGAAGACCCTCTGAAGCATGCCGATGGAGGCCTTCTCCTTCTCTATAATAATGTTCCCGGCCTGAACAAAGTACTCGTCACGACCATCAGACCCATCTGAGCCCGATGAAGCACCGCCGGCTCCCGAGCCGCTCTGGATGCTCTGTATCTTCTGTTCTATATCTTCTCCGTAGGAGGATTCTATATTCTGATTCCGCAGGAAATCTGTAACTGCCTGTACTTCCTTATCCGACACAAATGCCCCCTGTACCCTGGCAGGCTTGGTGTAGCCCTGAGGGTAAAAGAGCATGTCGCCCTTGCCCAGAAGCTTCTCAGCGCCTGTGATATCAAGGATAGTCCTTGAATCCACACCGCTGGAAACCGCAAATGCAATACGGCTTGGCATGTTGGCCTTGATAAGTCCTGTGATAACGTCTACCGAAGGTCTCTGGGTTGCAATGATAAGGTGGATGCCGGCTGCTCTTGCAAGCTGTGTCAGTCTGCAGATGGCATCCTCAACCTCATTGGCGGAAACCATCATAAGGTCAGCCAGCTCGTCTACGATAACCACCAGCTGTGGCAGAACCTTCATGTCAGGGTCGCCGCTCTCTGCTGCGATCTTGTTATAGCCCTTCAGATCCCTCACAGAGTTATCAGCAAACTTCTTGTATCTGTCGGTCATCTCTGCAACTGCCCAGTTCAGTGCTGCTGCAGCCTTCTTGGGGTCTGTAACAACAGGGATCATCAGGTGCGGGATTCCGTTGTAAACAGAGAGCTCAACGATCTTGGGATCGATCATGATGAGCTGAACATCCTTGGGATCAGCCTTATATATAAGACTCATTATTATAGTGTTGATGCAGACGGATTTACCTGAACCTGTGGCACCTGCTATCAGAAGGTGCGGCATCTTGGCAATGTCTGTAACAACAACCTTGCCCGCAATATCCTTACCTACCGCAAAAGCCAGCCTGGATGAGAAATTCTGGTACTCGGAAGACTCAAAGAGATCACGAAGTGCCACAGCAGAGTTCTCCTTGTTGGGAACCTCGATACCCACTGCAGCCTTACCAGGTATGGGCGCTTCAATTCTGATATCGCTGGCAGCCAGGTTCATCTTGATATCGTCTGCAAGTCCCACGATCTTATTGACCCTGACTCCGGCCTCGGGCTGAAGCTCAAATCTCGTAACAGCAGGTCCCTGGCTTATATCAGTAACCGTTACATTTACGCCGAAGGTCTTTAAGGTCTCCTGAAGCTTGGCTCCGGTCTCCCGAAGCTGTCTTGCCGTATCGGGATTTTTATTCTTTTCTCCGGGACTTAAAAGGCTAAGAGGCGGAAAAACATACTTTTTGGGAGCTGCATTCTTTTTCCTCTCAATCTCTCTCTCCATTCCGGGACTTGTAGTCCTGGGTCCCGGCATATTGATGACAGAAGCTGTTGCGCCATTTATCGAAGTGTCGGCATTCTTGCTCATGGATATATGATCCTGAGCATGGATAACGTAGTCTCCGTTCTTGCCATTGCCGATGTGCTCAGCATGTACAGGGACATCGGGAAGAGGTTCATCAAAGCTCACAGGAAGATCTCCGGCCCTGGCAACAAGCCTCGTTGGCTTTGGAGCTTCAGGAATCTCCTGTGGAATCTCTTCGATAATATCCTGTTCAGGCTCTTCATAGACATCTTCATAAGTCTCTTCGTATCTGACTTCAGGGATTTCTCTGACAGGCTCTTTCACATGATCCTGATAATCATCTTCCCTGTTAAATTCTCTGGGATAGCTGTTCCTTACAGGCTCCCGGTATTCCGGTTCATATCTGTCTTCTGTAATGGGTGCCTCATCAGGCTCAGTCTTGAGAGTGATCTCATGTATGTCGTCGTGGAATTCATCCTCATCAGGGATAAAGAGATTGGCATTTCCTGAGCTTGCTGCCGGGACATCCTTACTGGTGGATATCTCTTCTACGTCATCGCGATGGTCATCTTCACGGTCAAGCTCTGTATCAAGCATTACACCGGAGACCTTCTTCTCCATGCGAAGGATCTTCTCATCCTCCTTCTGCTCGATGGCAAGACGTCTCTCCTCCTCGAGCTCGGCGCGCCTCTGTTCCATCTTCTCCTTGCGCCTTGCGGCGTAATCCCTGTAGTTGTCAGCCTCTTCTCTGGTCTTGTCTATGAGGCGTCTTCCGCCCCTCCTAAGGCCGCCCACAAAGGAGTGCTGGGTAAATACTACTACAGCGGCAATTCCCACCAGCATCAGTAAAAGAACTGTCCCAACGATGGACAGATATTTATATAGCAGATAGGCTATGGAACCGGCAAAAAATCCCCCGCCGTTCCTGTTGATGCTGGCCTCTGTATAGATGGTCTTGATATCATAGCTTGTAAGACTCTGAGGCCTTCCGGAAAGCAGATCCGCCACAATGCCCACGATCAGAACCAGCACAAGGCCTGAGACGATCTTCCTGGTAGAAGCGCTGTTGCCAAAGTTGGCTATGCCCACCATTACTGCCGCAAGTGCCACCAGCGGTGCAATATACGCAGTTATCCCAAAGAGACCGAACAATATGCTGCTGAGAACATTGCCCATCTCTCCGCAGATACGAAAATTGCACAGAAAAAGAAACACTGTAAGTGCCACCATTGCCAAAACGATAAGTTCGCTCTTAAGTGTGTAGTCAAAATCCTCTTCTCTGTAATTCTTGTTTTTTGGAGTCGTACGCCTATTTGATGAGGAAGCACTTCTTGCAGAAGTCTTCCTTGTAGAATTTCCCCTCTTTGCTGTTGCCATTTCTCTCCCGCCACAAAACTTTTATCTTTTTAGAACTCAAGATAGTATACCATTTTTAACGCCTTTATGCTATACTAACAACTGATTTTAAATCATCTGGTAAATATATAATCGGTATTTAGTGAAGGAGACAAAATGGAGTATAAACAGGAATTAGAAACCGGAGCATTCAGGATGATCGGCAGCACGGAGAGCTCTCTCAAGATCAAGGAAGTTGCCGAGAAATGCAGGCTTGTCAAGACAGATAACGGCGTCAAGGTTGAGATGACCTACACCGGCCCCAACGCCACCAAATATATGCAGTATGTAGAGAAACACAGAGAAGATCTTACCAAGTACCTTATGAACCCCGATGAAGCCGACCTCTATGAGTGGATGGAGCAGTCCCATCAGACTCCCACTACTCTTAAAAAGCATGAAAAGGACCAGCTTATCATTTACGTCAATTTTGATGCTGATACAAGAATGGTAACCACCGGTATCGCAGACGACAATATCACCATGAAGCTCGGCGCTCCCCTTATGGAGATCAATGTTGATGAGCTCACAAGAGACCAGTTTAAGCTGGCAATTTTCAACATGTTACTTCTTGCAGATGAGATCTCTGTCCTCATGGGTAATGTTGATCTTCGAAAAATGGCAAATATCCAGATAGTCAAGACATATCTGGCCGAACTCTATGACAAGTTACATGAGAATCCATAATTAAGAGTCCTGTAAAAACTTAAACGCATCGGAGGATATCCTTCCGATGCGTTTTTATTTATTGGTCGGTATCCTGGTTCTTTGCAACAAACAGTGTGCCGACCTTTTTCTTTTCAATTATGTCGTAGAGTTTCTCGGGATTTTTGCCATTGGTCACAAGAACATCTATGCCGTGAGATGTGGCAAGCTCTGCAGCCTCCAGCTTTGTTATCATTCCGCCGGTTCCTCTGTTGGAGCCTGAACCTGACGCAACGCTCTTTAGTTCATCCGTGATTTCCTCTACCCTGCTGATCAGCCTGGCATTCGGATCTTTTGACGGATTGCCGTCATAAAGCCCGTCGATGTCAGAAAATATTATCAGCTTGCATGCATTACAGAATACTGCAACCACAGCTGAGAGCATATCATTATCGGAAAAGAGCTTCTTATCGGACTCAATCTCATCATGGCTTACAGAGTCGTTCTCATTGACTATCGGAATTATGTGGTTCTCCAAAAGTGCATCAAATGTATTCCTTAAATTAGCACTTCTTACAGGATCAGTGATGTCTCCGTTATCAAGAAGTATCTGCCCCACCATTCTGTTGTATTCCCCAAAAAACTTGTCATAAAGATGCATGAGTTCAGACTGACCCACTGCAGCCGCTGCCTGCTTGAGTTTCAATTCCCTGGGCTTCTGTGACAGTCTCATCTTGCCTGCTCCCACTGCGATCGCCCCTGAAGAAACCAGCACAAGATCGTACCCCAGATTCTCTACCCCCGCCAGTGCCCTGCAAAGGTGATCCAGATTCCGGATATCCACATTACCGTTCTCATTTGTTATGGTTGAAGTTCCAACCTTTACAACAATTCTCTTTTTACTGACCGCCATTTTACTCCTCCTAACAAAAAGACATACCCGCAGGTATGTCGCTTAAAATGGAGCTAGCCGGACTTGAACCGGTGACCTCTTGCATGCCATGCAAGCGTTCTCCCAACTGAACTATAGCCCCAGATGGATTTTCGTTACTAGAAAATGATATACAACATAGGGTGAACTGTCAAGCACAAAAAGAAATCATCCCGCAGCGCCGCCACCTCTCTAATTCATATAATTAGCGGGCTATACTATTTTGTACAGCCCGCCAAATCATCAATTCACTGATAGTTCACAAGTTACTGCTTAAAAGTAGTAAAAGTAAGCGGATCACTAAGTTGACCAACATAATCCTTTCCATCTACAGTAACAAACCCACAAATTGCATAATTGTAGCTTGTATTAGGTGTAAGGTTTTGAAGCATTATAGTTTCCTTAGATATCTTCAAAGGCTTCCCATCTTTATCATATGCAGCAGGAATATACTCCTTTAACTTTTCATTATATGTATATAACATATAACCGGAAATATTCTTTTGAGCTTTCCATGTCAAACTAGCTGTAGTACTGGTCAGACCATTTTGATGGAAATCCTGGATTTTACCGGGCTTAACATAGACAACTACTGCTCTTGTCTCGTTTTTATATGTTGCTTTGACTACTGCTGCTCCGCCGGAATTTGCTAAAATCTTGCCCTTTGAAACATAAACGACATTAGGATTTGATGTAGACCATGATAATTTGTTGTTAGCTATCTTTTTGTTCTTATATTTTGCAGTTATGGTCTTAACATCATCAATTCCAAGTATCAGGCTCGAAGAACTAAGTTTCAGATTGCCGCCAGCAAGCTTAACATCCACGAGGCCTACATATCCATAGTCGTATTCACCATTATTTGATGAAGTTATCTTAAGTTTCTTAACATTTTTGGTGCTGACACTAAAGCTCTTAGTATCACTTCTCTTAATGTTCTTATATGTCTTTAAAAGCTTGCCATCTCCATAGAATTTTATAGTAAAATTGCCATTTCCGGATCCCTTTACTCCGACAATCTTACCTGTAACCTTTTCATACTTTTTGTTTATATTATAAGTTACATATGCCTTTTCAGACGCATCCATCTTTATGGTATTTGTCTTATACTTTTTATTTTTGGGAGTTGTAATTGTACTCTTAAGTACAACATCTCTCTTGGCTACCGTTTTAATGCTGCTTATTCCTTTTGCGGCATCAGCATCTGAATAATCAGGGAATGTATCTTTATTTGTATCTGTAGAACTACTGCTGCTACTGCCGGAATCAGAATCCTTCTTATTAGGATCAACAGTAAGGATATTATTTACGATGTAAACAAAACCATATGCCTTTGAGGTATCTTCAACTACTTTTGCCTTAATTGTAAGTTTTTGTACACCCTTAACATTAAGCACTAAATCCTCATAATACTTTTCATTACGATTTAAATGACCTACATAATCGTTCAGCTCTTCGCCGTCTTCATCATAGAATCTGATGGAATACTGGCCCTCGCCTGTTTTTTCACCCACAATACATCTGCAGTTATAAGTCTTGTATTTTCCATCCAGGATATAGGTAACCTGAGAATCGCCGGCTCCTGCATCAAAAAACAATATATTGTCTTCGTACTCTTTACCGGTTTTAGCTGTAAAACCGTCCCTGGCGTACTTCTTATAATTAGTTGACCCCATTGAGTTCTTTGCGTTAGTGTACTTCAAAGAAGTAAGTTTTACAGTATCGGCTGCATATGACCTGATACTTGTAAATGGTTGAACAACCATCATCGCAATGAGCATCATACTGACAATGAGTGTAAATAATTGTTTTTTTCTTTTCATAATCATACTCCCTCATAATTTTTCATACAGTCTTGTCAGACCACATTTTTGTTACAAACATTTATTTAAATTATATTATCATAAAAACGCATTATCGGAAAGGCAAAAAGTCCACAATTTGTGGAATATTTTTCAGAAAAGGAATTTTTGCACTAAATATAGTTAATCCTTTTATAGTTTCATGTATTATTGCTCTTCTTTTCCCACAGCATCCTGATGCTGTTCACACCGGAAAGTCTTTTACATATAAGCACGATTCCATAGGCTGCAATGGGTAAAAGACATACAACGTAAGGCAGGCAGTATCTTGACTTCGACTCCCAGATCAGCTGAAATGTGAATCCGCCTATAAAATACAGGAAAAGAATATTGCAATACTCCATCTTTCTTTTCAGCAGCAAAAGCCCCCCCACTGCCAGACTGATAAGATATATAAACGGGATGAAATATCTAAGCCAGTGTTTGTACATAAGAGTTGGCACAGGGCTATGTACAAAACTTGAGAACCCAAGACTCACTTTATCGTCGGCCCACCTGGGGTAGCATGTCAGAACAAGCCCCTGAAAATACGGGTCACACCACTGATACTTTGTCTTTTCCACGAAGAATTTAAGACTTCTTTTACCCTCAAGGTACTCTTTTACCGCTTCAAGGCACATGTCTTTGCTACGCTCCCCTGCCTCTTCACCATAATCCAAAGTGATCTGATACGCTATGGCGGTGTAGCTTCCGGGACCACCCGTTACGCCGTCCTCTTCTGCAATCCCCATGTAAACATTTGCCAAAACCGGAATCCCGCCGAAATCTGTTGAAATTCCGGTGTCACGGTAAAGCAGCTGCCTTGAAATATGCCCTGTCAATGCGCAGCACATTATAGTAAGAGCAGCTGTACCGATCAGGATCATCCTCTTTTTCTTTTCACAGGAAAAAAGACCTATAACCAGCGTTATAATTACTGCGACAGTTGCAACAAGGGTTCCGCTGTAGAGCCTGTTGGCCAAAGGTATCATTATCACGGGAAGCAGCAAAAAAGCATAATGATCTGTCTTTAACAGCTTCATAACGCCATACATTGCCCAGATCACAAATGCCATTGACAATGTTGTTCCATAGACATAAGTGGTATACAAAAGAGTCGGAACCAGCAAAAGGTTCAGCAAGGCAGTAACTGTCATAACAGCGTCTTTGTCTTTTTCAAATATCTCGCCGCTTACCAGGATCAGCCCAAGATCTGCGATCAATAGTGCAAAAACATTTATCCACCGCCATATTGCCGGATTAGCTATTTTCGTAACTGCTATTACAAATCTCATAATATACAGCATTCCTGACTGGTATGGGACACAGGACAGATACTCTGTAACGCTTTCCAGCATTGGATTGTATACAAGATGGCCAAGTTCCGTAAGAGCCTGTCCTTTCTCCATGGCCACGGCTGTCCCCCATAAAAGCTCCTGATCCGCATTCATGGGATATGTGTTTACACTCACCCATACAATGCACAGGATCGATCGGACGATAAAAACAGCCGATATCAGAATATTTCTCAGTTTCTCCGGACTCTTTGACCTTGTCATCATAAAACAAACGCCGGTAAAAAAAGCTGTCAGCGCAGCCACAGCAAGCATCGTTCTAAAGGGACTGCGGGTAATGATATTCTGAATTTCGGTATACTGTTCGAAATCCATCTCGGAAACCCATCTGAATGAAAGAAGCGTGACACCGGTCATATATATGCAGAATAGAAAAAGCACAACTTTGTTCCAGACTTTTGTAACAATCATTTTTTTCTCCGTTCAGATCTTTATTTTCATCACTGTCGCTATATAAGCTCCTGCTTTTTCTGCGAGCAGTCTATAAATCATTATACTGTCTTAAAAAAAATAAACCAGCGGTGTATTGATTTTATCTTCTTATACCGATATACTGTCTGTACAAACTTAATAAGGGTTAGTAAAGGTTTCGACAGGGATTTTGAAGCTGGAGAAGCTATCCGCGGGATGGTGCGTTAAACCTCAACTTAAATACAAACGCTAACGAAGAATTAGCTTACGCTGCTTAATAGCGGCGCGTCAGCCTGAGTGCACCTACACATTCAGCAACTGGCGTCGACTTTGTAGGAAACGACATGTCTTTTGTTCCGGAGATATGGTCGTATAAGGAACTACCGATCATCTGCAGTTGTCAGTTACCGCAGGTGTGAGGGAACAGGGATGCAGAATCCCGAAATAACTGACTATGATAGTAGAAGGACAGGGGATGAATTTTTGGACGCGGGTTCGACTCCCGCCTAATCCATATCTGCAGGTCCGTATGGCCTGCCACATAAAAAGACGTTGCAGTTTATGCAGCGTCTTTTTTGTGTCATATTTCATGTCATATTTCTGAAGGCGTCCCGCATATCACTTAAACCTCTGCTTGAACTCCTTCTCCACTTCTCTTAGCTGATCCTTCTTGGCCATTGCCGCTCTCTTGTCATAGAGCTTTTTGCCCTTGGCAAGTCCCACTTCAACCTTCACCTTGCCGTTTTTGAAATAGACTTCCAGCGGCACAAGAGTATAGCCCTGTACCATCTTCTGCTGTTCCATCTTTCTGATCTCTGCCTTATGCAAAAGAAGCTTTTTCACTCTGAGGGGATCCTTGTTGAAGATGTTTCCCTTTTCGTAGGGGCTCACATTCATGCCCATGATAAAGGCTTCGCCCTTGTCGATATCGATCCAGGCCTCCTTGATACTGCACTTGCCCTGTCTGATGGACTTCACCTCAGTGCCAAAGAGCTCGATTCCGGCTTCGTATTTCTCCTCTATGAAGTAGTCGTGGTATGCCTTCTTGTTGTTTGCTATCAGCTTTCTTGCCTTGTTATCTTCTGCCATTTTCTCAACCTGTATTTCTTATATTTCCGGAATTGTCCGGGGAACTAATTGATTATAACCGCTTTACCTGTTTCCTGCAATTATTTACCTTTTTCTTCCCTTCCCCTGGGCACTTCTGGCAGCCTTGCTGGTGGCTGACTTCTTGTATTTATGAACTTTGTAGACCTTGCGGCCAGGTTTTTTATTTTCCTTAAGTTCATCGCCCTTCCGGTCAGATTTGCCGGACTTTTCGGCAGCCTTTCCAAGCTTTCTGACCTTGGCAGCTCTATTATCAAGCCTGCTCTTCTTTTTGTGAATAACCTTATAGTTCAGTCTGTGATCTTCTTCGCCCTCATTATCAGATTCACTGCCGAAATCCTCATAATCCTCCCGGTCATCAAAAACAGCTACGTCTTTGTCATAAGTATTCTCGTATCCGCCATGAGATCTGACTGCATCCCGTCCGTCATCTTCGTCATCGTCACCAATTAGCCTCATTTCAACGCTCCTGGTGATTCTGTCGGCTGATACCACTCTGACATCCACCTTCTGTCCCAGCGTGTACTCCCGGCCTGTCTTCTCACCCACAAGCCTCATTCCGGCCTCATCATAGGTATAGAAGTCACCTGTCATGGAGGCAGCCCTCACAATTCCCTCACAGGAATTATCAAGCTCCACAAAAAGTCCCCAGGCAGTAACACCGCAGATAACACCGGTAAAGATCTCTCCCACATGGTTCTCCATGTACTGGGCTTTCTTGAGCTTGTCGCACTCACGCTCAGCTTCCTCGGCCCTTCTTTCAGTCTCAGATGAATGCTTTGCCACTTCTTCAAGGATTTCCTCGTAGTGGGAGGCCTTTCTCTCATTCATCCTCCCCCGCAGGTAATCCTTAATGATCCTGTGGATCTGAAGATCAGGGTAGCGCCTGATGGGCGATGTAAAGTGGCAATAATAATCGAATGCAAGCCCGAAATGCCCTGTGCACTCAGTGCTGTATTTTGCCTGCATCATGCTTCGAAGTGTCATCCTGCTGATGAGCGCCTCTTCTTTTGTCCCCTCGACACTCTTAAGGAGCTTTTGCAGCTCCCCCGGACTTACTCCATCATTTCTTCTTATCCTGATGCTGTGGCCAAAGCTGCCGGCAAATATCTTCAGAGCATTTATTTTATCCGGATCCGGCCTCTCATGTACACGATATACAAAGGGGCTCTGCATGAAATAAAAGTGCTCCGCAACAGTCTCATTTGCTGCCAGCATGAAGTCCTCGATAAGCTTTGTGGCAGTATTTCTCTCATGAGGAACTATTTCAGTTGGGTTCCCCTGATCATCAAGTATTATCTTTGTCTCAGGGAAATCAAAATCAATGGCTCCCTTTGACTCTCTCTTTTTCCTTAGTATTGACGACAGTTCACCCATCTGTCTGAACATTGGAACCAGCTCTTTATACCTGTCAATTGTCTCCTGATCCTCATCTTCCAGGATCCTGGCAACATCGGTATATGACATCCTCTCATTGACATTGATCACCGATTCAACAATATTGTGATCAAGAAGATCACCCTTATTGTCATATGTCATGAGGCAGCTCAGAGCCAGCCTGTCCTCGCCGTGATTTAGTGAACATATCCCGTTGGAGAGCCTGTGGGGAAGCATGGGTATGACCCTGTCCACCAGATAAACGCTGGTCCCCCGCTTTAATGCCTCTCTGTCAAGAGCCGAACTCTCCTGCACGTAATTGCTCACATCAGCAATATGCACGCCAAGATGGAAAAGACCTTTTTCATCAACAGTAAGGCTTACTGCATCGTCCAGGTCTTTGGCATCTTCTCCGTCTATAGTCACCATCAGAACCCCGCGCAGATCCTCCCTGCCATACATGTCCGCTTCGCTGACAGTATCCGGGCAGCGGTTTGCCTGATTTATCACCTTTTCCGGAAACTCATAGGGAATCTCATAATTCCTGACTACAGAAAGAATATCCACGCCCGGATCATTGATATTTCCTATGACCTGCGTAACTTTGCCCTCAGGCTTTCTCCTATGGGACGCATCACCGTAATCCGTAAGCTTTATGACAACCTTGTCTCCGGATACAGCTTTGCCATTATGCTCTATCGGAATAAAGATATCAGAAATGATCTTCGGATTGTCCGGAATGACAAATCCAAAAGTCTGCTGTCCCTGATAGGTTCCCACCAGTTCCTCAATTCCCCTGACAAGGATACTTCGTATCTTTCCCTCTCTCCTTTTGCCGGACGACTCAGGAAGTAATTCCACCTCCACAGTATCCATGTGGAAAGCGCCGTTAACGTATTCCTCAGGTATGTAGATATCTTCATCCACACCTGAAGTTTCAACGAATCCAAACCCTTTGGGGTTCGATATAAACTGCCCAACTTTCTTTTCTTTTTTTGACATAAATAACCCTTTTCATTCAACCCAAAAGCCTTACGCCCTTTTCAAAAAGCATTGGCCTGGCATCAGGATCAAACTCATTTAGTTAAATCAAGTTTTAGTATTGATTGATAATCATGAATGCATGGTTATCATTGCATTCTCATTTATTATACATCATATTTTTACGAGCTTTTGAACAGTGTGGAAAAAAAATCAAAAAAAATAAGGCCGGTCCCTACGGACTGACCTTATCCTTTATTTGTGGAATAAAATATCAGAATAATCCCATATTGAGCAGTATGCCGAATACTATAAAGAGAACTGACAGCGCAATTGTCACCTTCTTAAGTATTCCCTCTCTTGAACGTCCTCTGTTCTTTCCCCAATATGTGTTCTCAACAGTTCCTTGAATTGCTCCGAGTCCCTGGTTCTTACCCTCCTGCGCCAGCACAAGTACAACAAGTGCAATACAGATCATAATAAACAGAACTCCGAATACGTAATCCAAAACACTCACGAAAAAAACCTCCTGAACTACCAGACTTCAGAATTGTATCCTCAACTATTTAAGCTTCATTCATCCTCAACATTTATGCACGTCGTCCTCACCAAACATGCAAGAGATATCTTATCACACAATAAGTAGTACGTCAATCACTTAATAAAAATTTCCATAAAAAATTTGCAGACAAAAGCCATTACCCAGGCTATGGCGCACTGCCAGATCACTACAAACAGCGCCCATTTAGAGCCAAGCTCTCGCTTTATTGAGGCTATTGCAGCCACACAGGGCGTATAAAGAAGGCTGAATACAAGAAGCGTTCCTGCTGCTACAGTTGTAAGAGCTGTGGCAACTCCGCCTTCGCTTCCAAAGAGTACTTCCAGTATGGACACAACACTCTCCTTGGCCATAAAGCCGCAGATCAGAGATGTCACTATTCTCCAGTCACCAAGTCCCAGCGGTCTGAATACAGGAGCTATGATCCCTGCCAACATAGCCAGAATGCTCTCTCCCGAGTTTTCCACCAGATCGAAATGAATATTGAAATTACTCAAAAACCAGATGACTATTGAGGCGATAAATATGACAGAAAATGCTCTCTGCAAAAAGTCCTTGGCCTTTTCCCAAAGCAGTCTTCCAACGTTTTTGGCTCCCGGGAGTCTGTAATTTGGCAGCTCCATCACAAAGGGAACTGCTTCTCCCCTGAAACACGAGTGTTTAAATACAAGGGCCACCAAAATAGCCGTGATCATTCCAAGTACATAGAGCATCACTATTATCAGTCCGCCTCTGCCCGGGAAAAACGCATTGACGAAAAATGCGTAGATAGGCAGCTTCGCCGTACAGCTCATGAAAGGAGTAAGAAGGATAGTCATCTTCCTGTCCCTCTCACTTGGCAGCGTTCTTGTGGACATGACTGCAGGTACCGTACACCCAAAGCCAATCAGCATTGGCACTATACTTCTGCCCGACAGTCCAATTCTTCGAAGGATCTTGTCCATAAAAAAAGCAACCCTGGCAATATAACCGCTGTCTTCCATTATTGATAAGAAGAAAAACAATATCACGATAATGGGCAGGAAGCTGAGCACGCTTCCGACTCCCTCGAACACCCCGTCTATCACCAGACTTCTGACAACCTGGTTTACGCCTGTACTGACAAGGAGCGCATCTGTATTTTCCTTTAAAAGACCTATTCCGCCCTCAAGCAGCTCCTGCAGCCATGCACCTATAATATTAAAGGTCAGAAGACACACGATTGCCATAATGAGAATAAAAGCTGGAATTGCAGTATATTTGCCGGTAAGTATCCGGTCGATCCTCCTGCTCCTCTCATGCTCCTTGCTCTCATGGGGTTTGACCACTGTCTGCCTGCAGACCTTGCCGATGAAGTCAAATCTCATCTCCGCAATGGCAGCACTGCGGTCCATTCCTCTCTCCTTCTCCATCTGGATGATTATATGCTCCAGCATCTCTTTTTCATTGTCATCAAGAAGGAGTTTCTCTATTACCAGTTCATCGCCTTCAACCACCTTGGTGGCAGCGAATCTGAGTGGCAGGCCGGCTCTCCTGACGTGATCTGCGATCAGATGCTCAACGCCGTGTATGCATCTGTGAACCGCACCGCCGTAGGCATTTTCGTCGCAGAAGTCATTAATAAGAGGTTTCTCCTGATACTTAGCCACATGTATTGCGTGACTGACCAGCTCGTCCACGCCCTTGTTCTTGGCCGCAGAAATAGGTACCACTGGGACTCCAAGCAGCTGCTCCATTTTGTTGACCATGATGGTGCCGCCGTTTCCGATGACCTCATCCATCATGTTAAGAGCAACTACCATTGGCTTGTCCATCTCAAGAAGCTGCATTGTCAGATACATGTTTCTCTCAATGTTGGTG
>JAEEGH010006448.1_pt1 | contig 28767 bp, 18 predicted proteins | sample 9134181 | NCBI WGS metagenome assembly JAEEGH01 (sample SAMN16246544, study PRJNA631951) | gut metagenome | biome: gut microbiome; feature: rumen; material: DP-attached | host: Bos | place: Iran: Karaj | collected 2018-10 | reverse complement strand
CCGGCGCTGAGAAGGTTAAGGTTATCAAGGTTGTTCGTGAGATCACCGGACTTGGACTTAAGGAAGCTAAGGACGCAGTTGAGGCTGCTCCCAAGGTTATCAAAGAGGCAGCTGCTAAGGCAGAGGCTGAGGATATCAAGAAGAAGCTCGAGGAAGTCGGAGCTAAGGTTACCCTTAAGTAATTCATTCTTATATCGATCAAGACAGGGACACTTTTGTGTCCCTGTTTTTTATTTATTTAAGAATTCCTTAAAATGCCTTTAACTTTAACTCAGGCATTTTTTATTGTGATATTATTATCAAGGTGTTGATGAAAACGACACACATCTCATTTCAAGAAGTTTGTTTCCGGAGAATCCTAAAATGGAAAAACCTGTTATACAGGTTAAAAATCTATATAAGATCTACCGCATCGGTGAGAATAAAGTCAGGGCACTTAACGGCGTGGACTTTACGATACAGAAAGGTGAGTTCTGCTGTATCGTCGGTACATCCGGTTCGGGAAAATCCACTCTGCTGAACATGATGGCCGGCCTCGAACCTCCCACGAAGGGAGAGATAATAATCGGCGGCGAGCACATCGAAAGAAAGAATGAAAGCAAACTTGTTCTTTTCAGACAGGCTCATGTCGGATTCATCTTCCAGTCATATAACCTGATGCCGAACATGACGGCCGTGGAAAATGTCGCGATGCCCCTTACATTCCAGGGAGTCCCAAAAGATATAAGGGAACGCAAAGCGATAAAGATGCTTAAGACCGTCGGACTCGGGAAATTCCTCGATCACAAACCGGGGCAGATGTCCGGAGGTCAGCAGCAGAGAGTCGGAATAGCAAGGGCACTGGTCGTCGATCCCGAGATAGTATTCGCGGACGAGCCCACCGGAAACCTCGACTCGAACACCACACTCGAAGTCCTGAACCTCATGCGCAAGATCGTGCATGAAAAGAAGCAGACCATGATAATGGTCACACACGATAATTACCTTGCATCCTTCGGAGACAAAGTCATACACATCAAGGACGGCAAGATAATCAGGATAGACGAACATCCGGGAGGCCGGATCGAAAATACCGAAAACGAGATTACAGATATATACCCGGGCGGAACACTAGCGGTCCCGGGGGAGGAGATCAGACCAGATGAAAATACGTAAAAGACTGATAATAAGCTTGATGACAATACTCGTTGCGGCAGCTGTTTTTATCCTGCCCGCTGCTTCAATGCCCGTACGTGCTGCAGGCTTTGATGCAACCTATCTTACCTCTGGACATCACGACGGGGATGCTGCAGACAACAGCGACAAGCAGGCTGCATACGGATTCCTTATCCAGTACAAGAATAATCTGATCACCCTCAACAATCCCTCACAGGATATAAAGGACAGACTTGAAAAGGTATGGTCGGAAGCCAATACTTATATTGCAAATAACAGCTTTACCGCCGCAAGCCTTATCTCATATGTAAATATGACGGTTACGAATTTCGATTCCGTCATAGGCGATATGACAAGCGTAAGCGATACCGAGGAATTCCTTTTCGTCAACAACAATTCGATCACTCCTTCCGCAAGCTACGGACAGCTCACATATTACACTCTGTCACTCATCAATCTCGGAAAGGTCGATGTCACGGACGTCGTCATCACTCCCCAGGAGAGCACCGACATCAACAAGTGGCCCTTTGATATCCTTACCGCTTCAAGTGTCCTCGTGATCCCCAAGATCCAGGCTTCTTCCGATGTGAACGTTGCGCATTCGTACGCGCAGAATGTGACATGGGCATTCAGAGTTTCTTCCGAGGCCAAGACCGGAACCTACCCTCTGGTATTCCACGTCCAGTATTACAGGAACGGACAGCTTGCTTCCACCGATATCACGACCTATATAAACATCACCGGTGCACCAGGTGCGGGAACCTTATCCGAGAATGCCGGAAAGGATGAGAACACTTCCACTCCCAGGATCATCGTTACAGGTTTCAGGACCGATCCCGAAGTTGTCTATGCGGGTGACACATTCAACCTGACCGTTACGCTTCAGAACACTTCCGTCAGCACGGCGGTTTCAAATATTCAGTTTGATTTCAAGGCAGCAAGTGAAGGAAACAATAACGAGACTACCTATGAAGCTTTCCTTCCCACCTCGGGTTCCGCGACCAAATTTGTATCGGCCATACCTGCGGGATCGACCACGAGCATATCGATCGAGATGACAGCAAGGAGCGATCTTAGCCAGAAGCCCTACGTTATCACGCTTAATGCCGCATATGAAGACAGTGAAAGAAACCCCTACACGATGTCTTCGAACATCTCCATCCCCGTAAAGCAGGAAGCGAGGATCGACACGGGTGAGGTTGAGATCCTTCCCGAATCGATCGAAGTAGGAAACCAGACCAATGTCATGTTCCCTGTTTACAACAAGGGAAAGACCACTCTCTACAATGTCCAGGTCGATTTCATCGGCGATACCATCGAAGGCGGTTCCACCTTCCTCGGAAAGCTTGAACCCGGAGCTACCGGAAATGTCGATGCGATGGTAACCGGCATAGCACCCACCATGGATGACGGCATTGTTATCGCAAGAGTCTCGTATGAAGATGAAGCCGGCAATGTTACCTATATTGAAAAAGAGATAACCATCTGGGTCACGGAAGCCTTCAATCCCGATGACGGATTTTACTATGATGACGGATTCTATGACGGAGAATTCGATGATATGAATGGTGAAGGCGAAGGTGAAGGCGGAGGCGTAAACGTCAAGGCTATCGTGATCGCAATCATCATCATCGTGATCGTTGCGATAGTTATCTGGAGAGTGATAGCAAAGAGACGTAAGAAGCAGAGAATGCTCAGGGAACTTGATGACATAGATGACGATATTTAAAGGCAGAACATGAAATTATCCGATCTTCTCCTGATGAGTCTGGAGAGTCTGTTCAAAAGAAAAGTACGTACCATTCTGACCATTATGGGTGTTGTCATAGGAACAACATCCATAGTTGTCATGATCTCGCTCGGCATCGGAATGAAGGAGGCACTTCTTTCCGAATACGAATCGTACGGAAGCCTCAGGAGCGTGGAAGTTGAAAGCGCAGGAAGATATGACGATTCGGGAAAGGAAAAAAATCCCGAAGACACGCTGCTCAATGATGCCAAGATCGAAGAATTTATGATGATCGATCATGTCACATCCGTAGATCCGGTCCTCAGTACCCAGGTCATCATCAAATGCGGTATCTACGAATGCAATACCGAGCTGCTCGGCGTATCCAGGGACGTTCTTGAAGAGAAAGCAGATGCGCTCGGACAGGGAAGCGTTCCCGCGGAGGGAGAAGGCCTTCAGCTGATCTGGGGAAACTGCATGCCCGCTTATTTTGTCAATACCAAGACGAATCAGTATGAATACTGGGAAACGGGAAAAGAGCCGGACATTGACCTGATGAATGACCAGCTGTTCGTCATATTCGATACGGAAAAGTATTATCAGTCACAGTACGGATCCGAGGATGGAAGCCCGGTTTCCGCACCCAAGAAATACATCGTTCCGACTGCGGGAGTCATCGCGGGCGGACTGGATGATTATAACGAGGACAGTTATTACGTATATTGTGATATCGAAGTGCTTAAGGAAGTGCTTTCGAGGGAATTCCGCGGAAGAGTGATCCCCGGACAGCCCACCAGAAAGAACGGAAAGCCTTACAAGGAGCTTTTCTATACCCGTGTGAACGTAAATGTCGACGAGATGGATAATGTCACGCAGGTCCAGCAGATAATAAACGATATGGGCTACAGGGCATATTCAAATGCCGAGTGGATCGAGTCCGATATGAAGATAATGAACATTATCCAGGCGGTCCTGGGCGGTATCGGCGGAATATCCCTTTTTGTCGCTGCAATCGGCATCACCAACACCATGATGATGTCCATATATGAGAGGACCAAGGAGATCGGCATCATGAAGGTCATCGGATGCCGTATCAGGGATATCCAGTTCCTTTTCCTCATAGAGGCCGGATATATAGGCTTCATAGGAGGCGGCATCGGAATGCTGCTTTCCTACGGGATCTCCTATGTCATGAACAGGGTTCTGGGACTTGGCGCCATGATGTTTGAAGAAGGGGCAAAGCTCTCCGTCATTCCTCCCTGGCTTGCACTGCTTGCGATCACCTTTGCCGCGCTTATAGCCATGCTCGCGGGATTCCTTCCTTCGATAAGAGCCATGAAGCTGTCGCCTCTTGCCGCTATAAGAGCCGAATAACGCTTCTGCGCCGGCAAGGCTTACGATTGATTCTTCAGCCCCCGAAAGGGGGCTTCATGAAAATTGAAAAATCTTTTCAAAAATTTACTTGACCGCTTGAAATCAAAATGATACTATGGATGATGCACGTTTCTGCGACGAGCTCTTTTTTTGCACGTCAAAAAAAGAGAAGTGCATTAACAGAAAAAAGTCAACAGAAAGAACGGGGTGAAATTGTCAATGAGCAAGAACAGGATCCGCCCGGAGCACAGTGCCAAAGCAATGCGAATGAGCTATGCAAGGCGTGGTGAGGTGCTCGAAATGCCAAATCTTATAGAGGTTCAGACGAACTCCTATAAGTGGTTTCTTGAAGAAGGTCTTCAGGAAGCTTTCGATGATATATCTCCCATTGAGGACTTCGCGGGAGCACTCAGTCTTGAGTTCGTAGGCTATAAGCTCAAGCGCGAAGAAGCAAAATATACCATAGAAGAGTGCAAGGAAAGGGATACCACATATTCGGCACCCCTGTTCGTTACTGTACGTCTTCACAGCAATGAAGACAAGAATATCCAGGAGTATGAGATATTCATGGGAGATCTTCCTCTCATGACCGACACCGGTACCTTCGTTATCAACGGAGCCGAGCGTGTTATCGTATCCCAGCTCGTTCGTTCCCCCGGTATGTATTACGGGATCTCCAACGACAAAGTAGGTAAGGAGCTCTTTTCCTGCCAGGTCATCCCCAACCGCGGTGCATGGCTTGAGTACGAGACCGATGCCAACGATGTCTTCTATGTACGTGTGGACCGTACCAGAAAGGTACCCGTTACCGTTCTCCTCAGAGCACTCGGACTCGGAACCAACACCGAGATCTTCGAGAAGTTCGGACAGGAGATCAAAATAGAAGAGACTCTTAAGAAGGACGCATCCATCACTTCCGAGAACCCCGAAGGAAGTATCGAGGGAGGCTTCCTTGAGCTGTATAAAAAGATCAGACCCGGTGAGCCTTTCACCAGCGACAACGCACGTACCGAAGTTGAGAGAATGTTCTTCGATGCAAGAAGATACGATCTCGCAAGAGTAGGACGTTATAAGTTCAATAAGAAGATGGCCCTCAGGAACCGTATCAGAGGACTTGTATTTGCAGAGGATGTCATCGATCCCATCACAGGTGAGGTCATTGCCGCAGCAGGCACTACCGCTACCACCGAGCTTGCAGATCTCATCCAGGATTCCGCAGTCGAGTATGTAACCATCCAGACCGATGAGAAGAACGAGAGAGTTCTTTCAAATATGATGGTTGATCTTGCTCATTTCGTTGACTGCGATCCCAAGGAAGATTTCGGTATCAGGGAGAGAGTTTACTATCCCAAGCTGAGGGAGATCCTTGATGCATACGGAGAGGATCCCGAGGAGCTTACCCGTTCCATCAGGGAGAATGTTCACGAGCTTGTTCCCAAGCACATCACCAGGGACGATATCTTCGCTTCCATCAACTACAATATGCACCTTGAGTACGGCATCGGACACGACGATGATATCGATCATCTCGGAAACCGTCGTATCAGGGCCGTAGGCGAGCTCCTTCAGAACCAGTACCGCATCGGTCTTTCCAGACTCGAGCGTGTCGTAAGAGAGAGAATGAGCACTCACGACGCTGAGGATGTAACTCCCCAGAGCCTTATCAACATCAAGCCTGTGACCGCTGCAGTCAAGGAGTTCTTCGGATCTTCACAGCTGTCACAGTTCATGGACCAGAATAATCCCTTAGGTGAGCTTACTCACAAGAGACGTCTTTCCGCACTCGGACCCGGCGGTCTTTCAAGAGACCGTGCAGGCTTCGAAGTCAGAGACGTACATTATTCACACTACGGAAGAATGTGTCCCATCGAGACCCCCGAAGGTCCCAACATCGGACTCATCAACTCCCTTGCAAGCTATGCACGCATCAATGACTACGGATTTGTTGAGGCTCCTTACAGAAAGGTCGACAAGACCGATCCCGCAAATCCCAGGGTCACCGATGAAGTTGTATATATGACCGCAGACGAAGAGGACAACTACTATGTAGCTCAGGCTAACGAGCAGCTCGATGAGGAAGGCCACTTCGTAAGAAAGTACGTATCAGGCCGTCACAGAGACGAGACCCAGGAATATCCCAAGGCACGTTTCGACTATATGGACGTTTCGCCCAAGATGGTCTTCTCTGTCGCTACCGCACTTATTCCTTTCCTTCAGAACGATGACGCTAACCGTGCTCTCATGGGATCGAACATGCAGAGACAGGCAGTGCCTCTTATGACCACCGATGCTCCCGCAGTAGGAACCGGTATGGAAGTAAAGGCAGCCGTTGACTCCGGTGTATGCGTAGTCGCTAAGGAGAACGGAACCGTTACCTATGTTGATGCAACCACCATCAAGGTCAAGAATGATGACGGCACCGACATGGAATACAAAGTAAGCAAGTTCGCACGTTCCAACCAGGGTAACTGCTACAACCAGAGACCCATCGTTGAGAAGGGCGAGAAGATAGTAAAGGGCGAGGTCATCGCCGACGGTCCTTCCACCTATCATGGAGAGCTCGGACTCGGTAAGAACCCTCTTATCGGATTCATGACCTGGGAAGGATACAACTACGAGGACGCTGTTCTTATTTCAGAGCGTCTCGTACGTGAAGACGTATATACCTCCATCCACATCGAAGAGTACGAGGCAGAAGCACGTGACACCAAGCTCGGACCCGAGGAGATCACCCGCGACGTACACGGCGTAGGTGAGGAAGCTCTCAAGGATCTTGATGAGAACGGAATCATCCGCATCGGTGCACAGGTAAGAGCAGGTGACATCCTTGTCGGACGTGTTACTCCCAAGGGAGAGACCGAGCTTACCGCAGAGGAAAGACTCCTCCGCGCGATCTTCGGTGAGAAGGCAAGAGAAGTAAGGGATACTTCCCTTAAGGTTCCTCACGGTGAGTACGGAACCGTTATCGATACAAAGGTATTTACCAAGGAGAATTCCGATGAACTTTCTCCCGGCGTAAATATGAGCGTAAGAGTATATATCGCACAGAAGAGAAAGATCTCCGTCGGTGATAAGATGGCAGGACGTCACGGAAACAAGGGTGTCGTTTCCCGCGTGCTTCCCGTTGAAGATATGCCTTTCCTTCCCAACGGAAGACCTCTCGACATCGTGCTCAACCCCCTTGGCGTTCCTTCCCGTATGAACATCGGACAGGTTCTTGAGATCCATCTGTCCCTCGCAGCCAAGGCTCTCGGCTTCAATGTCGCAACACCCATCTTCGACGGTGCGACCGAGGCTGACATCACCGATACACTTAAGCTTGCCAACGACTATGTAAATCTTCCTTTCGACGAGAAGGAAGCAAAGGATTGGGACAAGAAGAGTGCCGATCCCGACAAGTACGGCAAGAAGTATGAGACCTGGGCAGAAAACGGAAAGGGTGATTTCTCATCACTTCACAAGGCAGAGCTTGCCAAGGAAGTTTACGAGTATCTCTCCGAGCACAGGGATCACAGAAAGCTCTGGGAAGGTGTTCCCATCAATTCCGACGGTAAGGTCCGCTTAAGAGACGGACGTACCGGAGAGTATTTCGATGGCCCCGTAACCATCGGACACATGCATTACCTTAAGCTCCACCACCTTGTAGACGACAAGATCCACGCTCGTTCAACCGGCCCGTACAGCCTTGTTACACAGCAGCCTCTCGGCGGTAAGGCACAGTTCGGCGGACAGCGTTTCGGAGAAATGGAAGTCTGGGCGCTCGAAGCTTACGGTGCATCCTATACACTTCAGGAGATCCTGACCGTTAAGTCTGACGATATTCTCGGACGTGTCAAGACCTACGAAGCTATCATCAAGGGACAGAACGTACCTGCAGCAGGTATCCCCGAGTCCTTCAAAGTCCTTCTTAAGGAGCTCCAGTCACTCGGACTCGATATGAAGGTTCTTGATGAGAGCGGTAACGAAGTTGAACTCAAAGAAAATGTTGACTACGGTGAGACGGATTACCGTGCGGTCATGGAGGGCGACAGGCGCTCCACTTCCGAAAGGGACGGCGACAAGTTCGCAGCTAACGGATATCAGACTCAGGACTTCAATGAAGACGGTGAGCTTGAGACCGTGGACGATGACGATTTTGCCGCGGAAGATGACTTCGTCGATGATTTCGAAGGCGATGAAGAGTGATCTTCAAGGTAAGTGCAACCGTTAATTTGTAGGTTAAAAGGAGTATCAACAGATGCCTGAATCAATAAATGAGTCATACCAGCCCGTAACATTTGATTCTATCAAGATCGGACTTGCATCACCCGAGAAGATCAGGGAATGGTCCCACGGTGAGGTAACCAAGCCCGAGACCATCAACTACAGAACACTTAAGCCCGAGCGCGACGGTCTTTTCTGTGAGAAGATCTTCGGACCCAGCAAGGACTGGGAGTGCCACTGCGGAAAGTACAAGAAGATCCGCTTCAAGGGCATTGTCTGCGACAAGTGCGGAGTTGAGGTCACCAAGGCAAGCGTAAGACGTGAGCGTATGGGTCACATCGAGCTTGCAGCGCCTGTATCACACATCTGGTACTTCAAGGGAATCCCCAGCCGTATGGGACTCATCCTTGATATGTCACCCAGACAGCTTGAAAAAGTTATCTATTTTGCATCATATATCGTACTTGATCCCGGAGATACCGGTCTCGAGAAGAAGAAGCTTCTTTCCGAGAAGGAATATCAGGATGCAAGGGAAGAGTTCGGCAAGTCCTTCCGTGTAGGAATGGGCGCTGAGGCTGTTAAGGAACTTCTTTCCGAAGTTGATCTCGAGGCAGAGAGAGCTTCACTCAGAGAAGAACTTGCAGAGTCTACCGGACAAAAGCGTGCACGTATCATCAAGAGACTTGAGGTTGTTGAAGCATTCTGCGAATCAGGCAACAAGCCCGAGTGGATGATCCTTGAAGCTCTTCCCGTTATTCCCCCTGAGCTCCGTGCAATGGTACAGCTTGACGGCGGAAGATTTGCAACATCCGATCTCAACGATCTCTATCGCCGTATCATCAACAGAAATAACCGTCTTAAGAGACTCATCGAACTCGGCGCTCCTGACATCATTGTCAGAAACGAGAAGAGAATGCTCCAGGAAGCTGTTGACGCTCTCATCGACAACGGCAGAAGAGGACGTCCCGTTACCGGCCCCGGTAACAGAGCTCTTAAGTCACTTTCCGACATGCTCAAAGGTAAGGCAGGACGTTTCCGTCAGAACCTTCTCGGTAAGCGTGTTGACTATTCCGGACGTTCCGTTATCGTCGTAGGACCCGAGCTCAAGATCTACCAGTGCGGTCTTCCCAAGGAGATGGCACTCGAGCTCTTCAAGCCCTTCGTTATGAAGGAACTTGTCGGACGCGGGATCAGCCAGAACATCAAGAATGCGAAGAAGCTCGTAGAGCGTTGGGATGATAAGGTATGGGACGTTCTCGAAGACGTCATCAGAGAGCATCCCGTTATGCTCAACCGTGCTCCTACGCTCCACAGACTCGGAATCCAGGCATTTGAGCCCATCCTCGTAGAAGGTAAGGCGATCAAGCTCCATCCCCTCGTATGTACCGCGTTCAACGCAGACTTCGACGGAGACCAGATGGCAGTACACCTTCCTCTTTCCGCAGAGGCTCAGGCAGAGTGCAGATTCCTTCTTCTGTCACCCAACAACCTTCTTAAGCCCTCCGACGGTGGTCCCGTTGCCGTTCCTTCACAGGATATGGTACTCGGTATCTACTACCTGACTCAGGAGAGAGACGGAGAGCCCGGCGAAGGAAATGTTTACAAGGATATGGGCGAAGCCATTCTTGCTTATGAGAACGGTAACATCACCCTTCACAGCAAGATCAAGGTCCGCATGACCAAGAAGGCACCCGGCGGAGAGATGGTATCCGGTATCGTCTCCACCACACTCGGAAGACTCTACTTCAATGAGATCCTTCCTCAGGACCTCGGATATGTTGACAGAAACGACCCCGAGGAGTTCCTTAAGCCCGAGATCGATTTCCTTGTAGGAAAGAAACAGCTTAAGCAGATCCTTGAAAAGGTCATCAATACTCACGGAGTATTCAAGACCGCTGAGGTTCTCGATGACGTTAAGTCCATCGGATACAAGTTCTCGACAAGAGCAGCCATGACCGTTTCCATTTCGGACATGACCGTGCCTCCCAGAAAGCCCGAGCTTCTTGCAAGTGCACAGGAGACCGTTGATAAGCTTGCTCTCAACTATCACAACGGACTCATCACCGAGAACGAGAGATACAGAGCAGTTATCGAAGTCTGGAACAAGACCGATAAAGAGCTCACCGATGAACTTCTCAAGGGACTCGACAAGTACAATAACATTTACATGATGGCTGACTCCGGTGCCCGTGGTTCCAACCAGCAGATCAAGCAGCTTGCAGGTATGCGTGGACTCATGGCAGATACCTCAGGTCACACCATCGAGCTTCCCATCAAGTCCAACTTCCGTGAAGGTCTCGACGTTCTGGAGTACTTCATGTCGGCACACGGTGCACGTAAGGGTCTTTCCGATACCGCGCTCCGTACCGCAGACTCCGGTTACCTCACCAGAAGAATGGTCGACGTATCACAGCAGCTCGTCATTCAGGAAGAGGATTGTTCCGTAGGCAGACCCGAGATCCCCGGCATGAGCGTTAAGGCATTCATGGACGGAAAAGAGACCATCGAAAAGCTCAGGGACAGACTTGTCGGACGTACCACCTGCGTCGATATCTTCGACAAAGACGGTAATATGATCGTTAAGCACAACCATATGATCACTCCCGCAAGAGCGGAGAAGATCATTAAGGACGGCGTTGACGGAAACGGCAAGCCGATCGATAAGGTAAGGATCCGTACCATTCTCACCTGCCGTTGCAAGAACGGTATCTGTGCTAAGTGCTACGGTGCCAACATGGCAACCGGCGAGAAGGTTCAGATCGGTGAGGCAGTAGGTATCATCGCCGCACAGTCCATCGGTGAGCCCGGTACACAGCTTACCATGAGAACATTCCATACCGGTGGTGTCGCAGGTAGCGATATTACCCAGGGTCTTCCCAGAGTCGAGGAGCTCTTCGAAGCAAGAAAGCCGAAAGGACTTGCTATCATCTCCGAGATCGACGGTGTTGTTACCAAGATCGAAGACATTAAGAGATCCAGGAAGATCTACGTTGAGAACAAGGAGACCGGCGAAAAGAGAGATTACCTCGCTAAGTTCGGTTCCAGCCTCAAGGTAGAGGAAGGCCAGAATGTTGAAGCCGGTGATTATCTCACCGAAGGTAGCATCGATCCCCACGATCTCCTCAAGATCAAGGGAATCAGAGCCGTACAGGATTATCTCCTCAAAGAGGTTCAGAGAGTATACCGTCTGCAGGGTGTTGATATCGCAGATAAGCACATCGAGGTTCTCGTTCGTCAGATGCTCAGAAAGGTACGCATCGATGAGCCCGGAGATACCGAACTTCTTTCCGGAACCCAGATCGACAAGCTCGATTTCGAAGAGATCAACGAGCAGCTCATCGCAGAAGGCAAGAAGCCTGTCGAGGCAACCCAGATCATCCTCGGTATCACCAAGGCAGCACTTGCAACCGACTCCTTCATGTCAGCAGCATCATTCCAGGAGACCACCAAGGTCCTCACCGATGCGGCTATCAAGGGTAAGACCGATCCTCTTATCGGACTCAAGGAGAACGTCATCATCGGTAAGCTCATTCCTGCCGGAACAGGTCTTAAGAGATACAGAAACATCACTCTTTCAACCGACCTTAACAACAGGAACTCACTTAACGAGGCAGAGGATGCGGAAGTGGTATTCGAAGCAGCAACTGCCGAGGTTGAGGAAAATACCGAAGAGTAATACAGATTTTCAATTAAATTCCCGGCAACGGATATTTCCTTTGCCGGGAATTCGCTTTTGCGGGGAAAATTGTATATAATATGATAAGTTCGGAATAAATCAGGGAGATGCTTATGAAGGTATTTGTAACAGGTGTCGGCGGACAGCTCGGACACGATCTTATAAATGAACTTACAAAAAGAAACATAGAATGTGTCGGTTCGGATCTTGCGGAAAAGTACAGCGGCATCATGGACGGAAGTGCTGCAGTGAGCGCACCGTATTATTCTCTCGATATCACAGACAGGGAAGCGGTCATGAAGACCGTGGGCGAGATAAAGCCCGATGCGGTTATGCACTGCGCCGCATGGACTGCGGTTGATGCAGCGGAGGATGAGGACAAGAAGGATATCGTATTCAAGGTCAATGCGACCGGAACCGAGAACATAGCCGATGCCTGCAAGGCCGTCGGAGCATCCATGCTGTATCTGAGTACCGATTATGTTTTTGACGGAAAAGGAGAAACTCCCTGGGATCCCGACTGTACCGATTACGCACCTTTGAGTGTTTACGGACTCAGCAAGCTCCGCGGCGAGGAGGCGGTGAGGGAAAGACTTACCAAATATTTCATAGTCCGTATCGCATGGGTATTCGGTCTTAACGGCAAGAACTTCATCCGTACGATGCTTAAGCTTTCCGAGACGAGGGATGAACTGAACGTTGTATGCGATCAGATCGGAACACCGACTTATACATACGATCTTGCGAGACTTCTTGTCGACATGATCCTTACCGATAAGTACGGAACATATCACGCGACCAATGAAGGCGGATATATCTCATGGGCCGATTTTGCGGAAGCCATAATGCAGGAAGCCGGAAGAGCGACGAAGATCAACAGGGTCACCACCGAGCAGTACGGTGTGAGCAAAGCGGCAAGGCCATTCAACTCGAGGCTCGATAAATCGAAGCTTGTCGCAAACGGCTTCACCCTTCTCCCCGACTGGAGAGATGCACTGAAGAGATACCTGAAAGAGATGGACGCGAATTCCTGAAATAAGCAAAAGAAAACCGCCTCGCGAGATTTTGTACGAAGCGGTTTTTTTAACACCGGAGCCGTCGCAAAAGAGCAGTCCCGATGCCGGATACATCGATCATTTTCCCGGGTTTATTTTCTGATGAGTCTGAAGATCATTATGAGGAGGCATGCACCGATAACTCCGCAGATGATGCTTCCGATGATCCCGTTAAAGTGGATCCCGATGACACTGAAAAGCGCGCCGGCTACAACACCGCCGATGATTCCCAGAAGGATGTTGATGATGATACCGTTGTTACTCTTCATGATGAGTCCTGCGAGCCATCCGCAGACCGCACCGACAAGAAGAGACACGATCAGATTGACTAACATTCCGCCCATAACAGTCTCCTTTCGATAGTTGTCTGTTGTGAAGGATTATACCAGATATAGTGGTGGTCTTCAAATAATAAAAATATTGATTGACAAAGCCTTTGTAAGCACATATACTGTTTTAGCGTGCGTACAAAGGCACTTTTATGCCCATTTTTAGGAAACGCACCTAAATAAAGGGCTGAAAAGTCCGTTGTAAAAAGACGCAAATATTAAGAAAGGAAAGGTGAACGAAATGCCCACATTTAACCAGTTAGTAAGAAAGGGCCGTCAGACCAGCGTTAAGAAGTCCACAGCTCCCGCACTTCAGAGAAGCTTTAACTCTCTTCACAAGAAGGCTGTTAACAACTCCTCACCCCAGAAGCGTGGCGTTTGCACCGCTGTTAAGACCGCAACCCCTAAGAAGCCTAACTCCGCACTTCGTAAGATCGCGAGAGTACGTCTCTCCAACGGAATTGAAGTTACCAGCTACATTCCCGGTGAAGGACATAATCTCCAGGAGCACTCCGTAGTGCTCATCCGTGGCGGACGTGTTAAGGATCTTCCCGGTACCAGATATCACATCATCCGCGGAACCCTTGATACCGCAGGCGTGGCAAACCGCAGACAGGCCCGTTCAAAGTACGGCGCCAAGAGACCCAAGGCCGATAAGAAATAATTTCTTTTGAGGCAAGGGTAAGGTAATTACAAAAACGTAACTGAGAATAAGTGTTGGAATGTAATTAGTTCATCTTTGATATAAAGATTCTAACCTTTCCGCACGAACACTTGGGGAAACACATGTGAGTACCGTTGAGTTAACGTATAATAGTTAAGGAGGGAAGTAACGTGCCAAGAAAAGGACATATTGCTAAAAGAGACGTTTTGGCAGATCCTCTGTATAATGACAAGGTTGTCACAAAGCTTGTGAACAACGTCATGTTAGACGGTAAGAAGGGCGTAGCTCAGAAGATCGTTTACGGAGCATTTGCTGAGGTGGAGGAGAAATCCGGCAAGCCCGCACTCGAAGTATTCCAGGCAGCAATGAACAACATTATGCCTACTCTTGAGTGTAAGGCAAGAAGAGTCGGTGGTGCCACCTATCAGGTACCTCTCGAGGTTAAGCCCGAGAGAAGACAGACACTTGGCCTTAGATGGCTTACCATGTTCGCTCGCAAGCGTGGCGAGAAGACCATGGTAGAAAGACTTGCTAATGAAATCCTTGATGCTTCAAACAACACCGGCGGTGCTGTTAAGCGTAAGGAAGATATGCACAAGATGGCCGAGGCAAACAAGGCATTCGCGCATTATCGTTTTTAAGGAGGGAATATATAAATGGCTGAAAGACAATATCCCCTCGAGAGAACGAGAAACATCGGTATCATGGCGCATATCGATGCAGGTAAGACAACTCTTACCGAGCGTATTCTTTATTACACCGGCGTAAACTACAAGATCGGTGAGACCTATGAGGGAACCGCTACCATGGACTACATGGAGCAGGAGCAGGAGAGAGGTATAACCATTACCTCAGCTGCTACCACCTGTCACTGGACTCATCAGGAGAACTGCAAGCCCCAGCCCGGTGCTCTCGAACATCGTATCAACATCATTGATACCCCGGGACACGTAGACTTTACCGTAGAGGTTGAGAGATCTCTCAGAGTCCTCGACGGAGCTGTAGGTGTATTTGACGCCAAGGGTGGTGTTGAGCCCCAGTCCGAGAACGTTTGGAGACAGGCTGACACCTATCACGTACCGAGAATGGCTTTCGTCAACAAGATGGACATCCTCGGAGCAAACTTCATGAATACCGTTAAGGAGATCCGTACCAAGCTGGGCAAGAACCCCGTTGTTATCGAGCTCCCCATCGGTAAGGAAGATTACTTCAAGGGCATCATCGATCTTTTCGAGATGAAGGCTTATATCTATAACGACAGCAAGGGCGAGGACATTTCCATCACCGATATCCCCGAGGATATGATTGCTGAAGCTGATGAGTGGCACACCAAGCTCGTTGAGCAGATCTGTGAGTTCGATGACGATCTCATGATGAAGTATCTCGACGGCGAGGAGCCCACCGTAGCAGAGATGAAGGCAGCTCTTCGTAAGGCTACCATCGAGAACACCGGTGTTCCCGTATGTTGCGGATCCGCTCACCAGAACAAGGGTATCCAGAAGCTCCTTGACGCAGTCATCGACTTCATGCCCGCTCCCACCGATATCACCGACGCTGTCGGAACCGATGAGGAAGGAAATGAGCTTACCAGAAAGTCATCCGATGATGAGCCTTTCTCAGCTCTCGCATTCAAGATCATTTCCGATCCCTTCGTAGGAAGACTCGCATTCTTCAGAGTTTATTCCGGAACCTTAAAGTCAGGTTCATATGTATATAACTCCTCAAAGGGCAAGAAGGAGAGAGTAGGACGTATCCTTCAGATGCACGCCAACAAGAGATCCGAGCTCGACGAAGTATTCTCCGGTGACATTGCGGCTGCAGTAGGATTCAAGTCCACCTCTACCGGTGATACCATCTGCGACGAGCAGCATCCTATCATCCTCGAGTCCATGGAGTTCCCCGAGCCCGTTATCGAGCTCGCTATCGAGCCCAAGACCAAAGCAGGTCAGGACAAGATGGCAGACGCACTTGCAAAGCTTGCTGAGGAAGATCCCACCTTCAGAGCACACACCAATACCGAGACCGGCCAGACCATCATCGCAGGTATGGGTGAGCTCCACCTGGAGATCATCGTCGACAGACTCCTCCGCGAGTACAAGGTTGAAGCTAACGTAGGTGCACCTCAGGTTGCATATAAGGAAGCATTCACCAAGGCAGTCGATGTTGAATGTAAGTATGCTAAGCAGTCCGGCGGACGTGGTCAGTACGGACACTGTAAGGTTAAGTTCGAGCCCATGGAAGCTAACTGCGACCATTTCGAATTTGATCCCAAGGCTAACATCCTTCTCAACGAGCCCCCTCAGCTTCTCTTCGAGTCCACCATCGTCGGCGGTGCTATTCCCAAGGAGTATGTACCCGCAGTCGGAGACGGTATCAAGGAAGCAATGCAGGCAGGTATCCTCGGCGGATTCCCCGTACTCGGCGTTCACGCTAATGTTTACGACGGATCCTACCACGAGGTCGACTCTTCCGAAATGGCATTCCACATTGCCGGATCGATGGCATTCAAGGACGCTATGGCTAAAGCAGCTCCCGTTCTTCTCGAGCCCATCATGAAGGTCGAGGTAACAATGCCCGAGGAGTACATGGGAGACGTTATCGGCGATCTCAACTCCAGACGTGGACGTGTCGAGGGAATGGAAGACATCGGCGGAGGCAAGATGGTTAAAGCTTTCGTTCCTCTTGCAGAGATGTTCGGATATTCAACAGACCTTCGTTCCAGAACCCAGGGCCGTGGTAACTACTCAATGTTCTTCGAAAAGTACGAGCCCGTACCCAAGAATGTTCAGGATAAGGTTCTTGCAGGCAAGGATAAATAATAGCTCCAAAATGCTTGAATTAGGCTTGCGATTTTAATATAATAGTCGTTAGCCGTGTAACGAAAAAGAGGCGTCGCCTCTAATGCAGGCGGCGCGCGTATAAACACTTCATTTCAGGAGGAAAAGTTTAAAATGGCTAAAGAAAAGTTTGAAAGAACAAAACCCCATTGTAACATTGGTACCATCGGCCACGTTGACCATGGTAAGACCACTCTTACCGCTGCAATCACCAAGGTTCTTGCAGAGAGAGTATCCGGAAATACCGCTACCGATTTCAGCAACATTGATAAGGCTCCCGAAGAGAGAGAGCGTGGAATAACCATTTCTACCGCACACGTAGAGTATCAGACCGAGAACAGACACTATGCACACGTTGACTGCCCGGGACACGCTGACTACGTTAAGAACATGATCACCGGTGCTGCACAGATGGATGGTGCTATCCTCGTTGTTGCTGCTACCGACGGTGTTATGGCTCAGACCAAGGAGCACATCCTTCTTTCCAGACAGGTAGGCGTTCCTTACATCGTAGTATTCCTTAACAAGTGCGACATGGTTGACGATCCCGAGCTTATCGAGCTCGTTGAGATGGAAGTTACCGAGCAGCTTGAAGAGTACGGATTCAAGGATTGCCCCATCATCAAGGGTTCCGCTCTTAAGGCTCTTGAAGATCCCAGCAGCGAGTGGGGAGACAAGATCATGGAGCTCATGGCTACCGTTGACTCTTACATTCCCGATCCTCAGCGTGACACCGACAAGCCTTTCCTTATGCCTGTCGAGGACGTATTCACCATCACCGGACGTGGAACTGTTGCTACCGGCCGTGTAGAGCGTGGAACTCTTCACCTCAACGACGAAGTCGAGATCCTTGGAATCAAGGAAGAGAAGGGCAAGTCAGTTATCACCGGTATCGAGATGTTCCGTAAGATGCTTGACGAGGCTCAGGCCGGCGACAACATCGGAGCACTCCTTCGTGGTGTAGACAGAAAAGACATCGAGCGTGGACAGGTTGTTGCTAAGCCCGGAACCGTTACCTGCCACAAGAAGTTTACCGCTCAGGTTTACGTTCTTACCAAGGATGAAGGCGGACGTCACACTCCTTTCTTCAACAACTACAGACCTCAGTTCTACTTCAGAACAACTGACGTTACCGGCGTTATCTCCCTTCCCGAGGGAACCGAGATGTGCATGCCCGGCGATAACGTTGAGATGACCATCGAGCTCATCCACCCCATCGCTATGGAGCAGGGACTTACCTTCGCTATCAGAGAAGGCGGACGTACCGTTGGTTCAGGAAGAGTTGCTTCTGTCATCGAGTAATCGTTTGACCGGTCAGTCTGATGAATTAATCTGATATATGCCGGAGAGAAATCTCTCCGGCATATTTATCAAATAGGGTATTTTTCTAAAACAGGGAATAAATTATCATTTTAGGGAGAATTATTTATGAAGAAATTTTTAGCAGCAGTTCTTACCGGAATCATGCTTCTTTCCATCGCAGGATGCGGCAAGACCGGAATTGAGAATGCAGGAGATTCATGGGTTTCCGACGACGAAGATGTAGATGTCTATGAGTATGATGACGGCACCAAGCTTTACGAAGGAAAGATCGGTTCCAAGATGAAGACCGCTTGGTTCGATTTCACCGTTAACAGCGCATATTACACCGAGGATGCGATCGGCGGATACACTCCTTCCGAAGGAAACATTCTCGTAGTTGTAAATGTAACCGTTAAGAACACCTTCCAGGAGAGCATCCCCATGTTCGACACCGACTTCCAGCTTCAGTGGGGCGATGATGCGGACGATGCTTATGCTTTCCCCGTAGCTACCAGCGAGAAGATCCTTGACGACCAGCTTCCCGAGGAGTATGAGCTCAAGGTTAAGGAATCAACCACCGGAGTTCTTATCTTCGAAGCTCCCGAAGGAAATGAGGATTTCTCACTTTCATTCCTTGAGTACTATGAGGATAACAGCGAAGGAAACCTCTTCTTCGTATACTTCACCGCAGACGAGAAATAATCTCAACGCAAATTCAATAATGTTACTCCCGGCAGAAGATCTGTCGGGAGTTTTTTATTTTTCAGCGGGCGTGATTAATGTTTTCATAAGCGCACTCTTGAGCGCCGTCGGTACTTAGTGAGAACAAGCTTGCGCAGTTCGAACTTAGTACCGCAACGAGCGCGAAACGAAGCCGGGAGGCGGGTGCGCGTTGAAAAGCATTAATCGCGTCCGCGTTACATATAAACTCTTTACAAATAATTCTACAAGTAGTAACATTAAGAAAACGGTTTCCTAAATGAGGGGTTTCAATATATAAAAAGGAGGGGTTATATGGTAACAATAAGAGATGTTGCAAAAAGAGCCGGCGTTGCAGTCTCAACTGTTTCCAAGGTCATAAACAATTACCCCAGCGTATCGGAGGATACGATCATCAGGGTAAATGAAGCAATTGAGGAGCTTCACTTCATCCCTAACTCGGTAGCCGCATCGCTTTCTTCCAAACAATCCGGAAGAGTTGCGGTGCTCACGGATCCCGACGGACAGACGCTCGCATCGAGCGAGATAATGATGCAGTATATAATGGGAGCCGTAAAAGCGGGAAATGAAGCAAGGCTTGATGTCGTTCCGTTATTCTTTTCCATGTTTGCCGGAATGAGCGCTACGGAGATCGAGCACAGGCTGGAAGCCCAGAACATAAGAAGTATCATCGTATGCGGTCTCGACAGGGACATGACCGCACTCACGGAGCTTATCGAAAGGGAGAAATTCAAAAATGTTGTTGTCGATATGCCCCTTGAGAGTGAGAATACTTCCAACATAGGCGTCGATCACGCCCAGGCTCAGAAGGATATCCTCAGGAAAACGATCACTGAGAATACGGGACCCAGTAACAGCGTCCTGTATATATCGGGCAGGACCAACAGCTACGTCACAGAGGAGAGAGTGCGCGGGGCTATGGAGTTGTCCGAAGAGATGGGTTTTGACCTGACCGTCATGAACGGTGAATTCAGTGAAAAGAAAGCAAGGGAGATAACCCTTAAGCTTGGGCGTGATAAGGACATTATCGCATGCGGATCGGATCTGATGGCGATCGGTGCGATGAAAGCACTTACCGATATGAATGTGTTCCATCCGGTCTGCGGATTCGACGGCATCACGCTTATGGGATATGCCGGCAAGAACATGACCACGGTCCGGCAGGACTTCAAGGATATCGGCGAAGAGGCACTGAGGGAGTGCTGCAGGCTCATGGGAGGTGACAAGGGCCGCAGCATCAGGATGCCTTACACACTTATGCAGGTGAGGTACGAAGACGTACTCGAATGAGGGAGAGGGGATCAAATATATATGGAAAGTAATCGCAATCTGGGGAGAGATGTGATAATCATGAACCTTGAGGAGCAGCTCGGGATCTGTACCGAGCGCGACTATGGGAAGAAGATCGGTGAGTGTTCCGACAAAGAGCTCTATTATTCCATACTTTCACTTGTAAAGACACTGATGGATGTATCGATCCCGATATCGGGTGAAAAGAAGGTGTACTACATATCGATGGAGTTTCTCATCGGCAAGCTTCTTTCCAATAACCTGATCAACCTCGGGATCTATGACAAGCTTTCCGATATACTTGCGAGGAACGGAAAGAGCATGGCTGCCATTGAAGAGGCCGAGCCCGAGCCTTCGCTCGGAAACGGCGGACTCGGAAGGCTTGCGGCATGCTTCCTTGATTCCATTGCAACGCTCGGGCTTCCCGGCGACGGTATCGGACTCAATTATCACTTCGGTCTTTTCAAGCAGGTATTTAAGGACAATGCGCAGACAGCGGAAAAGAATGACTGGATCGAGGAGAAAAGCTGGCTGACGGGGACACCTGTTTCTTTCAAGGTTAAGTATGCGGATTTTGAAGTCACATCCAAAATGTATGACATAGATGTCATAGGTTACGGAAACGGTGTCAACAAGCTCCATCTTTTCGACGTTGAAAGCCTCGATGAGGGGCTTGTTAAGAAGGGCATAGATTTTGACAAGAAAGCGATAAAGAAGAATCTTACTCTTTTCCTGTATCCGGATGATTCCGACAAGGACGGTAATCTTCTGAGGATCTATCAGGAATACTTCATGTGCGCGAATGCGGCAAGGCTCATCCTTAAGGATATGAAGGACAAAAAGTATGAGCTCACCGAACTTTCAAAGCATGCGGCCGTCCAGATAAACGATACCCACCCGACACTTGTCATTCCCGAGCTCATCAGGATAATGGTCGAGGAAGAGCATTTCGGAATGGACGAAGCCATCAGGGAAGTTACCGCTACCTGTGCGTATACCAATCACACCATACTTGCCGAGGCGCTCGAGACCTGGCCCATAGATTACCTCGAGGAAGTGGTCCCCCATCTGGTCCCTTATATTAAGGAGCTCGATAAGAGGGCAAAGGACAAGTATGACGATCCGAAGGTGGCCATAATCGATGACGGTAACAGAGTCCATATGGCTCATATCGATATCCACTACGGACATTCGATCAACGGTGTTGCGGCGATCCACACGGATATTCTCAAGGAGACCGAGCTCAACTGCTTCTACAGGATCTATCCGGAAAAGTTCAACAACAAGACTAACGGAATCACATTCAGAAGATGGCTCATCTCATGTAACCACGAACTCTCCGGTTTCCTGAGCGAGACCATCGGTGACGGATATACGAAGAATGCCGAAGACCTTGAAAAGCTCCTTGAGTTTAAGGACAATGACAAGGTGCTGAGCAGCATCGAGAACATCAAGAAGATCAAGAAGCAGCAGTTTGCCGAATTCGTTAAGGAAAAAGAAGGAATAGAGCTGAATGTCGATTCGATCTTCGATATCCAGTCCAAGAGACTTCACGAATATAAGCGCCAGCAGATGAATGCACTTTATATCATCCATAAGTACCTGGAGATAAAGGAGGGAAAGAAACCCGTAAGGCCCATCACCTTCATCTTCGGCGCGAAGGCTGCACCCGCTTACATAATCGCCCAGGATATCATCCATCTGATCCTCTGCCTGCAGGAACTCATAGAAAAGGATCCCGAAGTAAATCCTTATATGAGGGTTCTTATGGTCGAGAACTACAATGTCACGTACGCCGAGAAGATGATCCCCGCCTGCGATGTATCCGAGCAGATATCACTTGCCTCCAAGGAAGCTTCCGGAACCGGCAATATGAAGTTCATGCTAAACGGCGCCGTAACTCTCGGAACCGCCGACGGAGCCAATGTGGAGATAGCCGAGCTTGTAGGCAGGGACAATATCTTCGAATTCGGACTTAAATCGGATACCGTCATCGCTCACTACAAGAAAGCCGACTATGTATCGATGGATTACTACAAAAACAGGCCGGTCATCAAGGAAGCCGTAGACTTCATCACCTGCATGCAGATGCTCAAGATCGGTGATGTCGTCAAGCTTACCAGGCTCAAGAGCGAGCTGATGAACAAGGACTGGTTCATGACCCTCATAGATCTTGAGGACTACATCAGGGTCAAGGATGAGACCTTTGCCGCATATGAGGACCGTGACAGATGGGTCCGCATGATGCTAGTCAACATTGCAAAAGCCGGTTTCTTCTCATCAGACAGGACCATAAGGCAGTACAATGAGGACATTTGGCACTTATAAGGGACTGACATACAAGATATTGCGGTTAACATAAAGTACAAAGACACGGCGCAAACCGTGTCTTTTACTGTGTTTCTTTTTAAAAACCCAGTAAAATCAAGGCTTTGCGGGCTTGTTGAACAATTTTCACAAAAAATCAAATGATCATTTAAGTAATATTATGTCGCACAATATCTTGACGAAAACCTTTTTCGAGGGCTACAATATGTAGTGCACGGCCATATGAAATTACACTATATATACCGAATTTCGGCCGGATTATAATATAAAACCGATAAAAACGCGATCGGGCAGGGGAGTGTCTTATGAAGATTATTAAAAGAAGCGGCAGTGAGGTGCCTTTCGACATTGAGAAGATAGTTGCGGCTGTCAGAAAGGCTAATGAAAGTGTTATCGAAACAGAGAGGATGACCGAGAAGCAGATCGAGGTCATTGCCGATAATATGCTCACTCAGTGTTCCAGGATTCCCAGGTCTCTTTCCGTGGAAGAGATCCAGGATATGGTCGAGAATGAGATCATGAACCAGAGAGCATTTGCCGTTGCCCGTTCATATATTACCTACAGATATAAGAGACAGCTTGTCCGTAAGTCCAATTCCACCGACGAGCAGATCCTGTCCCTCATCGAGTGCAACAACGAAGAGGTCAAGCAGGAGAATTCCAATAAGAATCCCACCGTCAACAGCGTACAGCGTGACTATATGGCAGGTGAGGTAAGTAAGGATATCACCAAGAGATTCCTTCTCGACGAGGATATCGTTGCTGCTCACGAGGCAGGTCTCATCCATTTCCATGATGCGGATTACTTTGCACAGCATATGCACAACTGCTGTCTTGTTAACCTTCAGGATATGCTCCAGAACGGTACCGTCATCAGCGAGACCATGATCGAGAAGCCTCATTCATTCTCCACCGCATGTAATGTAGCGACTCAGGCCATCGCGCAGATCGCATCTTCACAGTACGGCGGACAGAGCATTTCTCTTTCGCATCTTGCTCCTTTCGTACAGATCAGCCGTGAGAAGTTCAGGGCAACCGTAAAGCAGGAGATGGAGGATGCGGGCATCGCCGTTTCCGAAGAAGAGATCAATAAGGTAGCCGAGATGAGAGTCCTTGATGAGATCAAGGCCGGTGTACAGACCATCCAGTATCAGGTCATCACCCTCATGACCACCAACGGCCAGGCTCCTTTCATTACCGTATTCATGTATCTCGATGAGGTTCCCGAGGGACAGATCAGGGACGACCTTGCGACCGTCATCGAAGAGATGCTCAAGCAGCGTATCAAGGGCGTCAAGAATGAGAAGGGTGTTTATATCACCCCCGCATTCCCCAAGCTCATCTATGTTCTCGATGAGGACAATGTTACCAAGGACAGCAAGTATTATTACCTGACGGAGCTTGCCGCTAAGTGTACCGCAAAGCGTATGGTTCCCGATTACATTTCCGCTAAGGTCATGAAGGAACTCAAGGGCGGCAATGTATATACATGCATGGGATGCAGAAGCTTCCTTACCTACGAGCCCGGCGTTCAGAACGTGGACGGAACACCCAAGTTCTACGGAAGGTTCAATCAGGGTGTCGTAACACTTAACCTTGTCGATATCGCTTGTTCATCGGGCGGAGACATGGATAAGTTCTGGAGTATCTTTGATGAGCGGCTCGAGCTCTGCCACAGAGCACTTATGGCAAGGCATAACCGTCTCAAGGGAACCCTTTCCGATGTCGCTCCCATTCTCTGGCAGTACGGCGCACTCGCAAGACTCCAGAAGGGCGAGAAGATCGATAAGCTTCTCTTCGACGGATATTCAACCATCTCACTCGGATATGCGGGACTCAATGAATGTACCAAGTACATGACCGGCAAGTCACACACCGATCCTACCGCAACTCCCTTCGCACTCGAAGTCATGCAGAAGCTCAACGATGCATGCAAGAAGTGGAGAGGCGAGAGCAACATCGCATTCTCGCTTTACGGAACTCCTCTCGAGTCCACCACTTACAAGTTTGCAAAGTGTCTCCAGAAGAGATTCGGCATCATTCCCGGAGTTACCGATAAGAGCTATATCACCAACTCCTATCATGTACATGTCACCGAGAATATCGATGCATTTGAAAAGCTTAAATTCGAATCACAGTTCCAGGCTCTTTCACCCGGCGGCGCTATCAGCTATGTCGAGGTGCCCAACCTTCAGGACAATATCGAGGCAGTTATCTCGGTAATGCAGTACATCTACGATAACATCATGTACGCAGAGCTCAACACCAAGAGCGATTACTGCCAGGTATGCGGATACAACGGAGAGATCCAGATCGTCAATGACAAGGACGGCAAGCTCATCTGGGAATGCCCCAACTGCGGAAACCGCGATCAGAACAAGATGAACGTAGCCCGCAGGACATGCGGATACATCGGAACCCAGTTCTGGAATCAGGGCAGGACCCAGGAGATCAAGGAAAGAGTTCTTCACCTGTAAATTAGGAATGTTTGGGTTGAAACGAGGGGTCGAAAGTCCCCTCGTTTCGCAAGTAAACAGATAAGGAGGATATATGCTCGCACTTGCATTTATACCGGGTCTGGTTCTGCTTTTTGCGGTATGGAAACTGGATACGGTCGAGAAGGAATCACCTGTGATCATACTGAAGCTTTTGGGAGCGGGAGTAGCGGTGATGCTCATCGACATTCTTCTGCGCACGGTCGGACTGATGATTCTCGAAAGCACCTATGCCGGCACTTCGATCATGCTCTACACATTCATCGACGCTTTTATTTTCACTGCGCTTATCGAAGAGGGCGGAAGATTCCTGGCACTTAAGCTTCTGACCTGGAAGAATCCTGAATTCAATTACACCTTTGATGCCATCGTTTACAGCGTGGCTGTTTCCGTCGGTTTCCTTGTCGCAGAGAATATCGTTTACATCATAAAGTACGGATCGTCCCTCAGACCCCTTACACTTGTGCTTCCCGTATTTGCACAGGTTGTGATATCCGTATTCATGGGATATTATTACGGTCTTGCCAAGGTGGCCGAAAGTAAGAAGGAAGCAGACAGTGCGAAGAAGTACATGATCGAAGCAGTTGTCGTTCCGACGGTGATCCATGGGATCTATGAGATGTGTGTAAAGACACAGAACACAGCCGTAATGATACTGTTTACCGTTTATATCGTATTCATGAGCGTGGCTGCAGTGGTGATCTTCCGTAATTCCCGGAATGCCGATTCCGAGATCCCCTGGGGCAATACCGACATAAAGGAAGGCGACGAATTTGAGATAAATGTCACCGATCTTCTCCATAAGAGCGAAAAAGCCGGAAAGGAGGCAGATAATGAAGGTTAAGTGTAATTACTGCGATCAGCTGATCGATGATAATCTTAATTACTGTCCCTATTGCGGAGGATCGATGCCTACCGCGAACCGCACCGCATCCGACCAGCCTAAGACGATAGAAGAGCTTAAGGCCTGGTATACCGCACATAAGCTTCCGCCTGAGAACATAACAAGATTCTTCATCGGTAAAGACATCAAAGAGCCCAAGGCATTCGGTATCTACAAGAGCCAGACCGGTGATTTTGTCGTATATAAGAACAAGGCAAACGGCGAGAGAGCGATCAGATATCAGGGGTCCGATGAGGGCTATGCGGTCAACGAACTGTATCAGAGACTTAGAGCCGAGATAGCGGACCAGAAGGGTCACGCTGCCGAAAGACGCAGCCCACAGCCTTCAAAGAGTGCTCCCCGCCGCGGCAAAGGATCTGTCATCGGAAGCATACTGGGTTTCTTTTTCCTGTCACGTTTCGGATTTACCCTGCTTGTTCTTCTGGTAATATTCCTTATGGCGATATTCGATAATTCTCCTTCGAGAGGATATTACCGCTATAACGGTGATGACTATTATTATCAGAGCGGATCCTGGTATTCATACGATCCCGCATATGATTCCTGGGACTACATGTCCGACAGCGATTATCTCGACGATATCATCTATGATGATACTGCGGATGACTACCGCGTTTATGATCACAGCGGAACGGATTTTGAGGATACCTCATGGTATGACTCCGGAAGCAGCTCAAGCTATGACAGCAGCGATTACAGCTATGACTGGGATTCTGACAGCTCATGGGATTCGTATGATTCCTGGGATTCGGATTACTCAAGCTGGGATTCCGACTGGTGATTGTCATTTTCTGCAAAAATCCGCCGTTTTCTGCTAAACATGTTTTCTTTTTGAGACATATAGGGGATAATCCCCATTAGTCGACCGTATCTTATGATAGGGCGGGTTATATATATGTCTCAAAGTAAAGGCAAAGTATTCCTATTTCCGAAGCCGATTCCGGAATAGGGATATTTTGCTTTTTTGTTGCCTTTCTTTGTTATAAGATAATTATGTATCGTGTAAGGAACGGCATAAAAGCCTGGTGAGGGGAAAATATATGGAAACCGGTATTATTGTTTTTTTGGCATTTGTTTTTTTGACACTGATCATATTGACCGTTTCATCGATCGTATATTATATCCGCTTTTCTCCAAAGGATGCGGAAAAAACAGATGCAGAGCCTGTCATATACGGGGAACCGGACAGACCGGCACCCTTGATCGCCGGTAATGATGATTGGAATTCGGGATTCGGTGAAGAAGGTGCCGGCAAAAAGCGTAAGAAGCCGGTAAGAGGCTTTCGTGACCGGTTATTCAAAAGCATAATCGTTCTTGTGACTTTGGATGTTCTGTTTGTGGCCGTGGTAATATGCCTGGCTGCGGGGATCATCGGCACAGATTATCGTAAGAATGAAAAGCTCAATGACGGCGAATATGAATGGTTTGAAGAGACGGATTACAGTATTATCGGCGACGGAGTGATCTATGACGAAGGCGGGATCAGGATCACGGTTTCAGGTATATACGATGTTCCGGGTCTTGTTCCCGGTGAGGATCCGTGGCCTGCCGGTGCGGTAAAGGTAGGATTTATCGTGGAGAATTATTCCGGGAAGAATGTTGATATAAGGGTTACGTGTAATTCGATCAACGGAGTTGCGACATCATTAAGCTATTTTTATATGATGGGCAATTTCAAAAAGAATACGACCACTCAGGTATATGAGGATATCTATGCATATATTCCGGGAAACGATATCAGTCAGATGGTAATTGATGATGTTCTGATATACTCCTTAAAATACGAATGGATCGCCGAAGCCGCGGATCCCGTATTCATCAACACGACAGCGGAGGTAACGGTTCCGGACCCTGATCTGACCGGGTATCATCCCATATTCGAAAATGATGCATTTGAGATATATGCCTGCGAGAATACGGACCGGTTCCACGAAGGTTACACGCTGTATCTGGAGAACAGATCCGGTATGAATTATACGGTCGATATAGAAGGGATGGCCGTAGACGGAAAGGGGGTCACGGGAGAAGGAATATACGATTCCCTCATACCCGCGGGAAACAGGATGTACACATCACAGATCTACAGCTATGATTCGGTATATGACACAGCTTCTCCTTATAAAAGGGAAGTGATGCTCAGTCTTTCCTTTATATGTCTCGATGACGAAGAAGAGAGTTTTTCTACGGGATATATGTCGCTTAACTGAAAGGACTTTGGAAACCTCCGATGAAAGAAAGAAAAATGATACGTCTGTCACAATCCATACGTGAGTGCCTTCCGGAAAGAAATCCTTCTGGTCATAAGGGAACCTTCGGAAAAGCATTCATTTATTCCGGAAGCTGCGGAAGTGCCGGCTGTGCGATACTTGCCGGACGTGCCGCATACAGGACGGGTGCGGGAATGGTTAAGATCTCGTCTCCCGAATGCAACCGCATAATTATCCAGACCGCGCTGCCCGAGGCTCTTTACGATACGGGCTGTTTTGCCGGGAGGATGCATATACTTGATAAGTGGAGCGATGTGTATCTTGCGGGTCCCGGAATAGGAACGGATGCGGAAGCGGTCGCTCAGCTTGATGCGCTTATAAACGGAAGCGGATCAAAGCCTCTTGTGCTCGATGCAGATGCACTTACCGTTATTTCCTCGGATGCGGGAAGGTATCTGTCGGATGACCTCAGACGTATGTCCGCGGAGGGCAGGGAGAT
>JAEEGH010006441.1_pt1 | contig 28793 bp, 22 predicted proteins | sample 9134181 | NCBI WGS metagenome assembly JAEEGH01 (sample SAMN16246544, study PRJNA631951) | gut metagenome | biome: gut microbiome; feature: rumen; material: DP-attached | host: Bos | place: Iran: Karaj | collected 2018-10 | reverse complement strand
ACCGTGCGATAGCAGGCCTTGCGCAGTTCATTGCCGATCCCGTGGGCCGCCATATTCACAAACACGGTGTTCAGGGAGCCGCACAGGCCTCCGAACAGTGCAATCAGGATCATCCAGATCCCGTAATTGATAATAAGTCTCAGATTGCTGTCGCCGCTGCCGGAGCCCAGTACCCCGTCATCCACAATTATTCTCATAATGCCGGGCTGCAGCAGATCCATAAAAACTTCACCGACCATCAGCAGAGCGCCGATGACAGCATAATGAAGGTATTTTCTGACAAACTTCCACATTCCAGAGTTTCACCGTTTCAAATTAAAATAATGGTAATATTTTACTCAAAATTCAAATACGGGAAATATTTTTGGCTCAGTAAATATTTTTGTAATATGGAGATGCATCCTGCGGTTGCAGAAACTATATGCAGAATAAATTAAAGATGGTACAATATGTCGCAAATAAAACATAACAATAAGCATAGAGTTTTTGATCAAGAAAAAAACAATGAAAATAAAGCATTCAACAACCATCATCTTTACTCTCCTTTTACTCGCAGGTACCGCAGTGCAGGCACGTGGAGATGATCACGACAGGCATCGGGACCGCGGATACGATACCGGCACACCGATGCACTACAACTACGCCACCGCCAAGAAAATACTGCGGGAACTGTACTACCGGGAAAGTAACGGCAGGTACAGCGACTACAACCGTACCATATACTGCAACTGCCCGATCCTATACCGGGGCAGACATATGGTCGGGGCAGATTTTGAGGAATGCGGCTACGAAATCTATAAGAATCCGTCCCGGGCCTACCGGATAGAATGGGAACACATCGTGCCTGCCTACAATCTGGGAAGTCAGCGTCGCTGCTGGCAGAAGGGAGGCAGAAGAAACTGCAGCCGCAACGATCCGATCTTCAGTGTAATGGAGGGGGATATGCACAATCTGCAGCCATCCATAGGCGAGGTTAATGAAGCACGCTCCCACTACCGCTATGCCGATGCTGGACTGGAACCCTACCAGTTCGGAGCTTGCGATGTGGTTGTTGATCATAAACTCAGGATCATGCAGCCGCCGGAATCAATCCGCGGGATTATTGCAAGAACCTACCTGTACATGTATTCAAAATACAATCTTGCCATGTCTAAAAAAGAGGCAAGGATGTACGAGATCTGGGACAAATCCTACCCTCCTACCGGCTGGGAGTGCCACCGCAACCGCGAAATAGAAAAAATCCAGGGAAACGACAATCCGTTCATTACCAGGGCATGCTCCGGCCGCAGCCGGTCTCCACGGGAACACGGCCGCAGTCACTGATCGCGGAAAAACTATCAGGTTTATTTTTTCCCGGTCCGAGTGTAAAATTAACTGACACCGTGCAGACCGCACCGGAAACTCCGGGCAGCAGGCGAGCAACAGTTCAATGCACAGCAGGAAAAGATACTATGAGGATCCCGAGAATTTACGAACCGGCGGCACCCCTTGCCGTTGATACAGAAATATCTCTGTCAGAGGACGGAGCCAATCATGTTGGCAGAGTACTGCGCATGGAGACTGGCGAAAAAATCATACTCTTCAACGGGGACGGATACGACTGCGAGGCGCAGCTCACCGCTTCAGATAAAAAACATGTAACCGCCCTGATTACCGCCCGTACCGAAGTAAAAAACGAATCCCCCCTCTATCTGCATCTTGCCCAGGTCATCAGCCGCGGGGAAAGGATGGAGTTCACTCTCCAGAAATCGGTGGAACTCGGAGTTGCGGAAATAACCCCGCTCATCTCCAGCCGCTGCGGCGTAAGACTTAATGCGGAGCGTATGGAGAAGAAGGAGGAACAGTGGCGGAAAATCATTATCAGTGCCTGTGAACAGTGCGGAAGAGCGACAGTTCCGAAACTTAATCCGACTGAAGATCTGGAAAAATTTCTGTCGGAAACGACTGAAGATCTGTGTCTTAACCTTAATCCCGCAGCTCAGGATTCCATTAAAAATCTGCAGATCCGAAACCGCAGGGTACGTCTTCTGATCGGCTCTGAAGGCGGACTGTCGGACAGTGAAATCGCACTGGCGGCACAGTCCGGTTATCATGATATTCTGCTTGGACCGCGCGTACTTCGCACAGAGACAGCCTCACTGGTTGCAATCAGTATCATCCAGGCTTTCCACGGAGATCTGACATGAGTCCTGAAGGTTCAAGAACAGTACTTGGATTCGACTACGGTACCAAATCCATCGGAGTGGCCATCGGCCAGGAGATTACCGGTTCCGCCAGCGCACTGAAAGCACTCAGGGCCGCGGACGGAATTCCGGACTGGGATGAGATTGGCAAACTGCTCAAACAGTGGCAGCCAGATCTTGTGGTGGTCGGACTTCCACTCAACATGGACGGAACGGAACAGGAGATAACGGTCAGGGCAAAAAAATTCGCCCGCAGGATCGAGGGACGTTTCGGATGCAGGGTTGTCATGCAGGATGAAAGGCTTACCACCGTCTCGGCCAGGGAACATCTTTTTGACAGCGGCGGCTACCGGGCTCTAAAAAAAGGCAGTATCGACTCCTACTCCGCCGTACTGATCCTGGAGGATTTCTTTGACAGCGGCGGTGTATCAAACAATTCATAAGGCATAGGAAAAACCGGCCAGCAGACACTCAGACCTGAGCCGGTTTTTAAAGTTCAGCCACTGGAAACTTTCAATTATGCTAGAAAACCTCCAGTGAATCGATGATCTGCCTGCTTAATTCACATTCGTTCATCTTCACATCACCGGTTGCATCACAGATAACTTTCACCGCATAAACACGATCCGGAAGCAGTCTTACCATCATAAAGGAGGTGAGAGTCTCAGGATAAACCTCGCATTCATACATATACTGATAGGTCGGTTTTGTTTCAAATTTTTTGCATTTATTCTCGTTTCCGGCCATTTTGGCAAGAAAATACTCATCATCCCGGTTCTGTTTCCCTTTACTCAGGGATTTAAAGGCCTCGCTGACAGCCATAACCGAAAAATAAACTCCGTGCTTGGTCTTTTTATTGATTATTTTGGTTTCAAGATTATTTCTCACCTCTCTCCATCCGTCAGGAATGTAATAATCATCCAGGGATGCGCAAACCTGGTTGAAACACGAAAAAGATATGTACAGAAACAGGGAAAGCAAAACTTTTTTTAACATGCGGTGTACCTCATGATCATATTACCTATGGAACGCTTCAAATCAGAATTTCAGGTTATCTAGTCTGTTCAATGGATTATACTCCGTACATTCCGGCGAAAAATTGCGTTAATTCGAGTTTTCAGACATTTTTTTATAAATTATGCCCTTTTTGTTCCGGAAACCTGCCGGACCTCCCCCGAAACATCAGACATTCCGGCAGTATACTCCTGCAGCTGCAGTCTTTAAGACCGTGCTGATCCTGGCTTCAAGCAGGAAGACAGATCTGTTGAGCAACACTGAAAATTTACGTAAATTCAAGCGGTTAGAATTTCGAAAAAAGGCTGCACAGCCGGTCCTGCAAAATGCAAAAAAGATCAAAAAAAGCCCACTGTATCACGATATTAGGTGCTGTTACACAATTTTTTCATGATATAATTTCGAAAAATTCGTATATATAGATGATATTATTTAATCTTTACAGATATTATGAAGAAAGCTACCAAACAGAATTTACGCGGACTTGCACTGGTCGAGCTCCTGGTTATTGCTATAATAATGACCGCCCTCGTAGCTATTGCCGCCCCTAAATTTATTGATTTAAAATCAAATGCAAGAAAGCAGGCACTGGATACCATTGCACTGCAGCTTGAAAAGAATTCCAAATTTGTCAGAGCCCAGGCATTTCTCCGGGGACTGCTCAACAACAACAACAAATTCTATATTGTCTGCCTCAACGGATACAGCGGTAAGGGATGCGGCAGCGAAGGCTCAAACAACGATATTATTACCACCGACATGATCCTGGTACAGCGCGGCTATCCGTTTTCCGGATCTCATGAAGCAGTAGCACTTGCCACTCTGCTTGGCTACAAGTACAGTGCAAACAACTATACCCAGCTTAGAGAGGATATTTCAAAGGAACTTCCGATATTCCCGGTATGCAACGGATACTGCCCTATTTCATCACTTACAAACGTATGCAACGCAGCATACTGTCTCCAGGAATCAATGGAGGGAACCCTGATCCTGCCACAGGGTGTCAGTGCCTCAGAGCTCTGCTACGTTAAATATTTCCACAGCAGAACCAGTCTTCCGACCATTGCAATTGTAAACAGCGGCTGCTAGGCTGAGTTTACGGAAAGGACTTGTATAACAGAAAGAACCGGATCACTCATAACAGTGATCCGGTTCTTTTTCAGCTGAATCATACATTTTTGCGGATCTCAGACCGGAGGTTTTTCCTTTTTCCGGCTCTCAATATAAGTAGCCCTGGCACTTCTCTCCGAATCAAGATAGGCATCAATCTGACTATAAGGAAGCGGTTTGGAGAAATAGTACCCCTGTGAATAACGGATCCCCTTCTCCGCAAGAAAATCCTGCAGTTCCTTTGATTCGGCATACTCTGCAACCAGATCTACATTGAAAGTTCTGGCCATATATATGATTACATCGATCATGTGACGGTTAACCTCGTCATTCAGAAGATGCTTGATAATTTCACCGTCAATCTTAATCAGATCCGGTCTGAGTTTAACAATCTCAATAAGATTGGAATATCCGGAGCCGAAATCATCAATTGCAATCAGCACATGATATTTTCGCAGATTATTAATGAAATTCGATAAGGTATTCAGATCGTCAAAGGCGTCCGACTCAAGAATTTCAAAGATAAAATGTTCAGGATTCTTCATTCCTGAAAGTCTGTCATAAATCATACTTGTAACAAGTTCTGAATTTATATCGATGGCGGAAAGGTTGATTGACACAGATTCATCACGGTTTTCAAACAGATCGAAAACCTTGTTGATCATGGCGCACGACAGCTGCAGGTAAAGCCTGAATTCCTTGGCCACAGGAAGGAACTGGTTCGGGAACCACAGTTTACCGTTGGCATCCTTGATACGCATAAGGGACTCGAACTTATGAGTACAGAAGGATGAATTGTCGTATATTGGCTGGAAGTAAGGCTCGATTCCGTCATGTTCTATGGCGTAGTTAATCGCAGCCAGGGCCAGCAGGGATTCTTCAAAATTCTCAGATTCCTGCTTGGATTCCTCAAACAAGACAAACCTTTTAAGTTCATTCTTCTTCTCCGAAAGCATCAGCTTGGCTTTTTCCAGCAGTTCCTCATCCTGATCAAGGACAATGAAGAAATTATTCAGGCATACCATGTTCTTGTAGTTGTAATGCTTGTTAAAACACAGGAACAGTCCCCTGATAATTTCGAGGAATCTGTCGGAATTGAAACTTCTCGGAGCTGCAATAATAAATGAAGAAAGATCGTTGACGTAAATTCTGATTTTTTCAAAAAAGCTTTCTGTTGTTTCGTCGAGCAGTTCTCTTTCCTTGAGATAACCGGTAAAAAGGCTGAGATTAAGTTTAAAATATTCTATATAGTCATCATGTCCGATGTAATTTGCCAGCTGGGCACTCTTTTCGATCACCACAAGACATATTTTATTAATATTCCTGCTGATCGAATCATAGGAAAACTTCTCAACATTGAACATATTGGTGTTCTTTTCGATAAACAGGGATTTGTTGGCCAGTTTCTCCTGCTCTGAAATCAGCCTGAGCAGTTCCTCCTTGGCGGCAAAAACATAATCAGTCTGACGTTTGAGAACATCGTTATATATATCAACGGTAGCGGCATCCTCGGTCGCCTCATCAATCTTAAGTTTTGAACGGTCAAAGGAACTCATCTTATGATCCGGATCTTCGCTAAGTCCGAGGAAAATGGTTGTTCCCTGAAAAACCCCGTTCTGATGATTGCTACGGGCAATTTCCCCGCACTGATAACTTACAGAACAGTTCTTCGGTTTGATAGCCTGCAGACACTGCGAATGCAGATTTTGGAAAAGCAGGGGGCGGACAAAACAGCTTAATACAATAAGATGTTCCATCGGCTGCATATCGAACTCATCAAACAGCTGGGAATAATCGGAATACCCAGCTCTCACACTGAGATACCCAAGACGGATCCGCTCCCCTTTATAAAATTTACCATACGGAAGAATACATATTTTATCGATTTGCTTATTGTATTCGATAAACTTGATAGCTTCTCCGGAATCGACAGAAACAAACGGGAACTTTAACAAAGTCTTGTTAAGCTCCTCCAGCTGTTCATCAGGAATTCTGTTGTTGATTTCAAAGCCCAGAACCTCCGCAAGGAATTCCTTGGCCTCGTGACCGTCAAACTCATCAATGGCAATACCGTCAGTACTGGTAATGGTATAGACATCTCCGATACTCTCGACATTGTTCACCATACCGGTGGTAACAATAAGATTGTCACCGGAAAAACTTAAAACGAACAGAGAATCACGGTACGACTGCTGATCATCAAAGATAAATCCCCTGGTCGGTTCCTCCTGGGTCGAACAGTTGCCGCCGAACATCGGGATCTCGGGAAGCAGCTTATTGAATTCCTTGACAAAATCCTCGGCAACATTAGTGGTAGTCGAAAAATTAACCGTAACAAGTCTGGTATCTGAGGAACAGATGTTACCAACTATTTCAAGGGCCCAGTCAGCCGGATGTCCGTTATTTAGGGATACAATCAGAGACTTCAATCTGGTTGAACGGAATGACATGATCTCGATATGGATGCAGTCGGTACGGATTTTACCGTCAAAACCTACACTTTTGGAGGAAACGCCCTTAATAATGGCGTTTGGAAGAATACTGCGGATCTGTCTTGCAACTTCCACGCACTGTTCCTGCGAGTATCCGGAAGCTTTCACGACAACCAGACAGTGAGATCTTGCATCAAACCTGCACGCAACAAGAAAAGACTTAAATTCTGAATAATCTTTATACAAGCACGAAATAACGTTCATACCAAACTCTCACTAATACTCGTCTTATTCTATCAAAGATTTAATAATTTCGATTTAGACTCAATTCAAAACTTTAATGCATATCAAAATATTATTTCTGCTCTAATCTTGGTTGCAGTCCGGTCAACAGGTTGAAATTATGTAGTAAAAAAGCGGAGCGGCAAAATAAAGTAACCGGACGGAAAATTCAACCGGAAATTACTTCACCCTCCTGTTCCGGGTGCAGACAGATCGATCAGTGATCAACATATGGGAAAATATTCCTAAAAAGATGGTACATGTCGTACCATGTACAGATCTAAAAAAATCTTCCGCCGGGAAGTCCGAAAAAAGCGATGATCATAATTAATCAGATTGATATTTAAAACAGATCCTCCGGATTTATTTAATTAATCAGAATATTAATCAACAAACGGATATGCCAATTTGATTAATAGAAACAAAAAAAAATTTTTTTCATCATATAGTGCAAAAAAATTTTTTCATTCCATATTTTGTAACAGAAAATAAAAATGAAATTTTTAATTAATCAGAAATAATAATAATTTGAATAAATAAAAAAAATAATTATTAATATTTTCTAATAATAAATTGATTAATTAAAAAAATAATAAAAAATTCCCTGATAAAAAAACAATCGATGTAGAGGCAAAAAATGGATAAAAAAATACTATATTTAGAATCATCCATTACAAACAACACTAAATATAGTAAAACAGGAAAAACTAAAATAGAAAATTATAGCGCTATACTTTTCAACTGGAGTTCAGTGTTGAACTCCTCATTCATTTTATAGAAAGGCATCAGACAGTCATTGTCCACTGTAACCAGATCCATAAAATTATAAGATTTATCTCCGTCCTCCAGGCCGGTACAAAGCACCATGCACAGTGTCTGCACTTCACCCGGCTTCAGGGCAATAACATCCCCGATCATACGTTCCTGAAGATTACCCTCGTGGCAGTTTTTGAAGGAAATCACTGAAAGAACCTCAGCGAATTTAGGACCGCGACTCTTGAGCTGATCTACACATTTTGCATTTTCCACATAATTTATACATCCGCCGCCATAGAATTTAAGTGCGGTTATAGAATTCAGGGCAATCTGAATTTTTTCAAAACCAACATAAGGAAGATCTGCAATGTGTTGAATAATCACATAGAACAGACTCGAGTCATCGACATTTACAGGCACAGTATCTATGTCCCGATCGCACCCGAGCTCCTTGAGACTGTACTGTGACAGGAACAAATTACCGCAGTTTATACTGAGGAGCAGTTTCCTGCGCTCTGGTTCGTAAAACCAGTACCATTCAGCATTTGGTTCTATTCTCATTTTCCACCGTGTCCAATTCTAGCTGTTATAAATATTATTACTAGAACCAATGATAACTTCACCGCCTGATTTATATTTTTTTACATTTTTAATAATGGCGGAACTATCATCAACCAAATATATTTCACTCCATGTGGTTTTCAGAATTCATTCACTGCTTTCGCTTTTTCCGGCAGTAAAATTAATCATCTGATTAATTTTTTTATCGGCAGATGCAATTCAAAAGATATCTTCTCTTTTTTTAGAAAATATAGAACTGATGGGTAATTTTTAATACCTGGAACATCGTGCGTAATAAATTTTTATTATTTTTTTTTCTTGTTGAACATATTATATTTTTAATTATTAAATTAATAAATATCACCAAATAAAAAAAAATAGATCACAGATCACGTTTTATTCTCAAAAAAAATTCTCCGGAAAAATAAAAAATTTTAAAAGACAAAATTTTTTTTCAAAAAATTATTTTTTAGAGCAGAATTCAAAATAGTATATATTTTTGTTTATATTATAATCGATTTGATTATTTTATAATCTATTTTGCGAATTAAAAAAATTAATCTCATAATAATCAGAATATTAATCATAAATAATTTTTTAAAGATCCGATCAAAAACGATTGTCCTGATAAAGATCAAATAATTCACATAATAATTTTTTTTAAACGACAATACCATTCATTCTTCAAAAAAATGCACTTATGAATAAATTAATCAGATTTGCAGGGTCTGTATAGAAAGATCCCGGTCGAATTATCCGTCCCGGATTAATCATTTTTTTATAATGCCGCGAATACTTTACAGATTTATGATTAATTTTCGGCAGGAGTTCAATGAGCCGATCTATATTTTTTCATCCGCGCAAAAAAGAAAACCACTGAAAAAAAAGTCTCCTGCTTCCAGAAGACTTAAATTTGCGTATTCATGGATCCCAGCGGCAATCAGATATTGTTAACCAGTCTGGCAATCAGTTCAGGACCGTGATAGATAAAACCGGAATATACCTGCACCAGTTTCGCACCGGCCTCCATTTTTTCACGGGCTGCTGAAACCGAATCTATACCTCCGACGCCGATAATCGGAATATTATCTCCCAGATATGAATGAAGCTTTCTGATTACCGCAGTACTCTTCTGCTGCAGAGGTCTTCCACTCAGTCCCCCTGCTTCATAGGCATGTGGCAGATCATAAACAGCATCGCGGCTGATTGTCGTATTTGTAGCAATCACACCGTCGATTTTATATTTAAGCAGTGACTCTGCAATATGTTTAAGCTCTTCATCCGATACATCCGGAGCAATTTTAATTACCAGCGGAACATATTTTCCGTGGAGAGATGCAAGATCCCTCTGCTTGTTTTTAAGTGCTTCAAGCAGCTGTTCAAAGGCATCACCGTACTGAAGTTTGCGCAGATCCGGAGTGTTCGGTGAGGATATGTTCACAGTGATATAATCGGCATAAGGGTATACCCGATCCATACAGATCAGATAATCATCGGTACTTTTCTCAAGCGGAGTTACCTTGTTCTTTCCTATATTTATGCCGAGAATACCTTTATAACCGGTATCATAAATATTGTTGATCAGTTCATCAACACCGTCATTATTAAAACCCATGCGGTTTATTATTCCCTCTGCAGGAATAACCCTGAAAAGACGTTTTTTCGGATTTCCGGGCTGGGCAACCGGGGTAACAGTGCCGACTTCTATGAAACCGAATCCGAATTCGCCGAGGCCATCCACCGCAACACCGTTTTTATCAAGACCGGCGGCAAGACCGACAGGATTTGGGAACGTAAGTCCCATCACCTCAACAGGTCTGCTCATTACCTTCTGCCGCAGCAGGAATTTCAGTGGGGAACGTCCCACGAAGTGCAGCATAGACATGGTGAATTCATGAACCGCCTCCGGATCAAATTTAAATAATATCGGTCTGATAACAGAAGTATAAAAACTAAATAACATGTAACTCCCTAATCTATCTTTTGCAGTGAAACAAATCTGCTGCCGTCCAGAGTCAGCAGAAAATGTCCATGAAGTCCGCTGTATGATACAAAACTTTGAAAGTGACTGATCGGAAGTTCAATACGAAGCCCCTGATCGGTCATCACCTGAACTCTCCTGACCGTTCCGCCGTACATAATATTGCGAACCTGTTCACTGTCAAGATCAATACTGAATGTAAACTCTCTCACCGTTCCACCAGCTTATTTTCCAAGTGCTCTTGCGATCTTTTCATACAGATCCGGAGCAAGCTGCGGCAGGGCAAACAGTTTTTCCAGACATCCGGCAATCAGTTTCTGACGGGTCTGATCATAGCGTTTGAACTTAATCATCGGATCAATGATTCTGGCGGCAGTCTGCGGATTGGACTCATTCAGTCTGGTCAGAATTTCTGTAATAAATTCATATCCGGAAGCATCCTTGGCATGGAATACAAACGGATTGGCCATGGCAAAGGTTCCGATAAGAGCGCGGATGCGGTTCGGATTGGTCATGGTGAAACTTCTGTGATTCATCAGCTCCTTCACTTTAGCCAGGGTTGAAGCCTTGGCAACAGAAGCCTGGATGCGGAACCAGTTATCCATAATCAGCCCGTCTTCATGCCACTTTTCATCAAATTCAGCCAGCAGCTGTTCACTGCAAGGAAGACCCGCATGAACTGCAACTTTGAGCGCAGCCAGGGTGTCGGTCATATTGTCTGCGGAATAATAATGCTCCTTCACCAGACTGTCGGCACTTTCACCCATAAATCTAGCAACAAAACCCAGGGCCAGATTGGCAAGTGCACGCTGTGCCACCTGCTGAGGCTCAATACTGTATTCACCCTCAGTACGGTAATTATCACGGTACACCTTCTGCCACTGCTCCTTAAGATGCACAGCCAGTTCATTGAGCAGATATTCACGCCCCTCATGGATCCTTTCGATATCAACATTTTCAAACATAGAAGCAATCTGAACCTCAGTCGGTACAGCAAGAATTTCAGCAAGGAACAGCCGGTCAATCTCAGGATTTGCCAGCATTACCGCGTAGGAATCAATCAATCCCTTGACATCGCTCTCATTGTGTTCAACGTATCCGCGGAAAAAGTTGGTGTAAAGCTGCCAGATTGCCTCATAGCGGTTGAAATCGTTAGCAGTATGTGAAGCGATGTTGAGGAGTTCCTCAGAACTGTAGGTGCGGCTGATCTTTACCGGCGCGGAAAAATCACCCAGATAGCTGACTGCAGGAAGTTCCGGAACATTACTGAAGGTTACTGTCTGCTCTTTTTCAGTCAGTACAAACAGTCCGTCATTAACCTCAGGGGCTGAAACCGGGATCTGTCTGCCGGAGGCATCAAGGAATTCAAGTTTAAGAGGAATAACCATTGCCGGATAGGCACTGCGATTGCGGTACGGCGTTGACGGAATACTCTGACGGAAGGTGATTCTGAGTGTGCCTGACTCATGGTCGTATTCCTCGGAAACTTCAACCAGCGGTGTACCGTCATAACAGTACCAGTTTCTGAACCGGGTCAGATCATAACCGGAAGCATCCTGCATAGCCTGTACAAAGTCATCACAGGTTGCGCAGCCGCCGTCAAATCTGGAAATGTAAAGCTTCATACCGGCCTGGAAAGCCTTTTCACCGATCAGGGTATGGATCATGCGGATCACCTCGGCACCCTTGTCATACACGGTAACTGTATAGAAATTATTCTGCTCATACACCAGATCAGGTCTGATCGGATGGGCCATCGGTCCGAGGTCCTCGGCAAACTGAGCCCCTCGGACAACCTTGACCGCCTGAATTCTGTGCACGGAGCGTGAGCCTACATCAGATGAAAACTCCTGATCGCGGAATACTGTCAGACCTTCCTTGAGGCTGAGCTGGAACCAGTCTCGGCAGGTTACTCGATCTCCGGTCCAGTTGTGGAAATATTCATGTCCGATTACACTTTCAATGATATCAAAGTCGCTGTCGGTACCGGTTTTCGCATCAGCAAGGACACACTTGGAATTGAAGATGTTCAAACCCTTGTTCTCCATGGCACCCATGTTGAAGAAGTCAACCGCAACCACCTGGAACAGATCCAGATCGTACTCAAGTCCGAAACGATCCTCATCCCATTTCATGGCTTTTTTGATACTGTTCATGGCATGTATACCGCGGTTGTAGCTGCCGCGATCCACAAAAAGCTGCAGTTCCACGTCACGTCCGGATCTGGTAACAAAATGATCCTCAATCACGTCAAAATCACCGGCAACCAGGGCGAAAAGATAGGAAGGTTTGGAATAAGGATCCTGACGGACTACATAGTGTCTGCCATCCGGAAGATCTCCGCTTTCAACCCTGTTGCCGTTTGAAAGCAGATAAGGGAAACCGTCCTTCGGTGCAATGATCCTGGTGGTGAATTTTGCAGAAACATCCGGACGATCCAGGTAATAGGTAATCTTTCTGAAACCTTCGGCCTCACACTGGGTGCAGTATGCACCGTCAGACATATAGAGACCTTCAAAAGCCAGATTGCTGGCAGGATCAATGTAGTTGACAACTTTAAGTTCAAACGAGGAAGGAACATCATAAACGGTAAGAGAGGTTTCATTTTTCTCAAAGCGGGCCTCTTTACCGTCGACAAGAACCTGCTCAAGTGTTAAATTCTCACCGTCAAGGACCAGCGGTTCACTGTGTTCGCCGTTTCTTTCAACTTTTGACACGGCGGTAACCCTGGTATGGTGCGGATCCAGTTCAAATTCCAGATAAATCTCGTTAATCTTAAATTTCGGAGGCTGATAGTCCAAACGTCTTTTTTCTTTCTTCATTTCAACACCTGATCAAATACTGTCATTCCCGATAGAAGACCGATCCGGCCTGCAGATCCGGGGAACGTTTCGCTGTTATATTCACCGTTATTATATAATAATGTGCGACAGATTTCACATTTTTGAAAAAGCAGCGGAAAAAATAATCCCCGATCCTGCCCGTCAGGGACCCGCTGATTTCCAGCAAAAAAAAATCCGGCACCTTAATGCACCGGATCTTCATAAAACTTAAGTCTGGCAGCAGCCGCTTTACTGCTGCAGGGCAAGTCCCAGGGCTACTCTAGCCGCCTGATCCTTGATCGGATCCGGGAATTTGACATCAGCAGGAACATCATTAAGATTTTCCACCGGCTTCTGACCGATTATTTTCAACAGACGGTTGGTACGGTCAAGTTCACCCTTGGCATCCTCCTCCTTCTTGGCCTTTCGTTCTTCTAGATTGAGGGAGACACTAGGCTTGTCAACAATCTTCTTCGCCAGTTCAATCTGCTCCAGCGTTACCTGGTAGGCAGGATCTGAAGCGATACGTGCATTGAGCTCGATGGAAAGTTTCTGAGCATGTTCCGCAGGACTGCCGACACGCTGAAACTTCTGGGATTTGATTGAATCCCACGGCAGAGCATTATCCAGCTCCTTCTCGGAATACTTCTGAACATCGCTGAGCATCGGCATAACCACATCCGGAGTCACCCCTCTGAGCTGGGTACTGCCGCCGTTGATGCGGTAGAACTTGGCAATGGTATAGGAAAGCTGTCCAAGTTCCCCGTTGAACAGATCATAGAACTTGCTGAGAGATCTAACCTGCTGAACGGTTCCCTTACCGAAGGAATTTGAACCTACAATCAGTGCACGACCGTAATCCTGCAGCGCAGCTGCAAAAATCTCCGATGCGGAGGCACTCAGATTGTCGATCAGCACCACCATCGGACCGTCATACATGATATCGGAACTAGGATCATCCACGGTTTCAATAAAATTGTTCATATCACGAACCTGGACCACCGGACCCTTTTCAATGAAAAGTCCGGTAAAGCCGGCAGCTTCCGTGATCAGACCGCCGCCGTTGCCGCGCAGATCAACCACCAGAGATTCTATTTTCTCCTTCTTAAGTTTCTCCAGTTGCTCTCTGGCATCCGATGTCAGATTGTCATAGAAACTGGAAACCTTGAGAACACCGACTTTATGACCGTCTATATTGAGAACCTCTCCGGCTGCAGCGCGATCGGTAAGCTTGATCTTATCTCTGATCAGACTGATGACAAAAATTCTGGCAGCTTCACCCTCTCCGCGCTGGATCTGCAGGAACACCTTGGATCCTTTCGGTCCGCGGATCAGCTTCACCGCCTCATCAAGACGCATGCCAACCAGATCGGTAATCTTGTTCTCCTTGGCACCCACACCGATGATTCTGTCCTTCGGTTTGAGCAGTTTGGATTTTTCCGCAGGACCGCCCGGAATAAGTTCCTCGATCACCACGGTATCATCCTCGGTCTTAAGGGTTGCACCTATACCTTCAAGAGAAAGATGCATATCGGCAAAGAACTCCTCAGAGGCAATCGGGGACATATAATTGGTGTGCGGATCAAACTGGTGCGCCAGGGTATTCTCGAATGCACTGAAGGCATCCTCACTCACCAGCTGGGTCAGGAAATTGAGATTTGACCTGTAGCGCTTGATCAGCTGTTTGCTTGCATCCTCACGAGACTTTCCGGAAAGAATAATCTTGATCAGATCATATTTAACAATCTTTTTCCACAGTTCACTGCGCTGTTTCGGATCTTCAGGCCAGTCCTCCTTCTCACGATCATATACGAACTCGTCATTCTCGTTCAGATCAAGTTTGTCACCCTCCAGCAGCGCTATGGCATTCTTCATCTGATCAAACTTGTGAACAGCATAGCGGTTGAAAATCTTGTATGGAAGATCAAGCTTGCATCTGACAATGGAGGCGCGGACATTTCCGATGTCCGCAATAAACTCTTTGATCTCATTCCTGAAAAACAGAGACTTGTACGGATCTACATACTTGAAATACTGAATATAAAAATCTTGTACAAACTGATCGTCAATGGCAACATCCTTCCTGTAATGGGTTTCAGTAAGTGCCCGGTATATTCTTCTGCAGGAAACCGGATGCTGATCCTCCTTGGACAGCTTCGGAATGTCATTCAGGGCAACATCGGTCTTTTCCGCCGCAACAACACAGGCAGGAACGGCCAATGCCAGTCCGATGACTAAATTACGGATCAGTTTAAACATAGATTATTCAGCCTTTTTTTCGGTATCAGTAACGGTTTTATTCTCTGATTTGACTCTGCTCTCGTCATAAATGAAAAGGTTGTCAACAGACAGCTTCAGACTCATGCCTGAAACGAGATCCACATAAACATCCTCACGTTCAATCTTCTTGATGCGTCCGGAAATCTTTTTAGCCTTAGGATCATAGCCGATTTGAACAAATACACGGTCATTAACGTTCAGAGAATCAAGGGACGGATTTACAAAACCTTCGCTGTGATATTCCCTGCGAGGTCTAGGAGCACCGTTAGGTCTGCGGCCGTTGAAAGATCTGCGTTCCTGGCCCTGTCCGTTACGGTTGTTTTTAAAATTGCGCGGACCGCGGTTGAACGGTTTCTTCTTGCTGTCATGATTATTGCTGCTGGCGCCGCCGTTTGCCCTGGCTGCCTCCTTCTTGGCATTTGCAGCCTGTGCGCGTTTTTCGGCGAAAATCTTTTTGCTTTCCTCGAGTTTCTTGACTGCATACTCGGCATGTTCGGCACTTACTATTCCGGCATCCTTTCCGTCAAGATCAACACGGGCTGCATTTTCCTTGCATCTTTCGAGGTAGACCCATGACTTGGTATAAAGCTGGATACCGTGTCTTATTGCGGTCTTTGAATACTTGTGGTCATCCTTGAGAGCATTGACAATATCATCAAGGATCCCAAGTTTAAGAGGTCTAATCTCGGCATCAGTTGTTTTGAAACATTCAGGAAACTTTTCTGCCAGATACGCCACGATCTCTTTCGCGGTATACAGCTTGGTCGGTTCAGCAGCCTGAGGTTTTGCAGATTCACCGGCAGCGGTTGCTTCCTCTGCCTTAACTTTTTCTTCAGTATTATCCATTGTCGTCATTTTTTTTCACTTGTTTGTAATTAATCAAATATATATCACTTGTATGCAAAAGAAACATCCAGGGACGGAGAAATCCCGGAAAATTCTCTCAGCAGTTACACATTATACGTTTTTATAATCAGCAATACTATTTTATTCGGCCTATTTGTTTATTTTTTAATCTATTTATCCTTAAACCGGCCACTCCACTTTCAATTCACTGAAGGGATTCCTTATGCTATAATAAGTCCGTTTTTGAGAAGAGCTCTCACCGGCCCGTCTTTATTTTAGCAGGGCCCCTGCCGGACGGCAGGATCAGGAACCCGCCGCGAGCATTATATATTTTCACGCGCGGGATTTATTTATGTAAATTGAGAAAGGAGGATGTGGCGATCCTCCCGCGGAAACCGACGCGGGTTTTACCGCCACAGACATTATGACTGGTACCCCATACTGTTCAAAGGCAACAAAGGCTGTTCTGCTGGGCTCTGGCGAGCTGGGCAAGGAAATAGCCATCGAACTGCAGCGTCTCGGTGTCGAAGTTATCGCGGTAGACCGCTATGATCACGCACCGGCAATGCATATTGCCCACAAATCATATGTTATAGATATGCTTGACGAGAAGGCTCTCGAAGATCTGCTGAACGAAATCAGACCTGACTACGTAATCCCGGAAATCGAAGCCATTGCAACGGCCACTCTGGTAAAACTCGAACAGCAGGGCATGCACATCGTTCCATGCAGCCAGGCAACACTGATCACCATGGACCGTGAAAAAATCCGCACACTGAGTGCCGAAAAACTCGGTCTTAAGACTTCGGCATACGTTTTTGCGGATTCCGAAGAGGAATTCACTGCAGGTGTCAAAAAAATCGGGATCCCGTGCGTGGTTAAACCGGTTATGAGTTCATCAGGAAAAGGCCAGTCGGTAATCAGGGATGAATCACAGATTGCCGCCGCCTGGAAATGCGCCCATGAAGAGGGCCGCGGCAGAAAGAACAAGGTGATTATCGAGGAATTTCTCAATTTCGACTATGAAATCACCCAGCTTACCGTAAGCGCTGTAGACGGCATTCATTTCTGTGAACCGATCGGACACCGCCAGGAGGACGGCGACTACCGTGAATCATGGCAGCCGAGAGCAATGCCGGATGCAGTCAAAGCCAAAGCACAGGAAATGGCCGGCAAAATAGTCAAAGCTCTGGGCGGCTACGGAATTTTCGGTGTGGAACTGTTTGTATGCGGCGATGAAGTAATTTTCTCCGAAGTTTCACCTCGTCCGCACGATACCGGTCTGGTTACACTTATCTCCCAGAACCTGTCAGAGTTCGCTCTGCATGTTCGTGCCGTACTCGGTCTGCCGATTGGAACAATCAGACAGAACGGTCCGTGCGCATCTGCAGTTATTCTCGGGAACGGCACCTCACAGGATCTAACCTATGACCACCTGGCCGAGGCTCTGTCACAGTGCCCTGACTGTCAGCTCAGACTTTTCGGCAAACCTGAAATCAACGGTCACCGCCGTCTCGGCGTTGCGCTGGCGACAGGCAGCTCCATCGAGGAGGCTGTAGCCAATGCCAAGGCTGTGGCTGCAAAAGTTTCCATAGGATACAATTAATCCTTAAATCCGGCTTCCCGGGCAACAGCCGGATAAACATAAAACCCGCACAGATCAGCTCTGGGCGGGTTTTATGTTTCAGGTTGACAGATGCCGGATCATTCCAGTCATTCATGATCGCCCTGCGGCTGACAGAGACTTGATCCAGGATGCCAGCTTCGAAAAGAATCCTTTTTTACTGCCGCCGGCACCGTCATTCTTACGGAAAAGATTCCTGTACTTCGGATTTTCCCCGGCTTTTTCCGCTGCCAGACGGCAGTCCGGGCATAACGTCGGGATCGGAATGTTTCCCTCCATCAGAAACATACGTTCCTGATCGGTCAGATCAAACGATTTACCACACCTGGTGCAGGTTCTATTAATACAGACTGAATCCCTGGTCTTGACGTATTTCATGGGGCGACTCCATATTCACGAGCAATGAAGATAAGACAAAGCCAACAAACCGTCGCTGATTCGTTGGCGCATAACAATTAAGACTGCGACGGCAGCGCCGTCACTCACAGATTAAAAGTTAATCTGCGGTCTGGTCTGAATAGCTTCCTTCTCACTGTCCTGGTAGTAGGCAAAGGTTGGGAACTGTGCAGGAAGGATGGTAGGAACTATAACTGTAGGGAACTGGGAACGCTTGGTCTGATAGTCTGATACAGTCTGGTTATAGTGATTACGTGAAAATGCAATCTTGTTTTCTACAGACTGAATACCGTCCTGAAGCTGTTTAACAGTCTCCACGGATTTCAGATCAGGATATGCCTCAAGAGTAACCTTCATTCCGGCAAAGGCACTGTCAAGAGCTTTGGTCTTGGCCTGCAGATTTGCCAGCAGTTCCTCAGTGGCAACACCGCCGTTCTGAGAAATCTGATCAAGGGCGGCCTTGGCGGCATTTCTCGCCTCCACAACCTCCTTGAATGTATCCTTTTCAAACTTCATTGCCCCCTTGGCGGCATCAACGAGCTGAGGGATCATGTCAAAGCGCTGTCTCAGAGCAACATCAATGCTGGAAAATGCAGATTTAACCTGCTCACGCAGAGCAACAAGACCGTTGTATGCACCCAGCAGAACCAGGGCAAGCACCACGATCAGACCGAGAAAACCGCAAACAACAACTATGAGAAATGTCAACATGTCATATTCCTTAATAAACACATGCAAAAAAGCCTATAATTTGATTATCATTAAAAAAATTATAAAAATCAATAAATTTTGAACGTAAACAGCTACCCGCCACACAAAAAAATACACATTTGACAACAGCTGCCGTCACCAGAAATCTACCCGGTCAGACAGGCAGGATCGAATGCATACTCTCCGCACAGATAACGGTAGATCTCCCGTCCGTAGGGACTGTTGCGGAAACTGCTGTATTTGTGTTTGAGCATCTCCAGTCCGGACGGCGGGATCTGCGACAGACCGGTCTGCGTAAACAGTTCAAAATCCTCCCGCAGTACAGCCGCCAGCCGTCTGCCGGTAATGGAGCATACCAGTTCCCAGTACTGTTCGCTGCCGGCATCCAGCGGGCAGTCCCGGTATGGATCCGCCAGTGTCGCCATGGTAATTCTGTTCAGATATGGTTCGCGCATCGGATTGACCGCATGTCCGGCCAGATGCGGCTCAATACTGGAGGGACGGCCGGTAAAAGGTTTAAGATAGAGAAAATCCGCCATCTTTTTCCCGTCATTGACCGGATAGTTGTCCCACAGGAATGCTTTACGGCGGAACTGTTTTTCAAACCATTCCAGGTGCTCCGCGCAATAGGAGGATGAGCAGACCTTTTCGCCGGTCCAGAAAATGTCAATTGCAGGATCAAGTCCCCCGGCATATTCATTCCAGTAGTTTGCCGGTCGCGCCCCGAACACCTTTTCCAGAACCGGATCTGTGCTGTAGTAGCTCGGGCATACAATCATACGGGTCTGCGGGGAAAGTTCAGCTGCAGCAAGTTCCGCTATTTTCAGCTGGCAGACCGCCAGTCTGTCACGATCATGATTTTCAAGATCGTCAAAAAGCAGGGCAAAATAGTCAAGCGGGAGCGCATCCCTGATGGTTCTGATCCGCTCCAGCAGCAAGGCGGGATCTGAGGCAAATGCGGAGGCATCACCTGCCGGCGTATAGCCGATCCCGAACTTTATACCGAAGCCGGCGCACCTGCGGGCAAAATTCTGCAGCGTACGGGTATATTCAGAACTCCACGGACGATCCCACTTCTTTCGCAGATTCGGATCATTTTTAGGTGCATATATAAAGAAGCTGTAGCCGTGCTGACGGAGAAATTCCGGATAGGTTCCGCGGGTTCTGAAATTCCACGGTCTGCCGAAATATCCCTCGATAATGCCGCAATTGTTCATCTTTATTCCTTATTTTTCAAAAAAAAGAAATCCCCGATCAGCGACCGGAGACTGGTACAGTGCTCTGCGTACCGGCAGACTACATCGGTTCCGGCACAGGAGTCTTCACTGCTGCAGGTACCGCCGGGGAGGTACCGCCGAGACTCGGAGCCGCACCCTGTGCCGCCGAAATAGCGTTTACATCCTCAGGTTCGCCGTTCTCAAGCTCTTTCATCAGCTGTTCAGTAGAGCCGGCCGTAACAGTTCTGCCTCTGGCAGCTGTGTCTTTCTTCTGCGGTTCAGGTTCTTTCTCCGCAGCAGCTGCCGAAGCGGAGCCATCCGGTTTGACGGAACCGGCTATACCGGAGGATTTTTTTTCTTCTTTCGGTGCGGCTGAGACTGGATCGGAATCGTCATAACGGTAGTTGAGATCCTGCTCGAAACTGTGCTGCACTGAAATGACCACACGGCGATTTAGAGAACGACCCTCTTCAGTGGCATTGCTTACAATATGCTGTTTTTCACCCATTCCGTTTTTTCGCATCAGTTCAGCGGCAATACCGCTCTGCTCGATATATTTTCCAATGGTGTCTGCCCGCTCTCTGGAAATCTGACGGTTACGCTCCGCCGTGCCGAAACTGTCGGTATAGGAATCGATTACCAGATCTTCGATACCAGGATCATAAGCCAGATAGGTTATCAGCATGTCGAGACGTCTCTTTGAATCATCTGTAAGTTCATTTGATTCAGGTTTAAAACCGACAATGGTGAACGCCACATCCGCAAAGGAATAAGGCAGCAGCTTCGTAATGCAGGTTTCAAACTCGCGGTAGCTGCGCCTGAAATTAATGTTGTTGACCGTAACCTGCAACTGTTTGCCGCGGTAGAGCGGATCGTTGTAAACCATGGCAATATTGCGGCTCTGTGACAGGGCGCTGATAACATTCATGGCATCAAGGCCCTCAATTTCACCGCCGAAATACTTGTAGTTCTTCAGATCTGCAATTTTTTCATCAGGGATCCCCGGACGGTAGTTCGGGGCAACCGCTCTTACCTCAACCATACCCGACTGCACCGGCTCCATGGTTGATTTGAGCCTGAAACTCATATTCTGGTTTTTGCCGGCCACCGAGGTGAATATAACACTGCCGTAATCGGGGATCTTATGCTCCAAAGTGCATCGCAGCGGGCTGTTTTCCACCAGTTTCCATTCGGAACCGGTAAGCGGAGCCTTAAATTCAATTTCAGCGGCGGACACCCCTGCTGCAGTCAGCACAGCCGCAGCCGACAGAAACAATTTTTTCAAATCCACTTTGCAATCCTCCGATTTCAGCACTTTCCGGAACTCTGCAGCCCGGATAAAGATTTTAACTGACAGTATACCTGCAATAGGTTCAAGCAAAAAACGTGCCTGTACTGAAACCGCAGTCCTCTGCCAGACGATGGTTCATTATAGAACATCAGCGGCGGCAATGTGACAGTCAGGATCTCAAAATTATATTTTCCCCGACCGCTCCGCTGTCAAAAAAACTGTGGGCAGATCCCGCATATGGTATAATCACTCAAAAAAAATCTGTACAGGAAAATCAAAAATCATATGATCAAAAATTTGAACCTTGCAACCACGCAGATCTGTGAAAGATTCAGAGGATATCTGCCGGTGGTGGTGGATGTGGAGACCGCCGGATTCGATCCGCAGAAAAATGCCCTGCTTGAAATAGGAGCCTACTTCATAGATCTCGACGAAAACGGAGTTTTCCGGGTGGGTGACAGTCTTCATTTCAATGTGAAACCCTTTGAAGGTGCTGAAATAAACAGCAATTCAGTGCAGTTTATCGGGATCGATCCCTTCGATCCACTGCGTGAAGCCGGAGATGAGGCGGATGTCATCAAGGAATTCTCCAAGGCCGTATCCAAAAAGGTAAAAGAGAAAAAATGCACCCGGGCGATCATGGTGGCCCACAACGCCCACTTCGACCACAGTTTTATCATGAATGCGGTAAACCGGTGCAACTATAAAAGATGTCCGTTCCATCCGTTCTCAAGCATTGATACCGCATCGCTTGCCATGGTGCTGCTCGGACATACCGTACTGTCAAAAGCCTGTGAAATAGCCGGGATCGAATATGATACCACCAGGGCGCACGGCGCCCTGTATGATGCCGGAATTACCGCAGAGCTGTTCTGTAAAATGCTGAACAGCTACGGGGAAATGCTCATCGCACTGCAGACAAAAGGCACTGACAGTGAGTAAAATAAGTACTATAGGCGATCCGGACCGTCTGCTCATCAGCATCAGACGAGATCTGCACCGCCACCCGGAACCCGGCTGGTGTGAATTTCGCACCACCTCTGTCATCTTCAGTTATCTGAAAAGTTTCGGCTATCAGATCAGTATGCTCGACCGGCTGATCAATACAGATGAAATTCTGGGTGACGGTTCCGATCACTGCTCAGAAAAAAAACGTGCTGCTGCCGAAGGGGCTGACGCAGAGCTGATAGGACCGCTGCGCTGTACCGGTCTTATCGCCACCATCAGCTCCGTACTTCCGGGTCCCGACACCGGTTTTCGCTTCGATATCGATGCGGTTGCCGTGGGTGAGTCGGACTCACCGGATCATACACCGAACCGGCTGGGTTTTGCCTCGGTGCACCCCGGCATCAGCCATGCATGCGGCCATGACGGTCACACCGCCCTCGGCATAGTGCTGGCAAAATACATATCTGAAAACATCAGCCGTCTTAGAGGGAAATTCACCCTGATTTTCCAGCCCGCTGAAGAGGGCTGCCGCGGAGCATGGAGCATCAGAAATCTTGCACAGATCAGAAATCTCGACCGTCTGTTTGCCTTTCACCTCGGGATCTGCGCCACCAGCGGGCAGCTGGTACTGCATCCTGATCACTTCCTGGTTTCAAACAAATTCAGGGTTGAAATACACGGACGCAGCGCCCATGCCGGGATCGAGCCGGAAAAAGGGATCAACGCACTGCACTGCGCCGCAGCGGCAGCCGACCGCATATTCAGACTGGCAGAAATCCGCCCGTCCGCCCGGACCAATCTCGGCTGTTTTACCAGCCTCAACGCTCAGAACGTAATCTGCGATTATGTCTCATTCACCGGAGAGTGCCGTGATGTTACCGACAGCCTCAACGCTCAGCTGTATCAGGAAATCTGCAGCATCATACAGGAGGAATGCGCACGCTTCGGCGCACGGTACACCATCACCCCGACCGGCATTGCACGCGCCGTCGTCAACAGTCCGCAGCTTGACGAACCGGTATGCCGCGCAGCCGCGGAATGCGGACTTGAAATCATTGATTCCGCCCCGTTCAATGCCTGCGAGGACTGCGGTCATCTAATTGCGGCGGTACAGGACGAAGGAAATTCCGCAGGATACTACGTGCTCGGCAACAAGATCTGCGGCCGCCACCATTCACCGGATTTTGATCTGGATGAAAAGGCACTCACTGGCAGTCTTCATTTTCTGTTCCGCCTGACCGAACTGATCGCAGGATCTGCTGAATAGAATTTCCGATAATCCTTATCGCTCCGGCGGGGCTGTTAAAAGGGCCCCGATACTGGATCTTTCAACATTTTTCCGCTATTATTCCATTTAATCTGCAGCGCCGGAGAGCAGTTCCGGCCCTGCAGCCGTGTTCACAGTTCCGGAGCGAAAGATGGAAGAGACTTATTTTTCAGTTGGTTACAATTCCCCTGTTCAGATTGAATTTACTGATCTCACGGAAAACCCGGACGAATCAATGCTGGGAATGGAAATCCCGCCGCTGTTCCGTATTTCGGATACCATGGAGCATCTGGATCCCGGAACAACCAAGGCTCTTAAGAAATACGGTACCGAATTCTCCCGTCTGGTGGATCAGGTAAACTCCTATACCGATAAAATCAACTCCATACTCTGCTATCTGATGCACCGGGAAATCGACGGGAAAAACGAATTTACCACCGAGACCGTCAGCGGCGCCGGCTTTACCGTAATCTCCGGCAGCAGTGAATTCAGACCGGGCAGGATCGTCCGGCTCAGACTGTTCTTTCCTGAATACGGCATCGCCATCTACTGCTACGGAAAAATTGAATCAGCAGATCCTGACAGCAGTCGCGTCGTAATAGAATTCACCACCATCAGGGACAGTGACCGTGAGCGGGTTATCGCGGCGGTTACCAGATATCAGCAGCAGTTGCTGAGGAAACGTGCGGAGGAGAAGGCAAACAGCAATGTTCAATCCTGAAATAATCAATGCAGACGGCAGCTGCGTAAGCATCGGTAATGCCTACGGCTGCGCGGTTCCCCTCTACATCAGCGAACTGTACCGTTCAAAAAAACAGCAATATCTTGTTATCTGCCGGGATCCGGCAACCGCAAACCATCTGCTTGACGATCTGAAGTTTCTGCTTCCTGGGGAGCAGATCCTGAGTTTTTCCGATTACGAAACCCTGCCCTACGATTCCTTCTCGCCGCAGCAGGATCTGATTTCCAACCGAATGGAGGCTCTGTTCACCCTGATGCACACTCCGTGCTGCATCGTGATTGCCGCCGTCGGTACCCTCCTGCAGCGCACCGCACCGCGCAGCTATATTGAAAAACATGTTTTCGTTCTGAACCGGGGTCAGGAAATATCCATGACCGAAATAACCTCGACTCTGACCAGAAACGGTTATCTGCGGGTATCCCAGGTTTACGGCCAGGGCGAGTTTGCCGTGCGCGGCTCTCTGATCGATCTGTTTCCTTCCGGAATGAGCAGTCCCTACCGTATAGATTTTTTTGATGATGAAATCGAAAGCATCAAAATCTTCGATCCGGAATCACAGCGCACCGGGGAGGAAACCGGACAGATCAGACTGCTGCCGGCAAGAGAATTCCCGATCCAGAAAACCGATATCGAACTGTTCAGACAGAACTACCGCGAAAACTTCGGCGCCAGCCTTGATCCCGCCAGCATCTATCAGCAGGTTTCATCAGGACATATTCCTGCCGGAATTGAATACTATCTTCCGTTTTTCTATCAGGAAACCAGCTGTGTTCTTGACTACCTCAGTCCCGACGCCCGCATTATCGGAATCCATCAGATCTACGAACAGGCGGAATCATTCTGCACATATGTAAAACAGCGCTACGAAACCGGCAGCGGTGAGAACAGCGACGATCGCCCGAAACTCAAACCGGAACTTCTGTATTTTTCACCTGATAATTTTTTCCACCGAATGAAGAATTTCCGTCAGGTTAAAATTTCTGAACCGCAGTCGGGACATGGACTTAATTTTTCCATCAGCCGTCCGGAGGATCTGAGTATCGGCAGTCAGTCACCGAAAATGTCCAAACTCAGAAAATGGCTCGACCTAAATCCGCAGCTGCGGATCCTGTTTTCCGCCTATTCTGCGGGACGGGTCGACACGGTGTGCGAACATCTAAGAGAAATCGCCATTCTGCCGGTGCAGTGTAAATCGATAGATCAGTTTGTCTCCTCCGGCGAAAAATACGGGATCGTCGTAACCTCCCTGGATGAAGGTATCGTATTTTCAGATCCGGCCGTGGCGATCATCACCGAATCAGAACTGTTCGGCAACACCTACATCGCCACCCGCCGGAACAACCGGAATGTACAGGCTGACGCCATAATCAGAAATCTTGCCGAACTAAAGCTCGGAGAGAAAATTGTCCACTACAAATACGGGATCGGCTGCTACCGGGGACTTGAAATACGGGAAATCAACGGGATCAACAAGGAATTCTTCTGTCTTGAATATGCTGACAACGCCAGGCTGTATGTTGAAATCACCGAACTTCACCTGATCTCGCGCTATACCGGCGGAGCCAATCCTCCTTTGAACAAACTCGGCAGCGACGCCTGGACCAAAAACCGGGAGAAAGCCCAGAAGAAAGTCAGGGATGTGGCGGTACAGCTTCTGGATATTTACGCCAAACGCGCCACCCGAACCGGATACCGCTTTAAATTCTACAAGGAGGCCTATAATAAGTTTGCCGCTGATTTTCCTTATGTTGAAACCGAAGATCAGAAACGAGCCATTCTTTCGGTAATCACTGACATGACCCAGAATAAAACCATGGATCGCCTGATCTGCGGTGATGTGGGTTTCGGAAAAACTGAAGTTGCCGTAAGAGCGGCCTTCATCGCAGTATCAAACGGCAAACAGGTTGCAGTGCTGGTTCCGACCGTTCTGCTGGCGGAACAGCATTATGAAACCTTTAAAAACCGGTTTGCCGGAGAGGCGGTCAATATAGAATCCCTGAGCCGCTTTAAAACCGCATCCGAACAGACCAGGATCCTCAACGATCTGGCCGACGGTAAAATCGATATTCTGATCGGAACCCATAAACTCCTGGGAAAATCGGTAATATACCATGATCTCGGTCTGCTGATTGTCGACGAGGAACACCGGTTCGGCGTAAAACAGAAGGAAACCATCAAGGCCATGCGCGCTGATGTTGATATTCTGACCCTCACTGCCACCCCGATCCCAAGAACCCTCAACATGGCGTTCTCAGGACTGAGGGATCTTTCACTGATAACAACGCCGCCGGCCAAACGTCTTGCCATAAAAACCTTCCTTAAACAGATGGATTTCGGGATCATCAGAGAGGCGGTAACCCGTGAACTTAAACGCGGCGGTCAGGTGTACTATATCCATAACGAGGTTACAACCATTGAGAACCGGGCGGAGGAACTGCGCAATCTGCTGCCGGAAGCCAGGATCGAGGTTGCCCACGGTCAGATGAATGAGCGCAGTCTCGGACTGATCATGAACAATTTCTACCGGCAGAAGTTCAACGTGCTGGTATGTACCACCATTATTGAAACCGGGATCGATATTCCATCATGCAATACCATCATAATAGAACGTGCGGATAAATTCGGTCTTGCCCAGCTGCATCAGCTGCGCGGACGCGTCGGTCGCTCAAGCCACCAGGCCTATGCCTATCTGCTTACACCGCCGCCGAAACTTATGTCGGCAGACGCGGTCAAGAGGCTGGAGGCAATTACCATGCATGAGGATCTCGGTGTCGGTTTTGCCCTTGCCAACCACGATCTGGAAATACGCGGTGCAGGCGAACTTCTCGGGGACGAACAGAGCGGACAGATTGCTGCGGTCGGTTTTACCCTGTACATGGAAATGCTCGGCAATGCAATAAATTCACTCAAGGATGGCAACGATCAGTCACTCAGTGATCTGTCCTCCAGAAGCACGGAAATCAATCTCGATATCTCGGCTTTAATCCCGGCTGATTATATCAGTGATATCAGCACCCGTCTGATTTTCTATAAAAGACTGGTATCGGCTTCAAATCCGGATGAACTTCAGTCCATAAAAGCTGAAATGATTGACCGTTTCGGCCTGATCCCTCCACCACTCTCAGATCTGTTCGAGATCCACAAGATCAGGCTCAGAGTTGAACCGCTCGGCATTGAAAGTATCGCAATGACAAATGTTACAAGATTTATTAAATTCAGGCCGAAAAACGCAATCAACCCGGATAGGATTGTGAAACTGCTGATCTCATCTCCGAAAGACTATCAGCTTGAAGAGCTGAAATTGAAAATACTCCGGAAGGTTGAACCGCAGGAACAGATCAGATTCATCAATGATCTGCTCAGCAGTCTGACGGACTAAATTACAGTAAAAAAAATGTAAAAACTCCATAATAGACCGGGAAATTTTATTTTTTGAAATTTTCATTACACGGCATGAGTTTATCTAAATTTCATTCAAAATAATAAGAAATAGCTCTGTTGAATAGTACGGGTTGTGATGGAAACTCCATACTATACGTCTGTATCAATTTTTTTGAGAGGGGGATTAATATTGTAGACTGCCGCCTCCGGAAAAAGTTAAGTGTTGATCTGTCGGATGTGTTGTCGATAGATAGTTTATGCTGTAATCCATATCAAAAAGTAAGATGTTGGCGTTTGACGATTAAGTGGGTTATGGGATAATGACGATGATGGTTCCTTTCTGCGCTTCAATCACTTTGTGAACAGCGGATCGGAGAAAGGCTTTTTTCAGCTGTGATGAATAATCGAATTCAGAGGTGGAACGGTATTTTGAAGTATATTGGTATCGGAACTGAATTTTTTCATGAACTTATTGAAAATAACTGCTATTACGTTGATAAGACTCCTTTTATCAGAACTGTGTTTAAGGAAAACAATGCGGACGTAATGTTTATCACCAGACCGAGACGTTTCGGTAAAACTCTCACCATGTCCACCTTCTATGACTTTCTATCTCTGAATATCGAAAATCCCGGTGATGTGTCACTTCAGGAAAAATGGTTCAAGGATACAAAAATCTTTGAGGACAGGGAATTCTGCAGTGAATACATGGGAAAGTTCCCGGTAATCTTTATTTCACTGAAATCTGTATCCGGTGATGATTTTATTAGTGCCTATGAACAGTTTGGCAGTATTATTTTTAATCTGTACAATTCTTTCAAATATTTGGCAGACAGTCCAAAACTCAGCGATACGGAAATCAAAACCTTTAAAGACGTGGCTGATAATGAGGATTATATCTGTGATATCAAAAACAAAAACAAAATTAAGAATTCATTAAGCAATCTGC
>JAEEGH010006439.1_pt1 | contig 28796 bp, 24 predicted proteins | sample 9134181 | NCBI WGS metagenome assembly JAEEGH01 (sample SAMN16246544, study PRJNA631951) | gut metagenome | biome: gut microbiome; feature: rumen; material: DP-attached | host: Bos | place: Iran: Karaj | collected 2018-10 | reverse complement strand
GAGTATGATTTATATGTCAACAACGGAGGTGTGTAGACTACTGCGCCTACCACTATACAGTGTCTTTATGCTCCTGAGTTCAGAGCTGTCTGTCCAGCAGAAAAACTTATTGTAGAATAGGATCCTGAAAAGACAGCATTTAAACCGGTACTTTGATGTATATTTCCGGGTCGTTTTTATATCATTTAAATTGATATAAGAACGACCTTTGTTGGTAGCATAAGAGGAAAGTGTAGTGGTTTACTGTGATGTTCTATTTTTTTTGAAAAAATAATTGTATATTATTGTTGAATTTCAATAACATACAAAAAATTAAGTTGATTTTTTTTAGTTTTTTAACTAAAATAGACAATAAAAGATGAAATTTTAAGTTAATAAAGCGAAAACATACTTGATAAGGACCCCCTCAAGGGTCTTGAAAAATAAAACTGACGAATATGAATTTAGGAATTAAATTGTTAGTAGCCGAAGACGACCCCAATATGGGTACCATTCTCAAGGTCTATCTCACCCAGAAGGGTTACACCGTTTTTCTTGTCACCGACGGACAGCAAGCACTTGATGTCTACAAAGAAGGAAATGTCGACGCCTGCATTCTCGACGTGATGATGCCCGTCAAAGACGGTTTTACGGTGGCAAAGGAACTTCGACGTATCGACAAGAATATACCAATTCTTTTCCTTACCGCCAAATCGCTTGAATCTGATAAACTGAAAGGTTTTGAGGTCGGCGCTGATGACTATATTACCAAACCCTTCAGTATGGAGGAACTCTTGGCACGCATCAACGCCACAATACGTCGCTCATTTGATGAAAACAAACCAGAAAACAATCAGTTTGCCATTGGCAAGTTCAAATTCGACTACAATTACCAGACGCTGACTATCGAAGGACGAGAGCCCATTCGCCTTACCTCAAAGGAAAGCGAATTGCTCAGACTTTTCTGCATCAATTTCAACCAGCTCATCGACCGTTCTAGCACATTGCAGAAAATTTGGAAAGACGACTCATACTTCGCTGCGCGCAGTATGGATGTTTACATTACCAAGTTGCGCAAATATCTTAAAGCTGACCCGACGGTGCAGATTGTCAATGTGCACGGCGTGGGCTTCAAACTGACTCAAAAGCAAGATTGATTCTTATCTGAAACAGGAGTGTGGCTCCGGGATTTGGATGCCATTTCTGATTCGTAGTCGAAAACCGAAGGACAGGATGCACATAACTTTTCTTGGTACAGGAACGTCGCAAGGGGTTCCAGTAATTGCTTGTCGCTGCAAGGTGTGCCTTTCGCACGAGCAACGTGATAAACGTCTGCGCACGTCGGCACTGATAACCGACAACGACGGCAACAATATCCTTATCGACATCGGTCCCGACTTTCGAATGCAGATGCTGACCCACAATGTTCAGCATCTTGAGGCCATTCTCGTTACCCACGCTCACCGCGACCACGTTGGCGGAATCGACGACATCAGGCCGTTCAACTGGGTGCAGAAGCAGAATATGGACATATACGCCAACCGCCAAGCTCTAGACACTTTGAGGCACGACTATCATTACATCTTTGATTATCACCAGTATCCTGGACTGCCAGAGGCGACGCTGCACGATGTCGGCGACTGCCGGCAGTTCTGCATTGGAAGGGTGGTGGTTACTCCTGTCAAAGGTATGCACAAAGATTTACCTGTTCTTGGTTTCCGTTTGGACGAAACGGGAAAGGACGGTGTTTCGCGGGAAACTAAATCGTTGGCCTACATTACCGATATGAACCATATTGAACCACAGGAGATCGACAAACTAAAAGGACTTGATTTATTGGTGATCAATGCAGTGCGAAAAGAAAAACACTTTTCGCATTTCTGTCTTGGTGAGGCGCTTGATGTTATTTCACAATGCAAACCGAAACGTTCATTCCTAACACATATGAGCCACGAAATGGGTTTGCACAACCAGGTTGACAGTATGCTGCCCGAAAATGTGCATCTTGCATACGATAATTTGAAAATCACTGTCTGAAATTTTGAATCCGAAACTACACATAGTATCTTTTAATGTACCTTATCCTGCTGACTATGGTGGAGTGATTGATGTCTATCACCGCATTTTAGCTCTGTATAAAATGGGTGTTCAGATTCATCTCCACGCGTTTACATATGGACGCCCGCCAGCATTAGAACTGGAACAGTGCTGCTCACAAGTGACATACTATCGTCGCCGGACAGGATTGGCAAGTGCCTGCCGCCGCCGCCCATATATAGTTGTGTCTCGCGATAAACAGGAACTGATAGACAATTTGAACCGTGATGATGCACCAATTTTACTTGAGGGATTACATTGCTGTTCTGTGCTGGAACACATCGACGGACGGCGCGTAATGGTTCGTGCACACAATGTCGAACACGAATACTATAGGCGTCTAGCTGCCGCAGAAAGCAACTTTTTGAGACGGCTTTATCTTGCAAGTGATGCCCGCAAATTGAAACGTTATGAGTCTGTTTTGACTAATGCTGCCGCCGTTTTTGCTGTCACCGCCGCCGATATGGAACATTTTCGCAGCATCGGCTGCCGTAATGTGCTTCTTATGCCGTCTTCGCACCGTGATGACACGGTTGTATCGACTCCTTGTGAGGTTTTATCGCCAGACAAGGCATATGCTTTGTACCACGCAGATCTTTCAGTAGCAGAGAACATTGAAGCTGTGCAATATTTGGTCGATAACATTTTTCCTCACACCAATGTGAAGTTTGTTGTTGCTGGACGCAATCCATCGACCAAACTGACAGCTATGCTAAAAATGTTTAAAAACGTGACCGTTGTTACCAATCCTGACAACGAGACAATGCATAGTTTGATTGAGAATGCCCACGTGCAGTTTCTCTTTACAAATTTCAACACAGGATTAAAACTAAAGCTTTTGAATTCGCTTTATGCTGGCCGCCATTGCCTTGTCAACAGTGCTATGGTTGCAGGTACGGAACTTGGAAGCCTCTGTACAGTGGCCGACACTGCCGACGAACAACTCTGCCAACTTAAACGTCTGATGCATACTCCGTTCACCGAGCACGACATCGACGAACGACGCAATTTGCTTGGGTCGCTATATAGCAATGAAGCCAACGCAAAAATCTTGCTTTCGCAACTATCCTGTTTTTAGTATACACCACCGACAGAATCTTTTTTTTTCAGTTTCGTAACCCCATCGTGGTGCGAGATGTTTTTTTTTTTCTGTCAATTATCCGATAAATCCGCGTGTTTTTTTGATTGTGTTCGGTTTTTATTTTGTATATTCAAGAAAAAGGTTTAATTTTGCAGTTTCTATTTTGAAGGTAATGAAATAATTAAATTATTATAAATTAAATCTTTATTTTAAATTATGACAAAGTACGTTTACACTTTTGGAGGCAAAACCGCCGAAGGAAAAGCTGAAATGAAGAATTTGCTCGGTGGCAAAGGTGCCAATCTGGCTGAAATGTGTTTACTCGGTCTGCCGGTTCCTGCTGGTTTGACTATCACTACCGAATGCTGCACTGCATACTATGCCAATAACTGCCAACTGCCACAAGGACTGATGGAAGAGGTTTGGAAGGCTATGAAGAATGTTGAGGAAATAATGGGTATGCGCTATGACGATCCTGAAAACCCATTGCTCGTCAGCTGCCGTTCGGGTGCACGTAGTTCTATGCCAGGTATGATGGATACCGTTCTCAACATCGGTCTTAGCAGCAAAACTATTCCTGGTATGCTGAAAAAGACCAATAACCCCCGTTTTGTGTATGACTCGTACCGTCGTCTGATTATGATGTACGCCGACGTTGTGATGGAGAAATCAGAAGGTATTGAACCCGCTGACGGCAAAGGAATTCGCAAGCAGCTGGACGATATGCTCGATGAATTCAAGGCTAAGAAAGGATACAAGAGTGACACTGAACTTACGGCTGACGACCTGAAATTCCTTGCCGAGGAGTTCAAGAAAAAAGTGAAAGAAGTTCTCGGCACCGAATTTCCCGACGATGCAAAAGCCCAGATGGAAGGCGGTATCAAGGCTGTCTTCAAGAGTTGGAACGGCAAGAAGGCTATTGCCTACCGCAAAATTGAAGGTATTCCCGACGATTGGGGTACTGCTGTCAATGTCCAGGCAATGGTATTCGGCAATATGGGCAACACTAGCGCCACTGGTGTCGCTTTCACCCGTAACCCCGCCACCGGCGACAACCAGTTCTATGGTGAATGGCTGATCGACGCACAGGGCGAAGATGTCGTTGCCGGCATCCGCACTCCCAACCCGCTGAATGACGACACCAAGAACGAGCAGAACAAGAACCTGCCTTCGATGCAGGAGCTTATGCCGGAAACATACAAGGAATTGTGCGATATCCGTCAGATACTTGAGAAGAACTACCACGATATGCTTGACATTGAGTTTACCATCCAAGACGGCAAACTTTATATGCTGCAATGTCGCGTTGGAAAGCGTACCGGTGTCGCCGCACTCACTATGGCAATGGATATGCTGAAAGAAGGTCTCATTGACGAGAGCGAAGTTGTGATGCGCATATCACCTGCCCAGCTCGACGAGTTGCTGCACCCCATTCTCGACAGCACTGACGAGAAGAAACACGAGGTTCTGGCAAAAGGTCTGCCCGCAGGTCCTGGCGGCGCTGTCGGCGTAATAGCCCTCACCAGCGAGAAAGCCAAGGAATACCAGGCTGCCGGTGTTAAGAACATCCTTGTCCGTGAGGAAACCAACCCCGAGGATGTCGAGGGTATGCGTGCTGCCGACGGTATCCTTACCGCACGCGGCGGTATGACCAGCCACGCTGCTCTTGTGGCCCGTGGATGGGGCAAATGCTGCATCGTAGGATGCGACGCCGTGAAGATCGAGATGGAGAAGGCTTCGGTAAAAACCGACCAATTCGGCAAAAAGAAAGTCAATGTCGAGGAACAGGGTACTGTCACCATCAACGGCAAGGTGTTCCACGAAGGCGACCTGCTGAGCCTCAACGGTTCGAAAGGCTGGGTCTATGACGAGGAAGTCAAGATGATCAACGCCACCGAGAATCCGCTGTTCCAGCAGTTTATGAAGCTTGTCGACAAGTTCCGCAAGATGGGTGTCCGCACCAATGCCGACAACCCCGCCGATGCACAGAAGGCAATTGATTTCGGTGCAGAAGGTATCGGTCTGTTCCGTATCGAGCATATGTTCTACGGTGAGAACAGCGAGGTGCCTCTGGAGAAGCTACGCAATATGATTTTGGCCGACAATCTTGAAGCACGTGTTGCTGCACTTGCAGAACTTGAGCCCTACGTACGCGAAAGTGCCAAAGGTACTTTGAAGGTTATGGATGGCAAGCCGCTCACCTTCCGTCTTATGGACCCCCCGCTGCACGAGTTTGTTCCCCAAACCGAAGAGAAACAGCGTGAGGTGGCTAAGGCTCGTGGCATTGAATTCGACAAACTGCACGCTCGCATCGAGAGTATGCACGAAGTCAACCCGATGATGGGTCTGCGTGGTGTCCGTCTGGGTATCATCTATCCCGAAATCACCGAGATGCAGTTCCGTGCCCTCTTCAGCGCAACTGTGGAACTGATGAATGAAGGTTTCGATCCTCATCTCGAAATTATGGTTCCTCTTACAATCAATGCTGCTGAGCTCAAACACCAGAAGGCACTTGCCGACCGTGTCAAGGAAGAAGTCGAGAAGAAATATGGCAAGAAGTTTGAGTATAAATTCGGTACTATGATCGAGATTCCTCGTGCAGCCCTCGTTGCCAACCAGATTGCCGAGGTCGCCGAGTTTTTCAGCTTCGGTACAAACGACCTTACCCAGATGACCTTCGGCTTCAGCCGCGATGACGTCAATGCAATCGTGAAGACCTATGTCGACGAGAAGATCATCCCCGCCGACCCGTTCAACTGCTTCGACCGCGAGTGCGTGGGCGAATTGGTCAAAATCGGTATCGAGCGTGGCCGCTCAACCCGTCCTACTCTCAAATGCGGTGTCTGTGGTGAACACGGTGGTGACCCCACAGCTGCTGAATTCTTCTATAAAAATGGTATGACTTATGTAAGTTGCAGTCCCTTCCGCGTTCCCGTGGCACGACTTGCAGCTGCACAGGCCGCCATCAAGGAAGCAAGAGAGAAATAAAGCCGCAAAGCCGACTTATAAAATTTGAGTTTTTAAGCATTCGGCGATGTTTAATCCCGAATGCTTAAAACTTGAATAAATAATGAATAATAATACTCTATTAAAATGACAATCAAAGTATGCGTTGGCAGTTCCTGCCACTTGAAAGGTTCCTACGATGTTATCGAAGCCTTCAAAGAGGTTCTGAAAAAATACGATGTTGAGGACCTTATCGACCTGCAAGCCAGTTTCTGTCTGGGTCATTGCGCTACGGGTGTTACCGTGGAATGCGACGATTTGGAACCTGCTGAACGTGGCGCACAGGTTGAAGAAATCCCCGGAGGATTCCTCCTGCACAGCGTCAATGCAGGCAACGTGGAGGATTTGTTCGCCAAGGAAATCTACCCAAAACTATTTCTTAACTAATTAACTAACTAATAAATACAACAAAATGTCCGAGTATTTGGAATTTAAAACTGTTCAATGCAAGGACTGCTACCGCTGCCTACGTGAATGCCCTGTTAAAGCTATAGATATAAAGAACCATCACGCGCAGATTATAGAGGAGCATTGCATCCTTTGCGGACATTGCACCAAAGTATGTCCACAACACGCCAAAATTGAACATAGTGAGCTGCCTGTGGTACGCGAGTTGCTTAAAAGTGGTGTCCGTATTGCAGCAACGGTTGCACCGTCTTTTATCAGCAGTCTCTGCCAGAAGGATTTCTCAATATTGCGTATTGCATTGGCAAAACTTGGTTTTGCCGTTGTCGAGGAAACAGCTGTCGGCGCACAGGCCGTTACTGAAGAATACAAACGAGTGTTGGCAAGTGGTGAGATGCGCAACTTCATCACCTCAGCTTGCCCGGCAGCCTGTCGCCTGATTCAGATGTATTATCCCAAGGCGTTACCTTATTTGGCACCTGTCGACTCTCCTATGGTGGCCCACGCAAAGATGCTGCGTCGTAACGACCCCAACCTCAAGATTGTCTTCATCGGCCCGTGCATTGCCAAAAAGCGTGAGGCCGACGAACACGCTATCGATGCCGTAATTACCTTTGATGAACTGCTGCAACTCTTCGAAGAACACAACATAGACCTCAACACCATCAATCGCTTGACGGTGTGTGACGACAACACCGCTGCCAACCGTGCAAAGGCATATCCGGCCACACAAGGTATAATCCGCTCTTTCGACATTCTGCCTGAAGGCTACAAATATATGTCGGTAGACGGTGTTGACCGCATTGTCAATGTACTTGAAAATATTGAATCTATGGACAAGATGTTCATAGAGATGAATGTGTGCCCTGGAGGATGTATAAATGGTCCTTGCGCCATCGAACACGAAGGCGGTATTATCAGGGCCGAATCCGATATTGACAGCTATGTGGAACACGAAATGGCCACACGTAAGCACCAGCCTGCAGCTGATGCAGGCGTCTCACTTGCCTATGCCCATCCGCGTCTGCGCGCAAAAAGCCGTCCCGCTTCTGAGAAGGAAATCGAAGAAGTTCTTCATCGCACAGGCAAGTTCACCAAGGCCGATGAACTGGATTGCGGCGCTTGCGGATACCGCACCTGTCGCGAGAAAGCCTGGGCTGTTGTGAACGGATATGCCGACATCGACATCTGTCTGCCATATATGCGCAAACGTGCAGAGAGCCTGGCTGTTGACATTGTGCGCAATTCACCTGAAGGTGTGATGATTGTCGACCCCGATATGAACATCGTAGACATCAATGTTTCCGCAATGAAGATGCTTGGACTTACCGGCAGACCTGAAAATGTAGTCGGTCGACCCGTGTCTGAAAGTTTCCAACCTATCGATTTCTACAATTCATACACAAAAAAACAGCGCGTCGAAAACCCGCAACTCCATATAGCTGCTACCGACAGATACATCAGCCTTACCGTCAGCCTGTTGAGTGAACAGAATCTGCTCTTTGGCTTGATGAAGGACATCTCCGAAATGGTTAATTACGACAAGAAGTTGGAAAAAGTCCGTATGGACACAATCTCTACCACCGACGACCTCATTATGAAACAGATGCGTGTGGCACAGGAGATTGCTTCGCTCTTGGGCGAAACCACTGCCGAAACAAAGGTGGCACTGCTCAAGCTCAAGAAAACCCTCTCCGACGGCCAGGGTGACTTGGGCATCGATGGAAGACCAACAGATTGGAAAACAGCAAAAATTGATTGATTGCTTGTATGTTTCAATGTTTGACACCTGACGGCAAAAAACAAACATTAATAAATCAAGCTAAAACAACATAACTTAAACAGATATGCAAGCAAACAATCAGACATCAACGATACCTCTCTGCGTCGACTACGGCTACACCTCGCTCAACCACTATGGCGAGGAACTCTGTGGCGACAATGTTGAAATGTGTGTCAACGACGGTTGGACAACGCTTGTGCTGGCCGATGGACTTGGTAGCGGCGTGAAAGCCAACATCCTTTCTACGTTGACAAGCAAGATCCTCTGCACAATGACCGCCGGCGGTGCCGATATGCAGGACTGTATTGAGACCATCATTCAGACATTGCCTGTATGCAAAGAACGTCAGGTGGCCTACAGCACCTTCTCGGTGATTCACGTCAATGATTACGGGAAAGGCCATCTCTTCGAATTTGACAACCCCGAAGCCATTTGGTACCACAACGGCCACACTGCCGATTTCTCCCGTGACGAGCTCGACATCTGCGGAAAAAAGGTCTACCACACCGATTTGCAGCTTGAGTCAGGCGATATGGTCTTCGTGATGAGTGATGGAACCATTCACGCAGGAATAGGACAGATGCTTAATTTCGGATGGCAACGAAATGAAATCAAAGAGCATCTGGACCATTATATCGATGCACATATGTCTGCTCGCGCTGCCGCCTGCCTGTTGGCATCGGCCTGCAACGACCTTTACCTCGACCGTCCCGGCGACGATACGACCGTCGCTGCCGTTCGGCTGCATCCTCGATGCGAAGTCCACATAATGGTTGGGCCGCCGGTCGACAAGGAAAAAGATGCCGAATACGTCCAAAACTTTATGCGTGGTGCCGACAAGCGCATCGTGTGTGGAGGCACAACTTCGCAAGTTGTGGCCCGTTGTCTCGGACGACAGCTAAAAACAAGCTTTGACTTTCCAGACAAAGAGGTGCCCCCCATTGGTTTTATCGACGGCATCGACCTCACAACTGAAGGTGTAATCACCTTGCGGCGACTGCTTTCGCTCTCTGAAAAATACGTATCCGCCAAAGACCTCACTCCGAAAACCTACGCCAAGAAGGACGGCGGTTCGCTTTTGGCCAACATCATCTTCGAGGAGGCTACCCACGTCGTCTTCTTTGTCGGACAGAACGTCAACGCTGCCCATTCTGGACTGGACATCGACATCACAATGAAACTCAAACTCGTCGAGCGGCTCGCCAGCAACTTGCGCACGATGGGTAAGATAGTAACCGTAAATTACGATTAATATGGAACAAAAACTATTCGATACAAACGTACAATGGATTAAATACCAAGTGCTCAAGGAAGTCATCAGGCGCGCCTATGAGGGTGGACTCGATAACGCCTACACCATTCCGCGTACCATTGCTCCCGGGCCTAAAGCCGACACTCGATGCTGCATCCACAAAGAGCGTGCTGTGCTTATGGACCGAGTCCTTGTAGCTATGGGAGGCAACAAGGAAAATCCCAACGTGGTTGAAGTGTTGCCTGAAGCCTGTGATGAATGTCCGGCAGGTGGAATGATTGTCACCGACGTCTGTCGCGGATGCCTTATGCACTCTTGCAAAGAGGTCTGTCCCAAAGGAGCCATATCCATTGTCGACCACCGATGCCATATCGACAAAACCAAATGCATCGAATGTGGCAAGTGTGCTGCCGCCTGTCCCTATAGCGCCATCATTGCGCAAAAACGTCCCTGCATCAAAAGTTGCAAGGTGAAGGCAATCAGCATCAACGACGAGGACAAAGCAGTCATCGACAACGACAAGTGCATCTCCTGCGGAGCCTGCATCGTCAGCTGCCCCTTCGGTGCCATCAGCGACAAAAGCCTTGTGCTCGACATCATCAAAATGCTCAAGGAATCGGAGAACAATACCCGCTATCGCTGCTATGCTGTCATTGCTCCCGCCATCGTCAGCCAGTGCCGCTTCGGACGCATCGAGCAGGTTGTCACCGCCATCAAGAGACTTGGGTTCCATCAGGTGGTGGAAGCCGCTCTTGGTGCCGACATAACGCTCTACAACGAAGCTCGCGAATTCAAAGAGAAAGCCGAATCTTGCGAAGCTCCTGTAATGACCACTTCCTGCTGTCCGGCCTTTGTACGTTTTGTCGAGAACAATTTCCCTGAGCTCAAAGACGCCATTTCCTCATCGGTGTCGCCTATGGTTATGACAGCACGTCTCATCAAGCACAGCGACCCCACGGCCAAAGTGGTATTCATCGGTCCCTGTGCCGCCAAGAAGTTTGAATATACGCTCGAGAAGACTCACGGTATGATTGACAGCGTGATGAGCTTTGAAGAGCTGCAGGCCTTCGTCGACGCTCGTGGAATCGACACCACCCAGTGCGAGGATTCCACTCTCGACAATGCCTCCTTCTATGGACGCATCTTCGCCAAAAGCGGCGGAATTGCACTTGGTGTCGCCGATGTGGCCAAATCGCTTGGTGTCGACGGCGTCAAGCCTTGTGTGATGAACGGCATCGACCAGTGCCGCCAGCATCTCACATTGTTGCGTGCCAAGAAGGAAACAGCCAACTTCTTCGAAGGAATGGCCTGCGACGGAGGCTGCGTGGGCGGTCCGCTCAGCATCACACGATCTCCGCGCAATGTCTTCGATGTCGACAAGTACGGCAACTCGGCTCGAGAGAAGAATATCGACGGCTCCGTCAACCTCTATAAAATGACACTTGGAGAATAAAAGACGAAAACCATAACGAAAACCGATACGATAACAAACCCCTTAAACCCATTAATATTATGAACGACAAAATCAGAAAAGATCTCGAAGCATTAGGCATTTCCGGCGTGAAGGAGATCCATTACAACCCCTCTTATGAGGAGCTGTTCAAGATGGAAATGGACCCCGCCCTCACCGGCTACGACAAAGGTCAGCTCACCGAGCTCGATGCAATCAACGTAATGACAGGCATCTATACCGGACGCTCGCCCAAAGACAAATACATCGTAATGGATGCCAACTCCAAAGATACTGTTTGGTGGAACACTCCTGAGTATCCCAACGACAACCACCCGATGAACGAAGACGTATGGAAGACCGTCAAAGGGCTCGCAACCAGTGAACTCTGCAACAAAGAGCTCTTCGTTGTCGACGCCTTCTGCGGTGCCAACAAGGACACTCGCATCGCCGTCCGCTTCATTATGGAGGTTGCTTGGCAGGCTCACTTCGTGCTCAATATGTTCATCAAGCCGTCGGCCGAAGACCTCAAGACCTTCAAACCCAGCTTCACCGTCTATGCTGCCAGCAAGGCCAAAGTCGACAACTACAAGGAGCTCGGCTTGCATAGCGACACCTGCGTCGCCTTCAACGTCTCAAGCCGCGAGCAGGTAATCCTCAACACCTGGTATGGTGGCGAGATGAAGAAAGGTATGTTCTCTATGATGAACTACTATCTTCCGCTCAAAGGCATCGCCTCGATGCACTGCTCGGCCAACACCGATATGAAAGGCCAGAACACAGCCATCTTCTTCGGTCTCAGCGGCACCGGCAAGACCACCCTCTCGACCGATCCCAAGCGTCTCCTCATCGGCGACGACGAACACGGCTGGGACGACGACGGCGTCTTCAACTTCGAAGGCGGCTGCTACGCCAAGGTCATCAACCTCGACAAAGACAGCGAACCCGACATCTACAACGCCATCCGTCGCAATGCACTCCTCGAGAACGTCACCGTCGACAACAACGGCAAGATCGACTTCAAAGACAAATCAGTCACCGAAAACACCCGCGTCAGCTATCCCATCGACCATATCGAAAAGATAGTTCGCCCCGTCAGCGCAGCTCCTGCAGCCAAGAACGTCATCTTCCTCAGCGCCGACGCATACGGTGTGCTGCCTCCCGTCAGCATCCTCACTCCCGAACAGTGCAAGTATTACTTCCTCAGCGGTTTCACGGCCAAGCTTGCCGGTACCGAACGCGGCATCACCGAGCCTACGCCGACCTTCAGCGCCTGCTTCGGACAAGCATTCCTCGAGCTGCATCCCACCAAGTACGCCGAAGAGCTCGTGAAACGTATGGAACGCAGTGGCGCAAAGGCCTATCTTGTCAATACTGGCTGGAACGGCACCGGTAAACGCATTTCCATCAAAGACACACGCGGCATCATCGACGCCATACTTGACGGTTCCATCGAGAAGGCACCCACCAAGAAAGTGCCCTATTTCGACTTCGAGGTGCCCACAGCACTTCCCGGTGTCGACCCCGCAATTCTCGATCCGCGCGACACCTACGCCGATGCGTCGGAATGGGACAAGAAAGCCAAGAACCTTGCCCAGCTCTTCATCAACAACTTTGTCAAGTTCACCCACAACGACGCAGGCAAAGCCCTCGTCGCTGCCGGTCCACAACTCTAATTCCTGACCGCAGGGCATCCTGCCAGCAAGAAAAGGAGCGCAGGCTTCCAGCCTGCAAATACAAAAAAACGGAAAGCCACGCGGCTTTCCGTTTTTTGTTTTCGTTTTCGTCTTCGTTTCTCACACACCCGTCTTCTTCTCAACCTTGATATAGTTCGGCATAGGCACCGTGTAAGTGCCCACATTGAGCATAGGCTTGATTCTCAGCCCCACCTTCGACGAAGTACCGTCGTTCTTGAAACTGCTTACGAAATTCTTCAGTGCGCCGATGCCGTCCTTGCTGAACATACTGTACAAGTCGGTGTTCACACCCAGCGGAACCGTTGTCGTAGCCTGCTTTGTTACCGTATAGTTCTTCGTGCTGTTGCCCTGTGCAAACTGGCTGCCGTCGATGTCCAGAATCCAGTCCATCGCCGTCAGAGCAGCGTTGCGTTCCGTCGGGTTCTTGATGTCGATGTTAACATCCATCGCCATCGGAACCGCTTTGCCTACCAGCGCCGAAGTCAGTTTCAGCACGTCGCCGGCGGTGATGTTGCCGTTAGTGATATTCTTCACATTGACACCTGCAATCGTCAGGTTAGAGACATTTTTGAGGTTATACTCACAGTTTGCCAGATTAGCCAGGCTTGCAGCCTGATCAAGCACACTGTTCAACGCAGCGCACGCCGACAGCGACACACACGCCGCACAAACAACAAACAAACGTATCAATCTTTTTTTCATAACATTACATTTTTATTGTTCAACATTTTCAATCTGCAAAGATACACTTTTTTGCCGTTCCGACAAAAATAAATTATTATCACATTAAATTTCATTTTTCTCCGATAGGAATAATCTATCTAATTACCAAATGTTTGACGATGCGACACACACTGGCCTTTGTTTATGTTCACCGCTTCGCTATAGAATTGGCCGGGGTGTGTCGCACCGTGAAAAATGCTTTCAGAAAACTTAATAAAAGTTAATTTTTGGCCTTGTTTTACTCAATAATCTGAAAACCAACCAAATAGCTATAATTCACCATTGCTTCATAACCGCCTCATTTCCAGTCCTTCAAGGGACCAACTCCGTCATATGTACAATATATGTACAATACTTGTACAATATTTGTACGTTTATAATCGTACATATATTGTACAACTATTGTACATATATTGTACATATGACGGAGTTGGTATGGCCCGTTTGCGCGGACGGTGCAGGGTGGAGGAGAGGCGAACTCTATATTTCAATGAAAAAATCTTTTGCCGATTACGAAAAGTTTCGTATCTTTGTATTCGCGTAAACTATGTTGCGCCTTTATTATTTTTTTATAAATCAGGATGCTAAACCATTGGCATCTGTCGTTGATATAATGTATAAATGGAAGAAAAAGACGAAAAACAACTGAATTTCCTCGAGGAAATCATCGAAAAGGGATTGAATGACGGCAGCTACAAGTCTATTTTGACGCGTTTCCCGCCGGAGCCCAACGGCTATCTCCACATTGGACACGCCAAATCAATATGCCTCAACTTCGGTCTTGCAAAGAAGTATGGCGGCAAGACCAACCTGCGTTTTGACGACACCAACCCCGTCAAGGAAGACACCGAATATGTAGACTCGATTCAAAACGACATCCGCTGGCTCGGTTTCGAATGGGCCGGTGTACACTATGCCTCCGACTATTTCGAACAGCTCTACCAGTGGGCTGAACTGCTTATAAGCAAGGGGCTTGCCTACGTTGACGACCAGACCCTTGAGGAAATACGCGCCAACCGCGGCACGGTGACGTCGCCGGGCAAGGACAGCCCTTGGCGCGACCGCTCGGTGGATGAGAACCTTGACCTGTTCAGACGTATGCGTGCCGGCGAGTTTGAAGACGGCAGCCGCGTACTGAGAGCCAAAATCGATATGGCACATCCCAATATGATGTTCCGCGACCCCATAATGTACCGTATCCTTCACGCCCACCATCACCGCACGGGCGACAAGTGGTGCATATACCCGATGTATGACTATGCACACGGCCAGAGTGACTCAATTGAGGGCATCACGCACTCAATCTGCACGCTGGAGTTCGACATCCACCGCCCGCTCTACGACTGGTTCATCCAGCAGCTGGGCATCTTCCCGAGCCACCAGTATGAGTTTGCGCGCCTGAACATCGACTACACCGTGATGAGCAAGCGCAAGCTGCTGCAGCTTGTGAAGGAGCACTATGTCAGCGGATGGGACGACCCGCGAATGCCGACCATCTGCGGCTTCCGTCGCAGGGGCTACACCCCCGAGAGCATCCGCAGTTTCTGCGACCGCATCGGTGTGGCCAAACGCGACAACATCATCAGCTACTCGCTTCTGGAATTCTCACTCCGCGAGCACCTCAACAAGGTGGCTCAGCGCCGTATGGCTGTGTTGAATCCCGTCAAGTTGGTCATCGACAACTATCCCGCCGGCCAGGAAGAGCTGCTCACCGCCGTCAACAATCCCGAGAACGAGGCCGACGGCAAGCGTCAGGTGCCCTTCTGCGGCGAACTCTACATAGAGCGCGACGACTTTATGGAGAATCCTCCCAAGAAGTATTTCCGCCTCTCGCCGGGCACCGAGGTGCGTCTGCGCTATGCCTACTTCGTAACCTGCACAAGCGTTGAGAAGGACGCCGAGGGCAACATTACCTGCATCCACTGCACCTACGACCCCGCCACCCGTGGCGGCGACGCCCCCGACGGACGCAAGGTGAAAGGCACCATCCACTGGGTCAGTGCCCGTCACGCCGTCGATGCCGAGGTGAGAATGTTCGACCGCCTCTTTGCTGCCGAAGCTCCCGACGAAGTGCCCGAAGGCGGCACCTTCCTCGACAACCTCAACCCCGACAGCCTGCAGGTCCTCAACAACTGCAAGATTGAACCGGCCATTGTGGACGACGTTAAGACTCCCAACAAGGAAAACGGCGTGGATGCTCCCCACCGCTTCCAGTTTGAACGTCTGGGCTACTTCTGCACCGACCCCGACGGCAGTAGCGACCACCTGGTGTTCAACCGTTCCTGCACCCTCAAGGATTCGTTCAAGATTGGCTGAAAGGGATTGAAGGACCGAGAAAACCGCCAGCGGTTGCTCGAATGACAACCCTTCACCCCTAAAACTCTAAAACTCTAAAACCCTAAAACATTTTAACCCTTAAACCCTCTAAGAAATGAAACGACAGACCTCTTTGTACTTCATCGTTATCGGAGCTTTTCTGCTCTTCATCTCGGGCAATTTCCTCTCCGAGGGACTCTCGCGAGTAGGTATGGACAACGCTGTCGTTTCGCAGCGAATGGCCGAGGGTTTTGAGGAGTTCTGGCTGCCCTCGATGGGCGCTCCGGGCAACCCCGACCGGCACAACTATCTGCCGTTGGGCTACTGGCTTGAAAGCAAGTGGTTCCAGCTTTTCGGCAACAACTCGTTTATGGCCGAGAAGGTCTATTCGGTGCTCACCTACTTCATCATTGCGGCACTGATGATATGGATATGGTCCCTGACAGGACACAACCGCAAGACCGGATGGCTGCCGCTGATGTACTGGATAACCATCCCCATCGTTTCGTGGTCGGCCACCAACAACCTGCTGGAGAGCACGATGACTATGTTCGTCCTGCTCTCGGTGGTGTTCCTGCTGAAAGCCGGAAATGCATCATTCATAGCGCATTCGCGACTGGCATTAGGCAAGCCCACAGGCCCCTACAGGCTAAGCCGAACAGCGTGGATTGTTCTGGCGGCCCTGATGATGGAACTGGCCTTTATGGTGAAAGGTTTTGCCGGATTGTTCCCCATCTTTTTCCCGTTCCTCTACTGGCTGATAGTGCGCCGCGAACGTATACTGTTTCCTGCCTTCACCACTGGCGTGATACTCATCATCTGGATGGCAACGGTCTTTATCGCTGTCATTGTTTCGCCCGACATCTATCACCACCTGTACAACTATCTGCACGGCCAGATGATTGGCGGAATGCTGCACGTGCAAACTGTGGCGTCCCGTTTCTACATCATCTATGTCCTGATAATCCAGAGCATTATACCGCTGATTATTACGGCAGTGCTTTGCGTCATCCGCATCAAAAACCGACCGTTCTACCGTTTCCTATTCTTCTGGCGCAACCGCGACAAGCTTACCGCTCTGCAGATTGAACGCGCCAAACTGGGATGGTTCTTCTTCGCACTGGGTCTGTCGGGCATCGTTCCCATTATGCTGGGCCTGAAGCAGCAGGAGTTCTACATCGTGCCGACTTTGCCTTTCTTCGCAATAGCAATGGCCTGCCTGCTCTACGACCTGCTTGAAGACTGGCTGGAGCGAATGAACAAGACTGCCGAACGGGTACTGACAGGACTTGCAATACTGATATTCGGCTCGGGTCTGCTGCTGAACCTGAGCAGCATCCACAAAATCAACTCCAACCAGGACCTGCTGTCGGATATGCGCCTGATACTGCCCTATCTGGAGAACGGAGAAACCCTAATGGTTAGCAACGAGGTGATGGAATCGCCCGAGGTGGCAGAATATTTCTACCGCTACAAGAAGATTCTGTTCGACACCACTCCCGACCACGACCACCTCTTGACTATGTACAGCCGTGCAGCCGACCTGCCAACCGATATGGGATTCAAGAAGACCGACATCCCGACACGATTATACATCCTGTACGAGAAAGTGAATGAGGTGGAGACTGAAACCGTGATTGATACAACAACTATTGACACTATTGGCTATGAACAAATGGATATTGCTGACATTTAGCCTGCTGGTGTTTGCCGGATGCAACGGCAAATACGAGATGGGCGACTTCTATAAAGACAACGACACTAAAGGCATTGTCGTTCAAGTCGACGGCGACGGACGTGCAGTGCTGGTACTGTCAATCGACGAGGCTGTCAATATCAATGCCGACTCCGCCTTCATCTGGGCCGAGCAGTTTGACGGAGGTGGCTGGCATCTGCCCACTAAGGAGGAGATGACAACCATCAGGAAATACAAGAACCTCGTCAACAGCACCCTGGAACGCAAGGGCTATAATACAATACTTACAAACCACACTTTCTATTGGACCGGCACTCCTTGCTCGGAATCGCACACTTATGCCTGCGGTCCCGACGGCATCAAATGCTATTTCAACCAGAACCTTTCGTCCTGCTACCGTGCAAGGGCGGTAAAGAGAATTGACAAACAGATTTAAAGAATAATAAAAAATATACACATAATGAAAATATCATACAATTGGCTTAAAGACTATGTTGACACCACGCTGACTCCTAACGAGCTTGACGATTTGCTGACATTCTCGGGACTTGAGATTGAGGGTGTCGACAAGGTGGAGACAATCAAGGGCGGACTTGAGCACGTGGTGATAGCACAGGTTCTGACCTGCGAGCCGCATCCCGACTCGGACCATCTGCATCTCACAACGGTAGATGTTGGAGCTGCAGAGCCGTTGCATATTGTATGTGGCGCTCCCAATGTAGCTGCCGGCCAGAAAGTCGTTTGTGCACAGATCGGCACCAAGATATGGACCTCCGACACAGAGTTTCACGAAATCAAGAAAGGGAAGCTGCGCGGTGCCGTCAGCGAAGGAATGCTCTGCGCTGAGGACGAACTGCAGCTGGGCTCAAGTCACGATGGCATTATGGTACTGCCCGATGACGCTCCTGTAGGAATGCCGGCCAAAGAGTATTTCAACGTTAAGGACGACTACACCCTCGAAGTGGCCATCACCGCCAACCGTTCGGATGCCACATCACACATCGGAGTGGCACGCGACGTCGTTGCCGTTCTCAACACTCGCAACGGCGAACACCTTAAAATTAAATGGCCCGAGACCTGCACATCATTGACTGTCAACCAGAATGCTGCCGGCAACGCCATTAAAGTAAACGTCGAGGAAGCCGAGCTGTGTCCTCGATACAGCGGACTGACGATAAGAAATGTCAAGGTAGGAGAATCACCCGACTGGCTGAAGGACAAACTCCGCACCGTGGGACTGCGCCCGATCAACAATATTGTAGACATCACCAACTTCATACTGATGGAAGTGGGACAGCCTCTGCACGCTTTCGATGCCGACAAGATAGAAGGCGGCAAGGTCGTAGTGCGTTGTCTGCCACAAGACACTCCGTTTGTCACACTTGACGGCATTGAACGCAAACTTGACAAACGCGACTTGATGATATGCAACGAGAAAGAGGGGATGTGCATTGCCGGTGTCTTTGGCGGCCAGAAATCGGGCGTTACTATGGAAACCACCAATGTTTTCATCGAGAGCGCCTATTTCAACCCGGTAAGCATCCGCAAGACCTCCAAGCGTCACGGACTTAAGACCGATGCCTCGTTCCGTTACGAGCGCGGTTGCGACCCTAACATAACGCTGTGGGCCGTTCGTCGTGCTGCATACTTGATTCAGCAACTGGCAGGTGGCGAGATATGCGGCGATATACTCGACATCTATCCTAAACCGATAGAGAAGGCTGAAGTACAGATAGATTTCCAGCGTGTAGCCAACCTGATAGGCAAGGAGATACCCGTTGACACAATACGTACAGCGCTGACCTCACTCGACATTGAGATAGCAAAAGAAGACAAGAACGGTATGCTGCTCAGAATACCCACCTGCAAGGTCGATGTGTACCGCGAATGCGATGTGGTAGAGGAGATTATGCGAATATATGGCTACAACAACATCGAGATCGATGAGCGTCTGAACAGCTGTCTGGCCTATGGCGCCAAACCGAATCCGCAAAAGCTTAAGAACATAGCATCCGACTATCTCACCTACAACGGCTTCAACGAGATAATGAACAACTCGCTGACCAAGAGCAGCTACTATGACGGCAATGCCGACTTCCCGGCCGAGCGTTGCGTAGCTATCCTCAATCCGCTCTCCAAAGAACTCAACGTTATGCGCCAGACACTGCTCTACAGCGGACTGGAGTGCATCGTTTACAATATGAACCACAAGATTTTCGATCAGAAAATCTATGAGTTTGGACGCAGTTATGTCAAGAACGCAGAGCAGAAAGCAGAGAACGGCGAGGAACTGCCCGTCACGAAGCGCTACACCGAGACTCAGCACCTGACTTTCTTTATGACCGGCGCTGTCAACGGCGAGAGCTGGCGTGCACAACGCAAGGCCGTCGACTTCTTCGACGCCAAAGCACATCTTGTAAACATCCTTCACCGTCTGCGTATGCCTATGGGACGCCTGCAGGAAGTGTCGGCAACCGAGCACTTCTTGGCCGAAGGTCTTGCCTACCAGTTCAAGGACAACAAGAAACAGCTTGCCGTTGTCGGTCGTATTTCACGCGAGACGCTGCAGAAGATGGACTGCCGCCAGGAGGTGTTCTATGTGGACATCGACTGGGATCTGCTGCTCAAGACCTTCCCACAGAAGGATGTCACATTCACCGACATACCGAAATTCCCCGAGGTGCGCCGCGATCTGGCTCTTATGCTCGACGGCAACGTGACCTTCGGTCAGATTGAAGCCGTAGCTTTCGCCACCGAGAAGAAACTGTTGCGCCGTGTGTCGCTCTTCGATGTCTATCAGGGCAAAGGCATTGCCGAAGGCAAGAAATCGTATGCCGTAAGCTTTGTCCTGCAGGATCCCGACAAGACCCTGAACGACAAGCAGATTGAGGCTGTTATGGCCAAACTGCAGAAAAACCTGGAAACCCAACTTAACGCTATAATAAGACAATAATAACATTCACTGCTGCCTGAATACATCTTCAAGTAAAAGACATTAATCGCAGAATGGGACTGGAAAAGTACGACATAAAGATACTTCTGGCGCTGAACAAGAGCATCGCCGGCCGAAAGGATTTCTTTCGCTGGCTGCTTGACAACGGCTATCCCGAACTTGCGGCTTTTTCAAATGCCATTCGTGGAGATGTAGAGGCAATGAAATGGCTTTTCGCGCACAACTATGCGTGGCTGGCCATACTCTCAAATGCCATCGACGGTGAAGACGAGGCCCGTGTGTGGATAGGCAAAGCCACACACCGCTGCAACCTGATGTTTGCAATGGCCTGCCGCGAGGATGTCGACGCCATACGTTGGCTACAACAAAACGATTTACAGATTTTTCTAATGATTGCTAAAGAAGTGGCACAGGTGCTCGACACACAGGCCCTTGAAAACAAAGGCCCATACGTGCTTCACTTCTGACTCTATTATTTTTAACAATATCAGAACTTTACTCCAGCTAAACCGACTAAATACAAACAAATCAATGGAAGAAACAAAAAATCAACCCCGTGAAGGTGGAAGACCCAGACGACCGCGCATCAACCGCCCAAGCGCAAGCAGCTACCAGCCTGTCCAAGGACGTTCGCGCTACAACGACAACGGGTCTGAAAACGAAGACAAACCCAAGAAACGCTTCGGCGGCCATCAGGCAAACAGTAAACGCAAGCCATTCAAGCCCAAAAGACTGAAAGGATCGGAAGAGATTATTCAGAATAAAATAAACCGCCGCAAGACCCGCCAGGCTCCGCCCGAACCGAAACACGACGGGACTACACGCCTGAACAAGTATATATCAAATGCAGGCATCTGCTCACGACGCGATGCTGACAAACTTATAGAGGCCGGCGCCGTGTCGGTCAACGGAGAGGTTGTCACCACACTGGGTTTCAAAGTCAAAGAGGGTGATATCGTATCATACGGTGGCGAAGTTCTGCGCAGTGAACCTAAACGCTACTTTCTGCTTAACAAACCAAAGGGCTACATCACGACACTCGACGACCCGCAGGAGCGCAACACAGTGATGCTGCTGGTGCAAGGATGCTGCAAGGAACGCATCTATCCCGTGGGCCGCTTGGACAAAAACACGACAGGACTACTGCTCTTCACCAACGACGGAGAGATGGCCCGCAAGTTGACCCATCCCTCGTCGAATGTCTATAAGATATACCAGGTGGAATGCGACCGCGCCGTGAGCCGCGAAGATATGAAGCAGATGATGGAAGGCATTGAGCTTGAGGACGGCCCGATTTCGGTCGACGACGTACAATATCAGGGTGACGGCCGCGACCGTCGCATTGTGGGTGTTGCCCTGCACTCGGGCAAGAACCGCATCGTGCGCCGCATCTTTGAGCATTTTGGCTACGAAGTCAAGAAACTCGACCGCTGTGTATTTGCAGGACTTACCAAGAAAGACCTGCCTCGCGGCAAGGTCCGCGAATTGACACAGCAGGAAGTCAACTACCTAATGATGGTATAAGCCGCACTCGCCGTAAGGCATAATTCAGTACAATAACGATTACGCCACGGGGGATAGTTATGTCCTCAGTGGCGTAATTATTATATCTTCATCTGTTCTTTTCCGACACGACTTTTTGATAAATTCTAATCAAAAACTGATCATATTCTACTGATGTGAACTTTGGTAAAACTTTGATAAGAATTTGAGTAAACTTTGATAGGAATTTGGTATATGGAAATCAAGGAGTTGCAAAAGGGCATTTTTGGCCTTTTTACGGTTTTTTCAAACTTTTTTAAAATCTTCGGAATGCAGTGATAATCTGCCGATTAGGATTAAAAAGCAGAATTTATCAAAAAGTCGGATTTTGAACCCTTATCAGGGATCGTTTAAACCGACAGAAAGGTTGGTGAAAATGTTTTTTTTGCTTCTAATCCGAAGGCCGATTAGAAATCGTCGGAGGGATAGAAGTCGGCGTCCAATTCGTTCTCGTGCCATTGGACGGACTCTTCGATGGCGTCGTCGTAACCTGTCAGAGCGGCGAAGGGCGCAAACTGTGCTGCACGATTGCGCAGTGGCATTTGAGGATGCTTTTTTGACACGTGGTGCGGCAGGTCTATAATGTCATCATAGTTCATAGTTCGGTATAAGTCAGTTCACTATAAGCTATTCTATTTTTCAGGGAAGACACATTTGGTGATATAGCGATGGAGGGCGTCAGGGGTAAAGAGCCGGCGTGCGCGCTCAAGGTCGTCGAGTGTGCCGACATCGAACCAGTTGTCGCCATTGTGCATAAAATAGCCTATGCGGTGGCTTTTGGCAAGCTCAAGATAGGCACGAAATACTGGGTAGGGCTTGTCGTCGGGCGGCATAAGGTCGAATAGTTGCGGACTTACAATGGAGATGCCGCTGAATGGGAGAGGGGTGAGGCCGGGAGCGTTGTCGCGGCCATAGATGCCTGCCAGGTTGCCCGTTTGGTCGAACAGAAGCATACGGTTGCTGTGGCGGTGGCTGGTGCAGAGGGTTATGAGGTTTCCGCTGGCGATGTGATGCTGCTCGAGGGCGTGGAAGTCGATGTCGGAGAGGATGTCGACATTGTGTATGACGACTGGTTCTTTGAGCGAGAAGTGCTTTGCGGCGTGCTTTATGGCTCCGCCGGTGTCGAGCAGCAGTCCGCTTTCGTCGCTAATGCTCAGGCGGCAGACTTGGGAGGCTTCAGAGTTCTGGATGTATGTTCTGAACTCTTTTGCAAAGTGGTGTATGTTGACAACGCAATGGCTTATGCCAGCATTGGCGAGTCGGCTCTGGGTTATATGGAATAGCGACATTCCGCCTATTTCGACCATTGCCTTGGGACGGTCGTTGGTGAGTGGGCGAAGACGTGTGCCGAGTCCTGCTGCTAAGATAAGTGCTTCCATTTGTTGTTGATATGTTGATATGTTTTATGTTGATATGTTTTATGTTGATATGTTGATAGGGGGGTATGTATTGTCCCTTTCACTCCTCTTTCACTCCTCTTTCACTCCCCCTTTTAGTTTTCTCGTAATCACGCTTTGTGTCCGCCAATTTGTCGGTTACGGTCTTTGGCAGTGGCGCCTTCCTCGAAGTTGAGCCCTTTGAGGATTGCATTCTTGCCGAATCTGTGTTTTATCTCGAGGACAGCCTCTTGCATTTTGCGCTCTTTTTTGAGAGTGTCGACCTGCTGTTTCTTCTGCTTTTCGTATTCTTCATAGTCAGTAAAGAGGTCGAGTTGTTGGGCTGTCGAGCCGCTGTTCTGTGCGTTGTCAAGCAGATTCTCGGGCACTACGTTGAATGCGGCTATGGTGATGCGACGTATAAGGAGGCCAGGGACTACAATAGTGTCGAACAACTGCAGGGTGGCATTGATGATATGCGAGGCCGATGAGGTGGCAAAGGGAAGGCGTATGCTGCTGTGCGAAGGCTTTGGCGCAAGACGGCCGTAATAGTCTGTTACAACCGTTAGGTTATTTGTTGACGGATTGTTTACGTTTTCAACGTCGTAGTTGATGGCCAATCCGATTTGTGTAGTGGTGAGTCGCCTTTCGAGCAACTTCAAGGCCATTGCATCGGCCATTTCCTGTGTGACGATGCGTGCTTTTGCGGATGTGTAGGGCGATTGCAGCACCTGGCTGTTGGACAGCGAGTTGTTGTCTGGTCTGTAGGCCTTGATGAGGTCAATGGTGCAGGGCTCCCATCCCCAGGCGTGGTCGATAATGAGTTCGGCATTGATGCCGAAGAGTTTATAGAGCAGTTCTTCGTTTTTTACAGAGCATCGAGCAACCATACCCATTGTGTAGAGCCCGTTGCGCTCGAGCCGCCGCGCGATGCCGTGTCCGATGCGCCAGAAGTCGGTCAGCGGACGGTGGTCCCATAGTTTTTGGCGGTAGGACATCTCGTCGAGTTCGGCTATACGCACACCGTCCTTGTCGGCAGGTATATGTTTTGCCACGATGTCCATTGCAATTTTGGCAAGGTAAAGGTTTGTGCCGATGCCGGCGGTGGCTGTGATGCCGGTCTCGCGCAGGACTTCCTGTACAACCTTGATGGTCAGCTGATGAGCCGTCATCTTGTAGTTGTCGAGGTAGTTGGTGACATCAATGAAGACTTCGTCAATGGAGTAGGCGTGTATGTCCTCGTGCGAGAAATAGCGCAGGTATACTTTGTAGATACGTGTGCTGTAGTCGATATAGAATGCCATTCGAGGCGGTGCGGCGATGTAGTCGACTGCCAGTTCGGGATGAGCCTTAAGCTCTATGTCGTTGAACGACTTGCCCGCAAATTTGTATTTAGGGGCGTAAAACTGACGCTCTTTGTTGACTTCACGCATACGCTGCACCACCTCAAAAAGGCGTGCGCGCCCTCCTATACCGTATGCTTTCATTGATGGCGACACGGCGAGACAGATGGTCTTGTCGGTACGCGACGCGTCGGCGACCACGAGGTTGGTGGTCAATGGATCAAGTCCTCGTTCGACACACTCGACAGAGGCGTAGAACGATTTGAGGTCGATGGCGATATAGGTGCGCTGTGTAGACAATGATTAGAGAGAGTAGGTGAAACCGAAAGTCAGATGGTAGGGGAATCTCTTGCTTACATACAATCCTTCGCCCACACCTCTGAGGCCTTTGTTGCCTTCGTCATCAAATAGCCCGAAGAAGTCGATAGGGTATCCCAAAAGGTTGCACGACAGGGTGATGGCATCGGTGACTCTGTAGTCGATGCCAACCATAACGTCAATCATTGCCATCATCATATCCATAAAGTCGGTGCCGCCTTGGGTGTTTACGGCCGGCGTACCGTTGGAGTATTCGATGGTTGATTTGGGAGTAAGATTGAGACCGATAGTCAAACCTAAACCGGCGTTGATGGAGAGATTGTCGCCGACGGGAATCATTGCATAGTAGAGTTCGGTTAATTCCGCTGTTTTAAAGTTGAAAGTTGTTGTGAATGTGTTGGCAGGATTCGTAATGGAGGTACCCTCGACCGTTCCGTGCCAGAAATTAAGGGCCAGACGGAAGTTGTTGCCCCAGCTGATGCGGTTGCCTTCCAGAACGCGCTTGTAGAGAAGGGCTATAGAGGGATTGAGAGGCGAACGTTTATATTTGTCTGCCGTATAACCCAGGTATGGAGAGCTGGTGTTGTACGAGTCGACGTTGAGCCTGAAGTCTGCAGAGCCAAACCAACCGCCCAGGCCAGCTTCGAGACCGATGTATTTGTCGCCATTGACGAAGGGGTCGTAGACATAGCGTACTTGGGCATTGGCGCCGCAAACAGCGAGCAGAGTGAACATTGCAAGCGAAAGGATTGCTTTCTTCATTTTGATAGACAGTTTTTATAGAGGTGCCTCCTCTTTTTGATTGTTATTAATGGTTTTGTATTATCGTTTAATATGTAACAATTTTGTCTTGTTTTTTACAACTGTCGGCAAATAATTTCTTGCATTATTTCATCTATGGTATCGCAAACAATTAAATCCGGTCTTTTGCCGCTGCGGAAGAAGCCGTGCTGCCCCATCACATCTATTTGATGCAGGAAGGGGGCGTAGAAATTGTCGTGGTTAAAGAGGATCATGGGTTTGTCGCGGTGGTTGTCGTCGCGCAGGGGCCCCAGCTGGTTGCTAACCATCACTTCGAGAACTTCGTCGAGAGTGCCGATTCCGCCAGGGAAGGCGATGAAGGCGTCGCTGTTGGCAATGAGGTATTCCTTGCGCTCGGCCATTGATTTGACACGAACTATCTGGCTGACAGGTTGGGAGTTGATGATTTCGTTGCTGAAGAATGTGGGTATGACGGCGATGACGGTTCCGCCTGCGTCCAAAGCGGCACCGCTGACGGTGCCCATCAGGCCGAGGTTGCTGCCGCCATAGAGGAGTATGTGGCCTGCGAGGGCCAAACGACGTCCGAGTTCGCCGGCTGCGCAGGATATTTGTTTGTCGTGGGGATGCGACGAGGCGCAGAAGACAGATATGTTCATATTTTTGTTTTTTGTCAAAACGTTGCAAAGAGTTTTTTATTGCACTTTTTTTACAATAATAACATTCGGCTGCCGTTATAAAGAAAAACTTAAAATCGATGAAAAAAACAGTATTGATAACAGGCGCAACGAGCGGAATCGGTCTCGGATGCGCACGCAAATTCGCTGCCAACGGCGACCGCCTCATCCTCACGGGACGCAACGTGCAGCGTCTTGAGGAAATCCGTAAAGAGCTCACAGCCAAAGGCACAGAGGTGCTGACGCTGGTTTTTGATGTCCGCGACCGCGAGAAGGCAACGGAGTGCATCAACAGCCTTCCGGCAGAGTGGAAAGACATCGACGTGCTGGTCAACAATGCAGGTCTTGCCCTCGGCCTCGAACCCGAGTATGAGGGCAGCTACGACGACTGGGATACTATGGTCGACACCAACATCAAGGGGCTGCTGACGATGACCCGTCTGGTTGTTCCGGGTATGGTGAAGCGCGACCGCGGCCATATCATCAACATCGGCTCGGTAGCCGGCGACGCTGCCTACGCCAATGGCAATGTCTACTGCGCTACCAAGGCCGCTGTGAAGACCATCACCGACGGTCTGCGCCTTGATGTGGCCAACACTGCCATCCGCGTCACCAATCTTAAACCGGGACTGGTGGAGACCAACTTCAGCAACACCCGCTTCCACGGCGACACCGAGCGCGCCGCCAACGTCTACAAGGGCATCAAGCCCCTGACGGGCGACGATATCGCCGACGTGGCCGTCTATGCCGCCAACGCCCCCGAGCACGTGCAGGTAGCCGAGGTGCTGATCCTCGCCACCCATCAGGGCAGTGGCAGCGTTATTGTCAGGAAATAAAATTGAGGTTGTGAATTGTAATACCCGGTCAAGTTGCTGTTGGCTGGGTATTTTTGTATTGTATCCGTTTCATTGCCGTCAGCAGGGATGGTGGCCGTTCATACACGGGGTGGTTCCGTTTGGTCAGTTTCGTCGCTTACGTATACAAAAACGGTGGTCTCAATGAAATCCTTGTCGGGCGGCAGCGACGAGCCGCAGAAGACTGATTATTTGTTGTTTCTATACAATCCGCCCATATCCACTGCACCGAATTCTATATACCACAAACGTTTGTCGTCCGGTGTGAACACTGGCCGGATGACGTTGCCATGTCTCTTGTCGATGGCGTCGCACGGGTATCCCAGCACATAATAGATTCCATCTGTCATATAGTGTACATCGAACGACATCCGCTCCTCGTCGGGCAACGTGCTGCTGTTGCCGTCGGCAAAGACAAACTGGTCCATATAGGCGTAGAAATCATCGCACAGTGAGTTGCTGTCAAGCGTCAATGGCTCTCCGCCACCCGTCTGCATGGTCAACTTTACTCCACTCTTGCGGAAATCGACAAAAAAGAGTTGTACGCTGTCGCTTTTGCGGATATACCAGATGCCGGGGTAGTACATCACCGGAATATATACGCTGGTGTCGTTGCACTTTGCAACGCATCCGCTGTCGGAACAATGTTCAGGTTCCCCCATCTTGGCAATCAGTTCATCATAGGTTCCCATTACAATTATGTCATCCGATGAAAAGTCGGCGACAGAGAGGTATTCTTTGGGTGTGTTCCCGTTCTGTTGTCCGCTCTTGCAGGCGGCCATTATTCCGAGGGCGCACACCATTGCGCCGAGGAAAAATATCTTCTTCATTGTCTGAGTGTATAATAATCTATTTTATTCTGTCAAGTCATTTTATCGCGCATAACGTCAAGGTCTTTTTCACCTATTTGTATTGTTTATGATATTTCTTCAATTGCCGTTTCATATAAAACCTAGTCTGCTCAATGACGGTAAAGCGGTAGCTTTTCCCATTTTGTAGTTCAATTATCATATAATAATAGGTTGCTCCGTATAAACCCTCAACCGATATCCGTTTTATTTGCGACCATTGGATTTCGACTGTCCCAACATCTTCCCAAGCAAAAGTGTTATCAATCCTCTGTGCGTGTTCAATTTCCAAATAATCGGGGTAGACAACAACGGTGTTTCGGTTTTTCTTGATGTCAAAGAAATGTGTTATGAATGTGATTAGAGCGACACCTAACACTACATACAGCCATAAATCTAAATCTAATGTGAATATGAAATATACAAACAAGGCCTGAAAAGCTATGAGAAATATAACTTCAAACCACACCCAACCGGTATCTTTGTATACTTTGACGGCGTTATCTCTTATGTCCATTGTCTGTGTTTATTGTTTCACATTCGTCTTATCCCAAGAAGGGAAAAGTCAGCGAGTGAGGGAGATACACTATCTTGAACGACACGGCCATCAGAACGGCGCTGGCGACGAAGTAGGCTATCAG
>JAEEGH010006435.1_pt1 | contig 28804 bp, 24 predicted proteins | sample 9134181 | NCBI WGS metagenome assembly JAEEGH01 (sample SAMN16246544, study PRJNA631951) | gut metagenome | biome: gut microbiome; feature: rumen; material: DP-attached | host: Bos | place: Iran: Karaj | collected 2018-10 | reverse complement strand
TCTTGCAGACGCCAGCGCGGCATTTCTTGTCAACAACGTGCTCAACATACTCGTCCCAGAAGTTGTCGAGGGTCGAAAGCACCGGGTTCGGTGAGGTCTGACCCAGACCGCAGAGGGCGGTATCCTTGATAACAGCGGCGAGGTTGCGGAGTTCCTGGAGGTCGTCCATGGTGCCTCTGCCTTCCGTGATCTTGGTGAGGATTTCGAGCATACGCTTGTTACCGATACGGCAGGGCGAGCACTTACCGCAGCTTTCTTCGCAGGTGAACTCCAAGTAGAACTTGGCGATGGCCACCATGCAGGAGGTGTCGTCCATGACCACCATGCCGCCAGAGCCCATCATGGAGCCAGCAGCGGCAAGGCTTTCATAGTCGATAGGAGTGTCGAGGTGCTTCTCCGTCAAGCAGCCGCCTGAAGGACCACCAGTTTGGACGGCCTTGAACTTACGGCCACCCTTGATACCACCACCGATTTCGTAGATGATGTCGCGCAGCGTGGTGCCCATCGGGACCTCAATCAGACCGACGTTGTTGATCTGACCGGCCAGAGCGAACACCTTCGTGCCCTTCGACTTCTCGGAGCCGATGCTGGCAAACCAGTCGGCGCCCTTGGTGATGATGATCGGGATGTTGGCGAAGGTCTCCACGTTGTTCACGTTGGAGGGTTGGCCCTTGTAGCCATGAACAGCCGGGAACGGGGGTTTCAGCGTAGGCTCACCACGCATACCTTCCATCGAGTGGATCAGAGCAGTCTCTTCACCGCAGACGAAAGCACCAGCACCGTAGCGGAGTTCGATATCGAAATCGAAGCCCGAGCCGAGGATGTCTTTACCGAGCAGGCCGTATTCGCGGGCCTGGGCGATGGCGACTTGCAGACGGTGGATAGCCAGCGGATATTCAGCACGGATGTAAACCAAACCGTGAGTGGCGCCGATGGCATAGCCGCAGATGGCCATAGCCTCGACGATGCTGTGCGGGTCGCCTTCCATGATGGAACGGTCCATAAACGCACCCGGGTCGCCTTCGTCAGCGTTGCAAATGACGTACATCTCATCGCACTTGTTCTTAGCGCAGAGACCCCATTTCACGCCGGTGGGGAAACCAGCACCGCCACGGCCGCGGAGGCCTGACTTGGTGATTTCGTCGACCACCTGTTGGGGAGTCATCTCGGACAGCACCTTACCCAGAGCTTCATAACCACCACGCGAGATGCACTCGTCGATGTTTTCGGGGTTGATGAAACCGCAGTTACGCAGGGCGATACGGAGTTGCTTACGATAGAAGCCCATGTGCTTCGAGTCGGCAACGTGTTCCTTGTTCTCGGGATCCATGTAGAGCAAGTCAGTGACCTTACGGCCCTTGATGATGTGCTCGTTCACGATCTTCTCGACGTCTTCAGGCTTCACCTGAGTGTAGAAAGTGTTGTCAGGCATGATCTTGACGATGGGGCCCTTCTCGCAGAAGCCGAAGCAACCCGTTCTGACCACCTGAACTTCTTCTTGCAAGCCCTTCGCGGCAAGGATGTCCTCGAAGTTCTTGATGATTTGAGCACTTGCCGAAGCCTGGCAGCCAGTACCGCCGCACACCAGCACGTGCATCTTGATTTTTGCCATATAAATTCCTCCGAATTAAATTATTAGATAGTTTCGTAATTCACGGGGATGACGCCTTCCACCATTTCGTTGTTCATCACATACTTGGTGAGGATTTCGTCAGCGCGGTTGTTGTCGACATGACCGAAGACGATCGGGTCTTTGCCAGGGCACTTCACCTCGATGGTCGGCTCGGCGTGGCAGTAGCCCATGCAGCCGGTCTGGGTGAAGACGATGCCGAGCTTCAGCTCATCGGCCTTCTCCATCATGTGTTCCATAACTTGTTTTGCACCGGCGGCGATACCGCAGGTAGCCATTGCGACCTTAATTTGCACCAAAGAGTCGGGATCGTTGCTCTTCTCGCGAAGGTCAAGGGTGGACTGAAGCTTTTCTCTCATAGCTTTCAGTTCTGCTAAAGACTTAACTTTTGCCATAGAATGATTATTTTTATGGTTATTTTATTGAGTTGATTTCTCTCGTTTGTCTTCCAAAAGGACACGCCTCCCGAAAAACGCTGCAAATTTAGGAAAAATAAGTGCTCATTCCAAATAATAAGGAAAGATTTTTTCGGGTTTTTCTTTTTTCTACCACTTTGTTTTATAGTCCTTTACAAAACAAAAAAACGCCCTTAACGTAAATTAGAATCGTTCTAATTTAGAAAAGGGCGTTTTAAGGCTGAGAATGGGCTTATAGCTCGTCGTTGATGAGCATCTCAAGCACTTTCATGAAGTTCTTCTCCTTGAGGTTGGTCTCGCCATCATCAGCGGAAACAATGTCGTTGAGGTCGGCCAAAAATGCGGCTTTATCTTCTTCCGTCTTCAGGAACTTGTCCTTGTGCTCCTTGAAGAAGCTGAGCCATGCCGGACTCGTCATCGACTTCCAAGCCTCGAAGACCTCATTGTAACTCTTTTCGTCGAACTGCAAACAGATGCGTTCCAACTCGTTCATGGAAATGTTGCCGTCAATTCCAGATGCACAGAGCATCATGAAAATTTCGAATTTTTCTTTGGTCAAGTTTTCCATAGTCGTATTAGTTTAAGCGTTATTTGCCACAAAAATAGAAAATAAAACCATATCTTTGCAGCAAATTTGATTTTTTTATGAGAAAAAATTTATTCATCGCCATTTTTGCCCTGATTTCCAGCGTGGCTGTGGCACAAGACAAGTGTTTCTGGGTGTTCTTCACCGACAAAAACGACACCCAATTCGACCCCTATTCCTACTTTGATGCCAAGGCCATCGAGCGCTATCAGAAATGCGGCGCCGACCTTTATGACATCAGCAACTACCCACTGAACGACAGCTATGTCGGCACGGTAGGCTCCTACTCCACTGAGGTCTTCGGCGAGTCGCGCTGGCTGAATGCTGTTGGTATTGAGGCCACTGACGACAATGCTGCCCTGATTGCCCAACTGCCTTTCGTGGCTCGTGTTCAGGAAATCGTTTCCAACGGAACGGTTGCCAACGTTAAGACCGAGTTCAAGGAGATTGAGGAAGACAATAAGGATATCCTCACCGACCAAGTGAAGCGTTTCGGCGGACAGCATTTCATCGACAAAGGCATCGATGGCAAGGGCTTGCGTATCTGTGTCATGGACGGTGGTTTCCCAAAGGTGAACACCCACCCCGCTTTCCAGCATCTCCGCGATAACCATCAGATTATCAAGACCTACAACTTCCCTAATAAAAAGGAGGACGTCTACGGCTGGAACACGCATGGCACTATGGTGTTGAGCTGCATCGCAGGCATCAATGAGGATGGTCAGAAGATGGGTCTCGCTACTGGTGCAGAGTTTTTGTTGGCGCGTACCGAAATCGAACCGGAGCCTTTTAAGGAAGAGGTGTGGTGGGCACAAGGCGCCGAATGGGCCGACAAGAATGGTGCCGACATCATCAATAGCTCGCTGGGCTATGGCAAGGACCGCCACTGGACTAAGGACATGGACGGCACTTCTTACGTGGCTAAAGCCGCCAACAAAGCTGTTGAGAAAGGCATTCTGATCTGCAACTCCGCCGGCAACGAAGGCGACGACAGCCGTTGGATGACCATCATCACCCCTGCCGATGCTGAAAACGTGATTTGCGTGGGTGGCATTGATGCCAACCTAAAAGAATATCGCCATATCTCTTTCAGTTCCTATGGTCCAACAGCCGACAAACGTCGCAAACCTGATGTGGTGGCTTTCGGCGAAGCCCAAGTGGCCAAACCCAGTGGTGGCTTTACCTCTGCTTTTGGCACTTCGTTTGCTAGCCCTCTGACGGCTGGTTTCTGCGCCTGCGCATGGCAGACCAAGCGCGACTTGACTGCCTTACAGATGAAGGCTGAAATCCAAAAGTCGTGCGACCTCTATCCTTATTATGATTATGCCTTTGGCTACGGCGTTCCTCAAGCTGCCTATTTCACGGGTGACTTTAAGCCCACCGAGCGTTCCTTCAACCTCGTGCAGGAGAAGGACGGCGTGAAGATTGTCGTCCCGAAGGTCGTCAAAGACCAGGATGTTTTCATCAACGTGGAAGGTGCCGATGGCGTGCTGCTGGGTTATTATAAGGTGCATCCCGACTCCACAGGCATCAAACTGAACAACAAGGACTTTGGTCAAGGTAAGAAACTTAACGTCAGCTATAATGGTTTCTACGATGCCTGTCCCATCTCGGGCAACGGTGGCGACGTCAACCTGCTGACCCAATACAGAAACAGCCAGAACGGCACATTTAAAAAGGTGAAAAATGAAGGATGGCAGAAAACTACCTATTTCCAATATGACCTCAATTACGGCACTGACATTTGGAATGGTACTAGTATCCTTGGCAACAATATAAAAACAGGCTTCAATGAACACTTTGCATTCGGTCGCCGAGCATTATATGGCAAAACATATAAAATTGGATTTGGATATGGACTGGATTTTAATAGGTTTTATTCCAGAAACAGTTTAGGCATTGACAATAGAGAGACTCAAATAAAACAAATGCAGTTCCGTGTTGAAGCACTTCAGCGAATTATGTTTCGTCGGATTGGCATCAATTGGGATTTGGGTGCATACGGAGGCATTAACATCACACGGCGTGTGTTGCTTATCGACAATGTAACCTGGCTTGATGACAATGGACAGGTACTCGCCCCTCAACCTTATGATAATAAAGTCTATACCGACTTTAGACGCTGCAAAGCCATGAACCTATTTGAATATGGCGCCACAACACGCATCAGCTACAGCATCGCCAACATGCTCAACATCGGTGTTTATGGCAGTTATCGCCTGTCGCCCATCATCACCAAGGATGACTTCTTGATTGGCAGCCCCAACAATCAACCTTCACCATGGAGTGTCGGCATTGAACTTGAGTTGGTACCTTGATTATATATCAAGCTGAAACTCACCAACATATAAAATAATTCAAAAATAGTGCATTTTTTTGATACTACGTATCAGATAATGCACTATTTTTGCACCATCAATCAAATAGATAAATATTTATCGTAATGGCAATGCAACACAACACCTCCCTTGTGGTACCGAAATCGACTTTAAGCCGATTGCCGCTCTACTATAGCCATATCTACAAGCTGCAGCAGGTTGGCGAGAAATATGTGTCCGCAGCTGCCATTGCCCAAAGCCTCAACCTCAACCCTGTCTTGGTTCGCAAAGACTTGTCGGGTGTGAGTAGCGTGGAAGGAAAGCCTCGCGCAGGTTTTGAAATCGATACCTTATTAAAGGATTTAAGTGAGTTTTTGGGGTATAATAAAGTTGACGAAGCCATATTGGTGGGTGTGGGTAGCCTCGGTCGTCTCATCCTGACCAACAAGGAGTTTTCGAGCATGGGTTTGGACATCACTGTTGGATTCGACAAAGACCCCAACCTAGTTGGTCTCCAGATTGGGAGTAAATATATCCTTCCCATGGAAAAGATGGAGAGCTACATCAAACGCACTGGTGTCAAAATCGGCATCATCACCGTGCCCGCCGACCAAGCCCAAAGCGTGTGCGACCAAATGGTGGAATGCGGCATCCTTGCCATCTGGAACTTTGCCTTCACCCTACTCAACGTGCCAAAAGGCATCCTCGTGAAAAACGAGAACCTCCCCTCCTCTTTGGCGGTACTATCACAGCAGCTTGCAAACAAATTGAACAACAACAAGTAAACAACATGTTTTTCTTTCAACGAGCAATAATACGTAAATGCTAAAGTAGATTTTTTTAAATAGATAAACAATTATCGGATAGATTCAGAAAAACAAACAATCAAACACAAACCGACAAAACAGATATAAATTTATTAACCAAATTAAAACCCATAAAAATGAATAGATTCACATTACCGAGAGACCTTTATCATGGTGAGAACGCTTTAGAAGCATTAAAGACCTTCACTGGCAAACGCGCTGTTATCTGCGTTGGCGGAGGAAGCATGAAACGCTTCGGATTTTTGGACAGAGCCATCTCCTACCTGCAAGAAGCCGGCATGGAAGTGAAAGTGATCGACGGCATCGAGCCCGACCCGTCGGTGGAGACCGTGATGAACGGTGCCGCCGTGATGCGTGAGTTCCAACCCGACTGGATTGTGGCCATCGGAGGTGGTTCGCCCATCGATGCAGCCAAAGCCATGTGGATTAAATATGAATACCCTGAGACCACTTTCGAAGACATGTGCAAAGTGTTCGGCCTGCCCAAACTGAGAACCAAGGCCCACTTCTGCGCCGTTTCGTCCACCTCTGGCACAGCCACCGAAGTGACCGCCTTCTCCATCATTACCGACTATGCCAAGGGCATCAAGTACCCCATCGCTGACTTTGAAATCACGCCCGACGTGGCCATTGTTGACCCGGCCTTGGCTCAAACCATGCCCAAGAAACTGGTTGCCCACACGGGTATGGACGCCATGACGCATGCCATTGAAGCCTACGTTTCGACCGCCCACTGCGACTACACCGACCCGTTGGCCATGCATGCCATCAAGATGATTCAAAGAGATCTGGTGAACTCGTACAACGGCGATGTGACTGCCCGCAACGAGATGCACAATGCCCAATGCCTCGCCGGCATGGCCTTCTCCAATGCTCTATTAGGCATCGTCCACTCCATGGCCCACAAGACAGGAGCCGCGTTTGCCGACTTTGGCGCACACATCATCCACGGTGCCGCCAATGCCATGTATCTGCCTAAGGTGATTGCCTTCAACGCCAAGAATCCCGAGGCCAAGCAACGCTACGGCGTCATCGCCGATATTATGAACCTTGGTGGAAGCAACGACGACGAAAAGGTGGCCCTGCTCATCGCCGCACTGAGCAAGATGAACGACGACCTCAATATCCCGCACTGCATCAAGAACTACGGTGCCGACTCCTACCCTTGCGAACAAGGCTTTGTACCTGAGAATGTGTTCCTTGAAAGGCTGCCAGAAATCGCCAAGAACGCCATCGGCGACGCCTGCACAGGCTCCAACCCACGCATCCCGACGCAAAAGGAGATGGAAGAGCTGCTGAAATGCTGCTACTACGATACTGAAGTTAATTTTTGAGTTGATATAACATTAAAACTTACGGGTGACCACAAAAAAAGTGGCCACCCGTACTAAAATTATTAAACGACACTACAACAAAAGCAAGAAATAATCGTTCAAAAACAAAACAACCCTTTAAAACTAACCCAAAATGAATATTAAAGTATGCGTTGGCAGTTCATGCCACCTGAAAGGTTCCTACGATGTCATTCTAGCTATGAAAGACATCCTCAAGAAGTATGACGTTGAAGACCTGGTCGAACTGCAAGCCAGTTTCTGCCTCGGCCATTGCGCCCAAGGCGTGAACATAAAGACCGACGACATCCCAGAAAACATGATGAAAAAAGCCAGCATCAGTACCGAAGACGGCTTCTTGCTTTTGCACAATGTCACCAAAGACAACGCAGAAGAGCTTTTTGTAAAGGAAATCTATCCGTTGATTGAAATCTAAAAAAGAACGACATGTCGAAATATTTAGAGTTTCGCAATGCGAGATGCAAGGATTGCTACAAATGCCTTCGCGAATGTCCGGTGAAAGCCATCGACTTCAAGGGCCATCAGGCCGAAATCATTGAAGACCGCTGCATCTTGTGCGGCCACTGCACGCTGGCTTGTCCGCAAAATGCAAAGATCGTTCACAGCGAACTGGAAGAAGTGAAACAATTGTTGGCAGGCACCGACAAGGTGATTGCCAGCGTTGCCCCATCGTTCATATCAAGCTTCGGCCTCACCGACTTTGGCGTAATGAAACTGGCCTTGGCCAAGTTGGGCTTCGCCGATGCGGAAGAAACCGCCGTCGGTGCACAAGCCGTTACCAAAGAATATGCGCGTCTGCTCAAGACGGGCGAGTTCACCAATTTCATCACCTCGGCCTGCCCTGCCGCTTGCCGCATGATTCAGGAATATTATCCGAAGGCACTCAAATACCTTGCCCCCGTTGACTCTCCAATGGTGGCCCATGCCAAAATCATCAAGAAGCAACACCCCGATGCCCGTATCGTCTTCATCGGACCCTGCATCGCCAAGAAACGTGAAGCCGATGAATGTCATCTCATCGACCACGTGCTAACCTTCGAGGATGTGGTGGCACTCTTCGACGAGAGGAACATCAAACTCGACGAAATCACCAACCTCAGCCTCAACAAGAAAAACGGCACGCCCAACCTCGCCAAGGAATACCCGATACCGCAAGGTATCATCAACTCCTTCCCCGTGCTCCCCGAGGGCTACGAATATATCGCCGTCGACGGACCGAAGAAGTGCGTCGAGGCTTTGGAACACATCGAACATCTCGACCATGTGGTGATGGAAATCAACCTTTGCGTTGATGCCTGTGTGAATGGACCTTGCTCGTTGGTCAAGGAAGGTGGCTCCATCAAGGCCACTGCCGATGTGCGCAAGTATGTCAGCCGCGAGAAGCAAGCCCTAACCGGACCGCAAGACTACAGCCCGCTCGACTTCAGTCTTGCTGCCGCTCATCCGCGCCTCCGCAGCCACAGCATGGCTGCACCAGAGCGTGAGATTGAGGCCATCCTGCACCAGACCGGTAAGATGAAACCCGAAGACGAACTGAATTGCGGCTCCTGTGGCTATGCCACCTGCCGCGAGAAGGCTTGGGCCGTTTACAACGGCTATGCCGACATCGAGATCTGCCTGCCATACATGCGTCAGCGTGCCGAATCACTCTCCTTCGAGGTCATCCAAAACAGCCCTGAAGGCATCATCGTGCTTGACTCCGATCTCAATATCTTGGAAATTAACAATAAAGGTAGGGAACTTTTGGGTATCGACGATCCCAACGCCAAAGGTCGTCCCGCCTCGGACTTCTTCAGTCCCATTGAATTCTACAACGCCTACACACAGAAGAAGCACATCTCCTGCGAGCAGACGCACATCCCCGCCACTGGGAAATACATCGACATGTCGATCAATTACCTAGACGGTCAAAATGTCATCTTCGGCATCCTAAAAGATGTCACCGAAGCCGTTGACTACGAAAACCGCATCATGAAGGTGAAGATGGAAACCTTGACCACGACTGATGAGGTTATCAAAAAGCAAATGCGTGTTGCCCAAGAGATTGCATCGCTATTGGGCGAAACCACAGCCGAAACCAAGGTGGCCTTGCTGAAACTCAAGAAAACCCTAACCGAAGAAAACAAGAAGAACTGATGGAACTCTGCTTAGAAACGGGATGCACCTCGCTGAACCATGTCGGCGAGGAATTATGCGGCGACAATGTGGCTTGCACCGTTAAGGACGGCTTCACCACCCTCGTCTTGGCCGACGGTTTGGGTAGCGGCGTGAAGGCCAACATCCTTTCCACGCTTACCTCCAAGATCCTCTGCACGATGGCCGCTAACGACATCGACATCTATGAATGCGTCGAGACCATCATCCAAACCCTTCCGGTGTGCTCGGAGCGTGGCGTGGCCTACTCCACCTTCTCCATCATCCATGTGAACACCGAGGGCAAAGGCATCATGTTCGAGTTCGACAACCCCGAGGCCATCTACTACCATCGTGGCCAATGCCAGAACTTCGAGCGTATCGAACTGGATGTGTGTGGCAAAAAGGTATATCGCACTGAACTAAATCTTGAGGAAGATGACATCATCATCGTCATGTCCGACGGCACCATTCATGCGGGCATCGGACAAATCCTCAACTTCGGTTGGGAGCGCGACCAAATCATGGAGCACCTCAACGCCAACATCACGCGCTCCATGTCTGCCCGTGCCGTGGCTTGCCTCTTGGCATCGGCTTGCAATGACCTCTACGCCGACAAGCCTGGCGACGATACCACCGTGGCCGCCGTCAAGATTCGCAAGCGTTTGGATGTTAATATCATGGTCGGTCCGCCCGTCGACAAGGATAAGGACGACTTCTACATCGAGCAATTCTTGGCCGGTCCTTCGAAGAAAATCGTTTGCGGCGGCACCAGTTCCACCATCGTGGCGCGCCACCTGAAAACCGAGTTGAAGACCAGCTTCGATTTCCCTGACAAGGAAGTGCCTCCCATCGGTTACATCAAAGGCATTGACCTGACCACCGAAGGCGTGCTCACCTTGCGCCGACTAATGCAAATGTTGGAGAAATACATCTCCATCTCTGACCTGACTCCCAAGACCTTCACCAAGAAAGACGGTGCCTCGCTCCTCGCGGACTACCTCTTCGAGCGTGCCACCCACATCACCTTCTTCGTCGGCCAAAGCGTCAATGTGGCCCACCAAGGGCTGCCCATCGACACGACCATGAAGATGAAAATCGTGGAGAAAATTGCCTACGACCTACGCAAGATAGGCAAAATCGTCGAACTGAATTATTATTGATCATCCCACAATACCCCAAACAAGATGAACTCACAAAGGATTTTTGACACCGACGTACAGCTCGTCAAATACAAAGTGCTGAAAGAAATCATCCGACGCGCCTACGAAGGCGGATTGGAGGAAGCTTACATGGAAGTGCCCAAGCTGCTCAGTCCTGGTCCGAAAGCCGAAACGCGCTGCTGTATCTATAAGGAACGCGCCATCCTGCAAGACCGCATCCAAATGGCCATGGGCGGCGACAAGAGCAACCCCAACGTCATCGAGGTCATCGACAGCGCCTGCGACGAATGCCCCATTGACGGCATCTATGTCACGCCCGCTTGTCGTGGCTGTATGGTGCATAGTTGCAAGGAAGTGTGCCCCAAGGATGCCATCACCATCGTGAATCACCGTGCCACCGTCGATAAGGACAAGTGCATCGAGTGCGGCAAATGCACCCAAGCCTGCCCCTACTCCGCCATCATTCTGCAACACCGTCCGTGTATGGTGAGTTGCAAGGTGAAGGCCATCTCCATCGACGAGAACAAGAAGGCCAAAATCGATAACGAAAAGTGCATCTCGTGCGGTGCCTGCGTCTACAAATGCCCCTTCGGTGCCATCTCCGACAAGTCGCTCATCCTCGACATCATCGACATCCTGAAGAAATCGGAGAACAACACCAAATATAAGGTATATGCCGTCATTGCGCCGGCTATCGTCAGCCAATGCCGTTTCGGTCGCGTCACGCAGGTGGTGACCGCCATCAAGAAGTTGGGATTCCATCACGTTGTGGAAGCCGCCCTTGGTGCCGACATCACCCTCTATCGTGAGGCCCAGGAATGGAACGAGAAGAAACTGATGACTACTTCGTGCTGTCCTTCGTTTGTCAGTTTCGTGGAGAAAAACTTCCCCGAACTGAAACAATACATTTCTTCCTCGGTATCGCCTATGGTGGAGACAGCCCGCCTCATTAAGAAATCCGACCCGACGGCCAAGGTCGTCTTCATCGGTCCCTGCACCTCGAAAAAGTTGGAATACAGGCTCGAAAAGACCGGCGGCGCCATCGACAGTGTCATGTCGTTTGAGGAGCTGCAAGCCTTCGTAGATGCACGTGGCATCGATACTACGCAGATGGAAGACTCTGAGCTGAATAACGCTTCTTACTACGGCCGTATCTTCGCCAAGTCGGGAGGCATTGCCAAAGGCATCGCTGACGTGGCCAAGGAAATGGGCGTGGATGGCGTGAAGCCTATCGCCATGAACGGCATCGCCGAATGTAAGGCTGCCTTGACCAAGCTGAAATTCAACAAAGCCACCGAAAACTTCTTCGAAGGCATGGCTTGCGACGGCGGCTGCCTTAATGGTCCGGTGTGCATCACTCACAGCCCGCGCAACGTTGTCGATGTCGACAAATACGGCAACGAGGCCAAGGAAAAGACCATCTTCAATACCGTCAAGTTGATGGAAACTTTATAATTGAAATAGTTTTAAAGACGTTGTTTGAGGGCACATCCAATGGGTGTGCCCTCAAACTATTTTTGGCAACGGAAAACACAAGCGAGGCAATACAATTTGATCATTTAGGCAATGACAGATAAAGTATTACAACTTTGCAAAAACAAAACAGCAAAGAAAACAATGTTTTTTGCATAACTTTGCAGCGAAATTAGAATATTGGCTATGTGCGAGTATCCTGAAAATACAGAAGAATTGGACTTGTTTCCTGAAGAAAGACTTCCTGGAAATATTGATGTTCATTTAGCAGACATGCCAGAGGAATTAGATGACACATCTCTTTCCAAATATATTGTAGCGTTCTTTAGGGATGAAAACGAAATGCATTGGTGTGGAAGCGGTGTGATAGTTGGCAATCTGTTAATAACTGCTGCACATGTTATGATGGAGAAGAAAAAACCTCTTCCATATCTATTTTTCAGATTTGAGAATCGTATTATAAAGGTGGATGAGAAAGACTTCATTTATGATGGTAGAAAAGAATTGGATAAGGATTCAGAGCATATTCATCATGATTTGATTGTTTTTAAACAGTCAGACATTTCAAGTCCTTTTGTTCTAAATACAACTGATTTTGACATTTCATCCCATGTTTTTGCAAGGAAGTATATGGAGCAAAAGAAATCAACAAGCTGGTCAACATATAAGATACTTATGAAGAAAGGATTTAAAAACGACAGAAAACTATGGCTCAAAAAAGAAAGTTTTGAATGGAATAATTGTATTCTTACTACAGGGGATTTTGTTAAAGGTGATAGCGGTACGCCTATTTATCGAGAAAATGTTGTTTATGGGATTTTATTAGGAAGAACCGTTCACCCGAATTATGGTTTAAAAGACAAAATCTTTAATTTTCTTGATGCTCGTTATATTCAAGAAACAATTTCAAAAGCAATTAATTAACATTATGGGAATATCCATTTTACATATTAAAACAGAGATTGATTGTCATGTCTATTTATTTGACGAAGAAAAAGGCATTGCCAAAGCTGGAACATATTTCAACCTTGAAGTACGCAAAGGAGAACAGGACTTGTTGTTTGTCAGCATTGAGGATGAGAGGATTCGTTACCAACTTCTTTTCATTGTAGAAGAGAACGATAGTGATTATCGAATAGTAATTGAAAAGTCCCAATTTAAGCATTACACCCATGAAATTTTGGATGAAATACGGAAGGCTGAACAAGGAGACTCTAAAGCCCAGTGTCAGTTAGGACAACGTTATTGGTTGAGTATTGAAGTTGAGCAGAATGAAGAAGAGGCTGTGAAATGGCTTCTAAAATCTTCAAATCAAGGAAATGCTGCAGCACAACGTCTTTTGGGCTTGTTTTATTTTGAGGGCTGCAAGGAAACGGAAAGAGACTATGAGAAAGCAGCAAAATGGTTTCAAGAGTCCGCTAAAAATGGAGATGGATATGCCCAATATCAACTTGGATTATGTTATAAAAATGGCTGGGGCGTAGAGCAAAATGATGAGAATGCAGCAAGATGGTATTGTAAGGCTGCAGAACAAGGACTTGCAGAAGCACAATGTGATTTAGGGTGGTGTTTTTTTGAGGGGAAAGGAGTGGAGCAAAGCTATGAAAAAGCAGTAAAACTATTCAGTGAAGCTGCAGTAAGTGGAGTGCTCTCTGCCGAATATAGTCTTGGAGTATGCTATGAAAAAGGTTGTGGTGTTGAACAAAACTGGAGAGAAGCTGTAAAGTGGTATCGTTTATCAGCTGAACGTGGACTTGCTGTCGCACAATTCAATTTGGGTTGTTGTTATTTTTATGGAGAAGGGACAGAGGCAGATTTGAAAGAAGCTGTAAAGTGGTATCACAAAGCCGCAAAACAAGGTCTTGCAGAAGCCATATGCAGTTTGGGCTATTGCTATCGAGCAGGTTTTGGAGTTGAACAGAATTATGAAAAAGCAATAGAATTGTATCAGAATTCTGCAGAGTTAGGGTACGCTGATGCCCAATATAACCTTGGTTGTTGTTATAAAGATGGATTAGGGGTTGAACAAGATTGGGAAGAAGCAATAAAATGGTATCGTTATGCAGCTGATCAGGGAATGGAAGATGCAAAATCTCAATTAGACGAGCTTGAAAAGAAACTACGAAACCATAATAGTGAGGTGTTCCGCAAGCAGCCATATTACCTTTTCTTTGACACAGAAACGACAGGCGTTCCGAAGAATTACAACGCACCAACAAGCAATTCACAAAACTGGCCACGATTGGTGCAACTGGCTTGGATAGTGACTGATGTGGATGGCAATAGATTATCGTCAGGAAATGATATCATTAAGCCAGATGGGTTTATTATTCCATCTGATGCCGTTAAGGTACATAGAATTACAACAGCAAAAGCATTGCAAGAAGGCAAGCCGCTACGCAATGTGCTGGAATCATTTATGAGTGAAGCGAAACAAGCAAGGTGCTTTGTCGGACACAATATCACTTTTGACCAAAAAATTGTAGGTGCTGAGTTGTGTCGTCTTGGAATTATGGATACGATAAGCACAAAGGAAGGACTTTGCACTATGAAGGCTGGAACTGATTATTGTAAAATTCCAGGTATTTATGGTTACAAGCATCCTAAGCTACAGGAATTGTATAAAAAGCTATTTGGTGTAGAGTTTAACGATGCTCACGATGCAATGTCTGACATTGAAGCCACAGAGAAATGCTTTTGGGCATTAAGAAAGAAAAAGCTAATCTAAATACAAAAACTGCAATTGCATTTGCAAACTATGGCTGTCTTCATCTTGATATTTTGTTTATCCACTGTCATCCTTCTCACCTTGCTACTTTTCAAACGCGCAAGAAAAGCCAAGCATAAAAGAGTTGTTTCTTTGGTTGAGCAACGTGACGACACCAATGAACAAGATTCACTCCTATTTGACCTCAACCTGCCTTTCACTCCTGATGTCCACGATGTCATTTATGTGGAAAATGAATACGACCCTGTTATCAATGGGTATATTCAAGAACACTATGAGGAAATCCAACAGCATTTCCTTTCAAAAAAGGCGACTTTCATCTATTTGCCAAAGCTATGCGGCCTGGAGGTTTCCAAAGAAGCACTTCATTACATGTTTCCCTTTCTTGGGCAGAAATCCTCGTTTGTGAACGGCAATCTCACTATTGAAACGCTGAAAAGCCACATTCTTTCCGGAAGCATTGAAGGCCCCGCATTGATCCACTTCGTTCGGATGGAGGCCGAAAACCCCACCAACTACTATTACACCTATCGCCCGCTGGTTACTGATTCATCCGTTCCGCTTTCCGACCAATTTGAGAATTATCTGAAACACCTCACATTCAGTTATCGAGGTGAAGCAGGGACTTCTTTCAATGCTTTGTCAAAGCCCAAAAACGAAAATGATGTTGCCGACCATTATTTCAATGACGGTAGCGACAACATCCTGTTTACAGACAAAAGCATTGATGACTTGACGGTTGAAATACGGCAAAGAATCATCGAATTGCGGAAAAGAGGTGTTCAACTACACCTTTTGCATGAACTTGTCGAAGAACGTCCAACTTTAAGCCGTTTGGTTATCGATAAAGATTTTAGGATATTCCTTCCTGATTACAACAACACCGAAATCACCATGCAACCTCTCCCCAAAGCGGTATTCTTCTTGTTTCTGCAACATCCGGAAGGAATACCATTCAAGCAATTGGATTATTATTTTCCTGAATTACTGGAAATATACAAGCATGTTGGCAACAGAGAGATTGAAGAAAACATACTTCACAGCATTGGTGACATTACCGACCCGACCAAAAACTCCATCAATGAAAAATGTTCAAGAATACGTGAAGCGTTCCTGAAACATTTCGATTCCGCATACGCTCAATATTATTACATTACAGGCAAGCGTGGCGAGCCAAAGAAAATAACCTTGCCTCGTGAATTAGTGGATTGGCAAGCCTTGTGAAAATCGGAGGCAAAAAACGGGTTGAAGTATTTTTGCGGCACAAATAACAATTATCAACGCAAAAACATTTCAATCATGGAAAAAGGTACAAAAATCATCCTCACAATCATCATCGTCGTCGTTTTCATCGGCTTGTCAGCAGTTGTCACTGGAATAAGAAACGACGCTGGAGCAGCCACTCCTGGCATTTTTGGTATCATTTTGTTTGCAGCACTCATCGGTGGGCTTCGCGCCGTTTGGAAAAAAGACAAAGACGAGAACCAATGAACGACAACCCCACCGAAAAATTCGAAGGCCTCACCGAGCACCTGAAAAAAGAGCTAAACCTGATAGATTCGGATGAACTCAACCGAATGAAGAAGCACAAAACGCAGATGCAGGAGAACTTCAAAAAAGGCATCGACGAAATCACTCTCGATGAGGAGGATTATTACATAATCAAAGAAATAGTCGAAAATTTGCCCGAGTCATTTTTTAAGGAATTCGGATTCGACAAAGACACTTTAATGAATGACAATTGGTTGTATTTAGAGGGAAAGCATCCCGAAGCGTTCAAAAAGTTCTTGAAAAAGCTGACTGAACATGAGATTGCAACGGATGTTGGAGACATTAATTTTTCTTCCAATCAGCCAAAGCCATTAAGGGAAAACGAGCCCATCGAAACGCTTCTGAAAGTCTTCTACCAAGGCAATGAGAAGGAAAAAGAAGATGCGTGTATTGAGCTTGAGAACCGATTCTTCGCACAAACGCACGACTGCCAAATCTTTATTATGAAAGCCTTGCTTACAGCAGACAGTTTTACCAGAAGTATTTGTTATTTGAATTTGTTGCCGGAATGGTGGGACGATGCCATCATTCCTGATATTGAACGGAATTGGCAGACTTTCAGGGAACCTAATTGTCTAAGAATCATTGCACACAGATTCCCTTTGGATTATGTGTTGTCACATGAATTTGAGATTGGGGAGACGGATTATTTGTCATTGTGCCTGCGTCTTGCATCAGACAATGATTTCATAATCGACAAGTATAGGCTATCACGCAAAGAGTATTGCCGCATCATTGCAAGCAATCACCTCCACCTTGACCAAACCGAGGCAGAAGACTTGCTTTTCGGCCATGTCCTACACTGTCTGACGAATGGATACCAACCGCCAAATTACCACACGGAGTATTGGGAAGCGAAAGTCCATTATTCCATCGGAGATTTTTATGACAATTACGGATACTATTTGTCGTTGCTACTTAACCACAAGCCATCTCTAACTTTTCTGCCTGGCATGCAATACATGATTTGGACACTTTGCAACACGGGCAACACAAGTACCATCATGAAATTCCTTTTGTGGAACAAGCGCCTTCAACTTACCATACCGAGCTTTTTGTCGAAAGAATACAATCCTGCCGATACTATCCAATTGCTAAAAAGCAACTTCAAGACTTACTTGGATTGGAGTTGGGAACAACTCTTGCATCTTGCAGAAGAGACTTTTCCGATAGATAAAAGCATCATCACAAATGAATTCCGAGATGCGGATGATTTCTCTGTCATATATTTAAAAGATTATGCTCCGTTTTAAAACTTGAACAAGCCGTTTGCCACCTCCACCCGACAATTTCCACCATATTTTGCAAACTGCACTTTACAAATTTTACAATATTTTGTCGATTACACTCGACAATTTTGTGTTTTTACAGGCGAAAACATTCCAATACACACACAAATAAGAATCGCGCCGAAAAAGGCGCGATTCTCATTGTTTTATTTCCTGTCTCATTGTTTTATTTCCTGTCTCTCCCAAACAACGCTCCAATCCATTGTCGGTTGAGCCTTGAGATGTTCTGCCGCTTGATGAGTTTCGGGCATTCGGCCTCGCAGGCATAGGTGTTGGTGCAGCTGCCAAAGCCCAATTCGTCCATCTTGCAGACCATTTTGTGTACGCGGTCAGCGGCCTCGATTTGCCCTTGCGGCAACAAGGCCAAATGGCTGACCTTGGCACCTACAAACAGCATGGCGCTGGCATTCTTACAAGCCGCCACACAGGCACCGCAACCGATGCAAGATGCGGCATCCATGGCCATGTCGGCTTTATGCTTCGGAATCGGAATCGTGTTGGCATCAGGCATACCGCCCGTGGTGGTGCTGATGTAGCCTCCCGCTTGGATGATTTTGTCGAAGGCGGAACGGTCCACCACGAGATCGCGGATGACAGGGAACGGCTTGGCGCGCCAAGGCTCAATCCAAATGTCGTCTCCATCATGGAACTTGCGCATGTGCAGTTGACAGGTGGTGATGCCGTCGTCGTTGCCATGCGGGCGGCCGTTGATATAGAGTCCGCACATGCCGCAGATGCCCTCGCGACAGTCGTTGTCGAAGCACACGGGATGTGCAATGCGGTCGTTGACGAGCTGCTCGTTCAAGATGTCGAGCATCTCAAGGAAAGAACAATCGGGCGAGATGCCTTCCAAAGGATAGGTTTCGAAATGACCCTTGGCGCGGGCGTTCTCCTGTCTCCAAATATGTAATGTGAACTTCATGGCTTACTTGTAATTACGTTTTGCGATTTGGATGTGTTCATAGACCAGCGGCTCTTTCTCCATGGTTTCGGGATGGCCGTGACCTTGGTATTCCCAAGCGGCGACATACATAAAGTGCTCATCGTCGCGGAGGGTCTCGCCGTCTTCGGTCTGGTGCTCGGTACGGAAGTGTCCGCCACATGATTCCTCGCGGTGCATGGCGTCGTCAATGACGAGTTGTGCCAGTTCGAAATAATCTTCAAGTCGGTAGGCTTTCTCCAACTCGGGGTTCATCTCATTGGCGTTGCCAGGGATGAAAACAGATTTCCAGAACTCATCTTCCAATTGTGAGACCAGCTTCTTTGCTTTGGTGAGGCTCTCGGTGTTGCGTGCCATGCCGCAATATTCCCACATAATCTTGCCTAAAGCCTTGTGGAAATGATCCACGGTCTTGTCGCCTCCAATGGTTGTCAATTTATTGAGACGTTCGCGTACAGCCACTTCTGCTTTATCGAATTCTGGCGTTGTGGCCGAAATCTTCCCCACATAGATTTGGTCAGCGAGATAGTTTTGCATAGTATAGGGCAAGACAAAATAGCCATCGGCCAAACCCTGCATCAGGGCAGAGGCACCGAGACGGTTAGCACCGTGGTCGCTGAAGTTGGCTTCGCCAGCGGCAAAGAGTCCTGGAATGGTGGTCTGCAGTTCGTAATCGACCCAAAGTCCACCCATGGTATAGTGGATGGCAGGATAGATCATCATCGGAGTCTCGTAAGGATTCTCATCCGTAATCTTCTGGTACATCTGGAAGAGGTTGCCGTATTTTTGTTCAACGACATCCTTGCCCAGACGCTGAATAGCGTCGGCAAAGTCGAGGTATACGGCAAAGCCGGTGCCTACTCCATAGCCGGCGTCACAGCGTTCCTTGGCGGCGCGGCTGGCCACGTCACGGGGAACGAGGTTGCCAAAGGCAGGATAACGGCGCTCCAGGTAATAATCGCGGTTTTCTTCAGGTATCTCTGTAGGTTTCAACTTCCCAGCACGTATAGCTTCGGCATCTTCCTTCTTCTTGGGCACCCAAATGCGTCCATCGTTGCGGAGGCTCTCGCTCATCAACGTAAGCTTGCTCTGGTAGTCGCCGTGGACGGGAATACAAGTGGGGTGGATCTGCACATAGCAGGGGTTGGCGAATGCAGCTCCCTTGCGATGGCACACCCATGCCGCGCTACCGTTGCTGTTCATGGCGTTTGTAGAGAGGTAATAGAGGTTGCCGTAGCCGCCTGTGGAGAGTACCACAGCATGGGCGGCATAGCGCTCCAAGTCGCCGGTGACAAGGTTGCGGACAATGATGCCGCGGGCACGACCTTCCACCACGACAAGGTCCATCATTTCGCAGCGCGTGTGCAGTTTTACCGTCCCACGGGCAATCTCGCGGCTCAAGGCACCGTATGCGCCGAGCAGAAGTTGTTGTCCCGTTTGCCCTTTGGCGTAGAAGGTACGGCTCACTTGTGCGCCTCCAAATGAACGGTTGTCAAGCAGGCCACCGTAGTCGCGGGCGAAAGGCACACCTTGGGCAACACATTGGTCGATGATGGCACCGCTGACTTCTGCCAGACGGTACACATTGGCCTCGCGGGCGCGGTAGTCGCCACCCTTGATGGTATCACGGAAAAGGCGTTCCACACTGTCGCCGTCGTTCTGGTAATTTTTGGCCGCATTGATGCCGCCTTGGGCAGCAATACTATGGGCACGGCGTGGTGAGTCTTGGATGCAGAAGATGTCGACATTGAAGCCCATTGCACCGAGTGAGGCAGCTGCCGAGGCGCCAGCCAATCCGGTGCCGACCACGATGATGTCGAGTTTGCGCTTGTTGGCCGGGTTGACCAGCTTCTGCGAGGCTTTATAATTGGTCCATTTTTCAGCGAGCGGACCAGCAGGTATTTTAGAGTCTAGTTTCATATCATTGTATGTCTTTTAATTAGGAATGCGAAATTCTGAATGCTGAATGCAGAATTCTTAGAACCATTTAGACATTCATAATTCAGCATTCATAATTCAGCATTATCATTATAGTCCGAAATACACCCCGATGACCACGACAGCGAACATCAGGCACACTACCCAAGTGTAGATTTGGCCAAGCACCTCAATGGCTTTGCCGTATTTGTAGTTATACAACCCAAAGGTTTGGAACACTGCAGCAAAACCATGCCGCAGGTGGAACCATACAACGGTAAAGAACACCAAATAGGCAATGATGATGTGCAAAATCTTGAATTTCTCGCGGGCTTGGTGGTAAAAATCAGGCTCGACTTCAAGTCCAGCGGCCTCAAGAACAGCCTTGTCTTCTTTGTCGAAGTTGGTGAGCCAATTCTCCTTGGCGGAGTATTCGCCGTGTTGCTCGGCATAGTTGAATGCGTCGGGTTGCGTGACTTTCAAGGCTACGACGTCTTCCGTTTTAGCCAAATATTTTCCTTTCACCAAGCCAATCTTCACGAAATAAAAGTCGGTGAAGTGCATGATGAGACAGGCGAAGATGAGGATGCCCGTCCACACTTGCAGTTTGGATCCAGTGTGCGTTTTGGAGCGTTGCGATTTATGGTAGCCTTTAGGACGAGCCATTTTGTTGGTAACAGCCAGCCAAATGGCTAGAACCACATGCAACAGCAGTGCGGCAATCAGGCCTATTTCCATCACTTTGACGATGATGTAAGTGCCCATGAAGTGGCAGAAAGCGTTGTACCATTCACCGCCGTCATGTCTCAAAATGAGGAGATTGGCACTGGCGTGAAACAGCAGGAAGAAACTCAAGAAAGCGCCCAAGACGCCGACGAGGATCTTCTTGGAAATGGAATGTATCTTTGGTAAATTCATAATGATAAATTATTTCAGTTAGTTATTTCTTAGGGGCTCCTCCACCGAAGTCATCATACAGGATGTTTTCGGGCGCCACACCCAAATTGTCAAGCATGTTGACCACGGCGGCGCTCATCGGGCCGGGACCGCACATGTAGTATTCGATGTCCTCAGGAGCTTTGTGGTCTTTCAGGTAGGTGTCGTACATCACATTATGCACAAAACCGGCAGTATATTTCACACCCTGTGCATCGGCAACGGGGTCGGGACGGTCCAAAGCCAAGTGGAAATGGAAGTTGGGGAAGTCTTTCTCCAGCTGCAGGAAGTCTTGCAGATAGAAGACCTCGTTCAAGGCACGAGCGCCATAGAAATAGTGCATCTCGCGGTCTCTTACATTCAAGGTACGGGTCAAGTGCATGATTTGTGCACGGAGCGGAGCCATACCAGCGCCACCGCCTACCCAAATCATCTCGGGAAGTGGAGAGTGGAGAGTGGAAGGTGGAAAGTTTTCATGTTCTTTCACGTGGAACTCGCCATAGGGCCCCGAAATATAGACTTTGTCACCAGGCTTCAACGAGAAAATATAGGAAGAAGCGATACCAGGATTGACGTTCATGAATCCCGAACGATCAGGTTTGAAAGGAGGCGTTGCGATGCGCACCGTCAGCATGAAGACATCACCCTCGGCGGGATAGTTGGCCATCGAATAGGCACGGATGGTAGGTTCGGTGTTGATGCATCGCAAGTCAAACATCTTGAATTTCTCCCACGAAGGCAGGTATTCCTCCCCTATCAAATCCTTGTCGAAGTCGGCATATTTGATGTCGAATTTCGGTATCTTGATTTGGGCGTATGAGCCAGGCACGAAGTCCATGTGCTCACCGGCAGGCAACTGCACCTTGAATTCCTTGATAAAAGTGGCCACGTTGCGGTTGCTGACCACCGTGCATTCGTATTCCTTCACGTTCAAAATCGACTGCGGCACCACGATTTTCAGATTTTCCTTCACTTTTACCTGACATCCCAAGCGCCAATGATCCTGAATCTGCTTGCGGGTGAAGAATCCTACTTCGGTGGGTAGAATCGTTCCGCCGCCTTCCACCACACGGCATTTGCACTGGCCGCACGAGCCTTTGCCACCACAGGCAGAAGGCAGATATACTTTCTGTTCGGCCAGCGTGGCAATCAATGTGTTGCCCGTCGGGACGGTCAGCACTTTGTCGTCGTTGATGGTGATTTTCACCTCACCTTTGGGCATGAGTTTGTTGCGCACCCATAGCAATAGGGCAACAAGCAGCAAGACGATGCCTAAAAAAACAATAATGCTAAGTAAAATATTGGTTGTAAAATCCATAATATCAAATTTTTATACCCATAAAGGCCATGAAAGCAATACCCATCAAGCCAGTGATGATAAATGAAATGCCTACACCCTGCAGACCTTTGGGAACTTTCGAATAGCGCAGTTTCTCGCGGATGGCGGCGATGGCCACAATGGCCAGCAGCCAGCCAATGCCTGAGCCGAGACCGAACACGGCGGCCTCACCCACATTGCTGAAGTTGCGCTCCTGCATGAAGAGCGAGCAACCCAAGATGGCACAGTTCACCGCAATCAGCGGTAAGAAAATGCCTAAGGCGGAATAGAGCGACGGCGTGAAGGTCTCAATCACCATCTCCAGAATCTGCACGATGGCTGCGATGATGGCGATGAAGAGGATATAGGTCAGGAAACTCAAATCGATAGAAGCCAATTTTGGGCTGATCCATGATAAAGCACCAGGCAAAAGCAAATATTTGTTGATCAGATAGTTGACTGGAACGGTGACGACCAACACGAAAGTCACGGCCAAACCCAAACCGGCGCTGGTCTTGACGGTCTTCGACACGGCAAGATAAGAGCACATGCCCAAGAAATAGGCAAAGATCATATTGTCGACGAAGACGGATTTTATCAAAAGATTAAAGAGATTCATAAAGTGATTATTTTGACACGAGACTGTGAGACACGGGACACGAGACAGGTTTTACTGATTGTTTCGATTGTTGTTTTCTAAATAAGCAATGAACGCACCTATTGAACTTGATAAGGATTTACACTTGTTGATTAAACTCGTGGCAGTTTCCCTGTCACAATATCCGAATTTTGGACATAGATAAAGCATATTCCTTACCTCTCCACAACTTCCTTTTGAAATTCTCAAGTAGCGTATCATTACTTTGTCGGAGTTATATTCTGAGCCTTCTGCTATGTTATTTGATATAGAAATCGCAGCCCTTTGAATTTGATCACGAAAACCATAGTCTTTATTGTCTTTGAACAAACTATAAATTTGCAAAGCAATATTTTGTGCATCTTGCCATATTCTTAAGTCTTCAAAAGCTTGCATATATTATGTTGATTTTTATTTGTTAGTTTGTCTCGCGTCCCGCAGTCTCGCGTCCCGCGTCTTTATTGCTAATCCATATCACCACTCCTAAAACTATTAGTGCCATCGGCGGCAAAATCATGAGTCCGTTGTTTTGATAGCCAGCCTCGTAGAACGATTGCGGGATGACCTGATAGCCAAGCAACGTACCTGACCCAAACAATTCACGGAAGAAGGCTACAATGACAAGTATCAAGCTGTAACCCAGTCCGTTGCCCAAGCCGTCCAAGAACGATTCTCCAGGCCCATGCGACAAAGCAAAAGCCTCCAAACGCCCCATGATAATGCAGTTTGTAATGATAAGTCCCACATAAACAGACAGTTGCTTGCTTACATCGTAGGCAAAGGCCTTCAGGAACTGGTCGATCAAGATGACCAAGGTGGCCACAACAACAAGTTGCACGATGATACGGATGCGGTTGGGGATGCCCTTTCGCAGTAGCGAGATAATGAAATTCGACAAGGCCGTCACAACCGTCACTGAGAGGCCCATTACCAAGGCAGGCTTGAGTTGGGCAGTCACGGCAAGGCAAGAACAAATACCCAGCACCAACACGGTGACGGGATTGGTCTTGCGAAGGGGTTCTATAATGAGTTTCTTCAAGTTAGCCATAGTTATTCTCCTCTCTCGGCAATTCTGCTTAAATATGCCGAATACTTCTCCAAAGTATTGTCAATCATTTCTTTAACTCCATTCGAAGTCTTGGTTGCTCCAGTGATGGCATCGAATTCTACAGGGACCACATTGCCGTTGTTCATGATTTGCTTGCCAGCAAATTGGCCTTGGAACTTTTCGGTCGTAATCTCTCCACCCAAGCCTGGTGTTTCCGATTTGTGTCCAAAGGTTGTACCCACAACAGTTTTACCATCAGCGGCAATGGCAAGGTAGCCCCAAATGGGACCCCAAAGGCCGTTGCCCTGCATGGGGATGACGCTGGTCTGACGGTCGATGACAAACACGGGCAAACCTGCTTCGTTTTCAGTGGGATTACCATTCTCGTCCAATAGGAATTCCGATGTGCAGTGTTTCTTGAACATCAATGCCGCGTTTTTGGCGTTGACGCCGGAAATGCCCGCCGCTGTAAGGATGCTGATGCGTTTCTCGTTCTTCTTGTTGCGGTCTTGGAAGGGTTGTAGCCACAAGGCTGTCACCGTGAGCAACACTGCCACAATAACGATTAAAATAGTGGCGTACAAGAAGATATATCGATTGCTGTTGACATCTTTCTTCATGACTTAACGGTTTTTGAGAGTTTAAAGGCACGATGTTGGCGCATTTTGATGTTCCTGGCCACCACGCAGTGGTCGATGAGCGGGGCGAAGCAGTTCATAAGCAGGATGCTGAGCATCATACCCTCGGGATAGGCCGGGTTGATGACACGGAGCATCACGGCGAAAATACCGATGAGCAGGCCGTAGATCCACTTTCCCGTGTTGGTCTGAGCCGCCGTGACAGGGTCGGTGGCCATGAAGACCGCACCGAACATGAAACCTCCCATCAGGTAATGGTAGTAGAATGGCACTTGCATGTATTCGTTGGCGCCGATGGCATTGAATAACAAGCCCATGAGACCGCCACCGAGGATGACAGAGAGCATGACACGCCAACTGGCGATACCCGTTATCAATAGTAGGGTCGCACCGAGTGCGACCGCAATGACAGACGTTTCACAGGTAGAGCCAGGAATGGTTCCGATGAACATATCCAAGGCGGAAGCAGAAGGATGCACGCCAGCGGCCAATTCAGCCAAAGGCGTGGCGCTCGTGATGGCGTCGGTGCCCCAGAGGTCGGCGGCAATCCATACATTGTCGCCCGACATCCGAGTGGGATAAGCGAAGAAGAGGAAGGCGCGTGCCACCAAGGCGGGGTTGAGGAAATTCATGCCCGTGCCGCCGAAGACCTCCTTGCCGATGATGACGGCAAAGGCTACGGCAAGAGCGAGTTGCCACAAAGGTGTGGTGACCGGCACAATCATCGGGATGATGAAACCTGTGACCAAAAAGCCTTCGTTCACCTCATGGTGACGTATCTGCGCGAAGGTGAATTCGATGCCCAAACCGACGATATACGACACCGCCAACATGGGCAGCATCCTCAAGAAGCCAAACCAAAGGCAATACCACCAACTGGCCACTGTGCCAAGTTCGTAAGGCCAATCCGTGGCGTGAAGCGAAGTCTGATAGCCGATGTTCCACATGCCAAAGAGCATGGCAGGAACGAGGGCGATGACGACCATAATCATGGCGCGTTTCAAATCGATGGCATCGCGAACATGGCTGCCGCGCTTGGTGACCCGATTGGGCGTGAAGGCAAAGGTTTCGAAGGCCTCAAAAGTGCTCTGAAGCCATGCGAATTTCCCGCCCTCCACAAAGTTCGGCTTGATTTTGTCAACAAAACGACGTAGGTTATTGAACATTATAATCCCTCCTTTCTCAGTTTTTCCAATGCCTCGCGGATGATGGCTTGGATGTCTGTTTTGGATGTGTCGATGAACTCGCAAAGGGCGAAGTCTTCGGGCTCGACTTCGTAAATGCCCAAGTTCTCCATCAGCTCGATGTCGCCGATGATGCAGGCCTTGATGAGTTGCGTGGGATAAATGTCGAAGGGGAAGACCCGCTCGAAATTGCCCGTGAAGACCAAGGGACGCAAGTCACCGTGGGTGTTGGTATCGAATTTCCAAAGGTTCTCGAAGCGCGGTAGCTTCATTCCCAATGGCTTAAACGTACTCTTTGGCATGAAGCCACTGAGGAAAGTCCGCGAAAAGCTAAATTTTCTGAAACCCGGCATCAACCAACCCATAAAGTCATAGTAGTTGCCTTCAGGGATGATGCTTACCAAGTCATCGTAAGCCCCAAGAAAGCCGTTCGTGGCGATTTGCGTGCCACTTAAAATGTCGCCTGAGATAATGCGGTTTTCCTTTGCGGAATCAATAGCATTCATCTTGGGGTATTCAATGTTAAGCAGTTGTGCCTTAGTGATTTCTGCCAAGCAAGCTCCAGCCTTAACGCGGTAATAATGCGGGTTCTTGATGTTAGGTCCAGCCACTGCGATGACCTTTTCAGGATAGTAAACTCCTGTGGCGACCAATTCACCCAACACGGCCACGTCTTGCAGATTCATTGTCCAAACGACCTCACCTTTATTTATTGGGTCAATATGGGCGATTTGTGCGCCGATGTTGCCCGATGGGTGAGGACCCTTGATGAAATGGATGTTGAATTGTTGATTTGTTGAACTATTGAACTGTTGGGCAAGAGGCTGATTGGGGCGGAAGCTAATATGGACTTTCCCATCCGTCAATTGCGTCAAGGCCTCAAAGCCTTTTTTCAGCCACTCTTCTTTGCCTTGCATAACAAAATCGTAATCAGGTGCGAGAGGTGCGCTACTGAAAGCGCTGACGAAGATTGCCTTGGGTCTGTCATCAGGGTCGGCCACCGTGCCGAAAGGCCGCTGGCGCAGCGTGGTCCAAAGGCCGCATTGCAGCATAGCTTCTTTGATTGCATCTGCCGTGGTCAAAGCCGCTGTCGCGGATTTGTAATCAGCGACGGTCGAGCTTGCGGATTTGCAATCCGCTTCCACAACCACCTCCAAAAGCTTGCGTTTCTCGCCTCTAACGATGGCTTTCACCTGCCCGCTGACGGGTGAAGTGAAGCGGATGCGTTCGTCGCTCTTGTCGCAAAACAAGGCGTCGCCGACAGCCACCGTATCGCCTTCCTCGACCAGCAATCGTGGGGTTAGGCCCACAAAGTCAGTGGGCTTCATGGCGTAGGTCGTGATGCTGCGCGCATCGGTGAGGCGTTTCTCAGCCGCTCCACTGATTGGCAGGTCAAGACCTTTCCGTATCGTTATTGTCTCAGACATTTTATTTGAGGTTAAGCAAGGGATAGATCTGCTTCGCATATCTCGCTGCAAAATTACGACATTTATGGTGTACAGACAACACGCTCCATCGAAAACTTCCATATCAGTGGTAATCTGATGGTCGGTTACCCCAATTTCATCAATTTCAATAATTGCTTTAAATAACGGTGTTGCTTCATGGGTGCCGTTATTTTTGTGTGTTTTTCGCTATTTAGAAAATAATTCATAAATTTGCAGTCCAATAGTGACGAAACACAAGATTTATAACGATAAACAATGAATGTAAAAGAATTAAGTCGAAAAATATCAAATCCAATTTTACTTATCAACTATCAATTATCAATTTTATATGAAACAGCCTATTAAAGTAACAGAAGCTATTTTCCCGATGCCCGTTTTGCTCGTGGCCACCTACAACGAAGACGGCACCATCGACGTGATGAACGCCGCTTGGGGCACCATGCTCGACCGCGACCGCGTAGCCCTCAACCTGACCGAAACCCACAAGACCGTGGAAAACATCAAACAACGCAAGGGCTTTGTCGTCCATATCGCCGACGCAGCCCACGTGGTGGAAGCCGACTATTTCGGTGTCGTTTCGGGCAAGACCGAGAAGGACAAGTTCGCCAAGAGTGGTCTCACCGCGACCAAATCCTCGTTGGTGGACGCTCCCATCATCAACGAATTGCCCATCGCCTTGGAGTGCGAGTTCGTCGAATACCAAAGCGACGACACAGGCCTTGGCGTCATCGGCAAGGTACTACAGACCTCCGTCGAGGCCGACAAGATGAAGGACGGTAAAGTGGACGTGGAAGCCCTGCAAGCCATCACTTTCGACCCCTACACGCACGGCTATTATCAAGTCTCGAAGCGTGTTGGCGAGGCCTTCAAGGACGGCTTGAAACTGAAGTAATCATCTATTAGGAACCAGACCAAATAACACCATGCGCAAAACCCTTTTTGTTTTAGCCTTTATGATCCTTTCAGCATTGCCATCCTTGGCCCAAATCGACCTTCACAGCCACGCCATCACGAAAGATTACCTTGACTACATCAAAGCCAACGGTGCCGAGATGGACGAAGGTTTCCCCATCCCCGCTTGGGATGCGGAACAACATATCGCCTTTATGGACAAGGCTGGTATACAGACCGCTGTGCTTACCATGCCCGCACCACATCCTTGGTTTGGCGATGCGGAGGCTTCGGCGGCGGTGTGCCGCAGCTACAATGAAGAGTGCGCCGCACTCAAGGCACGCTATCCCGGACGTTTCATGTTTTGTGCCGCTCTGCCTT
>JAEEGH010006430.1_pt1 | contig 28822 bp, 1 predicted proteins | sample 9134181 | NCBI WGS metagenome assembly JAEEGH01 (sample SAMN16246544, study PRJNA631951) | gut metagenome | biome: gut microbiome; feature: rumen; material: DP-attached | host: Bos | place: Iran: Karaj | collected 2018-10 | reverse complement strand
ATAGCCAACGGTACCGCCAGTAATATTAACGGTACACTTACCACTACCGAGGAAAGCCTTGCTATAATCATTGGCGTTATCCCACAGATTGCCAGTAAGCGTCTCGCCATAACCTGATGTAGAATAATCATCAGCACCACCGGCATAGTTACCCTTACCGACAGAACCCATGTTACCACCACCATAGACATTGCGCACCACGGTTCCGCCACTCATCTCTACAGTAGAGTTACCAAACACCTTTCCTGCTGTAATACTGTAGATTTCACGAGTATAGTGTTCGCTCGTTGAACCAATCTTCAACAGAGTGGTACTGAACTTTCCCTTACCACTACCGCCGCCGTACATAGAGTGACCTATCAAACCATTCTTCAACGTCAACTTCGTGTCGCCCATGACATGACCGTTCTCGGCACCGCCATAGACGGCTCCGGCAATACACTCGATGTCAGCGTTTGTCATATAGTTTTGGGGAGTAGCAGTGTTGCCTGCAGGATAATCAATAGTAACCTCGGCAGAACCCACATTAGCACAGTACACATAGTTCTTGTATTCACCGGCAATACCCTTACCGCCACCATACACGTCACCATTGTCTGTGTTGATATCGGTATCACCGTTAGCGACACCAATACGGCCACCTGTGATATTCACATGGGTCTCACCGAAATAGCCTGGTGCATTCTCGAAATGGAACGGCCAACTCAGAGCGAAACCATTGTTCTCATCAAGGTGCGAATGGAAATTCTTGTAGACGTACTTATCAGTACCTTCAGTATATACAGGATCTGTAGCATTGTTATCAATCTTGACCCTGCAGTCCATAATACCCACAGAGGCCATCTCACCACCGCCATAGACACTCTTCCTGACCTTACCACCAGCGATATTCACATAGGTATTCTGACCCACGCAACCGGCAAAGATCATCGGTGTGAATACATAACTGACATCATCGTAGTCACTGGCACTAGTTGGGTTCGTCACACCTTCTTTCGGCATTTTCACCGTAATCTTGGTCTTAGTCTCATAGTCCTTGCTTCCGTAACCAGCACCATAGACATCACGGTTGACGGTGCCGCCATTAATAGTCACTGTGGCATTATCACGAACCGTACCCAACTCACCACCGCCATAGACATTTCGTTTAATGACTGCATCGCCACTGATGGTGACTTTCGCTTCCTTCACCTGAGCCATCTTGGGCCAGATGGGATTAATAGTAGTACCATCGAGAAGCGTCAGACGTCCCATGGAACCACCGAAGACATTACCAGACTCAGCATTACCGACTGTATTGCCGATGATACCACCACTGATATTGACAGCGACATGGCCATAGGTCTTACCACCTCCATCTTCCACGAAATTACCATAGTTCGGATCATCGGGAGCAGTGAACATAGTACCCACAGAGGCTAGACGGCCACCACCATAGATATTGCCGAGCATCTTACCGCCCGAGATATTCACCTTAACATTACCACCCACGGTTCCTGCTGTCTGTGCATCACCACTGAAACCACGACCGCCACCGAACACGTTACCATCCACATACGAGGTTCCCGTAGTTCCAATGATAGCTGTACCCTTGATGTTAGTCTCAGCATTATCAATGACGTGACCGTCCTCACCACCACCGAAAGTGGAACCATAGATTCGAGCCGTACCCGAGATGTTCACTTCTGTATTAATGACATTCGTCCAGGTGTTGAAGAAGATTCGCTGGTCACCCTTACCGGCACCGAAGAGATAACAGGTAACAGGGTGAGCTTTTGCATCGGCTGCTGTACGCGGAACGCCCAACGTACCACCCTTCATATTGATAGTACACTTACCGCCTGATACAGGAACCACAAGTGCACCCTTACTATCCTTCTTATAAGTACCCACGTCGGTCTGCTCATTACCGCCATACACGCTGGTCAGAATATGTCCACCCGTGATATCCACCTGAGTATTGCCACCTACAGAACCTGACGCACGGTGCCATTTACCCGGAGCATACGGAAGCAAACCGCTACCACCGCCAAACACATTACCGTAGAAGGTGTGGCCATCCTTACCGACTTTGGCACCACCCTCTGCATATTGTGTATGAGCAGCATCATAATAATACTTACCTTCACTCTCATATATAGCATACGGATCCCAAGGTGCAGCATCATCCGGGGTATACTCCCAGTGTGCGCACTCCTTCCAGCTGGTCTCAATAGACTCTGTCTCTGTTGGCCATTCGCCATAATGATCAGTATAGCGTTTGTTAATACCCTCACCGGCACCAATCTGACCACCGGCAATCGTCACATGCGTATCGTGCTGCACATGGCCATTCTCACTACCACCATAGACAGAACCCTTCACAAAGGCATTGCCATCAATGGTCACATCGGTCTGTGTGGCTAAGGCCTGGGTTTCAACAAACGAGAGGTATTTAGCCTCATTGCCATCATAACACTCCCAAACATTGCCAGGTGCCATACGTCCGGGATGGTGTTGCCCTGGATGCTCCTGACATTCGATCGTTGCCAGATTTTCGTATGGCAGGACGCCCTTACCTGCTCCAAACACGTGTCCTAAGTCATCAGGTTTACCCGTCGTGGTGTTGTTCATAACCATACCATCAGGACCGATTTCAGCATTGCCTCTTACGATGACGTTACAATAGCCACTGCCTTGATTTGCCAATGAGTACGGCATTCCTTCTTCTATTTCCGGATGGCTTGCAGCATACTCAGCAGAGGCAATCGTATATTTACCCACTGATGCAATCTCACCACCGCCATAGACGCTCTTTCCAATCTTGGCATTGCCTTGAACAGTGACAAAAGTATTACCGCGCACCAAAGCGGCATAGCCGAAGGGTTCTACACCCTTACCGGCACCGAACACATCGCCTCTGATAACGGGGGCACTTGTTCCGCTTTCAACAGGAAGACCTATTGTCACTACCGTATTCCATTCTACACGACCAATCTCACCGCCACCATAGACGGTTCCATTCACCGTACCATTACCGATACTGACTCTCGTTCCTTTATTCGTTGATTCTTTCGTGATGTCGGTCTTGCCGTCATTCTCTTTATCAACACCGATCATGGCCTTCGCACAAGTGAAGGAGTCGGCAATACCCTTACCACCACCGAATACATTACCAGCGATAGTCACACCCTCGTAGCCCGTGCCACTAATGGTCACACCCTTGTATTCGATTACATCCGCCGTTGAAGCATCATCGGCTTCTTTAGCACAGACATTCACATAAGTGTTACCAGTGACATCGGCCTCGTTACCGCCGCCATAGACGTTACCCAGGATGTTAGCGCCCTCAACGTTCTTAGCTTCACTCATCGTATATTCGCCTGTATTGGCATCAACAACACTCAGATGAAGCTTAACGGTCTTCTCTGTACCGATATTCACCGTGGTATTACCATAGACCGCAGCCTCATTACCACCACCGAATACACCACCTTCAACGCGTTGACCGTTTGTATCAGTATATCCAATACCAATTTGACCAAGTTTATGCTCACCACCCAACTGATCTTCAGCATGTTTACCAGGAATCATATTGATATTCACCGTCGGATCAGCATACATGGCAGCGCCTTCTCCAAGTCCACCACCAAACACACGACCGATACTGGTACATGACGTGACATTCAGCACAGGCTGCTCATATGGTTTGAATGCGTCATCACCAGTTTCTGGGTAGAGCGTCCAAGTCCATTTATTGTTGACCTCATCAAATGTATAGGTATTCACCGGCTTACGACGGTCATCAATTGATGTTCGTGGCAACAGAATGAGTTTAGCATCTGCATTCAAGACAGGCTCCTCACCAGGGGCTCCAACACCTGTAGCACCTTCGCCCTCTGTGGTTGTAGTCTGGACATAATAGCCATATCTCGAATAAGCAGCCTGGTTACCTCCCAAATATAGATCATCAATTATGATTGGCGTACAGTCACTGGTTTCCTCGATATTCAGATAGATATGTCCCTTGATGACACCACCTAAGTTATTACCACCAAACACCTGTCCAAAGCGACCACTGGTAATCGTCAGTTCCACGTTACCATTCACATGAGCATTATCAGCGCCACCATAAACAATAGGTATCTTAGTGGCATCCTTACAACCCAGAATAATAATCAGGTTACCATTCACGTCGGCATTCTTACCAGCACCCACCAACTTGTCTACTTGCACAGGACATGCAGCCAAGCCACCTGTACCAGTATCAATAGTGATATTTCCAGTAATGGTACCCTTCTCGTTACTACCACCATAAGCCTCATGTATATAACCACCTTTCATCAGAGTATTGGCGTTACCATCGATATCTGCACCGGGGTTCACTTTCCATGAAGCACCATTGTCAAGGGTGTACATGTCAGCACCGTTACCACCACCGAATACCTGATGAATCTCATAAGCACCATTCACCAAGACGTCTGTCTCAGGAACCTTAGCGGCATTACCACCACCATAGACCTGATTGATGCTGACGTCACAACTATTGATGATGACATGAGTCTTCCTGCCTGTGCCTTCTGCCTCATAGTCAGCCAGGTTACCACCGCCATAGACTGCAGCCAACTCATAGCTTCTGGTAACATTCACGCCCTCACCCATCGGAGGTCTTCCGGTATTATTCGGGTCTTCAGGAGTCCTCTTAACACCAGAAGCCGTTGTCACCGTCTTGTTCACGGTCACAGTCACATCGCCCTTCGGCGAACCGTTCAGATTATTACAACCGAACACACGACCGCTCTTTACGATATCCTTTCCTTCATATTTAGTGATATCAAAGGCCGTGCCATCCAAGGTCACGAAGACATCACCATAGACCATGGCCGCCACATCGCTGTGACCGGTTCCTCTTGCTGCCAAGTCACCCAGTCCACCACCATAGGCATCACCATAGATCTTTCCGCCTGTCAAATTAACGATAGTCTTATAAACCGTCTTGCCATCAGCATCAATTTTATCAGCTACCCAAGTATTAGAAGACGCATTCCAGTTGCCGGTCTGTGTATGAGCCAGTGCACCACCGCCATACACATCCTTATCAATCGTACCGCCAAGAATATTCACAGTGACATTCTCCTTGACGACACCCATCTCACCGCCACCATAGACAGAGCCATGTGCTGTTCCGTCATTGACCGTGAGCGAAACATATTTACCCACTCGTCCAGCAGTGGGATTTCCACTGATACCACGTCCACCACCAAAGATATTACCGATATTACTATAGGCGTATGTTCCTGCCGTACCAATCTCGCCCTTATTTATCGTTACAATAGTATGGTCTTGTACGAAACCGCTCTCACTACCACCGTAGACAGAACCCTTCACAGCAGCGTTTCCGCCGATGGTCACATTGGTATTGGAGGCTAAGGCCAGCGTTTCGATGAACTGCAGATAAGCATCCTCTGTTGCAAACGATTCCCAATTACCATCACTATTCATACGCTGGGACTGCCCTGTCCCTGGAGCAACATAATGAGGCACGACTCCCTTACCGGCACCGAACACGTGTCCTGCGGTATTTGATACATTTGCTACTTCATCTGGTCCGACTGTGGCATCACCTTGTATGGTGACAGTACACAGTCCACCGTCTCTCGTCTTATACGGCATGCCATCAGGGAAACCTGCCGGTGGTGCTTCATTAGGATCCGGTGAGAATTTACTTACCCAATACTTACCTACCGTAGCTGTCTCACCACCGCCATAGACATTTTTTCTCACCTTGGCATTGCCCTGAACAGTGACTGTACTGTTGCCACGCACCAGAGCAGAGTAGCCATGTGTCTCTAAGCCTGCGCCGGCACCAAACACGCTACCATAGACAATTGGAGCAAATGGTCCAGATCCAGTTCCTGTTCCTATCGTGACCACAGCATCATGCTCCACGCGACCAACCTCACCGCCACCATAGACGTTACCGTAAATCGTACCGTTGCTGACAGTAACAGTCGTACCTTTCACCATGGCTTTCTGACATGTGTATGTAGTTGCATCACCTTTGCCGGCTCCAAACACATGACCCACGGTTGTATTACCCTCAGAGCCTATCGTACCGCCAGTGACAGTAACGGTACATACACCGCTTTCGTCACCTCCGAGATAGATATTATTGCCTTTATTTTCGCCAGCTTCTGTGATAGTATAATAAGTACCCACATCGCCTAACGCACCGCCACCATATACATTACCATAGATTCTTGTGGTCTTCCCTTCAGCCTGACTGATGGTGACACCAGTTGTCTTAACCAAAGCAACATCGGTTTGTGTCGTTTCCACATCACCTCGGGCTGCACCGAAGACATTACCGTCTCCAACCGTGCCACTAACACCCACAGTACCACCACTGATGGCAATAGTCGTCGTACCGCCGTTGGAAATAACAAGATGATTATTTGTATCCGTTGTCATTGTACCAACAGATCCCATAGCACCAGCACCATAGATGTTATGAACCACCGTACCACCGTCCATCGTGACGGAGGCATCGCCGAGCACAATACCTGCTAACGGATTATACTTGTCACCTTTGCCATCATGAGGATTAGCCACTCCGGTTGGATTAGAATAATACTTGTCTGTACCGCAGCCACCACCATAGACATTACCACGATAGGGGTAAGATGCACCGCCGGCTGTGTAAGTACCAATTGGCTCACCCTCAGCAATACCGACAACACCACTATGAATTTCCACAACTGCATTCTGGAAGAGGTGACCATTCTCACCACTACCATAGACAGAACCCTTAATGTTAGGACCAGTAGTTCCCGTAGCTCCTATTACCACCTTGGCTTTCTTGACCCAAGCCAGCTTATCATGGATTTCACCAGGAGCACCTACGTCACCACGAGAGGAGCCGAAGACCATACCGTTCTCGTTACCATTACGACCGATGGTACCGCCCAGAACACGAACCTCTGAACTACCGGTATTCTCTGCCCATGACTCAGGCATGTCGGATACTGAAGTCTGCCCTGGAACATGAACATAGTTAGCATCGTTGCGGGTAATCGTTCCAACAGAGCCATAAGCTCCGCCACCATATACATTATGGTATATAGTAGTCGGTTTGGTGGCATCTGTTTCACTGATAGTCACGTTTGTATTACCCTTGATGATACCGGCTTCAATATAATTGATACCGGCAGGATCCACATAACCCTTACCACCACCATAGACGTTACCGAATTCAGCACCACCATGATTAGCATCTCCGATTGTACCGCCAGAAACATTAACGATTGCGTCTGTTGTCACAGTACCCATCTCACCACCACCATAGACGCTGCGCATGATAGTACCACCCGTGACATTCACTGTGGTCTTCTTGGCAGTAGCAAACTTATCCCACTGTGTGTTAACAGTGCCGTCCTGTTTAACGATACTACCCATACTGCCGCCAAACACATTACCACCATACTGAGCATTTGCCACTGTATTACCGATGGTACCGCCACTGATATTGACATTGATATAACCGCGCTTGAAGCCTGAAATAGCAGTACGAGTATATTCATTATTATCACCTTTAGTCCAATCGCTATATCCATCTTCCTGCATCTTGCCATAGCCATCGTCATGATTCTCACCAAAACCTGTCTCAGTAGTCAGATACAGACCATAGCCCACCGATGCCAGGCGACCGCCACCATAGACACTGCCGAGCACTGAGCCACTCTTAATATTCAGCGTGACAGTACCACCCACGTTTCCAGCCGTTAATGCATCACCACCGAAGCCACGGCCACCACCGAATACGTTACCATCCATATAGGAAGTACCGGCTGAACCAATCTTGACTGTCTTATTATTCTTCTCTTCAATGGTTAGCGTAACATTCTTCATTACGTGGCCATCCTCTCCGCCACCGAATACAGAGCCATAAATCCTGCCGCCATTGATTTGGATGACGGCATTCTCCACATTGGTATCTTTATTGAAGAAGACACGCTGGTCGCCCTTACCGGCACCGAAGAGGTTACAAGTCACGGGGTGAGCCAGAATCTGCTCATCCTTACGTGGTACACCGATGGTACCACCCGTCATCGTGACATTAGCAGTACCCAGCACATTGGTAGCCTCACAACCACCATAGACACTCGTTAGGATATGGCCACCACTGATAGTGACATTCGTATTACCCTTGACCGTTCCTGCGCTATTGAGGTATTTACTGATACCCTCTGTAGTATCGAAATAAGGCACACTACCAGAACCGCCACCGAAGACATTACCGTAGTAGGTATGACCATCCGTAGCAATGCGTCTGCCGCCTTCAGTTGACTTGGCTGCCTGTGTTCCTACTTGCGGGTATTTGTCCAAATCTCCTTCTGCATTAGCAAATGGGTCGTAGGGGGCATAAATCGTCTTTCGGTTGTCACCATTAACTTCCACTTTTCCGTAATTCCAGCTGGCGCACTCATAATCTGTCCCGTCTGGTACATAATTATCAGCCCAAATACCATCCGGATGGGGCTGTCCGTTTGCATTCTTACCACAGCCAATTTGTCCACCTATGATATTTACATTCGTATCGAACTGTACAAGACCATTCTCGCTACCGCCATAGACGGAACCCTTGACGAAGGGTTTGCTGTTGCTATCGTTGGCATCACCGATGTTCACAGTGGTCTGGCTAGACAAGGCCAGTGTTTGGATAAACGCAATATACTCATCTATATCAGCAAACCACGTCCAACTGTCATCATTGGCTCTACATCTTGGCTTATGCTCAACGGTATTAGATGCATAATCATAATTCTCTGGCATAATACCCTTTCCGGCACCAAAGACATGACCAGCATCATCAGGACCGCCAGCCTTGGTCATCTCCATAGCATAGTCTGGCCCGATGACGGCATTGCCTCGGACTGTGACGGTACAGAAGCCGCTATTTGCGTCTTTCAATGCGTAAGGCCTTCCTATTACTGCATCTGTATATCCTTCACTATGAGCGGTTGCTAAATCATCTTCATTACTGGGAACCTTATATCTGGCCACCGAAGCAATCTCGCCACCGCCATAGACGTTGTGCTCAACCTTGGCATTGGCCTGAATGGTGACAGTTGGGTTGCCACGCACCAGACCTGCATAGCCATGCTCTTTGTCGCCCTTACCGCCACCGAATACATCACCCTTGATATCGGGTGAACTTGTTCCTTCTCCTGGCAGACCTATCGTCACCGTCGTATTCATTTCCACACGACCAATCTCACCGCCGCCATAGACGTTACCATTCACCGTGCCGTTGCCGATAATGACACTCGTATTGCCATCGGAATAACCTGCCTGTAAGCCCGCATCATTAGTTCCAACCATGGCCTTATTACACAAGAAATTGTCTGCAAGGCCCTTACCACCTCCGTACACATTACCATGATCATCATCATTAATGCCCGCAGAGCCGATGGTGACGCCAGTAAGTCCTGTTCCATAAGTTACACTTTCCCACTTCGCTGTTGTCGAATTATACTTCGCACAGATATTCACCTGCGTATTTCCAGTAATATCAGCCTGATTACCACCGCCATAGACATTACCAGTGATATTGGCACCTTCGACATCTAATTTCTGATAAACTTTTGGCTGTTGTGTCGCATTGGCATCATATTCCGGATCTCCTGACACAGCATATACTTTAGGAAGTGATATCAATTGAACCTTCTTTTCTGTACCGATATTTACCGTCGCACTACCAATAATCTTAGCCAAGTTACCACCGCCATAAACATCACCAATAGTGCCTATCGCGCCTTCAGCATGAGCAGGATAAGCTAGGCTGAGGCCGGCCTCCTCAACGGTACCATCATCAGCCTTGGCATCAAAATTAAATGAACCTGCAGTAAGAGCGGTACCATTTTTGCTACCCTTCGCCACATTGATATTGACCGTGGGATTTGCAGCCATCAGGGCCTTATAGCCACCACCGAATACTTTACCGATACTCGTGAACGAGCGGATATTCAGTTTCGGATCAGCATACCACTGAGTTTCTGAATACTTATCTGCCGCAGCAGGTTCGCCAATGATATCTCCAATAGCGCCTTCATTGTCACTCAAAGAAGACCTTGCAACAATCTTCGTTTTCGTAGCATCATCAGGATCGGTAATCTTCTTATAGCCGTAAATAGAATAGTCTGCCAAGTTACCACCTGCGTAGAGCTCACCGATGATGATAGGCGTTGTACAGGTTCCTGTCTCCTCGATATTCACCGTAATCGAGCCCTTCAACGCACCACTATACTTATTACCGCCAAAGACACGTCCGAATTTTCCACTGGTAATTGTCAGGTTGACATTACCGTCTACATCAGCATTCTTTGATCCGGCATAAACCTCTTCTATCAGCTTATCCGGCTGACAACCCATCACGATATTGACATCACCAGACATGCTGGCATTTCTGCCGGCGCCATAGATATTGTCAACAGCCAGGTCACAACAACCAGAACCATCTTGGCTGACATTGACAGTCGCGCTCCCCTTGACATTACCTCTGGTGTTACTTCCGCCATAAACTTCGTGGACCACGCCACCCTTCAGGATGACTTCTGCCGTAGTTTCCACGTCGGCACCCGGATTGCCCTCACCAGCGCCATAACCGCCGCCGTAAATAGTACCAATCTCGTAGGCGCCCTTTACCTCGACTTTCGTAGCGTTCGATGTAGCACCATAGCCGCCACCATAGACCTCCTCGATGCTGACATTACAGCTCTCGATAATCACACTTGCAGTCTTGTTCGCAGTGATAAATGGAGCATTATTACCACCACCGAACACTTTCTGCAGCTCATAAGCCTTGGTATTAAGAGTCGGTTTCGCTGCAACAGAACCATTATCAAGGACAACAGTCTTGTAGATATGTACATTGACATCACCTTCTGGCGAGCCGTATGTATTATTACATCCAAAGATATTGCCAGTCACAACGCAAGTGCCAAATTTAGTATCATCATTAATATCAATACCATTATATCCATTCAGATTGACCTCAATATCACCCTTCACAGTGGCTGGGATTGGTGCCTTGTATCCATCCGCACCAGGTTCTCCAACAGCAGCGACTCCGAGACCACCACCAAACACATTGCCATGAACCGTACCCTTAAAGAGGTTCACCGTTGTAGTAAATGGTGTAGAGCCAGCCGTACCTGTATTGACGTCACCTCGTGCACTACCGCCATAGACATTACCCCAGATTGTCGTAGAAGTACTGCCTGTATAGTCTTTTGATCCAACATTTACGGTTACATTGCCATCAACATAAGTATATTGACCCAAACCACCACCAAACACCATGTCAGGAACAGGATCACTTGCTCCCAATTCCGCTCCGACTCTTCCGCCGAAAAGATTCAGTATGGTATTGCCAAACATTCGTCCATTCAAGTCACAACCACCATAGAGACCGCCGGCAACCACATCGCCATAGAGCGTCACCGTAGCATTTCCGTAGGCCTTGGCAACTGTACCTGAGGTATTTGAACCGGAAGGTTCCTCACCCATACCACCTCCAAATACCTTACCTGTGATGTTACCCTTCTTAAGAGTAACCGTCGTAGTCGCATTTGATGTAGGTGTGTAAGCTGTGATATTTCCTGTAGTAGCATCTTTGGTTGTAGATGCATTCACTGCACCCATAGCACTACCGCCATAGACGCTACCACCAATCGCAATGTCACCAACAAATGCGCCAGCATCTGTTTGACCTCCGACATTCACCGCCACATCTCCAGTGACAGTCGTGCTTGCACCATAGCCACCACCATATATACTACCTGTGATATTTGCACCCTTTCCATCAGCTGATGTCGCAACATTTACCGTAGTATTACCAACCACATCGGCAGCACTACCACCACCATAAACATTACCAATGGTACCATACTCCGTCCGCGAACCGACTTTCACCATGTTGATGTTGACAGACGGATTACCCGTAACCACAGCAGGAGCGCCCAGACCGCCACCATAGATATTGCCTATGCTGGTACAAGAAATAACGTTGATCTGTGGATCAGTCTTTCCACTTGGTGTACTATATGCAGCTTCATTACCACAACCATAAAGGTTATCAATATTAATGTCACAATCAGTCTGCTGAATGTTTACCGTAATAGAACCATTAATAGCACCGCTTGACTTATTGCCGCCAAACACACTACCATAGGTTCCACCATTGATATTGAGTGTAATATCGTTGTTGACATCCGCATTCATGGCACCGCCATATAAGGCACCTACCTTATGAGCCAAGCAACCCAACGTCACAGTAGCCGGAGAAGACATCGTAGCTCTGTTACCATAGCTGAACACATCACCCAAATCCAAATCGCAGGCACCCTCTCCTGTAGCATCGGCAATGTTAAGTATTGCCGATCCAATACTGCCATTGGTATTTGAACCGCCAAACGTACGATATATCGTTCCACCATGGATAATTGTCGTAGCGCTATTCGTCACATTGGCAGCAGCATCGCTAGTGGCTCCATTGACCCCATTCTTCTGACCATTACCACCACCATAGACATAGCCTATCTCATATGAACCGTAAATATTTACGGCACATTGATTTACATCAGCAGCATTACCACCGCCATATACTTCCCTAATACTACTCTTATTGCAGCCGTAGATATTGACGGTCGTGGTTCCACTCGTAGGACTATACGAAGCCAGATTACCACCGCCATAGACACCTGCCACCTCATATCTATCAGCATTCACCTGTTCATCAGTGGCTGTCAAGTATGCCAATTTCGCGGGTCTGTCCCCAGAGGCCTTTCTCGTTCCATACACGTTCACGGTCACATTGCCCTTGGGCGAGCCGTTCAAGTTGTTACAGCCGAAGACACGACCTGTCTGAGCCGACAATATCACATTATTCTCATCTTTAGTATAAGTGATTTTAAAGGCTGTAGCATTAGTCGTAGATTGTTCACCTAATTGTAAGGTAACATCACCATAGACATATGCGGGAGTGTCTTCATCACCCAAACCTCCACCGTAGGCATCGCCCTCAATAAGACCACCCTTCAGACTGACAGAGGTCGTGTTAAATGACGACTTTGATTCTTTAGAATAATACGTTTTACCAGATTGAGCCTTTGGGGTTTCTTCTCCTTCTTTTACTACGGCTACATAATTATCACCTTCCTTCGTATATAAGCCTTCTACGGAAGACACATCAACAGTTAGACCAGTAACCTCTACATATTCGTTAGCAGTCTCGTTGTTGGTGTTGGTATCTGCCAAAGCGCCGCCACCATAGACATCTTTCTTCACTGTGCCAGCAGTCATGTTAACCTCCACTGCGCCTTTGGTAATACCTCTCTCGCCACCACCATAGACTGAACCCATGACAGTTGACTCTCCGGCGATGGTCACAATGGGATGAGTCGCTAAGGCCAGAGTCTCAAGGAACTGATGATATTTGGCTTTTGTGTTAAAATACTCCCAAACGTATTTATGTGAATCATCAGTATAAGCCCAATAAGCTTGGTTTGTGCTATTATAGTCCGTCGAATTGTAGGTCATCATACGTCTGGGCATGGATGCCAAATCTGTATAAGTATCCTGAGTTATATAGTAATGAGGTATAACTCCCTTGCAAGCTCCAAAGACGTGTCCGACATCATTAGAACCGCTTGTATCATCAGGATCTGGACCTATCTGAGCATTACCCTGAATAGTGACAGTACAATCTCCACCGCTCATCGTCGCATAAGGCATTCCATCGAGCAAATCTGCAGGAGGCTGAGGTGCGCCTGGAGCTGATGAATTAACATTTTTAACCCAGTATCTACCCACCGTAGCTATCTCGCCACCGCCATAGACGTTTTCTCCTACCTTGGCATGGCCCTGAACAATGACTGTAGTATTACCACGCACTAATGCCGAATAGCCATGAGTTTCTAAGCCGGCACCGGCACCGAACACGCTACCTTTAATTTCAGGGTAGCTTGTTGCTGACGCGCCTTCTATCGTCACTTCTGTATTATTATCAACTCGGCCTACTTCACCGCCGCCATAGACATTACCGTATATCGTACCTTTACTGATATTGACAATCGTCTTGTACACAATACCCTTCTCACACCAGTAATTGTATGCATCACCCTCACCAGCACCAAATACATGACCCGACGCATGGTCTGCGGTTGAAATATTCTCATCGCCTATCGTACCGCCTGAGATCTCCACAGTGCAAAGGCCAGTGTTATTGTAAGTGTATGGTTCAGCCGTAGCGTCTGTCCATTTATAATTGTATGTCGTTTGATCAGACTTGTCAATTCTACCCACATCGCCTTGTTTTCCGCCACCGTAGACGTTGCCTTTCACTTGGCCGGTCTCAATATGCACCGTCGTATTGATCTTGACATCGGCCGCATTACCGCCACCATATACAGAGCCATTGACCACAACGCCTTGTGACAATGCATTATGGTTTGTCAGAATCAAAGCCAACAGTGTGAGCAGCATCCTTACCATCATAGTCGGAATCTGCGTTATATCTCTATTCATGCGATGTGTCATATCTTGTATCATATCTTGATAGCTTCTTACTTTCTTTCAATCGTATCACTCGTTTGCCTTAATTTCCACCGTGGCACTACCATTAACAACGCCCATGTTTCCACCGCCGAAAACATTACCCTGAACATTAGTGCTACCTTTAAGGGTGACTTTGGAGTCTGTACCTACAAGTGCCTCATTGCCACCACCATAGACGCTACCCTGAACAACTGCTCCTGAAGTATTATTATTCCCATCAACGTAATCCTCAATTACTACTGTGGCTTTCTTTTCCGATGGACTTTCGTTACCACCGCCAAACACGTTGTTCTTTACTGTATAAGTAGCATCGCTCTTCTTACCCTTAATCGTCAAAGTGATATTGTCTGTAACAACACCAAGTTGACCCATCGGAGCATCGGTATAAAGAATTTTGCTTCCCTCATTTGCAGTGCCAGCAGTGCCAGAATTCCAGGTATATGTTTGAGGGGCAACCGTACCAAATTCAGAGAAGATAGCGGTTTCTTTATCATAAATAGAATATTCAGGTTGTGTTGTTGTATATACCTCAACCTCATTTGCAGTGGCCTTGTAGCCTCCGCCATAAACGCTGCCATCCACCTTGCAATTTGTTAGCGTACTACTAACCGTCCCGTCAACCTTTCCCTGACAACCTGCACCATAGAAGTCACTTTTGATAGTACAACCTTCTAATGTATTGATGACGCTACCTGTTGTTGCCAAAGAGAACTCGGCATACCCCGTAAAGAAACGGGCAACAAGTTGTTGTTGTCTAGAATGGTGAATATACTCAAGTTTATAACACGTACCAAGACTCTTGCCATCCTCAGTAAGCTTTTGCAAACGCTTATAATAAGTACTAAATGATATGGGAAATGTAACCTTATCACTACCAATAGCATAACCAGATTCTTGCTTCGATAAATTATATGTAATAGACGTTCCTCCAAATCCTGCTCCATAGTACTGTCCGAAGATAGTATTGCTGGCTATTGTGGTAACAGTCGGTTTTGCTGTCAGACTACTAAATTCTGGTCCCCCACAATAGAAATCCACCTTACTATTGGTGATAGTGACCTCAATCTCTCCTGTGATAGATGCTTCTGCGGAGGTACCACCACCGTAGAAGCGGGTAATAAGCGCATGATCTATGTTGGCTGTCACATTCACAGTTTCAGATGTCGGTTTGTCCATATATGCACCTAAGAACTTGTGAATCTTACCGCCAGCACACCAAAATTGGATATTTTCACCTTCAGCACTACATTTACTATTATATCCTGTCATGAAACATTCCTTAATTTCTCCTCCCGTAACATTAACAGGAACGATTTTTGTTATTTTGCCACTAACCTCAGAGTGAGCACCTGGATAGAATTCCCTCACATACACATTACCACCCATCTTGATATAGCTGACTCTGTTACAACCAGTAGAGTTTTTATTGGAACGGACTATTTGTACAAAATAGCCACCATTTATAACCCAAGGATTATTACCCTTACCATTATTTGTTTCTTTAAAGTTTTGAGAATCTATCTCGCATTGATCTGTATAGAACACGCAAGTCTCAGTAATCTCAAACCATCCCCTTACTTTCCAAATCGGTACGCCTTTGAAACCACCACTACCTGCTACATGTGCAGCCCAACCAACAGGGATGACAGGCAGGAAATCGAAACGCATAGCAGGAGCCGTTGGTCGGTCGTATTTGTTATACATATAAAAGCCATAGTCAGGTTCCTGATTACAATCTTCGTCAATACTCATAAAAGTGAATGCTTTCGTATCAGTAAGACCCGCTCCATCAAAGTGGTAATTTCCCACCAAAACAATTGCCCGCTGGTGAGGATTATTCGTAGTGCCACCCATGGCATCCAAGGCATCTGACAGAGATGTATAGACTGTCTGCCCATGGAAAGCATTCGCACCATTAGGAACTGTACCACCCAATGGAGTTTCTCCCCCATAACTTGTATTGAGACCGACATCATATGATGCATCACTCAGGTAGTAAGCAGTAGCATAGTTAGGAGTTATTTCAATAGATTTTACACCCGTAGGAACAATATAATATCCACCTTGAGCAAAGATGTATGGATTATTCGAGTCATAGATATCTTTCTGCTTATTATCCCTATCCGCAAAATTATAATTTGAAACAGATGAAGAGGTTATTCCATCAACATCGGTAATCTTCCAACCCGTACATATCCGAGTATAATCAGTGTTCACTTCATATTCATTGGCAAAGGGAAGTATCACCTTACCATAATTATAATCATATCGTAAGGTATCCATATCAGTAATGGGAAGATATACCGTATGGTCACTACTCATTTTTACAGTAACCTTGAGGTAACCCTTATAAATACCATCGTTACCCATATCTGTAAGCAACTTTCCCGCATAATCATCAGTTGTTGTCGGTGGAGTATAGTTATTATCCGTTGATGAATTATAATAAGGGGTCGTTCTTGTGTTCTTCCCCCATGCTTCCACAACAGGATATTTAGGAGCATTTGCCCCCTTCTTCACCACCCAGTGGCCAATCTCCTCAACTTGTGCAGATGTGATATTTCTTGCACTGTTTGTAGTTGGCGCACCAAACAAGAAAAATGCAGCCAATTCACGGTGGGTATTCAAGATGTGACGATAGAAAGGAAAACGTGTGAGGTAGTCATCCTTTTCTATGGCCAACTGGTCATTATAATCGCCTGATGTATAATTTATCTTTTTGATGATCTTACCATCTGTATCTCTTTCATTGCTATAAAGATAATAATTATATTCCGTAAAGTTCTGTAAATTCGACACATGATTGCCACCATAAACCGGAGATCTATGTGTAGCTCCACTCACACTGCCATACATCATACAGAGGGCAATACGGACATTACCCACCGTCTTATTGCTGGCTATAGTACCTGCGTTTTTACCCACAATACCTGCAGCATATTCACCTGTACTGCTGACATCTGCATAATTGTAACAGTTAACCACGCGGACCTTAGAATCGTTCTTGATAAGGCCCACCAAACCTCCGACATTGCCTGAACCGCTGACAGAACCGGAGATTATGCCACAGTTATAAATCTTTGTCGTACCATCAGCCTCATTACAGATAGCACCAGCATTCCCATCATTATTTCCACTAGTAATATCGACCTCCTCAAGAACAACATTCATCACAGTTCCACCACTGATAGTGTTGAAAAGGGCCTTTGAAAGACCTTTGATGGTATGGTAGTTTCCATTAAGAGAACCGGTAAAAGTTCCGAAACTAGCAAAGTTTTCAGGGACTACAATGTCGGCATTAAGATTATAGGCACCGTTCATATCAGTAATCTGCGAGAGCGTTGTGATAGCCGTCGCCAATCGAATATGATGTGTCGTCTCGCACGAAAGGCCTTCGCCATCCAACTGCGCTGTAGCTGTTATGACATGACCATATCCGTCAGTAACAGAGAATGGTGCTGAGTATGTCTGTTCGGAACCGCCATCAAGAGTATATTTTATTACTGCACCAGCAGCAGCCGTAATGGTGACTGTTGTTCCTGTGTTTGTAATAACAGGTGCTGCGGTGTATTTCAGCATGTAGTTTTGGGATACCACAACCGACGAATTACCTTCTGCATCCTTGGCACAAGCATGCAAAGTAACATATACAGACGTTTGATTCCAAGATGGGATACTGGTAATATCAACAGGAGTACCAGGCGTATATTCCGTAAAAGTACTCAACGCCGGTGCCGCTTGACCACTACCATTACTCAATGCATACCAATAAGTCTTAGTCTCCTCGGTATTTTTAAATGTCAGTGTATGACTACGAACAGGAACGGGATCCTCGCTACAAGCATTGGCAGTTTGGATGGTTGGTTTCTTTGGCCGTTTAACAACAATTACAGGGCACGACTGATCACGCCCATCCAACTTAGCTATTACACGGAAATCAAGGTCAGCATTATCGCTGATAGACACTTTTTGGGGACTTGAGCCGCTTAATGCCGTTACACCTTCATCACCGATTACCGGGTCTGTTCCATTTGTAGTATAATAGATAGTCGCCCCATTAGCAAAGGAAATAGATGCCTCAGAACTACTGAGGGTTACAGATGGTGAAGCCGTTTTGACATAAAAAGTATACGTCTGACTTACTTGAGATGGATTAGCACCGTTATAGGCAATGGCTTTCACTTTTGCACCATCAGCCAAACTTACTGGCTCAGTCCAAGGCGTACTATTGTTATCAGGATCTGCAGGCTCCGTTTCATCTGTAGTGTAATTATAATACAACAATGCACCTGGAGTACCACTATTTATCTGTAACTTACTATCACAAGTTACCTCGAAAGTTGGAGGATCCGGCAAATTTGAGTTCACCACTTGTGTTGCAACTTCAGATAGCACCATACCAAAAGCTGTTACAATAGCTTTGACGGTCGTATTATTAGTTGAAACAGTTATGGTCGATCCGTCATAAATCGGACTATTAATATCAGGGTCACTTCCATTTGTGGTGTAACGGATGTTGTAGGAATTAGGCAATTCTGTAGTGATAGTATATTGGCCTGCAAGGGCGTCATAGTTTATGGAAGGTGCCTGGCAAAGAGCAGGCACGAAACGCCATTTGGAACCGCCATCGTCTGCTTTGTTAAACACGCCCACAAGTCCTGCCTGGTAAAGATTCTTATTATTTAAATCTATTCCTGAATATGAATTTCTATTACCATTTGCGGGATTCCAGTACCATCCCGAACGGTTATAAGGCTGAATACGGTAGATATTACCATCTTTAGTAATATTGAACTGGAAGTTATTGTTGGTGCTCAGACTATATGCGTCATTATCTGGAGTTTGTAGGTGCATGGTCTTTCGCTTACCGTTGTCGCCTTCATTTGCTTCGCTATTCTTGTTCGGATCATTTGGCAGAGGCACCTCGTAGATCACATATTTACCAGTGGCCGCATGAATTACATTATAATATTCACCTGTTTTCTTAACTATCCAGATGGAATTATTGGCGGGTACGCTCATACCAGATGGAACAGCGGCTTTATCCTTATTGTTCTGGTAAGTTGTCAGAAACGGCTTATTAAGGTCACCAGGAGTGTTGTTATTGTTATGATTTGGAGAATAATAAGCATCGCGTTTATCAGATCGCTGCGAATTATCAGCAGGAACAAGAAACCATCTTATCTCATCAGTCGCATTAATATAGGCAGTCGTTTCGGTGCTACCGCTACCAGCGCCTCCACTATTATCATTGGCAATATAGTACACTCCTGAATAGTCAGGCGTTTCCTGTCCCCACATCTCACGAACTCCCAGGATCATCATCACCAGAAGGAGCATCGTTCTCAGTACGCTGGTTAACGAACTTGTGTGCGCAGCCGAGAGGACTCGAGTGCGCCCGTTACGTACCAATTGCTTGGTCATCGTGTGTAATATCATATCTTTGGTCATATCTTGTATCAACATTTTTCTTCGTTCTACTTTTTTGCCTCTTATAAGGCACTCGGCTCATTTGATGATTTGACTCGATTCAATCGATCATTTGAGCTAACTCATTCGATCGTTTGAGTCGAGTGCCGTTTTTGAGGGCCTTTTCTATGTTATTTTTACCTGTTTCATTTGACTGCTAATTTCTTAGTGTAGCGGGCGTCGGTGCTCTGGACGATGTAGACGCCAGCATTGATCATGTAGGTCTCGACGACCTCACCCGGTTTGATGGTGAAGGTCTTCATCGTGATACCAGCCGTGTTGACGATGCGGACATCGGTCACGTAGCGCAACTGTGACTCAACGATGATCTTATGCTCACGGGTCGTGATGATCAGGTTCTGACCGCTATGCGACGGATCCTCATCGCCACCAAGCTGTGAACCTTCGTCACCGAAGACAATCGAACGGGTACGAGCACCATTCGACGTCGACGTGAAGTACGGACGGAACGGCATCGTAATCGTCGTCTCTGCCTTATCGTAACTGCTGCCATCAGCATTGAGCACATACGATGGGGTACTCAACGGCGTAGCGGCATAGTTCGGACGGAACGTGTAGTTGCCGACCTTCACACCCGTCAACTCGTCGTCGCTAACACCAATCTGCACACCTGTCTCCGAAGCGAAGGTGATGGTCTGACGGTCGAGCGTCCGGCTACCAGGCCAGCCGGCGGTGTACTCAGGTACGAAGCTGCCGCTGAGGTCGAACTCGTAATAGTAGTCGCCCGGGAAGCCCACGATATAAGGCGTACCGGCCTTGGTATAAGGATAGCCGACGTAGCTGTGCGACTCGCTGTAGTAGTTCTGATAGTCGTCGCTGTTCACATCCTTGCGATTACCATACTGATAATAGTAATCCCAGAGGAAGGTGTTGGTAAACAACTTCGTTTCGTCGCCTACAGCCGGCTTCTGGAAGTCGGCCACGAAGATAGTAGCGTCGTTGCTATCGTCCTTACCGCCCTTGAACTCACGCAACCAGTACTCATGGCCCTTGTTGCTGTTGCCGTAGAAGTGGGTGATCTCACCCTTCTGCGGTGTCGTCACAAGCTCGGCAGTGAACGGGATGCTGACGCTCTCCCAACCCAGTTTAGCACCCTTCTTCATAGAGACGTAGTTGTCGGGCGTGCGCTGGTACCACATACGGTGGTCGGCAACGAACTGGTAGGCAATCGGACTGTTGAAGTCTTGCTTGTCCACAAGCAGATGGTCGGTCACAGCGACGTACTTGCCGGCATCGTCGAGATAGCTCACATGGCCCTTGACAGCACTGACCTCAGAGGCTGCCAGTGCGGCAACAGCACGGTATTCTGCCTTCATACCGGTGGTGGCATCGTCATCCAACTCACCATATACTGGCTCGGGCACACCGAAGTAGTCGCCAAGCACATTGGCATTGTCGCTACCTTGCTTCGGTGCGTAGACAAGCAGGTTCTGCGTCTCATCGGCATTGGCCACACCCGTCAACGTGATATCTGCATCCATGATTGGCGCGAAGAAGACACCGTTGGTCTCGTTCTTACTGTAACCCAAGTCGTTATGACCGGTGAAGTCGACAGCCGTCATACCTGGATAAACCTCGTACTGACCGTCAGCCGACTTGGCTGCCATCACAGCATACGGGTTGAAGTGGAAGGTGCTGATCTGCTTGTTGCCGTAATAGGCCGGAGTACGGTAGACACGGTTCGAAGCGTTCGTGATGTCGAGGACATTGGTCTCGTCGGTCTTCACAAGATGCGACGGAACTTCCTGACCTTCGCCAGTCTGCGAGAACTGATAACCGTAGTTCAACGTCTGTCCGAAGAACAGATAGTCATCCGGCCAGATCGGTGAATAGAAGTAGTTACCATCGGCATCGGTCTTCAATCGTGGATCGTCCTCCGTCGGAATCACACCGTTGGCATAGAGGAAGTCGGGATTCGTGAAGCGGCTCTCCACATACTGATAGGTCTCAATCTTATCGGAAGCAGCCTGACGGTTGTAACGCTCCTTCAGATAGAAGGCGTTCAGATCGTAGGCGACCTCACCATTATAGAAGGCGCGCTCGGACTTGCGGATAGCAGGACCTGATGCATAGTCACTGCCCTCAGGAGCGACATAGTAACAGTTGTTCACCTGCGTCCAGTTAGAGGCGGTCGGATTGCCGAAGACGGCCTTCACACCGGCATCGGGCGTACCCGTGGTCTTCACCCAGCAGTTCTCCACATAACCGTCGCCACTGTCAGCCAAACCGGCAGAGGTGAACGTACCACTGACACCGAGGTTGTAGACATGACCGCAGAGGTGGCCGATGAACGAGGATGGGAGATTGTCGATATGATAACCCTCACCGTGGATATTACCGTTATAGCACTGACCATCGCCATTGGCTATCGGCGTCCAGTTGCCGGCATAGGCCTTCGGAGCCAAATCCGAATGGAGGAAGAGCTCAAGGTTCTGCATGCCCTGAACACCCTTCGTACCGGTATTGTTGAGACCGGTATGTCCGGCGAGGTTGCCGCTTGGCACCTTCTGGGCATTACCCTCACGATCGTAGGTCGTAGGCGTCACACTCAGGTCATAGAGATCCTTCAACAGGTCGAGACCGCTCTTTTCGTCGTCTGCATAGTCGTTGATGTAGATCTTGCTGGCGCGCTTCACATCGGGATGATCGATATACAGGTGATGCTCCTGATCGTCCATCACGGCCTTCAGGTCGTGGTAGTTGGCCACAGTGAACGGCACGTAGTTCGAATAGGTCTTACCAAGGTAGGTCTTCGCATAGTAGGCCAGATACTGACCGTCCTGATACCAGTAGACTGGCGTCTTGTTGGTGAACTCAACACCGTTGCGATGACGCTCGGCATCTTCCTCGTTCTGGAAGATCTCCCAACCGCCACCCATGATCTCATAGGCACCGGGCTTGATGGCGGGCTTCATCAGACCGACATTGTCGCCTGGCAGAGCGGGAGCGGGTGAGTGCAAGGTCGCAATCTCAGGTACACCACTCTCGAAGTGCAGGTGGATATTGACGATATGACGCTCGGAAACCGGCTCGATATGGATACCGCTCTCGTCGCTCTCAGTATAGTCGTAACTGAAGATGACGGTGATGATGCGGTCCTTCTGCAGATCGAAGATATCCGACTGGTTGGCCACATAGAGCGTGGTCATCTCCTCAGGCGCATTACCCTGGATGGAGAATGCCTTCTGAAGGTTCGTCAACTGACGATAGTCGTCCTCACTGATCAGCACACCGGGCACCACATCACTGCCCTTGTCGTACAACTTATAGTTGTTGAGGGCATCCTTCACGGCATGACCGTTGACATCATTGCTGATGTGATAGTCCTCACGACAGTAGTAGTAGGTCTTGTTGATATCACTCGGCTCGAAGTCGATGATCTCCACATGGGCCTTCTGATCGGACGTCAGATAACTGAAGGTCTCAGCAGTGATGGTCTGACCGACAGAATACGGCGTGTCACCACGGGCAAACGCACTCTTCACCACATACATGGTCATGTTGTCGACCTTCACGGGCGAGTAGTGGTACTGCTCGTTAGGTATGGCCTCATACTGTTCACGGGAGATGACAACATCGGGGTTCAACGTCTGAGCAGCACCGTTATTGTCGATGTACGACAGGACATCATGACCGATATACTTGGCCTGATAGTCGATGGGCTGGACTGATGAGTAGGTGAATGGCGCCTGCTTATTGTCATAGAGCTGCGTGTCACCGGAATAATTCGGATCGATCAGGAGGTTCAAAGCATCGTAGTTGAACGCGAAGTTCTTGCGGTCCTCTGACGTAAGCGAAGACCAGCCCTTCAGGGCCGTGTACTTCTGACCGGCCTCGAAGTAACCACCACCGTAGTAACCGGCTTCATAACAGATATAGGCCTTGCTCAACTGCTGGTCGACTGCCGTTCTGGCTTGGGCATCGCTGACCTTAAACGTGGTCTTGTACATCTCGACAACCTCATTATAGCGCTCGGTAGTCACAACCTCACCGTAAAGCATAGAGTTCTTGGCATTGGCACCATCAAACTCCAACGTGCCGGTGCAGACACGGGCCAACTCGACCTTCGAACTGATGGTCGACCATGCGGCGGCAGAGTAGTCTTCCTTACACAGGGCGGTACCCTTGATGAAGTTGTAGGTCTTGTCACCATCGGTGAACTTCACATCGGCGGTCGTCACATAGGCCTCAACCATCTTGGCCTGCTTCTTCTCGGCAGTATCGGCTGGCTTGTTGGCGCCCATGTTCTCGTAATCGTCGTGAGTGGTCTTGTCGATGATGTCACCGGCATCATAATATTGCTGACCGTAGACGCCTGTGGTCTTCGGCGAATAGGTACAGTTCGGATCCTGGGTGTTCCAGGCGGTCGGGTTGTCAACGGCATAGGTCACCACATAACCGTTGGCATGCGTCAGGTTGTTGGAAAGACGGAAGACATAGTCGAAGGCTACATCTTCTTCCTTCGTCATGTGATAGACTGACGGCACGGTCTTGCCATCAATGTCCTTCTTCGGAGCGGATGCCTTCAACTTCTCGTAGTCGGCTGGCAGGAGAACAGTACCCTCTGGATAGGTCTTGTCGCCGATCTTACACTCGGCAACAGTGACATAGGTGTCGGAGACGAAGTGACGCTGGTCGACCTCACTCAACTGCAACCAATCCCAATAGGTGATGGAGTCGTTGAGGTGGTAGGTCACATCGTTGTTCACCAAAACACTGTAGGTCTCGGCATTCTCGTCGGTATTCTGCAACGGCGTACGGTCGCTCGCATTAGGCTCCGTCGAGAAGTAGTAGGCATAGAGGTTCGTCTTGACATCTTCCAGCTTGATTCTTCCAAACGAGGCTGCACTGATGTTAAGAGGTATCTTCTGGGTCTTGCTGTAAGCGCTGGCAGCACCGGTGTAGGCCGTGATATACTGGTCGTAGACATAGCTGGTACCACGGATGAACCAGTAGTGGGCGGGAGCAGCATCAGCACCCAGATAGGCGTTGGTCGTAGGATAACAGTCGTCGATAATCTGCTTGACATTATGGACGAAGTTACCAGAGGTCTGCACTTCCTTCTTGCTGGCATCGCTCGGGGTATAGACAAAGAGCTTGTTCGTGACGGCCTTGTCATGGGAAGCGGATGGCAGATTGTAAGAAGAAAGAATGGTATGGTCGTTGCCGGAATTCGAACGTACACCGTGCTCGTTCTTCGCATAGACATAACCACCACCGAGACCGGCCTTCACATTGATGAGGTCCAACTGGGCCACACCGGTGATATAACCCCAGTCCTTGGTCTCAGGGGTGCTCTTCTCAGTGGTCAGCTCCAGGAACACACCTGATGCCAAAGCAACATGGTTGGCCACCTTACCATTATTACGCTTGCGCTCAGTGCCATAGGCTTCCTTCCACTGATAGAAGGTCTTACCATCGGCCACATAGTTGGCATTGTCGGTGGTGCGAGTCGTGTTGTAGAAGTCCACATCACTGGTCAGCGCACCCATATAGTTCACAACGCTGTAGATACCGAAGTAGTTACCGTGGGTCTTGGCGTCCTCGTCGGTCTCACCGGCAATGGATCGCACCTGATTCAAAGAGACTTCACCCACACGGTTCACCGTATAGTCGGTCTTATCGGCTACACCGGGCACACGGTCCTTGGCGCCTTGCATCACCAGACGGCTACCGAAGATACCGCAGAAGTCGGCACGCTGGATGGTATTCAACAGACGACCGGCATAGATAGAACAGAAGCCCCACAGCTCCCAGTTGCTCTTGTCGCTTTCGGCCAGACCGTTATAAATCTCCTCCGTGATTCGCTCACCGGCAGAATAGGTCTTAGTCGTACCGGCAGAGGTTTTTGACGTATAAGCGGTCTTACATCTGTACTCCAGAGCGAAGTAAGCACGCTCACGGTCGGTCAACTGATAGTATTCCTCAAGACTGATGTTATCCGACATACCATAGTAGTCGGTACCATAGTTCGTAATATTCAACTCACGGTAACCGTCAACCAACGTCAGGTTGCCATCGCCATAGAGACCGCCCACATGTTCGGTACCGATGGTGATGAGGTCGCGGTTGTAGACATCCACCACATTGGCACTCACATTGCCAAGCACAGTCTTGGCATTGGCATAGACATTCTCATCACCCAACGTCACATTACCACCGGCAAAGACGGCATTATGAACGATGATACCAGTGAGGTCGAGACTGTTCCATAAGGGATCTGCCGACTTGTTCTTCAACTTGTCAAGTGCGGAGGCGGGAACATATTGGCCGGCCTTATAAGTGGTACCGCCAATCGTCACATCAGCCTTAGCCTGACAGTACGGGGTGATCAGCACACGACAGTCTTCGGTCAACTCACCACTGGCGTCATAATAGTAAGCGGTCTTGTCGGTGGTTCCCGGGACGGGCTTCTCCTGCTTGGTGCCGGTGCCACTATAGACATAACCGATGTTACCACCACCAAACACGTTACCAAAGCCCTTCGACACATTCGCATCTGTACCTACCACACCACCGAGAATCTGGACATCGGTCTTACCGAAGACATAACCCTTAGAACTGAGGTCCATGGTCTGCTTCTCGATTGGCGTCATATAACCTTCACCGCCCCAGTTGTCGAAACCTCGACCGCCACCAAAGACATCACGCATCACATGACCATTATACAGGGTGACATGGGTCTCACCGGGCTTGTAGATCTTGGCCAAACCATTGACAATGGTACCACTGGGGGCGGCAGCGCCTTCCTTCACAGTACCTCGGCCGATAGGACCGATCTCACCACCGCCATAAAGACCGCCGCGGATGATACCACCATAGACCTTCACATCGGAAATGTCGACATAACTGTTGGCAACGTAACCGCCACCAAACACGTTACCACTCTCATCCAACAGGTTGTCGCCGGCCTTGGCATCGTCAAGCTCCTCGACATAGTCATTATTCTTATAGCGATAGCCAATACGTCCGTTGTTGATTGTCACATAAGCGGTACCGAAGATACCACCACCTTCACCACCACCGTAGACATTACGCTGAATGGCAGGGATGCCATTGGTAAAGCTGGTTCCGTTGAGGTCGCCGACGACGACATGCACCTCTCCGTCACGGTCGTCCTTATTGTTGGCCACGTCGCTGATGAGTCCCTCGTGATAACCGACACCACCGCGCCAGCCACCACCGTAGACGTTACGAACCGTACCACCCTGGATATAGGCATTGGCACTGGCTGTGAAGCCTGTCGCATTTTCATTGGGGGAACCAGCACCGAAAATGTCACAGACACTTCCGGTAGTACCGGCCGCATAGATATCTTTTCCTACCGTACCACCGAGCAGGGCGATATAGGTGGAACCATGAACACCACCACTCAAAGGAATAGATTCACTACCATAGCCACCACCGTAGGCATAGTTGCCAACAGTTGCTCCTTCGTGGATGAGGACGTTGGTGTTGTATCGCTGATAGGTTCTGGCCTTCTGGTCGTCTGTCAACTTACTATAATCACGGTCGTCCATCTCGGCCTTCCTGACAAGAGGGTTGGTGAGGTTGGTATATTGATTACCTACATATCTTGTGAATTCTCCCACAGGATTATAGTAACCGTCGATGGTCCAAGCGGCCATCCATTCCTTTTTCCAAGTATCCTTATATTTGTCCTTTAAAGTGCCACCGACAGTGCCACCGACCCATCTTTCCGGGTTACCCCAAGTGGCTGGATCTTCATTGGCCACCATGTCTGCAGGCTGACGACTATAGAGTTGCAGGTACTTCTGCACACTCTCGGCATTGAGCACATTACCCAATTCACCGCCACCATAGACCTCCCAGGCATTGGCGCCCTTATTGAGGTTCACCTCGGTATATTCAGACCAGGTGAATTGACCGCGGCCTGCACCATAGATTGTACCGGAATAGCCATTTTCTTTCAGGATGGGTGCGGAAACATTGACCTTGGAGTAGAGGGTGCGACGCACATTGTTGTTACCACCATAGATAGCACCATTCAAACGGGCATCTCCACCAAGGTAGTTCACATTTGCCTCATACACATCACATGGCGGGAGAATGTGCATACCGTATGCACCACCGAAGATGTTGTTGATCTTAATGGTTGACTTCTCGGGTACGTTGACAAGGGTACGACGGGTAATACCTTCCTCGTAACTACCACCGTAGGCGGCACTCACCCTTCCGCGCATCAAGTCGATGACGGCAGAGGCTTCGTAAATATTAAAACTCTTATCATACGTTTCTGCCGCAGAATAACGCATGCCAAGACCGTTGTAGGCACCGGCACCGAAGATCTCCGTATCAGCAAAATTATCGATGCCCTCAGGAATGTCAATCAACACATAGCTGTGGTCCTGTGACTTGTCACCGTCACGGTCATCAGGATATCCTTCTCCTGCACCGAAGACACGCTCAATCGCATTGCTGGCATTGGTGTTAGGACGGATATTGACGAAAGCATTATGAAGATAGGGCTTGCTGGCAACGCGACAATCTGGATCAGTTCCTACCTTGTAAGCAGGATCATTATTATAGTCATAATCACCAAAACAACCGCCAAGGATATTTCTCACCCTACCCTGGTTGTACTCCATATAAGATGAAACAGGATGGGCTTCTGCCACCATTGCCTTGACATCGTCACGGATGCGGTCAGAGAATGTCGGACTGTTGGTCGCTAAGATGCTGCCACCCAAATCATTACCGCCATAGATATGGTCAC
>JAEEGH010006429.1_pt1 | contig 28823 bp, 27 predicted proteins | sample 9134181 | NCBI WGS metagenome assembly JAEEGH01 (sample SAMN16246544, study PRJNA631951) | gut metagenome | biome: gut microbiome; feature: rumen; material: DP-attached | host: Bos | place: Iran: Karaj | collected 2018-10 | reverse complement strand
GACCGGGTCGGACCAGCCTCTGGCATACCGGTTGTGGCGCCAGCTGCACCGCCGGGTATCCACGCTGGGTCAGGATAAGCGCTGAAAGCATCTAAGCGCGAAGCCGTCTTCAAGATGAATGTTCCCTAGAGGGTCGTGGGAGACTACCACGTTGATAGGCAGGAAGTGTAAGGTCGGTGACGGCCTCAGCTGACCTGTACTAATGGCCCGATAGACTTTCCTAAGGGAAAGATAGCCGAGAAGTTGCGAATCAAGGCAACACGCGAAAGCGCAAGCAAAGCGAAAAGTCTGACTGTTGATCCAGTGAACCGGAAGGTTCTCCGAATTGGTTTTTTCTCTCAAGTAGTATACTGCGGTGGTTATAGCGGTGAGGATCCACCTCTTCCCATTCCGAACAGAGAAGTTAAGCTCACCATCGCCGATGGTACTGACCCACCAGTTGGGAGAGTAGGTAGCCGCCGTTCTTCGGGAGCCCGGACGTCAAACATGACGCCCGGGCTTCTTCGTTATATGGCGCCCGGCATTTTATTTGTATGGAGTGTGCCGTGCTTTCATGGGGAAATAAGGTGTTGTTGACGCTGTCTTACGGCAGGGTGTTTTTGGTGTTCGGGACCTTGTTCAATCTTGCGTGCACCTTTTTCCTTTCCCAGTCTTTCTTTTACTCCGGCTTGATTCTCGCTTTCATCTTGAAAGTGGGTTTCACGGCGCTGGTCTGGTATCTGCGGAGCCAGTTCGTGAGTCGTGACGCCGTCTTTTTCTATATCAACCTGGGATGCAGTCCCAGGAAATTGCTCTCGGGGGCTTTGGCGATTGATTTTGGGTTGCTGTTCCTGCTGCTGTCTCTGGTAACTGTCCTGCAATGATCCATCAATTGACCGTCGATAGTGTCGTGGTCCGTTTCGGAGAGAAAACGGTCTTGAGCGGCGGATATATCACTTCGCGGACGGGATTGGTGACGGGGCTTCTGGGACGGAACGGCGCCGGGAAATCCTGTATGTTCCGCGCATTGATGGGAGGACTTAAGGCCGATTATGTCAGTGTCCATCGGGATGGAAAACCGCTCGACCGGAATCGTATCGGCCTGTCAGTCAAATATTTGCCGCAAATCCGCTTGATTCCGGAGAACATGACGCTCCGGCGGGCATTCCGGTTGTATGGCATCCCGTTCTGGGAGTTCGCCAGTCTGTTTCCCCAGTTTTCCGGTCGATATCATACACCGCTCTGGGAGTTGTCCGGAGGAGAGGCCCGGTTGGCGGAACTGTATCTCGTCCTGATGGCGGAATCCGATTTCTGCATCCTGGACGAACCATTTTCGCAGATCGCCCCGCTCCATATCGAGACGGTGCAGCGACTCATCCGGGAAAAGAGCCGGGAGAAAGGCATTATTGTCACGGACCACAACTACGAAGCGATCTCAAAGGTGGCGGACAATCTGTTCGTCATCGCCGATGGTTGTACCTACCCTGCAGATAGTCGGGATGACCTGGTCCGGCACGGCTACCTGCATCCGGAATAGCTTTGGGAATTCCCGGGAAATGCGTATTTTTGTGAAAACGAGAAACTTGTTTCCATGAAAAAGACCGTATTGTTCCTGGGAGCCCTGCTTGCTTTCTCCCTGACGGCGATGGCCGACGAGGGAATGTGGCTCCCCTCCCTGATTTCGCAGCGTATCGGCGACATGCAGGCCAAAGGCTTCAAACTCACCGCCGAAGATGTGTACAGCGTGAACCAGGCGTCCTTGAAGGACGCTGTCGTCCTGTTCGGAGGCGGCTGCACCGGCGAGCTGGTGTCCGATGAGGGCCTGCTGCTTACCAACCATCATTGCGGATACAGTTATATCCAGCGCCACAGCAGTGTGGACCACGATTACCTCAAGGACGGATTCTGGGCGATGAACCGCAGCCAGGAACTGCCTAACCGGGGCCTGACCGTCAGTTTCCTCGAGCGGATGGACGACGTGACGGACCTGGTGCTGAAAGGATATGTGGAAGGCATGACCGAGGCGCAGCGGGATTCCGTGGTCCGGGTCAATTCCCGGAAGCTCACGGCCGAGGTGGCCGATGCCAGTAAAGGCTTGACGGCCAATGTGGAAGCCCTGTTCTATGGCAACCAGTACTTCCTGTTCGTGTTCAAGGTGTTCCGCGACGTCCGCCTGGTGGGCGCACCGCCGTCCTCGATCGGCAAGTTCGGCGGCGACACCGACAACTGGATGTGGCCCCGTCATACCGGCGACTTCTCCATCTTCCGCGTCTATGCCGACAAGGACAACAATCCGGCCGATTATTCCCCGGACAACGTTCCGTATCACCCGAAGAAGTTCTTCAAGGTCTCCCGCGCCGGTGTCAAAGAGGGTGATTTCACCTTCGTTTACGGCTGTCCGGGCAGCACCCAGGAATACGTGATGTCCGAACAGGTCAAGTATGTCGCCGAGGTTTCCGATCCGCAGAAGATCGCCCTCCGCACCCAGCGCCTGGATATCCAGAAAAAGTACATGAACCAGTCCCAGGCCGTCCGGATCCAGTATTCTTCCAAGAATGCTTCCGTCTCCAACGCCTGGAAGAAATGGCAGGGCGAAGAGAAGGGCATCAAGAAGATGCATACCGTCGCTTCGAAGCAGGCTTATGAGAAACGCTTCCGCGAATGGGCAAAAGGAACCCGGTACGAAGGCGTCGTGGACCAGTTGGGTGGCATCTATGCCCGCCGCAATCCCACCTACCTCGCCTACGAGTATTACAACGAGACCGTCCGGACTATCGAACTGCTCAATTTCGCTTCCGGCATCCATACCCGCCTGCGTTCCGGAACCAGCACGAAGGATCTGATAGACAGCTTTTTCAAGGACTACTACCAGCCCATCGACGAAGAGTGCTTCGTGGCGATGATGACCTCTTTCGACAAGAACGTCCCGGATGAATTCAAACCCGCGTGGTTCAAGGAAAAGCTGGAGGAATTCGGCAGTGTGGAAGCCTGCAAGGACTTCTTGTACACCCACAGCATCTTCACGGACCGGGCGAAAGTGGAAGCCTTGACTCCGGACGATGCGGACCGCGTAGCTGCCGATCCGGCCGTAGTTGTCTCTTCCGAATTCGCGACCTGGTACGCCGAGGATCTCGCTCCCGTCATCCGGGAGACCAACGAAGCCCTTCGCGTAGCCAACCGTACATATATGCAGGGCCAGATGGAGTTTGAGAAAGACCGGACTTTCTATCCCGACGCCAACCTCACCCTTCGCATCGCCTATGGCAAGGTGGCCGGCTATTCTCCGTTTGACGCCGCCTACTATTATCCAGTCTCCACCCTCAAGGGTATCATTGAGAAGGACAATCCGGATATCTTTGACTACAACATACCCCAGGTACTCCGCGACATTTACGCCGAAGGCGGGCATGAGACCCAGCCCGTCTGCTTCCTGGCGACCAACCACACCACGGGCGGCAACTCGGGCAGCCCGATCATCAACGCTGACGGCAATCTGATCGGCATCAACTTCGACCGCGTATGGGAAGGCACGATGAGCGACATCGCCTACGACCCCGAAATCTGCCGGAATATCTCCCTGGACATCCGTTATCTTCTCTTTGTCGTTGACCAGATCGGGCATGCATCCTACCTGTTCGACGAGATGGTATTCGTAGATTAAAGTATTGAAACAGATGAAATTACTTCATAACCTGAGCTTAAGCTTACTGGCCCTCGCCCTGGCAGCACCGACGGTATCGGCCGGAAAAACCGTCATCCCTGTGGAGACGGAGCATACCGTCCTTGTCCTGTCCGTTCGGGAGAACGGCGTCCTGGAAACACTCCATTTCGGTAACCGGATTGCCGACCCGAAAGCTTTTGAAGACTTCGTGACCGGTCTCTCGGAAGATAATGGAAGCGGTCCGATGGCCTATCCCACCACCGGTGGCCGCTATCTCGGCGAACCCGCCCTGCACGTGAAATACGCCGACGGTTACCACAATACCGAACTGATATATTCAGCCCATCAGGTCCGTCGAAACGGTGATGCCGTCACGACGGAGATCACCCTGAAGGATCCGGTAACCCTGCTGGAAGTCAAGTTGTTCTACGCCGCCTATCAGAAGGAGGACGTCATCTGCACCCATGCGGAAATCCGCAATGGCGGCAAACAGCCCGTGGAACTCCTCAACTATGCCTCCGGTTCCCTGTTCTTGGATGCGGACAAATATTATCTGACGCACTTCCATGGCGGCTGGGCCGATGAGATGCAGATGGACGGAGAACTTCTGACGCATGATACCAAGGTCATCGAGTCCCGTCGCGGCACCCAGGTGACGCAGTGCAACAATCCGTCTTTCCTGGTGAGTCTAGGGACGGACCGCCTGCAGGAGAATGTCGGCGAAGTGGTCGCCGGCGCCTTGGCCTGGAGCGGCAACTTCCGGCTTTCCTTCGAGATGGACGAGTCCAACCGGCTCAATGTCCTGGCCGGGATCAGCCCGTTCGCATCTGCCTACAAACTGACTGCGGGCCAGACCTTTACGACGCCCGATTTCCTGTATACCTTCTCCGGCAGGGGAGCGGGGCAGGCTTCCCGCAATCTGCATGCATGGGCCCGGAACTACGGTGTCTATGGCGGCGGTGAGATCAATCCCACCCTCCTGAACAGCTGGGAAGGCGCCTATTTCACTTTCACGACCGAGACCTTGCTCCGGATGATCGATGACGCGGCCTCTATGGGGCTGGAAATGTTTGTCCTGGATGACGGGTGGTTCGCGAAGGACTATCCCCGCAACGGGGACGACGCCGGTCTCGGCGACTGGGAAGTAAATACCGCCAAAATCCCGGAAGGTATCGATTATGTGGCGTCTTATGCCCATGGCAAAGGCTTGAAGTTCGGCATCTGGATCGAACCCGAGATGGTCAATCCGCAGAGCAATCTGGCCCATGCGCATCCCGACTGGGTGGTTCAGAGCCCTGGCCGCGAACTGTACCAGAGCCGGAACCAATGGGTATTGGACCTGAGCAATCCGAAGGTCCAGGATTTCGTGTACGGCATCTTCGACAACACGATGCAGCTGGCTCCGAACATCGACTACATCAAATGGGACTGCAACCGCACGGTCGCGGACTTCGGCAGCACCTATCTGGGAAAGGACCAGGACCGTTTCTTCGTGGAGTATGCGCAGGGAATCTATAACGTGATGCGCCGCCTTCGTGCAAAGTATCCCGACACCATCGTCCAATGCTGCTCATCCGGCGGCGGACGGGTGGATTACGGCGCCTTGAAGTATTTCAACGAGATCTGGACCAGTGACAACACGGATGCTTTCACCCGTGCCTATATCCAGTACGCGACGAACCTCATTTATCCGGCCTGCGTGATGGCCTCCCATGTGTCGGCCGTCCCGAACCACCAGACCGGGAATGTGACTCCCCTCAAGTTCCGCTTCGATATGGCCTGTTCCGGCCGCCTGGGCATGGAGCTTCAGCCGAAGAACCTGACGGAACGGGAGCGCGCCCTGGCGGACCGCTGCATCCGTTCCTACAAGCAGTACCGCGACCTGGTGTTCACCGGTGATGTCTACCGGTTGGCATCCCCGTATGACGGAGACTACTATGCCTTGATGTATGTATCTCAGGATAAGCGTCGTGCCGTGGTGTACACCTATTGCCTCAAGTACCAGAACCGGGCGGTCGGCGCCCATGTCTTCCGTATGGACGGCCTGGATCCTGCCCGCAGTTACCGGGTGACGGAACTGAATGTGGACCGTTCCTGCTGGTGGGGCTCCGGCCGGGCGCATGCCGGCGACTTCCTGATGAACGGCGGGTTCAATCCCGTCCTCCTCAAGACCTTCGACAGCGCCGTCTTCTATCTGGAAGCGGATTAGGTATAAAGACCTCCGTTGACGGAAATGCACTCGCCCGTGATGTAAGACGCTTCGGGCGAGGCGAGGAAGGCGACGAGGGCCGCGACTTCTTCCGGTCGTCCGAAACGGGCGGCCGGAATGTCTTTTTTCAGGGTGGCTTCGTCCAGGCCGTCGGTCATGTCGGTGGCGATGAAACCGGGGGCTACGGCGTTGACCGTAATCTTCTTCTTGGCCACTTCCTGTGCCAACGCTTTGGTGGCGGCGATGAGTCCGCCCTTGGCCGCCGCGTAATTCGTCTGGCCGGGCAAACCCTTGAGTCCGCTCAGGGAAGCGACATTGATGATGCGCCCGTATTTCTTCAGCAGCATAGGCTGCAGGACGGCCCGGGTAACATGGAAGAAACTGTTCAGGTTGGTGTTGATAACCGACTGCCATTCATCCGGTTCCATCCAGACCAGCAGGTTGTCCTTGCGGACGCCGGCGTTATTGACCAGCACCTCGATATAATCCTCCGGGTGGGCCGCCTGCCAGCCTTCGATGGCGGCGCGGACTGCCTCCGGGTCGCCGACGTTGAAGCGGATCAGTTCGCCTTGGCCGCCGATGGCGTCGAGGGTTTCCCGGGCCGCCGTTTCGTTGGACACGTAATTGATGAGGACGTGGTAGCCCATGCGGGCCAGGCTGATGCTGACGGCGCGGCCGATTCCGCGGCTGCCGCCGGTAACGAGTGCGGTTTTCATCGTTGCATGATTTGATTCAAGGTTTCCTCGCCGAGGATTTCCCGGCAAGTGAGAAGGGCGGTTTCCGATACGCCCAAAACGCCGTGCAGGCCGCAGTTCTGGCCTGTCAGGAAAAGACCCGGAACCGGAGTCCGGGGATGGACATGGCAGGAAGCGTCCTTCTTCCGGATTCCGAACGCGGTTCCGCCGGGCGTTCCGGTATAGCGCTCCCATGTGGCGGGTGTGCTGGTCCAGTATTTTTCGACGGCTTCCGGGAGGCCGGGAACGCGTTGGATTAAGCTTTCCGCCAGGGCGGTCCGGTCGGGAACCTGTTTGTCGCTGAATGTGAGAAGGTCCACGCTCCGAGCGAATCCTTTTCCGTCGGGATTCCCGAAATGGAGCATTAGATGACCGTCATAATTCGTGCTCCACGGTTGATAAGGAAGTGTTTCCGGACGCAGCTTGCAGTAAACCGTAAAGATGCCGGGACCGTCTTCCAGAACCTGCAGCCTATGAAGGTAAGACGGCCGGACATGCCCATGGAACAGTGCAAAAGTCACCCGGGGGTGGATGTCGGAGATGATGATCCCCTCATAAGTGCTCCCGTCTTTGCACCGGACAAGTCCCGGTTCGATGGCGGTCACTTCGCATCCGGTCCGGATGGTTCCGTTGATCTGCGCGGCAAGCGCCTTGACCAGACAATCTCCGGAAGGAAGCCGCCAGGATCCTTTCGTATAGGGCAGCATCACATGGGCATATTCTTCCTCCGTTATGTCTCCGTCCGGGGAAGACAGACGGAGTGTGTTTCCAAGGGGAAACGAAAGATCCGGGAGACGGTAAGAAACGCCATCCAGGATGATTTCATCGGTCTCTTTCACCTGTTCCCAGGGCAGGTCCATCAGCCCCAGCGGACGGAAGATCCGTTCCAGCGGTCCTCCTTCTTCCAGGCCGGCGACGGAATGGAAACCGGTGTCGAACCGGAGCCCTTCCCGGGTGAAGGTCTGGAGACAGCCCCCGGGTTGCGCCGCTTTTTCCAGCACGGTGACCCGGTAGCCCGCCCGGGACAGGATCGCGCCCGAGAGGAGGCCGCCGAGGCCGGACCCTATGACCAGGGCGTCAGACATTCCGGACGACGAGGGTGGAGTTGGTGCCGCCGAAGCCGAAGGAATTGGACAGGAAGGTATCGAAGGGCTTTTCAATGGTCTCCGCCGGAATCCAAAGCCGGGCGGAATCCTCGTCCGGATGCTCGAAATTGATGTTTCCGGCAATGAAACCGTCCTTCATCATCAGGATCGAATAGATGATTTCGCTGGCACCGGCCATCCACATTTCATGGCCGGTCTGGCTCTTGGTGGAGGTCACCGGCACGGTGCGTTCGCCGAACACGCGGGCGATGGCCTTCGCCTCGTTCGCGTCGCCGACATGGGTGGAAGTGGCATGTGCATTGACATAGCCGATCTCGCGGATGTCGATGCCGGCCCGGCGGACGGCCATTTCGAGGGAGCGGGCGGGACCGTCCACATTGGGCGTGGAAATATGGTCGCCGTTCGCGGAGAAACCGTAGCCGAGGACTTCAGCCAGGATGGGAGCGCCGCGGCGGACGGCCGATTCATAGCTTTCCAGGATGACGGTGGCGGCGCCGCCGCCCGGCACGAGACCGTCGCGGTCGCGGTCGAAGGGCCGGCTGGCCTTCTCCGGCGCATCCTCCCGGGTGGAGAATGCGGAAATGCCGTCGAATGAGCCGGTTGCGGCCGGATTAACTTCCTGTGCACCACCGCATACGACCATTTCCTGCAGTCCGTTCTGGATAAGCAAGGCTCCCAGGCCGATGGCATGGGAACCGCTGGCGCAGGCGCCGGAAACGGTCAGGTTGATACCCTTGAGATGGAAGATCACCCCGAGGTTCATCGTCACGGTGGAGTTCATCGACTGGAAGATGGCGCCGGAGCCGCAAAGCATCGTGTCTTTCTTCTCCACGATCTTCGAGATAGACTTGTACACGGCGTCGGCCGTACTGTCGTTGCCGTACAGGAGTCCCACTTCGTGGCTGTCCAGATAATCCTGGTCGATGCCGGCGTGCTTCAGGGCATCCCGGGTGGCGCAATAGGCATAGAGCGCCGGCTCCGGCATATAAACCCGCAGCGGTCGCGGAAGCTCTTTCTTCAGGTCCGGCAGTTCCACCCGGGCGGTCAGTCCCGACCGGAATCCCATCTCTTTCCGCACCGGATCCAGCACAATGCCCGACTTTCCGGCATACAGCGCATCCCGCACCTCCCCGAGGGAAGTGCCCAGACACGACCAGATTCCCAGTCCCGTGATGACGACTCTTTGCATGGCATTCGATTTATCGTACAAATTTACGGATTTTTTGTATAACTTTGCGAATGGTTAACGAAACGAACTTAGCAGAATGAAGGTCATGAAATTCGGCGGTACCTCCGTAGGGTCCGCCAGCCGCATGCAGCACGTGGCGGAACTCGTCGCTTCCGCCGGACGGAATCTCGTCGTCCTGTCCGCCATGTCCGGTACCACGAACACCCTTGTGGAGATTGCCGGCTACCTGTACAACCACAATTCCGAGGGGGCCCGGGACACCATCAGCCGCCTGGAAGGGAAGTATCTGAAAGTCATCAAGGAACTGTATTCCACAGAGGAATATGCGGGCAAGGCCAAGGCCTTCGTCAGCGAGACCTTCGCTTTCCTGGGCACCTTTGCCAAGCAGCTGTTCGGCCCGGTGCAGGAAAAGTTGATCCTGGCCCAGGGTGAACTGCTCTCCACGCACCTGATGACCTGGTACATGCAGGAGAAGGGAATCGGCGTGGTCCTCCTGCCGGCTTTGGAATTCATGCGTACCGACGTGCAGGGTGAGCCTGACGCCGAGTTCATCCGCGAACATCTTACCGGCCTCATCGAAGCGCATCCCGAAGCGCAGCTGTTCCTGACCCAGGGATTCATCTGCCGGAACGCCCATGACGAGGTGGACAACCTCCAGCGCGGCGGTTCCGACTATTCGGCCTCCCTCGCTGGAGCCGCCATCCAGGCGGAGGAAATCCAGATCTGGACCGATATTGACGGCATGCACAACAACGATCCACGTTTCGTCAAGGACACGGAGGCTGTGCGGCACCTGCATTTCGAGGAAGCGGCCGAGCTGGCCTACTTCGGCGCCAAAATCCTTCACCCGACCTGCATCCAGCCGGCCCGGTATGCGAACATCCCGGTCCGCCTGCTCAATACGATGGAACCGGAAGCCCCCGGCACCCTCATCAACAACATCCCCGAGCCCGGCACCATCAAGGCCGTAGCCGCCAAGGACAACATTGTTGCCATCAAGATCAAGTCCTCCCGGATGCTCCTGGCGCACGGTTTCCTGCGCAAAGTATTCGAAATTTTCGAGAGTTACCGAACGCCGATCGACATGATCTGCACATCGGAGGTGGGCGTGTCCATGTCCATCGACGACACCCGTTACTTGGGTGAGATCGTCCATGACCTCAAGAAGTACGGCACCGTGACTGTGGACCTTGACATGTGCATCATCTGTGTGGTGGGCGACATGGACTGGGAGAACGTGGGCTTCGAGTCCGCCGCCCTCAGTGCGATGAAGGATATCCCCGTGCGGATGGTCTCCTACGGCGGAAGCAATTACAATATCTCCTTCCTCATCAAGGAAGAGGACAAGGAAACGGCCCTCAGGGCCCTCAGCGCCGTCCTGTTCGCGAAATGATGAAGGGCGATTTCCCGGTAGGGGAGTTCGCGGAAAGGAAGACGCCGTTCTACTTCTACGACCTGCCCCTGCTGGAGCGGACGCTGGATGCGGTCCGCAGTGAACTGAAAGGCCGTCCCCTCTGGAAGGTCCATTATGCGGTCAAGGCCAATGCCAATCCGGAGATTCTCCGCCGGATCGCCGCGGCCGGCCTGGGCGCCGACTGCGTGAGCGGCGGCGAGGTCCGGATGGCTTACGAGGCCGGCTTCGACCCGTCCGGCATCGTCTATGCCGGCGTGGGCAAGAGCGATGATGAAATCGCGTATGCGCTGGAACTCGGCATTGCCCGCTTCAATGTGGAGTCATCTGCAGAACTGCTTGTCATTGAGGAGATTGCTGCGAAAATGGGCAAGATTGCGCGCATCAGTCTCCGGGTCAATCCCGACATCGGCGCCCATACCCATGCCAACATCACCACCGGCCTTGCGGAGAACAAGTTCGGTATTTTCCATGAGACATTGCCGGAAGTGATCCGGCTGGCCCAGGGATGTCCGCACGTGCAGTACTGCGGCCTGCATTTCCACATCGGATCGCAGATCCTGGACATGTCCGATTTCGTGGCCCTTTGCAACCGGATCAATGATCTTACCGTCCGCCTGGAGCGGCTGCGGCTGCCTGTTGGCGACTTGAACGTAGGCGGAGGGCTCGGCATCAATTACGAGCATCCCAACCATCTGCCGATTGCGGATTTCAAGGCCTATTTCGAGACCTTCAAACGGCATTTGCACCTCCATGAAGGACAGTCCCTGCATTTCGAACTGGGACGGAGCCTTGTGGCTCCCTGCGGTACGCTCATCTGCCGCGTCCTGTATGTCAAACAGGGGACGACGCGCCAGTTCGCCATCGTGGACGGCAGCATGACGGAACTCATCCGCCCTGCGCTATATCATGCCTATCACCGGATCGAGAATCTGACCTCCGACGAACCCGAGCAGCTGTACGACGTAGTCGGACCCGTGTGTGAAAGTTCGGACGTGTTCGCCAAGGGCGTCAGCCTGGACGCCTGCCGGCGGGGCGATTTCATCGCCATCCGCAGCGCCGGCGCCTACGGCGAGTCCATGGCTTCCACCTACAACGGCCGCCCTTTGCCGGGTGCATACTTTTTTGAATAGTCGCTAGAATTCCGTATATTTGTCCCTTTGTAAACCCCAAGGGACAAACGTACGCATGAATCTTTTTCCGGACATTGAAAAAGCCTATACGAAGGACCGGCTGACCGCCCGGGAGGCCCAGCGGCTGGCTCAGTATATCGCTTTCGGCCCCATCGTGTTCCAGGCCAGCCGCCTGATGTTGAAGTTCGGTATCCTGGAACGGCTCCGTGACCGGGACATGACCCTGCCGGAGATTGCGGAAGCGGCCGGCCTGTCGGAGTATGCCGCCAAGGTCCTGGTGGAGGCCTCGCTTTCCATCGGCACGGTCCTGATCGACACGGAAACCGACAAGTATTCGCTTTCCAAGACGGGCTGGTTCCTGCTGAACGATCCGGCGACGCGTGTGAACGTGGATTTCAACCATGACGTGAACTATGAAGGCTTCTTCCACCTGGAGGAGGCGCTGCTGGAAGGCCGTCCGGCGGGCCTGAAGCACTTCGGCGACTGGCCTACGCTGTACGAAGGCCTGTCCTCGCTTCCCGAGCAGGTGAAGAAGAGCTGGTTCGGCTTCGACCATTTCTATTCGGACCATTCCTTCGACGAGGCCCTGGCGATCGTGTTCCGGTATCATCCGGAGCGGTTGATGGACGTGGGCGGAAACACGGGCCGGTGGGCCCTCCGCTGCGTGGATTACGATCCGAAGGTCCGGGTGACCATCGTGGACCTTCCCCAGCAGCTGGAGATGATGCGCGAGCAGACGGCCGGCAAGCCCGGTGCGGACCGCATCGACGGCCATGCGATGGACATGCTGGATCCGGAATCCCGTTTCCCGGCCGGTCTGCATCCGGATCTCATCTGGATGAGCCAGTTCCTGGACTGCTTCAGCGAGGCGGAGATTCTGAGCATCCTGCAGCGGGCGGCGGAGGTGATGGGACCGGAATCCCGGCTCGCCATCATGGAAACCTTCTGGGACCGTCAGAAATATGAACCCGCCTCCTTCTGTCTCACGATGACGAGTCTCTATTTCACCGTGATGGCCAACGGCAATTCCAAGATGTACCATTCCGACGACATGACCCGCCTCGTGGAGCGGGCCGGTCTGGCGGTAGAGGAGATCCACGATGGCCTGGGCCAGGGGCACAGCATCATGATTTGTAAACGTAAGTAATATGGATATCAACGAGATACAAGAGAAAGTCAATGCCTTCCTCGTGGACGAACTGGAGATTGACGAGAGCAAGATCGAGGACGACGCCCGCCTGAAGGAAGACATGGGTATCGACAGCCTGGAAGTGGTGGACGTGATCGTGCTGGTCGACGAGGAGTTCGGCTTCAAGATGCGTCCGGAAGATTTCAAGGAACTGAAGACCTACGGTCAGTTCTGCCGTTTCATCGAGGAACGGGTTGGCTGATTACGGACATACGGGCTGGCAGGGGGCGACGGACGGGACGCCGTGGATGCAGCGGACGCTCATCCGGCTGTTCCGCGTCCTTCCCTTGGGAATGCTGTACGGTTGTATGGCGTTGGTCATCCCGTTCTATATGCTCTTCGGGACAGGTTTCAGGCCCTCTTACAGTTTCTTCCGGAAACGGATGGGATACGGCCCTGTGAAATCCTTTTTCCATGTGTACCGGAACGAATATGAATTCGGCAAGGTCGTCCTGGACCGCTTTGCGGCCTTCGGCGGCAAGAAGTTCGATCTGACTGTTCCCCGCATGGACCTGTTTCATGCGCTTTGTGCGTCGGAAGAAGGATTCATCCAGCTGAGTTCTCACGTGGGAAACTACGAGCTGGTGGGCTATTCCCTCGTTTCGCCCAGACGGATCAATGCGCTGGTGTACAGCGGAGAGACGGCGACGGTGATGCAGAACCGCGCCCTTCTGTTCGGAGAAACGAACGTGCGGATGGTGCCGGTTTCGGAAGATCTGTCGCATATTTTCATGCTGAACAATGCGCTGGCCGACGGTGAAATCGCCAGCCTGCCCGGCGACCGGGTGTTCGGATCGCAGAAGACGGTGTCCTGCCGCTTCTTCGGCGAGCCCGCCTCGTTCCCGGCCGGCCCGTTCACCTTGGCCGTCCAGCGGAACGTGCCGGTCCTCTGCGTGTTTGTGATGAAGGAATCCAGGCGGAAGTATCAAGTCGTGCTGGAACGCCTTCCCCAGCCGGAAGGGGCGTCCAAGCAGGAACGCATCCAGGCGATGGCCGATGCGTATGCGGCTGCTTTGGAGGCGGTCGTACGCCGTTATCCGGACCAGTGGTATAATTTCTACGACTTCTGGAAATGAGCCCGTTCGAAGAAATCCATATCAGCGAGATCCTTCCGCAGCGTCCGCCGTTCCTTTTCGTGGACCGGCTCCTGCATTATGACGACCTGGAGACGGTGACGTCCTTCACGGTCCCGGAGGAACATCTGCTGGTGGAGGACGGACGTCTGACCGCCCCCGGCATTTTGGAGAACATGGCCCAGGCCAGTGCCGCACGGATCGGCTATCTGTGCAAATACATCCTGCACGTGCCCGTGCGCATCGGCTATATCGGCGCTATCCGGAAATTCCGGGTTCACCGGCTGCCGGCCGTGGGGGAGACCCTCACCACGACGATCGTCTTCCGGGAAGACGTATTCGGAATCACATTGACCGATGCCGTTGTACGGGTCGGAGAAGAGATCATTGCCGAGGCGGCGCTGAAGACCGCACTGGGTGAAAAGGAGGCGGAATGAGGAAAGTCATCTGCATCGGGGAGAGCATCCTGTCGCCGCTTGGGGCGACGCCGGCGGAGAACTTCGCTGCGGTTTGCCGGGGCGGATCCGCCCTGCAACGCTACGAAGGAATGTTCGGTGTGCAGGAACCGTTCGTGGCTTCGCTCATGGACCGCGAAAAGTGGACCGCCCCTGGTCGTACTTTTTTCGATTCCATCGTGATCGAAGCGGCACGACGGGCCGTCGAGGCTGCCGGCATCGACCCGGCCAGTCCGCGCACCGCGTTCGTCTTATCGACGATCAAGGGAAATATCGAATACATTGAATCCCAGGATGTGACGCTGGCATGCTCCGCCCGGCGTCTGGCGGATGCCTTCGGCAATCCGAATCCTGCCGTGGTCGTCTCCAATGCGTGCATCTCCGGTCTGGCTGCTCTCCTGCAGGGACGCCGGATGCTCCTGGGCGGCGGTTTTGACCATGTGGTGGTCGTCGGCGCCGAGGTGCAGTCCCGTTTCATCGTGACGGGATTCCAATCGCTGAAAGCCCTGTCCGAAGCGCCCTGCAAGCCGTTCGATGCGAAGCGCGACGGCTTGAACCTGGGTGAGGCGGCCGCTGCGGTTGTGCTGGGTTTCGGGGATGAAGGCTGGGAATTGGTTGACGGTGCCGTGCGTAACGACGCGAACCATATCTCCGGCCCCTCCCGGACGGGCGAGGGAAGTTACAAGTCCCTGCGGTATGTGCTGCGGCATTGCGCTCCGGAGGAACTCGCTTTCGTCAATGTCCATGGCACTTCCACCCTTTACAACGACGAGATGGAATCCATCGCCATCGACCGTGCCGGACTCCTGGAAGTGCCTGTGAACGCGCTGAAAGGTACATTCGGCCATACGATGGGAGCGGCCGGCATCCTGGAGTCCATCCTGTCGATGCGGGCTGTCGATGCGGGAATGGTCCTGCCCACCCGCGGTTTCTCGGAACTCGGCGTCAGCCGTCCGGTCCGCGTGTCGGCGGCGGCCGGCCGGACCGACCGGCAGGCTTTCGTGAAACTCCTGTCCGGTTTCGGCGGGGTGAACGGCGCGCTGCTTTTCAGAAAAGGAGGTGCGGCATGCTGACGATCCGGAAGTTCGCCTCGATTCCCGGCGGCACCGACCTCACAGCCCTGTACCGGGCTGAGGTGGGGGATTACCCCAAGTTCTTCAAGATGGATACTGCCTGCAAGTTGGGCTTCCTCCTGGCGGAACGGCTGGCGGATGAACCGCGGTTCACCCCGCGGGAAGACCGTGCCGTGCTGATGTTCAGCACCTGTGGCAGCCTTTGCAACGATCGGCATTATGAGGAAACGGTCCGGGAGTTCCCGTCTCCGTCCCTTTTCGTGTATACGCTTCCCAACATTATCACAGGCGAGATCGCCATCCGGAACAAGTATGAGGGGGAGACCTCGGCCTATGTCCTGGATTGCTTCGACCCTGAAACTTTCGTCGCGATCGTGGAACAGGCGTTCCAGGACGCCGTGACCGGCTCCGCTCTCTGTGGCTGGGTGGACTGCCGGGCCGATGACGACTTCACCGCCTTCGCCTTCCTTGTAGAGCGGGACGGAAACGGAAAAGAATTCAACGTGGAAAACTTATATGGAACAGTTAATCAATGAGATCAAGCTGAAGCTGATCGACGCCCTGAACCTGGACGGGATGACCCCGGCCGACATCGATGACCATGCGCCTCTCTTCGGCGACGAAGGACTGGGCCTCGATTCCATCGACGTCCTGGAACTGATCGTGCTCCTGGAGCGCAACTACGGTATCCGCCTGGCGAATCCCCAGGAAGGCAAGAAAGTCTTCCAGAGTGTGGCCGTGATGGCGGACTACGTGGCCGCCAACCGCAAGAAATAGATGGAGAAGGTCATCCATGTCACCGGTGCCGGTGTGGTGAGCGCCATCGGGTGCGGCCAGGGAGAAACCCTGGACGCCCTCCGGCACGGCCGCTCCGGTATCGCCCCGGTCCGCTTCCTGCAGACGGAAGAAAAGGCTTTCCCGGTCGGGGAAGTCAAGCTGTCCAATGTGGAGATGGCGGAACGGTGCGGAGCTTCGCCTGATTTGTCCCGGACCTCCCTGATGGGCATTCTGGCCCTGGAGGAGGCGCTCATGCAGGCGGGGCTTAAAGATCTCACCGGGATTCCCCTCATCGGTGGAACCACGGTCGGCGGCATGGACCTGACGGAACGGATTTTTCCGGCGTATTCTCCATTGCATGACTGCGGTGCGTCGACGGATGCCATCGCTGCGCATTTCGGTGGGGCACCCTGGGCGACGACCTTGTCGACAGCCTGCTCCTCCGCGGCCAATGCCGTCATTTTCGGCGCGAACCTCATCCGGAGCGGCCAGGCGGAGATAGTCGCCGTGGGCGGCAGCGAATCCCTGTCGGACTTCCACCTGCACGGATTCGGCGCCCTGATGATCCTGGACACGGCCCCGTGCCGGCCGTTCGACGCCACCCGCGCCGGACTCAACCTGGGGGAGGGTGCCGCCTTCCTGATCCTGGAGTCCGAAGCCTCCCTGAAACGTCGTGGAGCGGCTTCCCTGGCTGTTTTGAGCGGCTTCGGGAACGCCTGCGACGCTTTCCACCAGACGGCTTCGTCCGAAAACGGCGAAGGAGCTTTTCTGGCCATGCAAAAAGCCTTGAAGATAGCGGATTTGAGGCCGGAAGACATCGACTATGTCAATGCGCATGGTACGGGTACCCCAAACAATGACGCCTCCGAAAGCGCCGCGCTACGGCGGGTGTTCGGGGAGAAGTTGCCGCCGGTATCGTCCACCAAGGCTTTTACGGGCCATACGACGAGCGCATCCGGCAGCATCGAGGCCGTCTTCTGCCTTCTGGCCCTGCAGGAAGGGTTCGTTCCGGCCAACTTGAACTGGACCACGCCCGACCCGGCGTGTGTCGTTCCTGCCACCGGCGGTCCCGCATGCCTGAAGCATATCCTATGTAACGCCTTCGGATTCGGAGGCAACGATTCATCCCTCTTATTCTCCCGATGATGCGGAAAGTGTATGTCCATGCCCGGTGCGAACTGAAGCCCGGCGACCCGGAACCCGACTATCGCAGCCTGTTTTCCATGATGGAGGCCCGGCGGATGGGCAGGCTCCTGAAGCGGGCGGTGTGGACTTCCACCGAGGCCCTGAAACAGGCCGGCATCGCCGTTCCGGAGGCCGTCGTCATCGGCACGGACTTCGGCTGCATCGACAACTCGGAATCCTTCCTGAAGGCCCTCAAGGGCCTGGAAGACGCTCCGCTGCGGCCGACGCATTTCATGCAGTCCACGCACAACACCATCGCGTCGCTCATCGCCATCCGTCTGGGATGCCATGGTTACAACGCCACCTATTCGCACCGGGGCCGCTCTTTCGAAAGCGCCCTGCAGGATGCTGCGACACAAATCGCCCTCGGCGACATCGACAACGCCCTCGTCGGCTGGTTCGACGAAATGACGCCGGATCTCTCCGCCAGCCTCCTTTCCCAGGGGATCGAACCGAAAGAAAACGCCCTCGCGGTGGTCCTTTCGGCCAACCCCGAGGGCGCGCTTGACGAATTGTCTTTCTAGTATCCGAAGATCTCTTCCAGCGTCACCTGCTGCACAGGACCCAGGGTCTTGAGGAAGTTCATGTCCAGGTCCGTCGGGTCACCCAGGATGGCGTACACGTAGGGACGTCCCTTGATCCATTTCGCGTGCGTGGCGAGGAGGTCGTCCATCGTCAGGCCGTTCACTTTCTCATACACCTGCTTCTCGCGCGGCTCGGTTAGGCCGAGTTCCTGCGCCGTCAGGTAGCTGTACAGGACGCGGTCGCCGATGGTGCGCTGGGTGCGGAGACGGCCCAGGATGGAGGCCTTCGCAATCTCCAGGTTCTCAGGAGCTTCCGGCAGGGTTTCGATGATCTCGTCGAAGCCGTCCACAGCCTTCTTCAGCTTGTCGTTCTGGGAAGCGATGGTGGCGCGGAAGGCGTAGGTGTCGTTCTTGAAGGAAGGGCCGCTAAGCATCGCACCGGCGCTGTAGGCCAGGGCGCGGGACTCGCGCATCTCCTGGAAGACAATGGCATTCATGCCGCCGCCGTAGTACTCGTTGAACAGGTCGATGTACGGATCCTGCGCGAGATCCAGCGTCTCGCCGCGGTCGGAGTACTGGATGTAGTTGAACTGGCGGGACTGGTAGGGGGCCAGGATGACCTTGGCGGCCGGCGTGAGCTGCTTGACGGCGTAGGTCTTCACGAGCGGCTCGAGGCCTTCGGTCGGATGGGCCGCCTTGACCATTTCGATGACTTCCTCCACCGGGGCGGGGCCGTAATAGAGGATGGTGGGTTTCTTCGTGAGAAGGTCCTTGACGGATCCGAGAAGCGCATCGGAGGTGAGGCCGGCGACGGCGGCGTTCGTGAGCGTCTTGGCCTTCACGTAGTCAGGACCGTACATCAGATAGGCCTGCAGGGCGCTGTTGCAGGCGCGCTGGTTCTTCTTGTTGTCCAGACGGACGCGGATGAGGTCCTGCTTGAGTTCGGTGAGGATGTCATCATCGCCCACGGCACCGCGGAAAAGGCTCTCCACGGTCGCCAGGGCCTTGGGCAGGTTCTCGCCCAGGCCGTCCACCCGGATGTTCGTCGTGTTGCCGCCCACCTGGAGGCCGTAGCTGCAGGCCAGGGCGTACATTTCGGAAGCGATCTCGGCCGCGGATTTCTCCGGGGTGCCCAGATAGTCGAAATAGCTGGCGGCCAGGTCCAGGAGCGGATCGTTGTCGCTGCCGCGGTCATAGCGGAAGGTGAGGGTGGCGATGTCGTTCTTGTCGTTCTTCTTGTACAGGAGCTTCAGACCATTGCAGTCGGCGACGGTCATGTCCTTCGAGAAGTCCACGAACACGGGTTCGATGGGGGCCACCTCGGCGGCGGCGATGCCGGCAAGGAAGTCGCTCTGCTTGTCGCGGTTCGTCACGATCGGGGTGATGCGAGGCGCTTCAATCTTCTTGATGGAGGTGTCTTCACCGATGTGCTTGTAGGCCGCGGCATATTCTTGCGCGCCGAGGTACTTGTTCGCGAAAGCGACGACATCGGCTTTGGTCACCTGGGCGATACGGTCCATCTTGCCGACCGCGGTCTTCCAGGGCATCCGGTTGATGAACGCGTCCACGAACTGGTTGGCGCGGCTGCGGTTGGACACGAGGCCCTGCATCTGACGGAGCTTGTAATTGGCCTTGGCGGCCTCCACGAGCTCTTCGGAGAAGTCACCGTCGCGGAGTTTGGCGACCTCGGCGAGGAGAATGTCGCGGACTTCCTCGAGGGTCTGGCCCTCCTTGGGCATGCCTTCGATGATGAGCAGACCGTGGTCCACGCGGCCGTACGGAATGACACCGGCTCCGAGGACGGCCTGGTTCTGGACGACATCCAGGTCGATGAGGCCGGCCTGCCCGTTCGAGAGGACGGAAACGACGATGTCCGTGATTTCGCTGTCCGTGGAGGAGGTACCCGGCGTGCGCCAGCCCATCAGCACGAACTCCGCCTCGTTACCCAGGATCTGCTTCTCCTTCGGTGCCGCAAGGGGCTCTTCGGGATTCACGGTGAAGGTCGGGAGATTCTGGTTGGGTTTCCAGTCTCCGAAATACTTCTTGATGATGCGGATGGCTTCGTCCGGATTGAAATCGCCGGAAAGGCAGATGGCCACGTTGTTCGGGACATAGAAGGTGTCCTTCTGTTTGCGGATGGCCTTCAGGGAAGGATTCTTCAGGTGCTCCTGCGTGCCGATGACCGTCTGCGTACCGTACGGGTGGTTCGGGAAGAGCATGGCGCTGATGGCGTCGAAAGCCTTTTCGGAGTCATCGGTCAGGCCCATGTTCTTCTCCTCGTATACGGCCTCGAGCTCGGTATGGAATCCGCGGAAGACACAGTTCTTGAAGCGGTCGGCCTCGATCTTCGCCCAGTTCTCGAGCTGGTTGGAGGGGATTTCCTCTACATAGCAGGTCACGTCGTCGGAAGTGTAGGCGTTGGAACCGCGGGAGCCGATGATGGACATCAGCTTGTCATATTCGTTCGGAATGGCGATCTTGGACGCCTCATAGCTGATGGAGTCGATCTGGTGGTAAAGGTCCAGGCGGGCCTGCTGGTCCGTCAGCGTGCGATACACTTCGAACAGGCTGTCAATGGATGCGAGCAGGGGCTTCTCGGCCGCATAGTCCTGGGTGCCGAACTGCTCCGTTCCCTTGAACATCATGTGTTCCAGATAGTGGGCGAGGCCGGTGTTGTCGGCCGGATCGTCCTTTCCGCCAGCGCGGACGGGAATATAAGTCTGGATGCGGGGCTCGTCCTTGTTGACGGTCATGTACACGGTGAGGCCGTTGTCCAGGGTATAGATCCTCGCTTCCAGCGGGTCTCCCTTGACGGTCTCATACTTGGATTTGGGGCCGCAGGACACGGCCAGGGCGGCCAGGGCCGCCAGAATCAGGATTCTCTTCATGTGCAGAAGTTTTGAATTACAAAGATACGAAATAATCTCCGAAACTATCTCTGGAAGTTTTTAAAAAATTTTTGTTGAAATTTTGTGAAAAAATATTGTATTTCGATAAATTCTTTCTATCTTTGCAACAGAACCAATTTCGTTTCCGATATGATTGCAACCTGGTGGGCCGAATTGAGCCCGGTCATGAAACTCCTGTGGGGCGTCACCCTGACCGCCACCCTCATCTTCATCATCCAGACCGTGATGACCTTCCTCGGAGCCGATGCGGACGGCACGGACTTCGACGTGGACGTGGATACGAGCATGGACGGAGCCGACCTCTCGAACATCGAAGGCGGCTCGAACCTGTACACGTTCCGCAACCTCGTGAACTTCTTCCTGGGTTTCGGATGGTCCGCCATCCTGCTGCAGAGCTCCGTGAAGTCTACGGCGCTCCTGATTTTCCTGTCCGTCCTGGTGGGCGTGGGACTGGTCGTTGCGGTGATGTACCTTTTCAAGTGGTTGAGCACCATGCAGCAGAGCGGAAACATCAACGTGTATAAATCCGCCGTCGGCTGCCAGGGCAAGTGCTACCTGGTGATTCCGGGCGAACGCGCCGGAGAAGGCAAGGTGCAGATCACCATCCAGGGCGCCGTCCGTGAGTACAACGCCGTCACCGACGGAGACACCATCAAGACCGGGACCCCGATCAAGGTCGTCGAGGCCATCAACGCCAACACCCTTCTCGTCGAAGAACTGAATTCTTACATCATCTAAGCATATGGACCAGTTATATCTCATCCTCATCGTCGTGGTGGTGCTCTTCGTGACACTCGCCGCCATCCTGAAGCGCTATCGTCGCTGCCCGTCCGACAAGATCCTTGTCATTTATGGTAAAACCGGCAAGAACGCCACCGGTTCCATTTCCTCCGCCCGCTGCATCCATGGCGGTGCGGCCTTCATCTGGCCTGTGTTCCAGGATTACGCTTTCCTGGACCTCAAGCCCATCTCCATCGAGTGCAACCTCACCAACGCCCTTTCCAAGCAGAACATCCGCGTGGACGTTCCCTGCCGCTTTACCGTAGGTATCTCCACCGAGCCGGAAAACATGACCAACGCCGCCGAACGCCTGCTGGGCCTGAGCGTGGACAGCATCCAGAACATCGCGACGGATATCCTCTTCGGTCAGCTTCGTCTGGTTATCGCGACGATGGACATCGAGGAAATCAACGCCGACCGCGACAAGTTCCTCGCCAACGTCTCCACCAACGTGGAAGCGGAACTCCGCAAGATCGGCCTGAAACTCATCAACGTGAACGTTACCGATATCCGCGACGAATCCGGTTATATCGAGGCTCTCGGTAAGGAAGCCGCCGCGAAGGCCATCAACGACGCGAAGAAGTCCGTTGCCGAGCAGAACCGTTTCGGTGAGATCGGTAAGGCCGAAGCCGACCGGGACAAGGACATCCGGATCGCCGAGACCACCCGTGACACCCGTATCAAGACCGCCGAGGCGAACGCCCTCGCCGTCGAAGGTGAAAACCAGTCCAAGATCACCATCGCGAACTCCGATGCTGCCCGCCGCGAGAAGGAGGCCGAGGCCGCCCGTGTGGCCGTCGCCGCCGAAAAGGTCCAGGCCGCGAAGGCCCTCGAGGAAGCCTACAAGTCCGAGCGTGACGCTGAATTGGCCCGTGCCGACCGTGAAGAGGCGACCCGGAAGGCCAACATCGTCGTTCCCGCCCAGATCGAAAAGGAAAAGGCCATCATCGACGCGGAAGCGGAAGCCGAGCAGATCCGCCGCAAGGCGAAGGGTGAGGCGGACGCCATCTACGCCAAGATGGACGCGCAGGCCCGCGGTGTCCTCGAGATCCTGACCAAGCAGGCGACCGGTTTCCAGCAGCTCGTCGGAGCCGCCCAGGGCGACGCCCAGAAGGCGGTCCTGATGATGATCGCCGACAAGCTCCCGGAACTCGTCAAGACCCAGGTCGAGGCCGTCAAGGGCATCAACATCGACAAGGTCACCGTCTGGGATACCGGCAACGGCGCCGACGGCAAGACCGCCACGTCCAATTTCATCTCCGGGCTGATGAAGTCCGTCCCTCCGCTCGACGACCTCTTCAAGATGGCCGGCATGGAACTGCCGTCCTATCTCAAGGGTGCTGACAAGGACAAGCAGCCCGACGTGCAAGAGGAGGTGAAATAATGCCCATCATCATCAATATCGACGTCATGCTGGCCCGGCGGAAGATGTCCTCGGGCGAGCTGGCGGAAAAAGTGGGTATCACCCCCGCGAACCTGTCCATCCTCAAGTGCGGCAAGGCCAAGGCCATCCGGATCTCCACAATGGAGGCCATCTGCCGCGCCCTCGACTGCCAGCCGGGAGACATTCTGGAGTTCAGGCCGGAAGAGACCCCGTCCGGATAAACGGTCCGACAAGAACGGAAGGCCCCGCAGATGTTCTCTGCGGGGCCTTTCTGTTTAAGTGTCAGGAATTTAGAAGCGGTCCATCAGGGCGAAAATACGTTCCCGTACTTCCTCGATGGAGCCGACGCCGTCGATTTCATTGTAACGCCCGGCGTTCTTGTAGAAGTCCACGAGGGGTTCCGTCTTGTCGTGATAGGTGCGGATCCGGTTTTCCACGACCTCGGGGCGGGCGTCGTCGGCACGGCCTTCGATGGTGGCGCGGTGCGCGATGCGTTCGTGGATCATCCGGTCCGGAATCATAATGGAGACGACGGCCGTGACGGCCTCGCCGGTCTTGGCGAGCATCTCGTCCAGCGCGCCGGCCTGGGCGATCGTGCGGGGGAAGCCGTCCAGCAGGAAGCCGTCCACGCCTTCGGCGGCCTGGAAGCGGGCTTCGATCATGCCTTCGACGACCTCGTCGGGGACCAGGGCGCCGGCCTCGATGAGGGCCTTGGCCTGGAGGCCGAGCGGAGTGCCCGCGGCGATTTCGCTCCGCAGGAGTTCACCGGTGGAGAGGTGGCAGAGATTGTACTTTTGGACCATGGCGCTGGCCTGGGTCCCTTTGCCGGCACCCGGAGGGCCGAAGAGGATGTAGTATTTCATATCAGTCTTGTGTTTCGTTGTCCAGGACATAAATGTCCTTGTAGTTGCGGCCGAGCCCGTCGTAGTCGAGGCCGAAACCGACGATGAAATCGTTCGGGATATCCATGGCCACGTAGTCCAGGACGATGTCCTTGTTGTACATCTCGGGCTTGAGCAGGAGCGTGCAGACCTTCACCTTGGAAGCCTTGCGGGCATACAGGATCTTGACGAGGGCCTCGATGGTGCGGCCCGTGTCCACGATATCCTCCACGATGATGACCTCCTTGCCGGTGATGTCGCCGGTCAGACCCATGTCCATGTGCACCGCGCCGGAGGAAGTGGTTCCCCGGTAGGAGGATAGCTTGATGGACATCAGGTCCACGTCGAAGTCCAGGCGCTTCATCAGTTCGGCGGTGAAGAGGATGGATCCGTTCAGGACGCAGAGGAGGACGGGGACGGTGTCGGTGCCTTCATAATCGGCATTGATCTTGGCGGCGACAGCGTCGATGGACTTCTCAATCTGCTCCCCGGGGATGAGGGGTTTGAAAACCTTGTCGTGAAGTTTGATCTTGTTTTTCATGGGGCCGAGTTTTAGCAACACAAAAATAATAAGAAAAACACAAAAAATCATCGAAAACATTTATTTTGGACTGAAACAACCGTGACGCCGTACCGGGGTGACGAAGAAAACCGTATTTTGGGCGCATGAAGAGAAGACTGGTGCTGTTGATCCTGCTGGCCGCCTGGCCGGCCGCCGCCCAGACCGACGAAGTCGTCCGGGCGGCTCTGTATCTCACCGGGGCGGACAGTCCCGAAGCCCTGGACGACCGGCTCATGAATGAGCTGGAGGCTTTCCGGAGCCGTCCTTTGCCCATTAATCACGCCTCGCGTGCCCGTATGCTGGAGAGCGGTCTGCTAACGCCCTATCAGATTGCGGCGCTGGCTGAGTACCGCAGTTTGTCCGGAGACGTACTGTCCTTCGCCGAACTGGAGCGGGTGGACGGATTCGGTAAGGAAGCAGTGGCGGCGCTCCGTCCCTTCCTGTCCCTGGAATCCGTCCGTCGGCCCGGCGAAGCAGCCAGGGACACGCTTGTGTTCCAACATTCCGCCCTTGTGCGCGCCACCTTGAAGGACATCGGCGTGAAATACCGCCTGACGGCAGGCCGATGGGAAGGCGCGGGGGCCTGGAAAGGGGCAAACGGGACATTCTACGGCCTTTATCGGCTCCGGAAGGGCAAGATTCTGCTTGGAGATTACAATATCCGCTACGGGCAGGGATTGGCTTTCTGGAGCGCTTTCCAACTGGCGAGTCTCACTACGCCGGAATCATTTTCAAAGCGGGCGAACGGCATCACTCCGTCCTGGTCCTTCAACGGGGCGGGAACGTACCGGGGGCTGGCCTGGGATTATACGGGACGGCATCTGCAGTTCGCTTTGTTCGGGGCTTTGGACGGCATGGCCGGAGCGCATGCCGGATGGCTGGGACGAAACGGCCAGGCCGGACTCACGGTTACTCCCAAGCGGGTTTCCATGGACGGCAAGTTCGGCATTCACGGGGTGGACCTGTTCGGCGAAGCGGCCTGGAACGGGAAGGGGGTTGCCGGCCTGGCCGGCTCGTTGTCCCCGATTGGTGAACACTGGAAAACCGCCTTTCAGCTTCGCGCCGTCCCCACCGCCTTTTCCGGCAAAAAGAACGGTGAATACGGCCTGGCGACCGGTCTGTCTTACCTGTCTGACAACCGGGGTTTCAAGGCCTCCCTGACCATCGACACGGCCCTTCTTCCCAAGCCGGCATCCGACACCGGACGGAAGCAGGTGAAGTCCACCGGGCTGGCCTCCTGGACGCTCAGCGAAAACTGGCTGCTGGAATCCCGGTTGGTTTTCCGTTGGCGGAACTACGAGGACGAACGGACGGACCTTCGGGCTGATGTGACCTGGAACAGGGGAGCATGGACCGTCAAAACCCGGCTGAACGGTGTCCATGACGGTGGATTCGGCCTTCTGGGCTATCTGGAAGGGGGATGGAAGCCGCCCGGTGGTTTCGGATGGATCCGGCTCACGGCGTTTTCCACGCCGGCCTGGCAGTCCCGCATCTATGTCTATGAACGTGACGCTCCCGGCAATTTCACGTCGCCGGCCTATTATGGGACGGGTTTTTCCGTCATGGCTTATGCAGGCTGGAAGAAGCGGTTCCGCAAGACGTCCGTCAAGCTGTATCTCCGCGGTTCATACCGTTTGCAAAAAGAAAAGCCCGGCGTGGCCGGGCTCAAACTCCAACTGCAGGCGGACCGCTAGCGCTTGCCCACCTTCAGCCGCTGTCCTTCGCGGATCCTGTCGCTGCGCAAACCGTTCCAGGACTTGATGTTCTTCACGGTCGTGTGGTGACGCGCCGCGATCCGGCCGAGGTTGTCACCACGGCGGACCTTATAGTAAACCCACTGGGTGCCGGAGCCGGATGAACGGGACGCCTGGCGGGTGGCCGCCGGCTGCGGACGTCCGACATCGACGGAACCGGAGAACATTTCGGCCGCCTTGTACTTGTAGATGGTGTCCTGGCTGTCCAGGAAGGCATTGCTGTAGTTGAACGGAAGACGGAGGACCTGGGCACCCTGGTTGCCGGGAACGATGTCCTTGTAATACTGCGGGTTGAGGTCGCGGAGGTCGTCCATCGGCACACCGATTACCTCGCTGATCTGGCGGAAATGGATGTTCTTGTTGACCATGAACGTGTCCACATGGGCGGGAATCTGCACCGGAGCGGGTTCCAGGCCGTATTCCTTCGCATAGTTCACGGCATACATCGCGCCCACCATGGCGGGCACGTAGCCGCGGGTCTCGCGGGGCAGGTACGGGTAGATGGACCAGAAGTCGCGGCGTCCGGCGCGCTTGATGGCCTTGTTCACGTTGCCGGATCCGCAGTTATAGGAGGAGATGGCCAGGCTCCAGTCGCCGAAGATGCGGTAGGCGTCCCGCAGGTAGCGGGCGGCCGCATCGACGGAAGCGACCGGGTCCATGCGGTCGTCGATGTAGGAGTCGATCCGGAGACCGTAGTTGCGGGCCGTGGAATGCATGAACTGCCACATGCCCGTCGCGCCGGCGCGGGACACCGCCACCGGATTCAGGGCCGATTCGATGATGGCCATGTACTTGAGTTCCAGCGGCAGGCCGTATTTGCGGAAAGCTTCCTCGAAGATGGGCATGTAATACTGCGCAAGGCCGAGAATCTGGCTCATGCGGGAAGGCATCTTCTCGGAGTACAGGACCATGTAGTTCTTGACGGTCTCGTTGTAGGGCAGCTGGATGAAGGAATTCATCTTCTCCAGCCGCTCGATGAGCACCTTGTCCGGAACGCCGGAGGAGAAGTGGACACTGTCCATGTTGTACTCGTTCTGCGGGTTCTCGCGGATCTGCCGGTGCAGGTACCAGATGCTCAGGAGGCTGTCGGTGACGTCGTCCGTGTAGTCGAACATTCCTTCCTGCGTGCCGTCCTGGAAACCTTCCTGGTCACTGTCCTGGAAATCGCCCGGGCTGTCGAAATAGTCGACGGCACCGCCCATGCCGGCGGCTTCCCGGTTCCGGTCCTCGCGGTAGAGATCCTCCAGCTGCTTCTGGAGGCTGTCGCGCTCATGGGCGTCGGTCTTGAGCCATTCCAGCTCCTGCTGGATCGCCTCCAGGCGCTGCCGGAGCTGGACATTCTCCTTTTCGAGCTGCCGGCGGGTTTTCCGGTCCTGGCTCTGGAGTGACAGGCCCGCTGCGGCCGGGAACGGGCTGGCGAGTAAGGACAAGGCCGCGAATACAACAACTAACTTATTCATCTGCAATCAAAATCTGAGTGTGAGGCCCAGCCCCATTGCGGGGGCGGAGGCGAATTCCGGCGTGATGACCGTCGGCTCGATCCGGAGGGAAATGTCGTCGTCCATCTCAAAGTCCTGCATGTAGGCAAAGACGTTCGCATCGACGACCTGGACGAGGTAGAACAGGGCCGTGGCCAGGATGGAATAGTCCCGGTAGCGACGGAAGACATCGCGGTAATAGAGCGCATTCTCCGCGCTGATCGGAGGTTTCTCCGCTTCGGGATCCTCGCTGGTCGCCAGGTCGTAGATCCATTTGTAGCGCTGATAGTTGCGCCGGTTGGTCGTGTAATAATAGACGCCGCCGGCCATGGCGCCCCAGTAGATGGGAATCTTCCAGTACTCGCCGTTGTACACCTGTCCCAGGCCGGGCAGGAGGATGGAATACAAGGTCGATTTGCCCGGGTCCGGCCGCCGGTCCGTCTTGAAATTGACGGTCATGTCCAGGAGCGAGCCCCACCAGACGAGCCCGGCACCCACATAGGACCAGGTACTGTATTTCTTGAACTTCTCGTCACCGGTGGCCTTGTACTGGTTGTTGAAATAAACACCCATGCCGACGCCGGCGCCGATGCCCCCGTACACTACGGGAAGCTTCCAGTACTGGCGGTTGTAGATCTGGCCGCCGCCCACGAAGATGGTGGAACCCATGAACAGGTTCTGCACCTGCCCGGGCCGCTTGTGGGCCAGACTGCCGAAATACTGCTTGAAACTGAAAAGCTGCGAGCTGTCCGGCTTTTCCTGCTTCGACGTGTCCGCATAGTTCTGCGAGAAGGCATCCCGCTTGAACTGGTCATCCCGCACCTGGCCGTGAAGGACGGCGGGCGCGAGCAACGCGGCGACGAGGAAGGGGAATATGCGCAGCTTCATGGACATCATCCGCGGTTGGAGTCGAGGGCCTGGAGGAAACGTTCCATCTGTTCGTCGGAATCAAACCGGATAGTGATGGAACCCTTGCCGGCAGGGCTGCGGCGCAGGGAGATATTGTCGCCGAAATAACGGCCCACATTCTCCAGGAGACGGTAGTACATCTCCGGAAGCTCCTGGGGCTCTTTCTCTTCCTGCTGCGGAACACCTTTCTCCAGCGAACGCACTTTCTCTTCCAGCTGCCGGACGGAGAGTCCGCGGCGGACGATCAGGTCGCAGAGCATTTCCTGGACTTTCGGATCTTCCACGCCGAGGAGCACCTTTGCGTGCCCGACGCTCACCAGGCCTACCTTCAGGTCGTGCTGGACCTTGGCAGGGAGTTTCAGCAGACGGAGCTGGTTCGCCACGGAAGCGCGCTTCTTGCCCACGCGGTCCGCCATCTGCTCCTGCGTCAGGCGGCATTCCTCCATCAGGCGCTGGTAGCTCATCGCC
>JAEEGH010006427.1_pt1 | contig 28830 bp, 38 predicted proteins | sample 9134181 | NCBI WGS metagenome assembly JAEEGH01 (sample SAMN16246544, study PRJNA631951) | gut metagenome | biome: gut microbiome; feature: rumen; material: DP-attached | host: Bos | place: Iran: Karaj | collected 2018-10 | reverse complement strand
TCGTGACAAAGATCTAAAAAAAAGTTCACTTCGGCTTCGCTTGTGCTTATTTTGCCGTCTTAAATAAGGGGGGCAAAACGAAATGTAGAAGAGAGAGGATGAAGCCCGATAGTCGTGAAAGCCTTATATACAAAGGAGTTGAGAGAGTTTGAGGGTCTGAGAGAGTGAGACAAAATGCAGAAACGAAATGTAACATTGGCTTTACGTTTGCTTTACGTTTGAGATGCGTTTGAACGGTGTTTTAGAGGGGAAATGTAACATGGCGGTCTTGACGGATCGCTTTTTTTGTGCGTGTGCTTCTGGATGAGGCTGAACGGACGGCACAGATGGGCTGCAATGCCTTTGTAGGCTTGTTCTGAGGCGTTTTCTACACGCGCACGTGTGATTACCTATAAAAGACTATATAGAGGCTCTGAGGGCGCTATAACATAGCCCCATACAGAACGGATGGATGAGACCATTTTCGTGACTTCGCGGAGATGGTCTTTTTTATGCCCGAAAATAGGGTTAGGGTGACAGTTAGGGTGACGTTTAGGGTGACAAAAAGAGGTCTGCAAAAACGAAATGTATTGGATAGCGTGACATTTAGGGTGACACATTTAACACTTTTGCAAGTTGTTTCGTGTGGCAAACGGGTCTGAAACGAGCAAAAAAACGGCTCTTTTTCTCGTATTCAAGGGGCGAAATACATGGAAAAAGAGCGTTTTCGAGGGGCAAAATTCACAAGAAAGTGCCTATTTATAAGGGTTTGCGAGAATTGACGTGAAATTTGGATGCGCTTTTCGTTTAGAAGAAACGTGCAATGGAGCCAAGGACTTCAAAGACGCGAATGATCCGTGAGATGGGAAATTCCTGTTCGTCGAAGTCCTGATTGATGGGAACATACCGGAGCACATCGGAGCAGGAACCACGACGCAGGATCTTGATGGTGCGGATAGTATCGAGCACAACCGCGTAGATCTCTCCATACTGAATATCATTGATGGAACATTCACGGAGGGCTATGATGTCACCATGATTTATTTTCGGTTCCATTGAATGGCCTGTGACATTACACCAGACAGATGCTTTCTCGAAGCCTGGTACCAGAACATTGCAAGCCGGTAGCGTTGTCTGGTCATTGAAGATCTCGCTGAAGCCACCAATGAAGTCCACATCGAAATATGGTTTGCCCACATTCGGATCATAGCTCACTTTGGCAGGTATATCTTTCTCCTTTTCCATAGATCCAATGCCCGTTAGCAGCCATTCAGGATTTACGTCGCAACTTCTCACGACCTTTTCCAAGAAGTCTTGTTTTGGAACAACCCCCTTGATATAGCCGCGCACATTTCCTTCACTTACGCCTATCAAATTGGCAAAAACCGTATTGGCGCCACCTCCGTAGAAGTCCACCATTTGCTTTATTCTGTCGTGAATTGTCTCGTTCATTTTGCAAATTTTTATATCAAAATCGAAAAAAGTCACGAAATTATTTTGTTAATTCGTGAGAAATCACTACCTTTGCCGACGTATTCATTTAGTGAACGGCGCGACAAAGGTACAAAATAATCCTGAGAAGCGAGCAAAAACGGAGAAATTTAACAATAAAAACGAATAAATATGTTACAGAAAGAATTTGAAGAGCGCATTGGTCGCTCAGTGACAGAACAAGAGTATGTTGAGGCAGATGCAGTGTATATGGCAGCTGGTGACATGGACAAGGATGAGTTTTGCCGTGAGTGGTTGAAGATTGGCAGCAGCCGTTTGGTGAGGTGCCTTGCAGAGACGGCCCATCAAAAGGGCAAGAAGGTTCAGGAACTGGAGCTGCTTCACAAGGAGGCAGTGGAGATTTGCAGTGATGCTGCTGATGCTATGCTGGAGATAGAACAAGGCTTGCTTGATGGTGAAGAGCACACTGCGAGAGAGGTGTTTGCTGCTGAGCTGCTTGACCGCAAGGCATGGTGGCTGGTAGGAGCCAAGGAGGTTGTGCTTCGGAAGATCAAGATGGGCATGGCTCTGACAGAGAAAGACAAGAACTATATCAACGAACACTTAAAATAAGGAGGTACGAACATGAACAGACGTATTGTGATGGATCGCGGTAATGTGGTGAAGATTGCCAAGACTATGAACTGCACCCGTGAAATGGTAAGCAAGGCCCTGAACTTCAAAAAGGACTCTATGCTGGCACGCAAGATCCGCTATGTTGCCAAGGAGCAGTATGGCGGCATTGAGATTGGTAACGTAAGATAACAGCCGCTATGTCATAGCGACAAACTTAACAAGAAGACTTATGACTATGAAGATAATGAAAGCAGCCGTTAGGTTTTTGATAGCCTTGGTGATGGGCCTCATCTATATGTGGTTCCTGTTGAGTTTCAAGTGGAGTCTTGACGATATGTCAACAATGGAGAAGATAGTGGGCATCGTTTACGCGATCGTGATGGTGCCAGGTTACTTCAAACTGACAGAGGTGATGAGGTTGCGTTGACAAAGCAACGGACAGAACACAGAACAACGGAGTGAGCAACTATGGAGTATTACAATAGAACATTGTGCGTAACCTTTGACGAGCTGACCAATGGTGACAGTCCTATCATCAAGGCTGACACCTTACGTCAGAACATGAAGCGTGGCAACATCCAGTGTGCGCGTCAGGGCAAGGGTGAAGGCAATTATGCTCTTTATGTATATGCGTCGCTCCCTATGAAGTACAGACTAATGTTTGAAGCTAAGTACGGAAAGCCAGCCGATGTGCTGAAAGCCCAGGAGTTGAAGGAATGGGTGAAGGAAGATGATCAGGCCCGTGCTTTTTACGAGGCGTTTGAGTATGATTTGAACGGTGTTCAAACGCGACTGAGCCAGAAGTTAATAGATGAGTACACACAGAACGCCAGCGTGCTGCGCCTGCTATGGGAGCGCATGAATGAGTTGACAGCCACGACACACGCCCTTGGCGGTGGCAGACGCGGCGACCTGTGGGACATCGTCTTCACCCAAAGCGAGAAACTGCGCGAGGTGACAGGCCACACGCTGCCTAAGAACCTGGCACGCCTGAAAGAGAAGATGAGCCAGTTCAAGAAAGACGGGTATCAGTCGCTGATCAGCGGCAAGGTGGGCAACAGCAACACCCTGAAACTGACAGCTGAGGCACAGCAGCGTCTTATTGCCCTGAAGAGGTGCAAGGTTCCTGTCTATACCGACAGTCAGATCTTTGCCACCTTCAACCAGGAGTGCGAGGGCAAGGGCTGGAAGCCATTGAAGAGCATCAGGAGCCTGAAAACTTGGCTGGAGCGTGCCGACATTGAACCATTGTGGCATGATGCCGTATATGGCGAGATGAGCGCCCACCAGAAGTTTGACCGCAGGCACAAGACTCAGTTGCCGACGATGCGTGATGCCCTCTGGTATGGTGACGGTACGAAGCTGAACCTGTACTACAGGGATGAGGACGGCAAGGTAAGGACTACGAGCGTGTATGAGGTGATAGATGCAGCAACAGAGGCGTTCCTTGGCTTCTGCATCAGCGACACTGAGGACTACGAAGCGCAATACATGGCCTACAGGATGGCTATTCAGGTGAGCGGCCACAAGCCCTACGAGATTGTGCATGACAACCAGGGCGGCCACAAGAAAGCGAACAGCAGTGGCATGTTGGATAAGATATGCCACATCCACAGAACCACAGCCCCGTACAACGGTGCCTCTAAGACCATTGAGAGCGTTTTCGGCAGGTTCCAACAGCAGGTGCTTCATAAGGACTGGCGCTTTACCGGTCAGAACATCACCGCCAAGAAAGAGAGCAGCCGCCCGAACATGGAGTTTATCGAGGCCAACAAGGATAAGCTCTACACCCTTGACGAACTGAAAGCCGCCTATCTGAAAGCCCGTACCGAATGGAACGAGATGGCACACCCTGCAACCGGTGAGCAGCGCATGAAGATGTACCAGGAGAGCGAGAACCCTGAAACGCCTGTAGTGACCGCCAGCGACATGATAGATATGTTCTGGGTGACATGCGACAGGATGAGCACCTTCACCAGCAGCGGCATCGAGATAACGGTTAAGGGCAAGAAGAGAGTGTATGAGGTGATGAGTGAGCCAGGAGTGCCCGATATTGAGTGGCGCAGGAAACACACCTATCAGAAGTTCGTTGTGAAATACGACCCCTACGACTTCCAGAGCATACGCCTCTACTGGAAAGACAAGGCAGGCGAGTTGCGCTTTGAGCGCGTGGCAGAGCCTTACATTGTCATCCATCGTGCCATTCAGGAGCAGGCTGAGGGTGAAGCTACCTTCATCAGACAGCAGCAGGCAGCAGCTGATCAGAGCCGCATAGAGCGTCAGGTGGCAGCCAAGGCGATTGAGTATGCCGAGGGTGTTGCTCCTGAGCAGAACGGCCTACACACTCCAGACTTGAAGGGCGTGAGTGCAGACGTGCAGCGTCAGATAGACCGACGCACACGGAAGTACGCCAGCATACCTGAGGAACTGAGCCTTGGCAGAGTGACCAAGAAGATAAGCAATATGGACTGGAGTGAAGTTGAGCAGGCAGTGACCGTTGACTTCAAGAAGGTTGCAGGGAAACTATAAAAGAACTGAATTTTTAAGCATAAGAAACATGGAACAGAAACAGAAAGAACAGATTGCCGAGCGTCTGAGAACGTATGTGGCAAAGTACCCAAGCCAGAACAAGGCAGTGGGCAGTTTGAAAGGAACCAGTGCAGGAACCGTGAGCAACATCCTGAACGGTAAGTGGGAAAACATCAGCGAAGAGATGTGGCGCAAGGTGGCAGACCAAGTAGGCACCGCCCACAATGAAGAGGGCTGGCAGATTGTAGAGACCAGCGCCTATCAGGAAATCAGCTATGCCCTGGATGATGCCCAGCGCTACAAGAACGTGACTTGGGTAGTGGGTGAAGCCGGTTGCGGCAAGACCACGACAGCCAAGATCTACGCAGAGGAACACAAGGAAGTCTTCTACCTGCAATGCTCTGAGGACTTGCACAAGGGCGAGTTTGTGAGAGAGATTGCCCGTCTTGTAGGCATCCGCACAGAGGGCTATACCGTGAGAGGCCTTTGGACTGCCATTCTTGACAACCTTATCCAGATGGATGCGCCTCTTCTTATCTTCGACGAAGCCGACAAACTGACTGAGAGCGTTTTCCACTACTTCATCAGCCTGTACAACAAACTGGAAGACAAGTGCGGCGTGGTGTTCATGAGCACGGACTACATCATCAAGCGCATTGAGAAGGGCCTACGCTGGCAGCGTCCAGGCTATAAGGAGTTCTACAGCCGCATCGGTAGGAAATACTTTGTGCTGGAAGACACGACCGCCAACGATGTCTATGCCATTTGTACCGCCAACGGCATCAAGGACCGCAAGGACATCGATGAGGTGATCAGAGACGCAGAGGACTGTGACTTCGATCTCAGGAGAGTGAAAAAGAGTGTTCACCGTATCAAGCGCAGCAAGTAAGACTATGGGCAGAGCTTTGACAGTGAAAGAAGTGCTGAACAAGAAGCGTCAGACCTTTCCCTTCGATGGGAAATGGGCTGATGCCTTCGGTCAGCCGGAGCGCACAGGCGTTTGGTTCATCTGGGGACGTTCAGGCAACGGCAAGACCAGTTTCGTGATGCAGTTGATAGCGGAACTATGCAAGTATGACCGTGTGGCGTTTGACAGCATGGAAGAGGGTGACAGCCTATCGATGCGCCAGAAGCTCGTGCGTCATGGTCTGAGCAAGGTAGGCAGCCGTTTCCATCTGTTGAATGCTGAGCCCATGACAGAACTGAAAGAGCGCCTGGCACGACGCAAGAGTTATAACATCATCGTGATTGACTCCTTCCAATACACACAGATGAGCTATAGAGACTATATCCAGTTCAAGGAGCAGAACAAGGACAAACTCATCGTCTTCATCAGCCATGCCAAAGGCAGCCTCCCACGAGGCAGCGCAGCAGAGGGCGTGATGTATGATGCTACCTTGAAGATATGGGTTGAGGGCTTCAAGGCTTTCTCTAAGGGCCGCTTCATCGGTCAGACGGGAGAGTTCACCATCTGGGATGAGGGAGCAGAACGGTATTGGGGTGAAACAAATAAAATGACAGAGATATGAAAAAAGAACAGATACAAGAATGCTGCTATGATTTAGGCAAGCAGCCGTATGAAATACCTGACAGTTATGGTGAGGGTATTGTCGGCAAAGAGTATTACACGGCCAAAGAGAAAAGACCGCGTGAGGTCATATTGGATATAACAAGCTTTCGTGGTATATGTGGGGGTGCGGTGCATTACTACGGTACATTGAAAGCATACAGACCAAATATTCATAAAGAGGGGTCGAATTACTGCCATGGTGGATATTTGGGTGACGACACCCCACTTTTTGAAGACCTTGACATCGTCATCGAGCTTTGGCGATATATTACAGAAGAAGAATATAAAACAGACCCCTACCGTTACAATGAAGATATGAAAGTAACAAATGGCTGGTATGAAAAAGCCCCTATTATCAAGTTCGCCAAAGAGGTGTTTAAGAAACGCTTTAAGGGCGATTGGAAACTGATTATAAAGGATTATACCAAATAAATCTATTGCAATGAGTAAGAAAGTATATATATCGGGCAAGATAGGCGAAGAGGTCCTGAGTGAGGCAACACGCCAGAAATTCGCCAGCGCAGAGAAGTTCCTGAAGGCAAAGGGATATAAGGTATTCAACCCTACCACAAGCGGATTGGGCACAGCCGCTGAACAAGCAGCTAAGAAGTATGGAACCACATTCTACAAAGAGATACTTATTTATGACTTGATGGTCTTAAAGCAGTGTGATGCCATCTATATGCTTCCGGATTGGCAGCACAGTCCTGGCGCTTTAGTAGAGTATTTTTATGCAAAGGCAGTCGGCTTAGAAGTAATTATTACAAAATGAATATGAGTAAGACAAAGCAAGTATTGGAATTGAGCAGCCCCAGCATGAAGACCAAGCATGAACGATTGACAGGGCTTGTGCAACAGTGCAACTACTGTTGTGGGAACGGTTGGTCCTGGCAGCGTGACGGAGCCTATAACTCAGTGAAAGCCCCTTGCCCCATGTGCGAGGGAACCGGTAAGATGCAACCAGTAATAACCATAGATTGGAAACCAGTATGTCAGGACAAGTAAACAACTTCGCACGGTTCTACGGGCTGCTGAAACTGATGCCAGGTATGGATAAGGATGAGTTGAAGCAGCAGCTGGTGAGTCAATGGACTTGCGGCAGAACCGAGAGCCTGCGCGAAATGACACAACATGAGTACCATAAGATGTGCGACCATCTGGATAACTCATTGAAGCAGCAGGGCAAGAATGACAAGGATACTTTCAATGCCCTACGCCGTCACAAGCGTAGCATCTGCCTGAGACTATTGCAGAAGATAGGCGTTGACACTACTGAGTGGAATGCCGTGAACAGTTACTGCAAGAGTCCGAAGATTGCCGGTAAGGTGTTCAGGGATCTGAGCCTTGACGAACTTGACGAACTGTCACTGAAACTGCGCATGATATTGAAGAAAAAGCAAGAGCAATGACCCTTGCACAGAAAAACCATTTTATAAACAATTAAAACATCAAAAACAATGGCAACAAAAAGACAAAAGAAGACTGTCATCACGGGTGTTAGCCGCGATGCAGCCGAAGAGGCATTTGCAAGCTATGCGAAGGCAGATGCACAGATTGAGAAAATCAATGCAGAAATTGACCTGCAATGTGCGAAGATCCGCGAGAAGTACCAGCAGAAACTTGGCGAGCTGACGTGTGAGCGCGAATGTGCGTTTGAGACCCTGCAAGCCTACGCCACCGAGAACCAGCCAGAACTGTTCTCAAAAAAGAAGAGCCTTGACATGGCTCATGGTACCATCGGCTTCAGAACCGGCACACCGAAGTTGAAGACCTTGAAAGGCTTCACATGGGCAAGCGCTCTGACACTGGTCAAGAAGTACATCCCTGGCTATGTGCGCACGAGTGAGGAAATAGCCAAAGACAAGCTCCTGGCAGACCGCGAACTGGAGGCAGTGGAGTTCATGGAGAGCGAAATCACCAAGAAGCGCATCCCTATGTGCGACGCAATGGCCGAATGTGGCATCGTAGTGGCCCAAGATGAGACTTTCTATGTAGAGCCTAAGAAAGAGGACACAGACCAATAAAAAGTCTGTCAGAGGGCTTAAAAACAGCCTTTTGTACTTAATGTGAACTGAAAATGAGGCATTCCAAGCGGGATGCCCCATTTTTTTATGCACAAAGTGCAGAATTTTGTGTATCTTTGCACGCAGAATGGCACGTGGCAGGAACAAAGAGCTGATGGAGTCCAGGGACCAGAGAATGTTTGAGCGCTATTACTACTGGACTGAAATTCGCAGACTTCGTTTTGATGACACCATCAAGAAGTTGAGCGAAGAGGAATTTTTTGTGTCAGAGAGCCGCGTGATCCAGATAGTGCGCAAGATGATCCAGAGCGGTGCCACTTGTGACGGCAAGCAGATAGCGCGTCCACTGTTCACCGGTTTCAAGGTGGCAGTGTCTAAAGCTTCTGCACCGAAAGCACGACCCTTGGCTTCTCAGCAGCTGTCACTGTTTCCCGAATGATGTCCTTGACGGAAACAGAGTACAGCATTTCATAGACCTTTATTCCGTGACTCCATGTGTAGAAGCGTGACTTCTCTCGTATGAGTTCCCCATCCTCATCAGGACGGTAGCACTGTAGAGCTTTGTGCAGGTCATCGACCATTTCAGCCCTGTCCTGCATGGCCTCCATCGTTCCAGAACCGTAGTGCGTATCATCATAGCAGTCGAAGACCAGGCGCACGTTGACCTTTGCCTTTCCCTTCTGGCTCTTCCCGCAGAGGTTAGACCATTCCGTTTCAGGCATATCGATGAGCACACAGGGGAACGTGACAGGATATGTCTGCATGTCCTCTTTGTCGATAGCCTCCAGTTGTCCGTAGTCTTCATCAACCAGTGAGAGTGAAGGCATTTGCTCCTTGATGTGGTTAATGAGCTGATAAAGCAATGATTCCATCTTTTATTTTCTGAATTGAGTCGTTAATGAGTTTGTTTACTTTCACGCGCAGTTCCGCAGAGTCGCCCATGAATTGGCGCTGAGGTATGTGAGCGTGGACGGTGATGTTCCGCTTTTTGGTGAGTGCAAGGCCTTTCCACTTGTCAGCCTCAGCAGGCAGTTCTTTCGGCAGCTTACCCTTGCCCTTGATACCGGCAAGCGAATAGACCATGTGCCAGGCATACTTTCGCATCCGTTCCGTGACAGTGGGATGTGTGGTGATGTCACCCCCGTCATTGTGGATGGCAGCATAAGGCACAGGGTCCTCGATGGTGACTTGTCCCGGAGAGGTGGATGCCTGGATAGAGCGCATCATGTGGTTACGTCTGGAGGTGAGCGGTCCATACTTCGCATCAGGAGAGTTGGAGTCCTGGCGACGTGTCCGTTTCCAAGGGTGCAGGCCATTGTCGAGCCAGCCGCCATCACGGAAGTTATGCTTGAAGTGATTGACGGCAATGACACCCCCCTTACGAGGGAGGCGGTCATTGACTTCCTTCAAGATGTCATCCTTGGCTTTCTTGACCAGCTTTTCAATGTCGTTTGCATCCATAGTTACAGGGGTATTGGAACCCTGCGGAAAACCGCAGGGCACAGTGGCTATTTAGGCATGGCGGTGTAGAGTGCCATTTCACGGAAGTAGTCAGCACTTTTGTTGACCTGCTTAGTGCTTATCCAGAACTTGATCTGCTTCATGGAAACAACAGTTGGTTTGCCCTTGAAATTGAGCACTAAAAACTTGCGACGTTGCTCGTTTGCGAGCTGCTGAGCCTGCTTGATGGCTTGCTTCTTTCTGACGTTGAAGAGCCAGTTTTTGAAGAGAATGATAAATTTTTTCATTTTTTGCTTGTTATTTGAAAATAAATATGTATCTTTGCGGCAGAAAAGTTCCTTGTCTATGTTGGATTGTAGTTCCAGCCGTGACTTGGGGCTTTTTCATTTTCTCAGAGATTTTAGGATATTGGCACTATCTGAGATACTATAGAGAATAACATTCCCGTCTGTGTATTCCTTCACAATGATCCAGGTCTTATCACCTTGTATTGATGTTTCAAAGAGGTGGACTGTTATGCTTTCATCCTTTTTGTCAGCACCAGGCCCCAAGTATTTTGCTTTCTTCAGAACTTCATCTATATGCAATATCATACGGTTCTTTTCCGCATAGTGGATATGTGGCTGGTTGGTCCATTCGTTTATACCGTTTCTGGAGACCTTTATTTCGCGGTTAAACTCAGGATTTGAAATTGTAGAACCTTGAACTACTTTTCTGGCTTCTTTCTTTATCTGTTTGACATCCTCTTTAGTAGAACCATATAAGCAGCCATTGATAAACGGACAGTTGTAGCAGTCCTTTTCCCTGTTCAGGAAGAGGGCTTTGAGGCGGTTCTTGAAGTCACCATTTTTGTAGGCGAAACAATGGCTGCAATCACTTGGGAAATACGGATGCTTGTCTGAGAACGTATGACCGTCTTTGCCAGGATTGTTTTCGAGTCCTCTCTGTGGTTGCGTGGGCTCCAAGTCCACAGGACGCACTACAGGCTCATCGGTTGCCTCTAAGGAGCATTTGCAGTTCCAACGGTCGCCTGGGTGATGGTCATTCCAGAATGGATCATCGATGGGCAATGTGAGTTTCAAACGCCAGTAGGCAGCGTGTGTGCTTTCCGGCTCTGGTGAAGTCGTAGGCATCCATCGAAGGTTTGGGAAGATGTCTTTGTTACGTTCAAACTCCTGCCAGTCAGCAGCTGCATGTGCTCTTATAACAGCCGTGTCGTACTCTGTGCGCAACCATGCACCCACCTGATGGGAAGATATAGAAGACACGTCACGCAGCCACTTGTCAAACGATTTGAGGTTACCGCTGGCATCAAAGAGCTTAGCGGCCATGTCCTCACCCATCTGATGCACCTTGAAGGCGGCAAACACCTCATTGGAGTGGCGCAGGTTCTGATAGAAGAGGCGGTCGTGTGTTGGTGGTGTCTTCGCCTGAGAAAGTCCCTCTACGGTTCCTTCATTGATGACACGCAGCACCTCACGCCAGATGGTAGACTCAATCTCGTTTGAAGTGTCGAAGCCGTTATATACCTTTTTCAGGAACTGGTTGAGGACATTGGCATCAAAGCGGATGGAGTTTTCAAACCTGGTACCACTGCAACATGAGCAACCATGATGGTGCTCCCCATAATAGAGCGAGTCAATCAGAAGTCGGTGTCCGCCCCGGTGTTCGGGGCTATTCCGAAAAAACGGTTCAAGATGTTTTTGAACGCTTTTTTATTACCGTTCAAAGGCTGCTTCCCATCTTCATCACCAGAGTCATTGAGTGCCTTCCGGACAGCCTCTTTGTTTGCCTGTGCCTCAGCCTTCTGTTGGTCGTAGTCCTTTGGCTTCTCTACGCCGAAAGTCTCATAGAGCCAATCATCATCCATTGGCAGACCCATAGACTGGAGCTTCTGAACGATGTCGATCTGTTGGGAAGGAATGATCTTGTCTTTCTTGGCATAGACAAACTCACCCCCTTCTACATTGAAGCCAAGCGCGGCAAAGATAGGACGCATCTGATAGTTCAGGATGTCCAGGATAAACTCACGGTCATCCGTGTTCATGTCATCCTCTTCCTCCTTGTGAACTTCACCCAGCGCCTGTGTGCCTGTTTCCTTGGCATCGGTCGTGAGGGTGTTGCCAAGAACACGGATGGAGATCTTGCTATCCCAATAGTCGGCAAAAGTCTTGTAGAGGTCAGAAGAGCCAGTCTTGTTGCCAGCCTCAATCAAGGTCAGTTCGCTATCCTTCGGGTGGATATACACAGCATTGGAACCTTGCCTTCTGGCATCTGCAATAAGGCGCTTGCGTGCTGCTTCGTCACCTGCATCATAGGTATATTCCCTTATAGGCATACCGAAGATGTTGCAGAACTGAGCCCAGTCTGCCATATCGCCACGTTTGTAGAGGACAGCCGGCATGAGTTCCGCGAAGATGCCCAACCCTCTCTCTGTACCGACAAAGAGGCAGTTAGGGAAGTTCTCGATGGGGATGCCTTGCTGGTCGCCCTGGAACTTCAAGAGCTGCTTCTGCACAGGGTCATAGTGCTTGCGGTCAATGAGGTCGTAGCGGATGTTCCCATCCTCATCGAGGTAGAACTGCACGAGGGTAAAGCCCCAGAACTCTGCCATGATGAAGTCCTTGCGCAGCTGCTTGAACCAAGGGGAACGCAACTGTGCATTGATGGTGTCATCAGGTTCACCGTCCCGCTGGAACTCAATAGGCAGGCGTGTGACACCTCTGAGGCGCTTTGCCAGGACACCTGACAGGTGCAGGTCAAGCAAGGCAGACTCGTACATGTCAAACAGACGTGTGCGGTTGGAATAGTCAATGCTCTTTGCCAGCGTGACAGAGCTCATGTAGGCATTCATGTCGAAAAGGAAAATCTCCGGCATCTGTAGCACCACATCCGGCAATCTCTGACCGGTGGGAACGCGCATACCACCCTGAGTGATCTGCTTGGTGCTGTTCCTCTTATTCTTAATCTTATTCATAGTTATTTATCTGAATGTAGGTCTTATATCGTCAGCCTGTATCTGCCAGGGGGAATTGTCGCCAAGTTCCTCAGCTGGAAGTAACGGTGCCCCGTCGATGGTGATGTCACCCTTCATGACACCTTTGAGCCATTCGATGGCGCGGTCATATCTGTCCTGTCTTATCTTGGCAATCTTATAAGGATTGTGCTGACAGAAGATGTGATATACCGTGATGTCGATGGCGAACATGAGAATGAGCGCATGGCGGTTAGTTCCTGTTGCTGAAAAGATGGCATCACAGTCATACGCCTTGTTCAGATAAGAGCGCATTTCCGAAATGGCTCTATCCTCACATATCTCTATGATCTGAGGGTCATAGGATGCAGAGTCTTTCCGCAGGAGTGAGTCAAGTATCTCCTTGTGGATGGTAGCATCATAGTCCGTGGTATTGATGAAATTTGCCATAGTTACATTCTATATGGGTTTTGTTCGTTAAGTTCCTTGTATGAGATAGTGACAGCCGGTTGCAGTTCGGCAGTCTTTTCAGCAATGATGGTGAAACCACCTTCGATGCAGTCAGGACCATCGGCATTGTAAGGCAGGTGCATTTCAAAGAGTTTGAACTGATTGATGAGCTCCTGCATGTGCGGATTGTCCTGTTCGTCTTCATTGAATATCCAAGCTCCGTTTCTGTCAATCGGTTCCAGGTTGGCTTCAATACGAGTGGCCTTGTCTGTCTTCTTGCGCTCATCACCTTTGATGTAGAGGTCACGCTTGCGCTTCTTGCACTCATCACGAAGCAGCGGTTTGAATACCTGATTGAAGAAAGGATCTTGCAGTTTGTTGTTCTCCATGTAGCAATAGACGTTGGTCTTTCCTGCTACATAGTCCATCAGGTCAAAGTACCATGAAATGAAGGTCGCGTTCAACTCACGGGCAAGGAAGCCTTTGATGACATAGAAAACGCCCTTATACTTACCCACAAGCCAAAGTGCCTTTGTACTGGAAGCCTTTTTCTTGGAGTCAGAATAAGCAGGGTCACCATACATAATAAGGAACGGGAACTTGCGAAGCGGCGGCACCTTGCCAAACGGCAGGTTCTTGAAGATGGTACCCTCTGAAACAGGATTGTTGAAATACTCAGCCTGAGCATTCTTGGAAGAGATATTTGACAGTACAGTGTCTATTTGCTCTTCTGTATTTTTCTGTGGCCAAGTGCTCTTTCCATTCTTATCCCTGATATTGACTATATCCCAATGCTTAGCACGTTCCCCAGCTCGCTTGATGCAGCAGTCTTTGGCAATGATGTTACCGCACCATAGCACAAGTGTAGGCTCAGAGATGGAACGTGTTGGATAAAGTGCGCCCTCAAACCAGTCCCACTTCTTTTTCAGTGTCTCAGGATTGCGGCAGTCCTCATCAGTATCATAGTCATCAAGGTAGATGACATCAGGACGTACCTCTTCATTCCTGGCACCACGAGGGGCAGAACCAGCACCGAGGGCAACGAACTTTGCCCCACAGCGTGCGGTGAAGTCCTTATCGGTCCAGGCACCAAGCGTTACCTGATTGCCGTAGAACTGGCGCAGTCGCGGATTGCTTTCAAAGTTGAGCCTGTAGGGAGTGAGCAGACGTATTGCCGATGTCTCTGTAGCCGATGCCAGGACAAAGAACCGCTTGCGCTTTGTCAGTGCCAGATACATATTGATGAACATGGCCACCGTTGACTTTGCCAGCTCACGGCTCCATGAAAGTACCTCATACCATTCATCATGCTCAATGACACGATGGATGGCCTTGACGTGGAACGGTGCGAAGTCATACTTGGCATACTTCGGGAAGAAATACTTGATCCAGGCAATGGGGTCTTTCTCCAGTTCCATCCGTCGTTTCTCGATGTCGCGTTTTGACATCCAGTCTTCTACGGGAACATCAGCGGCAAGTGCCTTGTGGTGCTCTTCCCACCGTTGGAGGGCTTTTCTGTCTTCGAGTGTCATTTCATCTGATCCTTTATGAACGCATCAAGCAGTTCGTTAAACTCCTTTGCTTTTTCGAGATCGAGCGGACGGAGCCAGTTGGTGAAGCGTATGCCCACATCCACGATGTCGGCAATGCCTACGTCCTGTTCAATCTTCTTGATGGCTGATGCCAGTTTTGCGAGCGTGTCAGCCTCTGCGACTGTGGCAAAGCGCTTGCCCTCTTCACGCTCATTGATATTGTTGTTAATCTCTACAATCTGGCGGTTCAGCCCTGACAGTATCTGTGCCGGTGTGATGGTGATGGAGGCTTTGAGCTCTTCCCAGCCGCCCTCTTTTATCCAGCGTGAAACCGTCTGTCTGGTGGTACCCACCTTGTCGGCAATTTCCTCCTGTGTAAAGTTGCCGTTGAGATAAAGCGATTTTGCAATATCCTTCTTGTCGATGTTTGGTTTTGCCATATTATTTCTAATAAATTGTGGTGCAAAGTTCGGTATAAATCGGGAAAAAACGAAATGGTGATTTTATGATAGCATCCTGCACGACTATGATAGTAACTTGCTGGCGCTACGATAAAAACGGCATTTTGGAATGTCGGAAAAACGTGCGAAATTTGCACCAAAATTCGATCGAGATGGTAACAAAGTATTTCAACATTATCCCCGGTGAGGGAAGCGCCATACTTCTGTTGTATGGCGACATTGGCGACGGCTACAAAGTGGAGAGCGGTCGCATCGTGAGTGAACTGATAGCCCTTCAGTCCCAGTATGGTAAGATAGACGTGCGCATCAATAGCCGAGGCGGTGACGTGTTCAGCGGCATGGCCATCTACAATGCCCTGAGACAGTCGAAGAGCGACATTACTATATATATAGACGGAGTTGCAGCGAGCATTGCTGCTATCATTGCCCTGTGCGGAAAGCCCCTCTACATGAGCCCATACGCAAAACTAATGCTTCATAGTGTGAGCGGTGGCACTTGGGGCAATGCCTCTGTCTTACGCCAGACTGCTGACCAGATGGAGCAGCTACAGAAAGATCTGGCTAACATGATTGCTGGACGTTGTGGCATGAAGGCTAAAGACGTTCAGGCAAAATACTTCGATGAGAAAGACCACTGGATAGATGCCCCGGAAGCAGTGGAAATGAAGTTGTGTGATGGCATCTATGACATGGCGACTACCGAAGAGCAGCCTAAAACAGCAGAAGAGATCTATAACTTTTTTAATAACCGGCTCGTTTTCGAGCCACAAAATTCACAAGAAATGGCTTTAATAGATGACATCAAGGCTATCCCTTCTTTCAGTGACAAGGAGGATGCCAGTGCTATTGTAGCACACATCAAGGCGTTGGAGAACAAGGCAACGAAGGTTGACGCTCTCCAGCAGGCGAACGATGCTTACAAGACGCAGATTGCGGACTTGCAAGCGAAAGAAGTAGATGCTTTCCTGAACACGGCAGTGTCAGAAGGCAAGATCACCAAGGAGCAGATCCCCACAATGAAGAAACTGATGATCAGTGACCGTGCAGCAGCTGAGGAACTGATCAACAGCATGAAGGTTCAGGGCGGTGCCCGTGCCGTTGACTTCATTGACCAGGGCGGCGCCAAGAATGCCTTTGAGGGCAAGACATGGGACCAGCTTGACAAGGAGAACCGCCTTGCAGACCTGAAAGCCCAGAACAAGCAGCTGTTCTGTTCGCTTTACAAGGACAAGTTCGGCGTTGACTACAAAGAGTAAGAACAAGAAGTGTAACCTTTAATTTTCAAGAACAATGGCATTAAACAAACAAGTATGGTTGAACACCATCGTCGAGAACTTCTTTCCCGACAACAGCTTTGCCACGAAGAGTATTGATGACTCTATTTTCGTGAGCAACAAGACCGTGCACATCCCCAACGCCGGAGCTCCCTCAGGCGTAGTAATCAACCGCACGGAGAAACCCGCGTCAGTGAACCAGCGTACAGACCAGGATCTGACCTACGATATGGATGAGCTGACCACGAACCCCATCTACATCCCCAACATCGACACGGTGGAACTTAGCTATGACAAGCGCCAGAGCATTCTTTGGAATGACCGTATGGAGTTGCAGAAGCAAGCCCACCAGAACCTGCTTTACCGTTGGTTTGTCTCTGGCAAGGTCATCGAGACCGAAGGTGATGCCCGTGAGGCCCACACCTCAACCACTTCTACAGGCAACCGTAATGCACTGACCAAGGCTACCATCCTGAAGCTGATGACACGATTCAATCAGGATGACGTTCCTGCAACTGGCCGCTACATTCTTCTGGATGCTGTCATGTATGCCGACCTGCTGAAAGATCTGACCGAGAAAGAACTTAGTGCGTTCCTGGCATCTGCAGACGCTCAGAAGGGTATCTTGGGCAACCTCTACGGCTTTGACATCATGCAGCGTTCACAGGTCCTGCGCCTGACAGCTGGTAAGGCACTGTTAAAGTGGTCTGAGAATGCAGCAGCTACGGAACTTGCCGCTGGTCTTGCATGGCAAGAGCAGTGTGTGAGCCGTGCTATGGGTGAGACTAAGATGTTCGACAACATGGATGATCCTACCTACTCCGGTGACATCTATTCGTTCCTGACACGCGTAGGTGGTTCGCCCCGTCGTTATGACAAAAAGGGTATCTATGTCATAGCAGAAGCTACTTATGTGCCTGTGAATCCAACCATCTCTGGTGATGACAGCTTCAATGTTCCTGCAACTGCTGGCAATAGTGTACGTACATACGCCACAAGCAACGGTGCCGGTGTGACTGCAGAGAGCAATGCAGACTGGCTTACTGTCAGCGTAAGCGGCAATAAGGTGACCTTTACACGCACTGCATACGCATACGATGCTGAGGGTGAGGCAACACGAAGTGCTACCGTCACAATCGGCATTGCAGGCACCAATGTCACCAAGACTGTAACTGTCACCCAGGCGATGGCAGCAAACGGCTAACCTCTAAAAAGAAATTCTTATGCTACCAAGAGTAAAAATTCAGTTTCTTAACGGGCAGTTGGGAACCGTCGGCGAAAGTGCCGACGGTCTCATGGCCCTCATCTGCGGAGCCTCAGCAGTAGCAGGAAAGCTGGCGTTGAACAGCATCTATGAGGTTCGCAGTATGGATGACCTTGCCGATCTTGGCGTGACGGAACAGAACAATGCCACGTTGTATAAGCACGTGTCAGAGTTCTATGACGAAGCAGGCAGCGGCGTGAAGCTCATCCTGTACCCTGTGGCCCCTGCTACGACGGCCACAAATATCTGTGACTACACGAAGACCGCTGAGGGCTATGCCCGTGACCTGATTACCCGTCAGAACGGAGCCTTGCGCGGCATTGGTGTAGCCGGTGTAAACAGCAACAGCAGCGTTGCAAGCACGCACGGTCTTGACCCTGACGTGTTCACCGCCTTGCCGAAAGCCCAGCAGCTGGCAGAGTGGGCAACGACTGAGCTCTATGCCCCGTTGTTCTTTGCCATCGAGGGCCGTGCCTACGATGCTGCCAAGGAGTTGAAGGATCTGAGCAGCGAAGCCTACAACCGCTGTCTTGTCGCCATTGGTGATACTGCCTCAGGCGGCACCGGTGCATCCATCGGTACCCTGCTTGGTCGCATTGCCAGCATCCCCGTTCAGCGCAACATCGGTCGCGTGAAGGATGGAGCCTTGTTCCCTCTGGAGATGTACGTGGGTACCAAGAAGGTTGAAGAGAGCAGCAGCACCATTGCCAGCATCTTCGACAAAGGCTATGTCATCCCCCGAAAGCATGTTGGCCGCAGCGGCTATTTCTATGCCGATGATCCGATGGCCTGTGGGCCTACCGATGACTATGCCCACCTGACGGGCCGCCGTGTAGTAGATAAGGCATACCGCATTGCCTACGACACGATGCTGAACGAGCTGCTTGACGAACTGGAGCTGAACGAGGACGGAACCTTGCAGCATGCAGTGGTGAAGAGCTGGCAGCAGACCCTTGCCAATGCCATCAATCGCCAGATGACCGCCAACGGTGAGCTGAGCAGCGACAGTGACGGCAACGGTTGCGTGTGCTACATCAACGAGAAGCAGAATGTCGTATCGACTTCGCGCATCGTTGTGACTCTGAAAGTGCGTCCTCACGGTTACAGCCGCTACATCGACGTGAACTTAGGTTTCCAAGTAACAACCGCTTAAAGAGAGAAGACAATGGTAAACACAAGAGAATACGAATGGAGTGACGTGACTGTCGTAATGGCAGGTCGCAACGTGACAGGGCTGCGTGGTGTGAAGTACAGTGCGAAGCAGGAAAAGGAGCTGCTGCATGCGAAGGGCAACAAGCCCCACAGCATCCAGCGTGGCAACAAGACCTACGACGGTGAGATTACTTTGCTCCAGAGCGAGTATGAGGCCCTGAAACAAGCCTGTGGCGGTGACATCCTTGATGCCAGTCTTGACATCGTGGCAGCCTACGGCAACCCGACGGCTGGTGACGTGATCACTACCGATGTACTGGTAGGTGTGGAGTTCACCGAGGACAACACCGAGTGGAAGCAGGGTGACAAGTTCCAGGAAAAGACCTTGCCGTTCCTGTTCATCGACTTGAAGAACCTCTAACCCTGTGGAAAGCCGCAGGGTACAGAGGCTTTTGAACAGTGTTCAATAATCATTCAAACATCAGTAAAATGAATTATACGAAAGAACAAGTAGCCGAGTGGAAAAAGAAACACGGTGAAATATTTGAGATCACGGTTGAAGACAAGAGCTGCATCCTTCGCAAGCCCAACCGTAAGGATCTGAGCTTTGTGAGTGTTGTGAAGGACTCTATCAAGATGAGCGAGACCCTTCTGAAACAACTCTGGGTTGACGGTGACAAGGAGATCCAGGACAACGATGAATATTTCCTGGCAGCCATCCCCAAGATGGAAGAGGTCATCAAGGTCAAGGAGGCTCAAGTAAAAAAGCTTTAGCGGATGCCGATGTACCAGATGCCGAAGACTGCGACGTGCTCTTCATGAACACGCTCCTGAGGTATTACATGCACATAGACCCTGACACACTCTGTGATGAAGAATGGGCATGGACTATCCGGTATCTGATTGACATCCGCAAAATGGAGGCAAAGGCAAATAACAATGGACAGCGTACTTAAATTTCTCATCAAGCTACAGGCAGACGAAGGCAATGTGTTGAACGTTGCCCGTAAGACCTCACAGCAGCTGGACGAAATATCCCGAAAGGCGAGAGTTACAGGGGCTCGCCTTCGGGAAGCCTTTTCTTTCAATAACTTCAAAGGCTCCCTGATGTCCATACCTGGCATGCAGTTCCTGATGAACCCTTACGCGCTCATCGGCGCAGGTGTCGGGGCTATCATGGCACTTGGATCACAGGCAGAGCAGACAAGTGTTGCTTTCAATACCCTCGTAGGTAATGAGGAAAAGGCGGCCAAGGTGTTACAGGACATCAACAATCTTGCGGCGAGGACCCCCTACAGCAACCTTGACCTGGTTGATAATGCGAAAATGATGCTAAGCTTTGGCGTGGAGGCAGACAAGGTCAATGGCTACCTGAAACAGTTGGGAGATATTGCATCAGGCGACAAAAACAAATTGTCTGGTTTGTCTCTCGTTCTGGGGCAAGTCGCCTCTGCCAATAAACTGTCAGGTCAAGACAATCTACAGTTCATCAACCAAGGCTTCAATCCGTTGAAGGAATTGCAGAAGATGACCGGCAAGACATACGCTGAACTTCAGGACATGATGAGCAAGGGGCAGATTGGCTTTGATGCCGTTGCCGCAGCCATCAGACATGCCACTGGCGAGGAAGGCGCTTTCTATCAGATGTCTGAAAAACAATCGCAGACCTTTTCCGGAAAGCTATCTACCTTAGTGGGTAATATCCAGATGAAGGCGGCAGAGCTGTTCCAATACATAGAACCTCTTCTGCTTGACTTGGTAGATCTGTTTGATGCAATGGTTCCACCGATAGCAGCAGCCTTGGGGGCAATTTTCTCTGTCATTGCCAGTGTCATTCGCTTCATTGTCGATTGGAAAACGGAGCTTGGCTTGCTGGCTGCTGTCGTGGCTGTTGGTACCATTGCGTTCAACGCCCATGCCATAGCGATAGGAGCCGTTGCCGCCATTCAGGGCGTTGTAACCATTGCTACGAATGCGTGGACGGCAGCACAATGGCTACTGAACGCAGCACTGAACGCCAACCCGATAGGCATTGTGATAACAGTCATTGCCGCCCTCGTGGCAGCTGTTGTCTATTGCTGGAACAAGTTTGCCGGTTTCCGTGCCTTCATACTCACGATGTGGGACACCATCAAGGGCTTTGGCAACATCATCAAGGAATACCTCATAGACCGCTTCAAGACTTTCCTGAGTGGTATCGGGAAAATCGGTGAGGCATTGGCAAAACTCTTTGACGGTGACTTCAAAGGAGCCTGGAACAGTGCCGTCAATGGTGTCAAGGACATCACGGGCATAACCAGTGCAGAGAAAGCACTACAATCAACGAAGCAACTTGCAGGAGGCATAGCCGCTGAGTACGATAAGAACTACCGCATTGAGAGCCAGAAACAACAGCAGAAAGACACCCAGAAGGATGCTGCTATTGCCGCTCCTGGCACAAAGGGCAGCACTGAGGCGGTGACGTTCAATGACCCGTCAGGTGGCAAAGGAACCAAGGGCGGCAAAGGCGGCAAGGGTAGAAAGGCCGCTGAAGCTCTGGCAACAGGTGGTACCAGGAACACCAGTATCACTATGAGCATCGGCAAGTTCTTTGACAATATCTATGTAACGATGGCAGACAAGACCGACACGGCAGAGCTTGAACGTATCGTGCTCCAGAGCATGAACAGGGCTCTTGCCATAGCAACAAGTACAGAACGATGAAGACATCAAGGTTCATACTACAGAATATTGCCCTCAGGGCGATGGGGCTCACAAAGGTTCCTCCCTATTGGCTGTTCCGTGAGAATAACTTTCACGGCATCAATACGGGCTATCTGCCATCTGTCAAGTCTTTCCCGGACAGCGATGAGTTCAATGTAGAAGATCTGAGCGATGCAGAACTGGAAGAGGTGGTAAGGACAAATGCCATCGGTGTCCCGATGGTGATGCCCCTGCGTTTCCAGCTGGAAGAGTCCGGAGCTAAGGAATGGCTGTTCCCCGTGGAGCCGATGATCAGCTTGAACGGTCAGAACATCCTTGTTCGCCGTCATGTAAACAAAGGCACCATCAAGGGCAGCATCAAAGAACGATGGACGCAGGATGACTACACCGTAAGGATAGAAGGCATCCTCATGTCACGTGAGGGGAAATACCCTAATGAGGACGTGGCAACGCTAAAAGACTTCTGCGAGGCAGGACATGTGAAGGCTCTATGTCCGCTGCTGGAGATCTTCGGCATCAGTCAGTTGGCGATAGAGAGCTGGGATATTCCCTTCACTACCGGACTGACAAATCAGAACTATACCATCACCGCCTACAGCGATGACATCTACAAGCTGCTGTTGAGCCGTGATGATCTAAAAACATAGCCGCTATGGCACAGCGACATACAAAACGAAAACGAATATGTACACGATGCAGTATGACATACAGATTGGCGACTACCGGCTGGGGATGCTTGACAAGGTGGAAATCCACAAGAGCGTTGAGCAGCTGGCAGACACGGCTGTTATCACTCTGCCCGCGTCGCAATATAACCAGGCACTCCAGATAGAAGACAAGTTGAAGCGCGGTGACAGCGTCATCATCAAGTTAGGCTATGAAGAGACCGGCTTGGAACTGGAGTTTGAAGGATGGCTGCAACGCATATCGACTGACGGCGGCAATATCAAGCTGCATTGTGAAGATGACCTTTTCCTGTTCAGGAAGGAACTACCGAATGAGGTCTTGAAGAAGGTCACCGTGGAGGCGCTGCTAAAGAAGGTCATCAACAAATGCGGCATTGGCCTAATGTTGGACTGCACCTATAGCTGGACTTATCAGAAGTTCGTCATCAACAATGCCACCGGCTTTGATGTGCTGAAAAAGGTTCAGGAAGAGTGCGGTGCCGACATCTACGTGGATGACAAGCTGCATGTGCATCCCCCAGGCGAGAAGATAGGCGAGGAACGCTTCTATGACCTTGCCCTGAATGTTGAGGATGAAGACTTGACCTATAGACGTGCAGAAGACAAGAAAGTGAAAGTAGTGGTCAAGGCCCTGATGTCTGATGGTACCGTCAAGGAGGTTGAGACTGGCAGCACTGGCGGCGAGAAGATAGAAGTCAAGTGTGCCACTTCTGATGAAGCCTCGATGAAGGCACGTGGGGAGCTGGAGGTGAAACGCAGAACCTTTGACGGCTATGAGGGCAACATCACCGGCTGGCTGATACCTATGTGCAAGCCAGCGGACAGCGTGACCATCAAGGATAAGGACTACCCCTATAAGGACGGCACCTATTTCGTGACCTCTGTGACAACGGAGTTCGGGAAAGAGGGCGGCAAACGGAAAATTGACTTAGGCTTTAGATTGAGCTAACGAGATATGAACGAGTACAGTAAACTGAAAGACTATCTGAGTGGGATTGGCGGCAATGGTATTGCCATCACTCAGGGCATCGTAAAATCGGTGTCCGGCAAACTCTGTGAGGTGGAGATCGGGAACATAGTCATCCCCGATGTGCGCCTCAGAGCCTCAGAACTGGATGATGACGGTGAGATGCTTGTGACCCCGAAAGTGGGCAGCGCCGTAACCGTTGGCAGCCTGAACGGCGACCTGTCTCAGCTGGTGGTTCTGCAAGTGGACCACATCGATAGCATCGTGATCAATGGCGGTGAACTTGGCGGCCTGATAAACATTGAGCAGCTGACAGAGAAACTGAACGCAATAGAGGATGACATCAATTCCCTGAAGACCGCTATGGGCACTTCATGGGTTGTTGCCCCACAAGATGGAGGTGCAGCGTTAAAGACTGCCATTTCCACATGGGCAAGTCAGCAGCTAACCAGGAGTGAAAAAAGTGATTATGAAGACGAAAAGATAAAGCACTGATATGATTGGAATACAACTCACAGACTATGAGCCACAGATAATCGTCAAAACAGACGAGCTCGGCCAAATCACACAGGGTTTGACATTAGGCGACACGTTGGCCCAGAACCAGGCTATCATCATGGAGATGCACCCTGGCGAGCTGAAAGAACGCCCGATGGTAGGTGTGGGCATCAGTGACATGTTGCTTGATAATGACCCCCTCTTTTGGCGCACCAAGATTAAGGAGCAGCTGGAGATGGACGGTCAGAAAGTGGGTGGTGTGAAGATCATGCGTGACGGCATACAGATAGAGTCAACTTATTAGCGATGATTATGGAACAGCATACGAAAGATAAAGTACAGTACACAACGGCAGTGTTGACGCTGATCAGCGGCATAGTGATGTGTTATATTGCCTTTTTCAGAAGTGAAGAGGGCGACGTGCCGAGTGGTGCCCTGTGGTACTTCGGGCAGACGATGGTGTATGCCGCCACCATCTTCGGCTTCAAACTGGTAGTGGATGATTATTTACGTAAAAACAAATAGAGTGATATGAGAAAAATCAAGTACATTGCCGTGCATTGTACGGCAGGCAGTCAGAAGGCGACCGTGAATGACCTGCTGACGGAGTTCAAGAGAAAGGGGTGGAAAGCCCCTGGCTACCACTATGTCATCACAGCCGACGGCAAGATCCATCAGCTGCTTGACACAGAGAAGGTGAGCAACGGGGTGAAAGGCTACAACAGCGTGGCGGTGAACATTGCTTACACTGGCGGCATGGATGGTGTTGACAACCGCACGGATGAGCAGAAGAAATCACTTGTGACTTTGCTGAAGCTATTGCGCAAGCGTTACCCCGATGCCGTGATACAGGGTCACAGGGACTTTAGCCCCGACCTGAACGGTAACGGCAAGATCGAGAAAAGCGAGTGGATCAAGATGTGTCCGAGCTTTGATGCGAAGACAGAATATAAAGGCATCTGACTATGAAGAAACTTCTGTTCATATTTCTGGTAATGCTGGCGCTTATCGGTTGCAAGACCAAGGAGAAAGTGACGGAACGGATGACGGAACGCACGACAGCCTCCAACAGCTCAGTAGCGGCACAGGCTCAACAGGCAGAACAGCAGACCGTAGCTGCTTCCACCTCAGAGAATGTTCATACTGTCTGGAGCGACAGCGTTGTGGAAAAGACCTATGACCGTGTTGTTACAGACTCAACCGGTCGTGTGCTGCTTCATGAGCGGGAGCAGACCCACGAGCGCTACAAACGCAGTGGTCAGCGCAAGTCGCAACAGGCAGAGGTAAGTCATGAAACAAGCAGTACAACCAGTGAAGAAATAGCCTCTACTGAAAATGACTCAATCCGTCGGAAAGAGGCTATAAAGAAAGATACTACGGTGAAGACAACCTCATGGCGCTGGCTTTGGTTCGTGGTGTTGTTGACGGTTCTCATCATCGTAGGAGTGATTATATCAAAAGTGACAAGACGATGAAGATAGTGATTGTTAAGAGCGGCCAGACGCTCCTGGATATTGCCTTACAAGAGAAAGGCTCGATAGAGGCTATTGAAGAGATAGCCGCTCTAAACGGTCTGTCTGTCACAGAAGAGCTTTCTGCAGGTATGGAGCTGGAACTACCAGCCAGATCCTGGAATAAATTAGTAGAGAAATACTGCAAGGATAACGATGTAAGCCCGGCAACCTCATTGACGGATGACAATCTGCATGACATGTGGAAGGGCGGCATCGGGTACATGATAGTTGGCGTAGATTTCATAATAGCATAGTACAATGGCAAGGACAATATCTGAAATAAAAAGTGCTATATGCACGGAATGGATGCGTAACGAAGACGTGGCAAGGGCTTATGGCTTCGAGGTTGGCGACAGCTTCGGTGATAAGTTCTCAGTCGTAAGTGTCGAAAATCTTCTTTTTTATATTGTCGCCGTGGCCTCATGGGTGGTTGAACGTTTGATAGATGTTCACAAGTCAGAAGTGGATGCCGCCCTGGATGCACTGACACCCCACAGGGCAAAATGGTACAGGGACAAAACGCTGGGCTTCTTGAAGGGGAAAACCCTTTATGGCGAGACAGACAAATATGACACAAGTGACATGACAGAGAGCGAGATTGAGGCCGCAAGGGTGGTCAAGTATGCCGCTGTCAGTGAAAACGCGTCATCAAGCATCCTGACTATTAAGGTTGCAGGCATAAGTGGGGGCAGGCGTGCCGCTTTGGATGCCGCAACAGCACAACAGCTGGAGAACTATCTGCGTGAAGTGAAAGATGCCGGTGTTCGCATCAACCTGATAAACGAGAGTGCCGACCGCTTCAAGTGTAGCCTCAGCATCTGCTATGACGGCCTTTTGGAAGCCACATCTGTAGCGGAGGCAGTCTTGGCAGCAGTGCAAGAGTATGTAGAGAACCTTCCCTTCAACGGAATGTATTCCAACATGGCCCTTGTGGATGCTGTTCAGAAGGTGGAAGGTGTAAAGATAGCCGAAGTGAGTTGTTCCGCTATCATGGCAAACGGTTCCGACAGCTGGACTGACATTGATGTGCGGGTGGTTCCCAGCAGTGGCTATATGAGTGCAGCGAGCAGTGATGTTACAATAACTATGGAGGAATATGTATGAGCCTGTTTGACGTAGATATAAGAAGGCTGGGACTGCAACTGTTGCCCATGTGCCTTCGCAAGCCCCTGATGGGAGCCTTGGTGTATGCCGTCACACAACCTGCTGCGGCAGAGCTGAAGGACTTGCTGAACTACCGTCGTGAGGTGAACGAAGAGATGCGACGTAATGGGCAGACCTGTAACCTTCGCCGTATGTTGAACGACCTCTTTGATCCTTCACGGCGTGGTATTACCATCATCGAGACAAGCCGTTCAACAGGTGTGACGCTGGGCCTCCGTGCGGATGGCAATACCCTGACAACGCCTCAGACCCTGAACAGCCGTGGCTATGGCGGCAGCACAGACCTGGATTTTGCCGTGCGTTTGCCCTCCCGGTTACAGGGCAAAATTGATGAGCGGCAGGTGAGCAGTGTGGTGCGGCGTTACAAATTGGCAGGAATGAGGTTTGGACTTGAATATACAGGTCTTCGCTAGGTCAACTTAAACGGTAATCACTTAGACATTTCCTTTACAGATTATCAAACGTCATATTTAGGCAATATAGAAACGTATTCTGAGGCACATATAGAAAGAGTATTCTAAAAACAGATAAACATGGAAAGAATAATTGGAAACTACACCAGTCAGGCGAACCGTTCGTTCCCTTTAGACTGTGAGACTCTGGAGGCCATCCAGAACAACATTGATATGCTTGCCTCGTTGGGCAACATGGTTGGTGACAAAACTATTCTCAGCGGATGTCAGCCGAGGAATGGCGGTGGAAGAGATGAGGGCTATGTGTTCTTGAAAACCACATCCTATCCTCTTGGTGAGGTGCTGCATTTCCTTGGCAGTAATGAGGACTCCGACTATTTACATCTTTCGACCTCCAACGGCGATGTAACACAGGGGAATATTACCTACACAGGCGCATATACTACGCGCCAAGTGCTGCAAGGTACTGGTGAAGAGCAGTGGGCATGGGAAGAGTTAAGCGCCCCTATGGATATTGAGGCGATAGCCGCATCCCTCCGCTCACAGATGTCGGACCTCATGGATGAAGTGGAAAGGATAAAGCCTGTTCCTTTGGGCGTGGTAGAAATGTATAGCGGCTCAACAATCCCGGAAAACTATGGTGTCTGCGATGGTCAAGCTCTGAGCAAGGATCTTTATGCTGATCTCTACCAAGTGATAGGCACGAGGTTCAACAAAGTAGATACCGCATCAAACATGTTCTGTCTGCCAGACCTTCGCGGAAGGTTTATTGTTGGCCAAGGTTCGGATGCAGACTATAACACCATCGGAAATACCGGTGGTGAGAAGAAACATCTATTAACAGCGGATGAAAGTGGGTTACCAGCGCATGGGCACAGTGCAAGCACTGGCAGTGCTGGTGCGCATACGCATACAGTAGGAATACAGACAGGTCACGATGGTGTGAGTCACGGAGGGGGTGGTGATACGATATTCGGTGGAACAGTGCAGACTTCCAAGGCCCCTTCCCACACCCATTCTGTGATAGTACAGAACAACCAGGCTAAGGATGCAGCCGTCTCCCACGAGAACCGCCCTCCCTACTTCGTTCTGTTCTACATTATGCGACTGAAATAATAGCGTTTGAATACTAATAAAATACCGTTTGAATTATGAGTACACAGAAAAGAAGCGTGCTAAAGAACTGGTTCCGTAAGGGACTAACCCCGACACAAGCCCAGTTCGCAGATGCCTTTGACAGTTTCTTCCACAAGACAGAAGACTTCATCCCTTTGAACAATGTGCAAGGGCTGGCAGCTGCCATAGAAAGCAAGAAATACGAGTTGCAGCAATACCTGAATTCAAGGTTAAATTCCGCTGTGGAAGACCTTGACGGTCGTATAAACAATCATAGCGAGTCAACGGTGTCTTCTATATCCTTCGGAGGTGATAACAATGGCCTTTGGATTGAATTGACCATGTTAAGCGGTGGCACAGTGCAGTTGCCGTTGTCTATCCCGCTGGCGACAACCGGCCATAATGGTCTGATGAGTTCCAGTGACAAAGAAACTCTTGGAGATATAGCAGAGTTCTTGGCAGGCAGCATGGGTGAAGAGAGTCTGAAAGATCAGCTGGACAACCAGAAGGACAGGATAGAAGGCGTAGAAGACAAATTCATCGATATTGCGGAATATATGCATGAAGATGACGAACTCCCTGCAAACGGTGTGTACCTTTACGAAGGCTATCCCGTTGACTCACGCCTCTATTCGATGAGTGACGGAGATACCTATTGGCTTGCGTTCTGTCTGAAGAAAGGTGACACGAGCGATGACGGCTTCGGCATCGGTGTGAAAGACTGTATTTTATATCAAGCAGAAAGCAGAACCGACATGTTCATTTGCGTTGGGCACTATTATGGCAACGAGGTTCCTTCACATGTGCAGAAAGCCTTCGGGTATGTCCTGGCATCGTCAGACAATGCAGGTCTGATGAGTGCATCTGACAAGGAGGCTCTTGACTACCTGCGTACCCATCAGGAGAAAGAGGTCATCATGATAGACCTCTGGGACGAAGAGGAACCAGGCATCATGAAAGACACTATCAACGAAGCTGGCATCTATTACTATAAGTATAACACAAAGGAACTTTATGTTTCTAATGACGTAC